>Ga0210060_1000159_pt1 | contig 37372 bp, 39 predicted proteins | sample Joice_CattailNLB_FD_184871 | JGI IMG/M metagenome (GOLD analysis project Ga0210060, IMG submission 184871) | Wetland microbial communities from San Francisco Bay, California, USA, that impact long-term carbon sequestration - Joice_CattailNLB_D2... | ecosystem: Environmental > Aquatic > Marine >...
GGTATCCGAGTGCCCCCATGCTCGCAAGGTCCCGGCCATACCCCCTGGCAAGAAGTCCGTTCACCTCCTCGACAAGCCCCGTGCGAAACATCTCTTCCACCCGCCTGTCGATGCGACGGTACAGCTCCTCCCGCTCGATCGAAAGCACCAGAAACAGGACCCGGTAGCGGCTTCCCCCGGAAACCCAGCTCGCCTTTCGGGCGCTGGCCGGCTCTCCCGTTATCTCCGCCACTTCGAGGGACCGCACTATCCGGGCCCGGTCCGAGGGATGGATTTTCTCCGAGGAGACCGGGTCGATGCGCTTAAGCTCACCATACAGCGTTTTCCCCCCGTCTTCCTCCCAGCGGCGGGTGAGCCGGGCCCGGACAGCCGGGTCGGCAGGAAGCGCGTCGAGCCCCCGAAGGAGCGACCGGATGTACATCCCCGTCCCCCCTGCAACGAGCGGCAGGAGGCCTTTTTTGCGGATGCCGCTGATCGCCTCCTCGGCCTCGGCCACGAAACGGCCGGCGCTGAATTTCTCGTCCGGATCCGCCACGTCCACGAGGTGGTGAGGGACTTCCGCCCGTTGGGCAAAGGTCGGTTTCGCCGTCCCGATGTCCATTCCTCGGTAGACCTGCATCGAATCGGCGCTGACGATTTCCAGGGGGAATGCGCGCGCGAGGGAGAGCGCGATGGCCGTCTTTCCGGACGCGGTAGGACCTGACAGGACGAGGATCCGGTTATCACCCATGAGAAGGTTACGTGCGGCCGAACATCCGTTTCATCTCGGCGGCGGAAATCTTCACCCATACGGGGCGACCGTGCGGGCAGCTGTGGGATGCGAAAGCGCGGTCGAGGTCGGAAAGAAGAGCCCGCATCCCTTCCTTTTCGAGCGGCATCCCGGCACGCAGGGAGGCATGGCATGCGATGCGCCACAACTCCCGGTCCGCATCGAAGATCCCTTTCGGCAGGGCACCCTGGGAGAGGAGAAAGTCGCCCAGGTCTTCCCACCAGCGCGGAAGGTCGAAACGTTCCAGGATGGCAGGGCCTCCGGAGATCTTGAACGTATTATCGCCGAAGGACTCGCAAAGAAATCCGACCGCCGACAGAAACCTTTCGACCTCGGCGCGCTCCCTCCTCCCCGCCCCCGGGAGGGAAACGACCTGCGGCACCAGCCACCGCTGAACGGGCGCGTTCTTCCCGAGGTAGGAATCCTTCAGCCGGGAAAAGACGATCCGCTCGTCGGCCGCATGCTGGTCGATGATCACCATTCCCCCCATCCCCTCGCAGAGAATGTACGTTCCCAGAATCTGGGCGACGGGCCGCAAGCCCCCGAATCCCCCCTCGATCTCCGAAGCCGGGGAGGCGTCCCCCCCGGTGCGGAACAGGCGGGATTGCGACGCGGAGTTGCTGAACAGGTTCTCCCACGCCTGTGCACCGGTATTCGGATGGGGCGGAGATCCCATCCGGACCTCGGCGCCGGGCAGGGAGGAAACGACGGGAGAGGATGCCGGGATCTCCCCCAGTGCTTCACCGATCGCATGACGCACCAGTGCAAACAGGTCCTTCCCGTAACGGAATCGCACCTCCATCTTGGCAGGATGGACGTTAACGTCGACCTCGGAGGGGTCGCATTCGATGAACAGGTAGATCACCGGATGCCGGTCGGGGGGCAGAATCCCCCGGTACGCCTCCCGAACCGCGGCGAACACCCCCTTGTCGCGGAAATGCCGGCCGTTGACGAAGAAGTGGACTCCCGAGGCGCCGATCCGGGAGAGGTGGGGCAGCCCGGCCCAGCCGGTGATCCGGAAAAAGGCCGAGGAAAGCGAAAGCGGAACGAGGTACTTGCTCCCCTCGCCCGCGTGCCGAGTTGCCCGTTCCAGGCGCAATTCCCCCCTCTCGTAGAAGACCTCCGTCCTTCCATCTCCCATTCGGAAGGAAATCCCCTCGCCGGGGACGGCTACGCCGTGGAACACATCCCACAGGTGGGCCATTTCCGTCCGGGGGGTCTTCAGAAATTTCAGCCGGGCGGGGATGTTCCCGAAGAGGTTCGTCATTTCGACGGTCGTTCCGCGCGTGGCGCCGGCTTCCCCTATCGATTGGATCTTCCCTCCCTCCACGACGATTTCCGTACCGAGGTCCTGGCCGGACGGCCGGGTGAGGATCCGGAGCCGGGACACCGAGGCGATCGAGGGGAGAGCCTCCCCACGGAACCCGTAGGTGGAGAGTTTCTGGAGATCCTCGGCCGAGGCGATCTTGCTCGTGGTGTGGCGGCGGACGGCAGCTTCGACCTCATCCGCCGTCATGCCGATGCCGTCGTCGGAGACCCGGAGCGAGAAGGGGAACGGGCCGAAGACCTCCGCCTCGATCCTGTCCGCGGAGGCGTCGACGGCATTTTCCAGGAGTTCCTTCAGGAGGGAGGACGGCCTCTCGACCACCTCCCCGGCGGCGATCTGGTCGATCACGCCGTCGGGAAGCAGGTGGATCCTTCCCCCCATCGGCTACCTCCTTCCCGGAACGGTATCGGGGGCGGCTCCGCGCCGGCTCTTCCCCCGGAGGGGCTTTCCCCCCAGGAGACGGATCTCGGCCTTCACCCGGTTCCGCTTCTTGCGCAGGAATTCTGTCCGTCGTTCCGCGGATCCTTTTTCGCCCATGAGGGCACGGGTTATGATCTTCCCCCCCTCCACTCCGGGCTGGTCGAAGGGGTCGATCCCCGCGCACTCTCCGGCGATGGCGGTCACCCACTCCCAGAAGTGCAGGAATGCTCCCAGATGGGCCTCGTCCCTCTTTCCCACCTCCATCCGGACGATGGGGCGGCCCGCCTCCCAGAGGGCGCCGATCGTGCCCTCGAACTCGGCATCGAACAGATCGCGCAGGGGCCTTTTCCCCAAGACCTCCATCCCGGGGGCAAACCCGCCGGAGGGGACGTTCCCTTTCTCCCTGCCGGCCATCCACTTCACGAAGGTAAAGACCTTGTCGGCAGGACCGTCCTGGTAGAGCTGCATCTGCGAGTGCTGGTCGGTCACTCCGACGGCGCGGGCCGGCGTCTGCCCTACGGGATCTCCTGTGCTTTTCCGCTTGCCCAGGCTCTCCCCCCAGAGTTGCTGCCACCATTCGGCCACGCGTGCCAGACCCTCCCCGTACGTAAACCAGACGTGTACATGTTTCGGGTTGTCGATCAGATAGTGGGTGTAGACGGCGGCGGCGGCCAGGACGGGGTTCTTCTCCCCCTTTCTCCCGCGGAACGTCGACTCCATCCACCGGGCGCCGGACAGCAGTCTCTCTATGGAAACACCCGCCGCAGCCAGCGGGAGAAGACCCACGGGGGACAGGACCGAAAACCGTCCCCCCACATTGGGTGGCACGGGAAACGAGGCGACGCCCAGTAAGTCCGCGAGCCGGCGGAAGGAACCCTTCTCGGGATCGGTGAGGATTACCAGGCGGTCCTTCCACTTCCTCCCGTTGGCACGTTTCAGGGCCTCGATGGCGAGCGCGAGCTGGGCGTTCGTCTCCGCGGTTCCGCCGGACTTGCTGATGGCCACGACCGCGGTTGTCTTCATCGGGTGGGAACGCAGCAACGGGAAGAATCCGTCGGGGTCCACATTATCGGCAACCGCAAGGCGAAGCCCCTTCCGGTCTCCCTCTTTTCCCACCCCCTCAGAGACAGCCTTCGTCCCCAGCGCGGACCCGCCGATCCCCAGGACAAGGAGATGGGTAAACCGCTTCTGCATCTCCGTGGCGAACCGGGAAAGGGCGCGCGCCTCTTTTCCAAGGAACGGAAGGCCGGGGAATCCTATCTCCCCGGCCGCATGCCGGAAGGCGAGCTTCTGCGCTTCCCGCTCCGCGCGCCGGACCGCCCGGCTCATCTGGCGGGGAGTGAGCCCCTCTCCGTTGCGAAGGTTCCCTTCGTGCACGAGCGAAAAGTCGAAACGGAACCGGATTCCCCCGGCCATCGCTCCCCCTTCCCGGGAAGTACCGGACGGGCGATGAGCCCGTCCGATACTTCCTGCCTTACGCTTTCACCTCTTCCCGCGGCGTCATGACGCGGAAAAGGGAATCCATTTTCTCCAGCCTCTCCACGATCCCGCCGTACTCGAGCTCGCTGTACGGGAGCATTGCGGGTCCGAAGAAACCCTGGCGGCGCAAGTCCTCGGACTTTGCCGCCACTCGGGTACGCACGTATTCCCAGTACGGATGGTCGAAGGGATCCGCAGGCTCGGTGAGCTTCCCGTTCTTGACGCAGAAGGCCAGGCAGGAGACGATCGGCGGCCCATCGAAGAACGAGGTCCCGGTGTTTTTCGGTACCGGCATAAGCGCTCCATGATGACTCCCGCGCATGAAACCCGCAACGAAGTGCCCGATGGTGAACGGCGCGAGAACCTCGCCGGTCGCGGGGAAGTTCCCCTGTACCCGGACGAGCATCACGGGGTCATCCTTGCCGGTGTATTTCCCCGCGATGTTGTGGAGCCTCGTGGTGGAAACCGCGAGGGCGATCTCCCCCGTGGCCCGGGACCGAATCGACTCGACGACGAACCGCTCCTGGTCGCGTAGCAGCGCGGCGATGTCGTAGAGGTCTTCCGGGGCATTCAGGTCGATCACCCGGTCCCCCTCGGTATGCTCGACGTCCATGATGCGGAAGGTGAACCCCGCACCCACCTTGGGGGAAAGGATGAGCCCGGCGCTTACCATGGGGTCCGCGAAGGAGAGGTAGCACGGGAGGTTGTACGCCCCGGGGTCCGTCTTGTCGGCGGCGAAGAGCAGGAACGGCTCGTTCGGCCGCTCCTCGAACTCCAGCTCCGCGACGGCTGGCCCCATTCCCTTCACGTTCCCCGAGAAGGAGTCCTTCAGCAGGTCCTGCCCGGCGCCATAGAGCCCCTGCGCCTTCGCCACCTCTGTCCCCGCAAGGAAAGTATCCCAGGCAAGTTTGTGCACCTCTTCGTTCAGGACTCCCTCGGTGTGCGTCATGAGAATCGCGATGTCGTCGCCTGTGTACCCCACGTAGGAATCGAGCAAAAGCGATTTCCCCTTCTCCGCAACGGATCTTCGCACCGTCTCGACGAGCCGGGCGCTCGGCTGAATATGGCCTCCGATGGAGCCGATATCCGCCTTGATTACGGACAATGTGATCTTCATCGGTCACCTCCGCGAAATGTGGATTCGGCCAGAATGCCCCGATACCATCGCACAAATCTTGCAACCCCTTCCGTAACGGGTATTTTCGGGTCGTATCCGATCTCCGAGCGGGCGCGGGTGATGTCCGCGAAGGTCACGGGAACATCCCCCGGCTGCACCGGCAGATATCGACGGTTCGCCCGGATTCCGGTGGCCTCTTCCAGCAGGCCGATGAGGTCTGACAGGGAGATCGTGTCGGACCTCCCGAGGTTGTAGATCCGGTACCCGGGCGGCCCGGAGAGAGCGCCCAGGACCCCGCCCACGACGTCGTCGACGTACGTGTAGTCGCGTCGGCTCGACCCGTCTCCGTATACGTCGATTTCCTTTCCCTCGTGGAGAAGCCTGGTGAACTTGTGGATCGCCATCTCCGGCCGCTGATGCGGACCATACACGGTGAAGAAGCGCAGTGACGCTATGTTCATCCCGTACAGGTGGTAGTACGTGTGGCACAAAAGCTCCCCCGCCTTCTTCGTTGCGGCATAGGGGCTTACCGGGTGGTCGACGGGGTCGTCCTCGGAAAAAGGGATCTTCGGGTTCCCGCCGTATACCGACGAGGACGAAGCGAACAGAACGCGGGGGACGTCCCGGTTCCTCGCCCACGCAAGGATACGCGCGGTGCCCGACACGTTCACATCGGCATACCCTGCAGGATCGGCCAACGACGGGCGAACGCCCGCCTTCGCGGCCAGGTGGATGAGCGCGTCTGCGGGAAAAGAGTCCTTCCACCGGCCAAGCGCGGCTTCGTCCCGGATGTCGCCTTCCGCAAAACGGAACTCCGGGTAAGCGGACAGGACCGCCAGGTTCCGTTCCTTGAGCGACCGGTCGTAGAACGGGTCGAAGTTGTCCAGCCCGTGGACACGGTCACCCCGGAGAAGGAGGGCTTCCGCGACGTGGGACCCGATGAAACCGGCAACTCCGGTAATGAAAATCGTAGCGGCCAAGAGGACCTCCGGGGCAGACCAAACGCGGAACGTGCGAAGACAATAATACCATCTTATCGAAAAAAATGAATGCGGACCGGTCCTCCGGGAACCGGTGCGACGGCCGCCACACTTGACACCGCGCCTCGCTTCGGCCGAGAATACGACTACGGCGGCATAGCCAAGTGGTAAGGCAGAGGACTGCAAATCCTTTATCCCCCGGTTCGAATCCGGGTGCCGCCTCCAATTATTTCGGGGACTTAGCCAACTCCGGTTGAGTCCCTGTTTCTTTCTCGCCCGCCGGGAAGGCGAACGGAGAACCGGACTCTTTGATCTTTTATCTGGGCGCAGGTGTCGTTCTGGGACTGTCGGCGGGATTCTCCCCCGGTCCGCTTTTCGCCATGGTACTTTCCCACACAGTCCGGCATGGAGTCCGGGAGGGAATCAAGATCGCGGTGGCGCCCCTCCTGACGGATCTGCCGATCATCCTGGTTTCGACGTTCCTCATGACCAAGCTTACGGGCTCCCGAGCCCCGTTGGGGGTGATCTCCCTTCTGGGCGGGTTCTTCCTGATTTACATGTCCCATGAAACGTGGACCGCAAGAAGGCAGGAACCTGGAACAAGCGCCGCCGGAGCACAATCGTTATGGAAAGGCGTAATCACCAATGCGCTCAGCCCGCACCCCTACCTGTTCTGGCTGACCGTCGGATCTCCGACGATCATTCGAGGATGGAAAACGGGCCCGACCGCCGCCGTGGCCTTCGTAGCCGGTTTCTACGGATGCCTCGTCGGCTCCAAGGTCTTTCTGGCGGTGTTAACCGCCCGGTCGAAACATCTGGTGACCGATAGAATCTACCGGTACCTGATGCGTGCGCTCGGGTTGCTGCTCCTCCTGTTCGCGGGCCTGCTCTTCCGGGACGGGCTGTCTTTGCTGGGACTATTTCGCTGATGTTTTTATGGTATCTTTCTGGGGATGCGCCCGGGTGGCGGAACTGGCAGACGCACGGGACTTAAAATCCCGTGGCCGAATAGGCCGTGCGGGTTCGATCCCCGCCCCGGGCACCAACTTGTTCCTCTGCGTGGTTGGTGCCATAACGGGGAATCGAACCGGAGCCGCCGCCGACGGGGAGGAGGAAAAGCGCGACTTCAGGAGCGCGTCAGGCGGCGACGAGGCCGGGAGGGCGATGGCGTGGACCGCCGAGCCTAACGTGGTCGATCCCCGCCCCGGGCACCAGCATTCGCTCTTCACCGCCCTGATTTGACTGATATTTCGGAGCCACGGTTGGCAAGCCACAGGGGATAGGAGGCTCAATCATGAATCAGGCGCAGTTCGTGACGCTTGCCGAGGCCGCCGCCGCCGTGCCGTCGGGGGCGAAGATCGCGATCGGCGGGGCGATGGTCATGAGCCCGATGGCATTCGTCCGGGAATTGGTCCGGCAGAAGAAGAGGGATCTCGACCTCGTCGTCGTTCCCGTGGGGGGGATCAACATCGACTTGCTGGTCGGGGCCGGGTGCGCCCGCTCCATCGAGTTTCCCCAGATATCGATGGGGGAGTTCGGCATGGCGCCGAACTTCCGGCGGGGAGTCGAAAGCGGTCGGATCATAACGCACGAACACTCCTGACCCGGCATCCTGGCCGGTCTCCAGGCTGGAGCCTCCGGATTGCCGTTCCACCCCATGCTCGGATTCGCCGGGACCGACTACGAAAAGGTCCGGGAGGATTTCCGGAGCGTCAAGGACCCGTATTCGGGAAACGAGATCTCCGTCGTGCCGGCGATCCGCCCGGACTGGGCGGCCATCCACGCGATTCGCGCCGATGAAATGGGAAACGTCGTCTGTTCAGCACTCGAGTCGGACCGGCTCGCCGTCCTCGCGGCGAAGCGTGCGATCGTTACCGTGGAGGAAGTCGTCCCGCCGGAAAAACTCGTCGCCCGTCCCGGGGAGATCTTCCTCTCCGCCCTCCATATCGATCTGGTCGTCGTGACGCCTCGGGGCGCCCACCCGGCAGGATGCGTCCACTGCTACGGGATCGATCGCGCCCACGTCGAGGAGTACCTCGCCGCGGCGAAGACGCCGGAAGGGTTTATGGAATACCTGTCCCGGTTCATCCTCGGAAAGACCGAGGAAGAATATTTCGGGCTAGCCTTAAGGAAGGTGGTCTGACGCGCCATGCCCCTCGCCCTCGAGGGATGCCTCCCGGAAGAATACCTTGCCTTCCAAGTGTCCCTCGAGGTTCGGGATTTCGAGCGGACGGCGGTGGGGACTCTCTCTCCCGTTCCTCTCCTGGGGGTGCTCCACGCAAGGGCCCGTCATGCCGACCACGGAAAGTTCCTCTTCTTCGGGTCGGAAGACACCCCCGTGACCGACGGATCCCGGGAGCTGTTCGACCTGGCGCAGCGGGGAAAACTCGACCTCTTCTTCCTGTCGGGCGCCCAGGTCGACCGGAAGGGGAACATCAATCTTACCTGCATCGGGGAGTACGCGAATCCCCGCGTCCGGCTTCCCGGAGGGGCGGGTTCGGCGATGCTCTACTACATGACGCGACGCGTCGTCCTGTTGACCCTTGCCCACTCCCCGCGCGTGTTTGTGGAGAAATGCGACTTCATCACTTCCGCGGCGAGTACCCCGCACTACCCGTGGCGCCGGGGCGGTCCCACGAAGCTCATCACGCCCCTTTGCACGATGGAGTACGACGGCGACGATGCCGAGTGGCGTCTTGCCTCCCTCCATCCCGGCGTACCGTTCGATGAGGTGCAAAAGCAGACGGGATTTCCCCTCATGCCGGAGAAGGTTCCGGAGACGCCCTCCCCTTCCCCGTCCGACCTCGCGCTCATGCGCGCCCAAATCCCGCTTCTTCGGCGCTCCTACCCCGTCTTCGCCGGGGATTTGGCGCGGAAGATAGGGTAAATTCCCCCCCCCCTGTCGTCCCCGAACTGTCCCGGGGGCGTTCTCGGCGAAGCAACCAAGGGGGGCCGTTGATCCCTTCAGGACCGGGAAAAAACTGAAATACGGAGAGTATTTATGAGCGCCCAGCCAAAAGAGCATCTCGGGCGCTATTTTCGCCCCTTCTTCCCCTGGGCCTCCAAGTGTTGGACGAGGATTCTCCTGACTATCCACGAAATCGGCCTATCCTCGTCCAGGGCCAACTTCGCCAGCCGACTGAACGTCTTTTCCGAAACACGAGTGCAGATCGTCGTCGGGTAATGCCGCGGCGGTCCTTTCTTCTTTTCCATGGCCGCCATTATACCCCCAAAAAAGAGTTGACTTCTACAACCTAAGGTATAAATTGTTTTCCAGGTATACCTGGTAAACAACCTGCCGAAAAGGAGGCGGCGGGGGGACGCTGTTCGTTGACTAGTGGAAAATGAAACGGGACGACAAGGGAACGTATAGGGAGGACGAAGAATGATCTCGCGGGTTCGATATATCCCGGACGAAATATTAGCGATATTCATTACGGCCACGATCGCGCTTTCCACGATCGTTATCATCATAAACGTATCGCGTATCATTGCTTGGATCCGGGGCCTACCGTTGGTGGATTGATCCATACCATGGAAAAACCAGGGGGAAATGGCACAAACTTACCATGATCCAGAAAATGGCGTTTGGGGCCCGGCCCCTGCTGTTCCTTCCCGTTAGGGGAAAACGGAACGGGACAAATGCTAGGGAAAACCAGCTCACGACAAAAAAAATGGGGTTGCGGAAAGTACCGTAACCCCCTGTTTTATCTGGAGCGGGCGACGGGATTTGAACCCGCGACTTCAACACAATTGTATTTCTTAAAGGGGATTTCGTGTAGTCTGCTCTAACTCATCTCATCACTATTTCCTAATGGAGGTAATTCCGATGAAGAAAGTGCTATCCCTGATTTTTGCCCTGTTCGTCACCGTGGCCTTCGCTGGCGTGACACTGGCGGCCGACATAGACAAAGAGATGAAACCAACCCCTATGGACAACACAATGATGTCACCGGGGGGGGGAATGATGGGGCAGCAACCAATGGGGCAGCAACCGATGATGCAGCAACCAATGGGGCAGCAACCGATGGGGCAGCAACCGATGGGGCAGCAACCGATGGGGCAGCAACCGATGGAGAAGAAGTATTAATCCATTTCACCAAGGGATTCTTCGGGGGCCGCATCCTTGGTGGGTGTGGCCCCTTTTTTCATTCGGTGTGTGTGATAAGTGGTGGGATAAAAAAGAAAGTGAGCAAGAAAAAGGGAGTCACGGAATGTCCGTAACTCCCTGATTTTATTTGGAGCGGGCGACGGGATTTGAACCCGCGACTTCAACCTTGGCAAGGTTGCACTCTACCACTGAGTTACGCCCGCGTCGGGACTTCGATTCTAAGAGAATCGCCACCGCGTTGTCAAGAAATCGGTCCGTCCACCCTCCTACTTGAAGATCTCCCTGACAAACCTGAGGAAATAGTCCACCCCCGACAACGCTGTCAGAATCAGGCCGGGCACCAGGAACAGCATCCCCAGAAGGTGGACGTCGATCCCCATCACGGGGTAGTTGAGAATGAGGGCCCCGACACCGATGGACAGAATGATCGTCTTCGCTTTCCCCAGGCGGGAGGCCGCGATGACAAGCCCCTCGGTGGAAGCAACCCCGCGGAGCGCCGTGACGCCGATCTCCCGGCCAATGATAATGACCACCATCCATGCCGGCACCCTGCCCGAAGGAATCAGCATCACGATCGACGCGCAGACTAAAAGCTTGTCCGCCAGCGGGTCGAGCAGCTTCCCCAGGGAGGTGACCATCTGGTAGCGCCTCGCGATGTACCCGTCGAACAGATCGGTGAAGGACGACACGGTGAACAAGATGGTCGCCGCCACCGACCGGGACAGGGAAATGTCGCGTCCGTCCGGGGTATACAGCAGAAGCACGACGATCGGAACGGTGAGAATCCGGATCAGGGTAAGAACGTTGGGCGGGTTGAGCCGGCTGTTTCCGTTCATTCGAGGGACTGGTATCGCTGGTAGTAATTCATCACCCTTTTTACATAGAGACGGGTTTCATTGTACGGCGGAATGCCGCCATACTTCTTCACTGCCTCGGGGCCGGCATTGTACGCGGCCACGGCGTTGACGAGATTCCCGCCGAACGTCCCCAGCAATTCCTTGATGTACCTTACCCCCCCCTCGATGTTCTCTATCGGATCGAAGGGGTCGGTGACGTTTAACCGCTTCGCCGTGAACGGCATGAGCTGCATCATTCCCTGCGCCCCCTTGGGCGACACGGCGAGCCGCTCCCCGTTTGATTCGGCCTTGATGATTGCCTTGATCAGGGCAGGGGGCAGGTTGTTCGCCCGGGAGCATTGTTCGGCGTACGCCATCATCCAGGCGTTATCCCTCCCCGAAGACCTCCGCGCAGGGGGGACCTTGGGGGCCTCCCGGAGGTAGAGATCTGCCTTCTTGTCACCCGGGGTGTTGGTGAAGTGAACAACCCCGTCCCGGTCCACATACCGATAGATATCCCCCCAAATATCCATTGGACATAAGAAGACGGATATGATTAAAAATATGCGTAAATACTTCATATTTCCGCATTTTAGTAGACTCGCATTTCCCTTGTCAATCGGGATGAAGTTCCGCGGGAGGCGGTCAATGGAAAAACATTCCCATTTTCTGGTCGTCGGAAGCGGCATCGCAGGCCTGAGTTTTGCCCTCCGCGCGGCCAGGAAGGGCTCGGTCACCATCATCACAAAAGGGAAGGCCTCCGAGTCCAGCACGCAATACGCCCAGGGCGGTATCGCGACCGTCTGGAGCATCGAGGATTCGTTCGAATCCCATATCGAGGACACGCATCGGGCGGGTGCCGGGATCTGCCAGCCCGACGTGGTGGACATGGTCGTCCGCGACGCTCCCGAGAGGATCCGGGAGCTGATTGGGTGGGGAGTCCGGTTCACTCGCGGGGTCGGGGGGGAGAAGTTCGACCTCGGGCGCGAGGGGGGACATTCGAAGCGCCGGATTTTCCACGCCCGGGACCTGACCGGACGCGAGGTGGAGAGGGCATTGCTCTCCCGGGCACGCGCCAATCGCCGGATCCGGATCTTCGAGAACCATGCCGCCATCAACCTCATTACCCGCCACAAGGTGGAGTCGTTCGAGCGCCGCAAGGAAGACGAGGTAATCGGAGCCTACGTCCTCGACCTGAAGACGGGGAGGATCCACACGTTTCTGGCGGACGCCACGATCCTTTCCACAGGTGGATCCGGCAAGGTCTACCTGTACACGAGCAACCCCGACATCGCCACCGGGGACGGCATCGCGATCGCGTATCGCGCAGGAGCGACGATCGCCAACATGGAATTCGTCCAGTTCCACCCCACCTGCCTTTTCCACCCGCACGCCAAGTCCTTCCTCATCTCGGAGGCGATACGCGGCGAAGGGGGAAAACTGCTCAATCGGGCGGGCAGACAGTTCATGCGAGGGGTGCACCCCATGAGGGAACTCGCCCCCCGCGACATCGTGGCGCGGGCCATCGACGCGGAGCTGAAGCGGACGGGGGAGGACTGCGTCTACCTCGACATCGCACACAAGGGGACTGCCTTTATCCGGAAGCGGTTCCCGAACATTTACAAGACCTGCCTTTCCTTCGGGATCGATATCACCAGGGAGCCGATCCCGGTCGTCCCCGCGGCGCATTACCAGTGCGGCGGCGTTCGGACCGACATGAACGGGGAATCCGACATTCGGCGGCTCTTCGCCATCGGGGAATGCGCGTGCACCGGCCTGCACGGGGCCAACCGGCTCGCCTCCAACTCCCTGATCGAGGCCCTCGTCTTCTCCGACCGGGCGGTCGCGCGGGCCGCCCAGGCGTATGCCGGGAAGCCTCGCCCCAAGGTCCGCGTGCCGGAATGGGACCCGGGGAACGCACAGGACTCGGACGAAGCGGTCGTGGTCTCCCACAACTGGGACGAGATCCGCCGGTTGATGTGGAACTACGTCGGCATCGTCCGCTCGAACAAGAGGCTGGAACGGGCGCTCGACCGGATCGAACTCCTGAAAAAGGAGATCTCGGAGTACTACTGGAACTTCAAGGTGACGGGGGATCTGCTGGAACTTCGCAACATCTGCACTGTCGCAGAGGTGATCGTCCGGTGCGCCATACAGCGGAAGGAAAGCCGGGGGCTGCACTCCACGATCGACTACCCCTACCTCGACGAGGAGCACGGGCGGAAGGACACTCTCATCCGCCGCACTTGGTTTTAACTGGCGCCGGCATCCAGGGATCCGTTCCGGAAGAGTCCGAGCACCGAGAGGGCCGATGCGACCTGTCCGGCGAGGCGCCAGACCGATGCGTACCCGCGGCGGTACGGTGAGGGATGGCACCGAAGCCGGCTAATCCCAGACCAGCACGGCGCGCCCCTGGACCCCAGAGAGGACCAGCTTGAACCGGGGCGCAGCAATCGTCGACTCAACTTTCTCCCCCGCCTCCTTGGGAAACGCCACTTCGTAGGCCCGGTACCAGGTGCCCGAGTAGGGGAAGAAGCGCGATACCTCCTCGGAACGCAGGGATGTCCTCTTCACGTAGACCGGCCGAAAGTCTCTCTCGTCCGCCCGGACGAGGTGGAGGCTCCACAGGGTTTCTTTCTTGTCGAGATCGTTTGCCCGGTCGTCGGGGATAAAGAGGGCGACGAAAAACCGTTCGTACGTTTCGGACTCCCTCCTCCACCGGTCGATCATCCGGTTCTTCCGTTCCGCGTCGAGGTAGTAGATGTTGGCATACTCCTCCGAGAATGCCCGGACCCACTCGGGGGAAAGCCAGGTGGAGGTAAGAATAAACCGTGTTTCCAGGCCGTCGTGCACTTCCCGTGTGCGCGTGAACTCCTCGGTGATGCGCGCATACCGCTTCGACCCGACCACCTTTTCGTAGAGCTGCATCACACGGGTCCCGCAGCCTGTGGACAGGAAAACGAATGCCGCGAACGCCCCCGCGAGGAGGCAGACCTTTCGGCGCATGCGGCCCTCAGGCATTTTCGACGTCCTCTTTCCGGAACATCGGCTCAAGCAGGTAGCCCTTTTCCGAAAGGAACTCCGCCCCGCCCTCGTTGCGGTCTACGATGCAGAGCACCCGAACGACCACCAGCCCGACCTCCTCGGCCCGCTCGATCGCGCGGAGGGTGGATGCCCCGGTGGTGACTACGTCCTCCACGATGGCCACCTGCATGCCGGGCTTCAGGTTCTTGGCCCCCTCGACCCACTGTGCGGTGCCGTGTTTTTTGGGTTCCTTCCGGATGATGAAGGCGGGGATCGGAGTGCCCCGGAGAGCGCTGGTCAGGGATACGGCGGTCACGATCGGGTCCGCCCCAAGCGTGATCCCCCCCACCGCCTCGGGCATTCCGTCTTTCGCGAGCATTTCGCAGAGGATTCTCCCGGTCAGGACAGCCCCCTCGGCGTCGAGCGTCGCCTGCTTGCAGTCGATGTAGAAATCCGATTCCTGTCCCGAAGAGAGGATCACTTTCCTCCTCTCGTAGCTTTTCTCCTTCAGGATGGCAAGAAAACGCTCCCGGTCGCCGTCCATCGTGTCGCCCCCGGTCGTGATGAGATCCAAGCTATGCGATCAGATCCTGACGGATCCGCGAAACAACGGGAGTTGCTCCTCGATGTCCAGGACTTCAAGAGGCACCATGTAGTCGCCCGTAAAGCAGGCATCGCAGTACCCCTTCCCCTCGTTGGGGACACAGGCATGAAGACCCTCGACGCTCAGGTACGCCAGGCTGTCGGATGTGAGATACGTCCTGATCTCCTCCAGGGTGTGGGTCGCCCCGATGAGATCGCGCCGCAGAGGCGTGTCGATTCCGTAGAAGCAAGGGTGGGTCGTGGGGGGAGAGCTGACTCTCACGTGGATCTCCTTCGCCCCGGCGTCCCGAATCATCTTTATGATCTTGCGCCCTGTCGTCCCGCGCACGATCGAGTCGTCAACCACGACAACGCGCTTCCCTCCCACCACGTCCCGGACTACATTCAGCTTGATCTTCACCCCGAAGTGCCGGATCGATTGCTGCGGCTCGATGAATGTCCTCCCCACGTAGTGGTTTCGGATCAGGCCCATCTCGAAGGGGATGCCCGAAGCCTCCGAGAAACCGAGCGCCGCGGGGACTCCCGAGTCGGGGACGGGGATGACGATGTCCGCGTCGGCCGGGCCCTCCATCGCAAGCTGGCGGCCGAGGCGCTTGCGGACCTGATAGACCGAGGAGCCGCCGAAGATCGAGTCGGGGCGGGAAAAATATACATGCTCGAAGATGCAGAACCGGGGCGGAGCGGGGAAAAAGGGGCGGGACGTACGGGCGCCGCGTTCATCGATCACGATCATCTCGCCCGGCTCCACTTCCCGGAGAACTTCACCCTCGATAAGGTCCAGTGCGCACGTCTCGGAACAGAGGACGTACCCTCCCTTGATCTTGCCGAATACAAGAGGCCGAATTCCGTGTGGGTCCCGCACCCCGATCAGCTTGTCCCGGGTCAGGAAGAGGAGAGAATACGCCCCCCGTACTCGGGACAGTGCGTCCACAATCCTGTCCTCGAGACGGTCGAGACGGGAGCGGGCGATCAGGTGGACAATGACCTCCGTGTCCATCGTCGACTGGAAGATCGACCCTTCCTCCTCGAGGCCGCTCTTCAGCCGATGCGCGTTGACCAGGTTCCCGTTATGGGAGATGGCGATGGAGCCGCTTTCGAAATCGACGACAAACGGCTGTGCGTTCTTCAGTTCGGATGTCCCGGCCGTAGAGTAGCGCACGTGCCCGATGGCGATATTGCCGGGCAACCTCGCAAGAATGTCCTCGGAAAAGATATCGGCGACCAGCCCCATCTCCTTGTGGAAGATAATGCCTTCGCCGTCGGATGATGCGATCCCCGCACTCTCCTGCCCCCTGTGCTGGAGCGCGTAAAGTCCGAGGTAGACAAGGTTCGCGGCCTCCGCGTGGCCGTACACACCGAATATTCCGCACTCTTCGTGTATTTCCGGCAGCATCTCCGTCACGCTTCTCCCATGCATGCGGTCTGGCCCGGGGCTTCTTCCCGCTCCCGGGCGTTCTCTCCGGATCTGCCCCAGGCCGCACCGGCGATCCAGGGAAACTCTTCTCCGGCAACACCAGGTTCTATTGTATTACGGAATCTCCCGTCGTCTGTGCAGCCGGCGTTTTTCTTCCGCGGAATTCCCGGGATCGAGGCGTGCACGCGCGCTTCCATAGGTAGAAGCCCTCCCTGCGGCACGAATCTGCGACCTGCCGGCAGGCCGCGGCAAGAACACCTGCGTCCGTTCGGCCCGTGTCAGAACACGCGATCGAATATCGCGTCTATATGCTTCAGGTACTGCTTCCCGTCAAACAACTCCCGGAACTCCGCCCGGCTCATACGCGACCGGACCTCCCGGTCCTTCCATAACAACCCCGCGAGGTCCTTTTCCTTCCGCCACGCCTCCATGGCCGACTTTTGAACGATCTCGTATGCCCGTTCGCGCGACAGGCCCCGTGCGGCGAGCGCCAGCATGACCCGTTGGGAGAACAGAAGCCCGTGCGTCCCGGCAATGTTTTTCTTCATCCGCTCCGGGTGCACGACCAGCGTCTCCATGATGTCATGAAAACGCGTCAGGGAGAAATCGAGCACGATGGTGGCGTCCGGCGCAATCACCCGCTCCGCGGAGGAATGGCTGATATCGCGTTCGTGCCAGAGGGATACGTTCTCGAGGGCGGTGAGCGCGTACCCCCGGAGAAGGCGCGCGAGCCCACACAGGTTCTCGGACAAAACCGGATTCCGTTTGTGGGGCATCGCCGAGGACCCTTTCTGCCCTTTCGAGAAGTGTTCCTCCACCTCCCGGACCTCGGTCCTTTGCAGGTGCCGGATTTCGGTCGCGAACTTCTCGAGAGATGCGCCGACGACGGCGATCGTGGCGAACACCTCGGCATGACGGTCCCGCTGCACCACCTGGGTCGAAACAGGGGCAGGCCGCAACGACAACTTGCGGCAGACGTACTCTTCCACCGACGGATCGATGCTGGCGAACGTGCCTACGGCCCCCGAGAGTTTCCCCACCGAGATCACCTCCCGGGCTCGCGTGAGGCGGGCGATATTCCGGCGCATCTCGTCGGCCCACAGCGCCATCTTCAGGCCGAACGTCACCGGCTCGGCATGAATACCGTGGGTGCGGCCGATCATCACCGTGCCCTTGTGCTCGAACGCACGCTTCTTGAGGACCTCGAAGACCTTTTTCGCATCCCGGATGAGTATCGTGAGGGCCTGCCGCATCTGCACGGCGAACGACGTGTCGAGAACGTCGGAACTGGTCATCCCGACGTGAAGAAACCGGGAATCATCCCCGACGTGCTCGGCAACCGATGTGAGGAAGGCGATGACATCGTGCTTCACCTGTTTCTCGATCTCGTCAATGCGCGGGATGTCGAACTTCGCGTTCTTTTTGACCCGCACAAGGGCATCGGCGGGAATCAGACCGTCCCGTACCATCGCCTCCATTGCGAGAATCTCGATGGTCAGCCAGATCCGGAAGCGGTTTTCGGGTTCCCAGATCCTCCCCATTTCGGGCCTTGTGTATCTCTCGATCACGTCGCCCCTCCCCTACCCGGTATGCCCGAATCCCCCCCCGCCCCGAGGAGTCGGCTCGAGACTTTCCACCTCCTGCCATGTCGCCCGGACGACGGGGGTGAAGACGAGCTGCGCTATCCGGTCACCCCGCCGGACGGAAAACGGCCCGTCGCCGAAATTGGCCAGGACCACGCAAATCTCGCCCCGGAAGTCGGAATCGATGGTCCCGGGCGAATTCAGGCACGTGATACCGCTGCGGATCGCCAGGCCGCTCCGGGGCCGGACCTGGCCTTCCACCCCGGGAGGAATCGCCGCCGAAATCCCCGTCGGGATGAGTGTCCTGCCCAGAGGGGGGATGGTGATCTCCCCCTCGATGTCGGCCCGCAGATCCATTCCCGAAGAACCAGCCGTCTGATAGCGGGGCAACAGATCCCTGCTGCCTTCGCGAACGAACCGGACGGGGATCGAAAGATCGGTCGCCATACGTCAAAAGGAAAGCGCGGACGCATCCGCCAGGTCGCCCAAGGCGGCGAGCGAAAACCGTTCCCGGAGAAGCATCCTGGACGCAAGCTCCCGGACCCCGTCCGGCGTCACCTCGTCCACCTTCCGTATCTCGTCCATGGGATCCTCGAAACGTCCGAGGAACATCTCGCTCATCGCCAGCCGGGTCATGCGGAACCCGGGGCTCTCCATGCTGAGCAGCATGCTCCCCTTGATCAGTTCCTTGGCCAGGGCTACCTCCTCCTCTGACAACCGCCCGTCCGTCAGGTCCGAGAGGATCTCTCCGGTCACTTTCAGTACCTCCCCGGCCTTTTCGGGCGTCGTACCCGCGCAGATCTTCAGGATCCCCGTGTCGGCGTAGGAGGAGAGGGAGGAGAAAACGGAATACGCAAGGCCGCGCTTCTCGCGGATCTCCTGGAAAAGCCGACTGCTCATGCTGCCGCCGAGGATAGCGTTCAGGACGTGGGCCGCATATTTCCAATCGCTCGCCCGGGACACCCCAGGAGCACCCAGGCACAGGTGGATCTGTTCGATCGGCCTCCCCCGCAGGAAGACCCCGCATTGCGGGGCCGGAGCAGGCCCGGAGACGTGGCGTTCCCCCAGGCGAAAGGACCCCATCACCTTCTGTAGCTCGTCCACGACACGCTCGTGCGGGACGTTCCCGACCACGGAAACGATCACCCCGCGCCGCCAGAAGCGATCCCGGAAATATTCCGTGACGCGTTCGCGTGTAAACGCGGCGACGTTCCCGGACGTTCCCTGGATCGGAAGCCCCAGCGGATGTCCTCCCCAGTACGATGCGTGGAAGAAGTCGTGCAGCAGGTCCTCCGGACTGTCCTCGACCATGAGAATTTCCTGGAGGATAACGTCCTTCTCGCGGTCAAGCTCCTGTCCGTCAAACAGGGAGTTCATGTAGATGTCTGAAAGAAGGTCGGCGACCAGGGGAAAATCTTTGGTCAGCACCTTCGCATAGAAGAAGATGTACTCTCGGTCGGTGTACGCATTTATGGTCCCGCCGACTGACTCGATCTCCCGGGAAATGTCGATCGCCCGCCGGCGCGCAGTCCCCTTGAACAGCATGTGCTCGATGAAATGGGCAATCCCGTTTTCGGGAGGGGATTCGTCCCGGCTGCCCCCGGATATCCATACCCCCACGGTAGCGGACCGAAGGTACGGTACGTTCTCGCTCAGGATGGTGACGCCGTTGCCGAGGACCGTCTTCGCGACTGTCATAACATCGCGCTCGCTGACAGCACCTACCGTCTCCCCTGCCTCCGGCCTCCGGAATCCCGGTCGCGACCCCCGCGCCCCCCTCCGCCGGCGCGTTTCACCGGATGGCTCGCTCCGTCTTCCCCTCCGTCCCGGCCGCCGGTATCGGGCTCGAGGTTGGGGTTTTCCCCTTCCTTTTCGAACTCCTTGTGCGTCAGGCGGATCTTCCCGTCCCGGTCGATCTCGAGGACCCGAACCGTCACATCGTCGCCCTCCTTGTAGATGTCCGAAACGGCCCGTACCCGGTTCTTGCTGATCTGGGAGATGTGGAGAAGCCCGTCGGTTCCGGGGAAAAGCTCCACGAACGCGCCGAACTCCATGATCCTCCGGACCTTCCCCTCGTAGACCTTGCCGACCTCCGCCACCTGCACGATCCCCTCGATGATGGAGATGGCCGCCTTCGCGGACTCCGCGTCCACCGCGGCGATCTTCACGGTTCCGTCGTCCTCGATGTCGATCTTGACGCCGGTCTGTTCCTGGATGCCGCGGATCACCTTCCCTCCCGGCCCGATGATCTCGCGGATCTTCTCTGGTTTCACATGCATCACGTAGATGCGGGGCGCGTACGGCGACAATTCGGGACGTGCCTTGTCGAGGACGGAATTCATTTTTTCGAGGATGTGCAGGCGTCCTTCCCGGGCCTGCCGAAGAGCCTCCAGCAGGATCTCCCGGCTCACACCCCCGATCTTGATGTCCATCTGGATTGCCGTGACCCCTCTTGCCGTCCCGGCCACCTTGAAGTCCATGTCCCCGAGGTGGTCCTCGTCCCCGAGAATGTCGGAAAGCACGGCGACCTGGTCCCCTTCCTTGATGAGGCCCATGGCGATGCCGGAGACGCTACCCTTCGTGGGTATTCCCGCATCCATCAACGCCAGGGACGCCCCACACACGGTGGCCATCGACGAGGAACCGTTCGACTCGAGAACCTCGGAAACGAGACGGATGGTGTAGGGGAACTCAAGCTCGCTGGGGAGGACCTTCGACACCGCTCGCTCCGCGAGCGCACCGTGCCCCACCTCACGCCGGGCCGGGCCGCGCAGCATTTTCACCTCCCCGACGCTGAAGGGGGGGAAGTTGTAGTGAAGCATGAAGGACTTTGTGGAATCGCCCAGGAGGGAATCGATCCGCTGCTCGTCCTGGGAGGTGCCCAGCGTGGAGGTGACGAGAACCTGGGTCTCCCCCCGGGTGAAGATGGCGGATCCGTGGGTGCGCGGGAGTACCTGGACCTGCGAATGGATGGGCCGAACCTCCTTGAGGCCGCGGCCGTCGATCCGTTTTTTCTTGGAAAGGATCTTCCCGCGGACGATCCTCTTCTCGGTTTCCCTGAAGGCGTTCGCGATGAGCGTCGCCTTCTCCAGACGCTCCTCCTCGGAGAACGTTTCACGGGTCGCCGCGGAGATCTCCTCGATTCTCTTACGCCGCTCCTGCTTGGCCAGGATTTCGTAGGCCGCCTGCAGGTCTGCCGCCGCCACATCCTCGATCTTGCGCAGATCCTCTTCGCCAAGCACCTTCTTCTCGAAAGCCACCTTCGGTTTGCCCCATTCGCGGGCCATCGTCTCCTGGATCTCCAGGATGGGCGTAAGGGAGCGGTGCGCAAAGAGAATGGCGTCGAGGATTTCCTCCTCGGGAACCTCGGAGCCCTCTCCCTCCACCATCAGGATCGCGTCCTTGCTCCCGGCGACGAAGATGTTGATGTCGCTCCGCGCCAGGTCGGGGATCTCGGGATTGATGACCAGCTCTCCGTCGATCCTACCGACCCGGGCTCCCGCGATGGGGCCCTCGAAGGGGATCGCGGAAAGCGAAAGGGCCGTGGAGGCCCCGATCATGGCGAGCACCGCCGTGTCGTTCACCTTGTCGGCGGAGAGGACCGTCGCGATGACCTGGATCTCGTTGTAGAACCCTTTCGGGAAGAGGGGCCGGATCGGTCTGTCGATCATCCGGGAGGTGAGAATCTCGAACTCGGACAGCCTCCCTTCCCTCTTGAAGAAGCCGCCCGGGATCTTCCCTACGGCAGACGTCTTTTCCACGTAATCCACAACGAGAGGAAGGAAGTCGATGCCCGGACGAGGGGTTTCGGATGCGCATGCGGTCACCAGGACAACGGATTCCCCGTAAGTAACTACTGCAGCGCCGCCCGCTTGTTTTGCCAACTTCCCGGTTTCAATGGATAATTTTCTTCCAGACAATTCCGTTTCGTACACGTTTCCCACTTGTCGTTATTCCCTTCTTGATGGCCCCCGCGGGGGCGAATTCTGGCGGATGGATTCCCTGACTACTTACGCAGGCCGAGTGCTTCCACGACGGCTTTGTACCGGAGCGACTCTTTCGACTTCAGGTAGTCGAGCAGGCGCCTCCTCTGACCAACCAGCTTTAACAATCCCCGACGGGAATTGAAGTCCTTTGAGTGAGTCTTCAGATGGTCCGTGATCATGTTGATCCGCTCCGTGAGAAGCGCGATCTGCACTTCGGGCGATCCGGTGTCCAGTTCATGGAGCCGGAACTTGCCGATGACGTCCTTCTTCTTCTCCATTACAACGCTCATTTCTCCCCTTCCTTTTCCCATGATCACGCCCGTCAACTATGCGGATGATTTTCCTAATTTATACCATATCCCCGGGGGAGAAGTAAATTCATATGCCCCGTAAAATCCTCCATGTGCCGCAGGCAAGCCGCTCCACCAGCGCAACGGGACCTTCCTCCCCTGAAGTGAGAAGAACGACTCCCGTTTCCCGCCCCTCCTCTTTCCCCTCGAGCCACGGAGCAGGCGACCGCCCTTGTCGTACGGCCGCCACTGCCTCCGGCGGGATCTCCCGCCGGGAAAATCCTTCCATGGCACGCTCGATCGATACCAGGGCGCTTTCCGCATCCCCCCGCTTGCCGGACGCAACAAGATCTGTGAGCAGGATCGAATCCTTGATCCGGAACGGGCCGCTCCTCAGGCGACGCAGCTCCGAAACGGTCATCGGAACACCCAGGGCGCGCCCCAGATCCCGGGAAAGCGCACGGACGTAAAACCCTTTCGTGCAGTGCAGGAAAACCCGGAACCCCTCCTCCGACCACGAGAGGACCCTTGCCTCGTACACGCGCACTTTCCTGCCGGCGAGTTCAACGCTTTTCCCCTGGCGCGCAAGCGTGTAGGCCCGCTTCCCGGCCACCTTGATCGCCGAATAGGCCGGGGGGACCTGTTCCCACTCCCCCACGAGACCGGCGATTGCAGCCCGAACGGCTTTCTCCGTTGCGATTCCCCCCGGGGAGGCGCCGGTCTGCCGGCCGGCCGAGTCTCCCGTGTCCGTTTCGACCCCGAACCGGAAAAAAACGTCGTATTCCTTCTCCTGAACGGCGAGATACCCGGCGATTTTGGTGGCCCTGCCCACGCAGACGGGCAGCACGCCGGTAGCGATCGGGTCGAGGGTCCCTGCATGGCCGCATTTCCTCTTTCGGAACACCCGCCCCACCCGCTCCACGGCCTGGAAGGATGTGATTCCGGACGGCTTGTCCAGAACGATCACACCGTCAGCCGGCGTCACGGGAGAGCATCCTCCAGCATGCCGAATACCCGTCTTTTGGCCTCGTCAAGAGATCCCGGGACCGTGCATCCCGCGGCATTGCGGTGCCCTCCCCCTCCGAGCGCGGAGGCGATGGTGGACACGTCCACCCTCCCCTTGGACCGCAGGCTCACGCGGAACTCCCCCTCGTCCTCTTCGCGGAACGACACGGCAACCTCGACGCCGGCGATAGAGCGGGGGTAGTTGATGAACCCCTCGAGATGGTCCTTCGTGGCGGAAAATTCGCGGAGATCCTTCTTCCTCGCCGTGACCGCGGCCACTCTGCCGCCCGCGGCAAGTTCCAGGGATCCAAGGACCCTTCCGAGCAACCCGAGTTTTTCGGCCGTCTGGGTCTCGTACACCATTTCCGCCACCTTCCACGGGTCGATTCCGATCCGGACCATGTCTCCGGCGACGTAGAAGGCTTCCGGGGTGGAGTTCGAGTAATGGAAGGAGCCGGTGTCGGTCAATATCGCCACGTAGAGGTTCATCGCGATGTCGTGGTCGACCGCCAGCCCTAGCGCGGAGAGAATGCGGTGCACCAGGATCCCGGTCGCCGGCGCGTCGGGGTCGATCAGGCAGAAATCACCCTGCGCGTCGTTGGTGGCATGATGGTCGATATTCACCATGACGGAGCATTTCCGCAGCTCGTTCCGGACCCGCCCGGTCCGTTCGGGCGACCCGCAGTCGACGACGACGGCCACCTCGTAGGTCGAACCGTCCGCCTCGAAAACGACCGTCTCGACGCCGGGAAGGAAAACCAGGTTTTCGGGAATGGGGTCCGAGTTCAGCACCATCACCGTCTTTCCCATCTTTCGTAGGGCAAGGGCAAGCGCCAGCTCCGACCCGATGGCGTCTCCCTCCGGATTTTCGTGGCAAGCGATCAGGAACCGGTTTTTCTCCCGGAAGAGGCGGCAGATCGCCTCCAGGTCATTCCTCACGGGAGATCTCCTCCGCCGCCTTCCGGAGAAGGATGTCGATCCGGGCGCCTTTCTCGAAGGAAGCATCGTAATGGAAGGTCACGTCGGGGGAGTATCGCATCTGCAGGACTCTGCTCAGCTCTTTCCGGATGTATCCCCGGGATCGCCGGAGCCCGTCCCGGGCCGCGATCCGCTCCTCATCCCCTCCGTGAACAGAGTAGTGAATGCGGGCGATCTTCAGGTCGCCGGTCACGGTGACGTCGGTGACCGTAATCCCTCCCAGCCCGGGATCCTTTGCCCTGTGCTGGAGGATCAGGGAGACCTCTTCCCGGATCCTCGCCGCCACCCGCACCGAACGGTCTCCTCGCCCCTTCATGCTTCCCCGTCTTCCATCCGGAGAAGTTCGATGCGGCGCCCGGAAAGTTCAATTTCGCCGCCCCGCCCCAGCATGTCCGAGATCCGATCCAGGATCGACTGGGCCAACCGGGCATCCGTCGAAACGAGAGCCACCCCGATGCGTCCCCGCTGCCACAGGTCCTGGTGTCCGACCTCGGCCACGGAGACCGGGAATCCCGACCGGATGCGGCCCGTCAGGCTGCTTAGCCGCCTGCGTTTGTCCTTGAGGGAATCCGCTCCGGGAAACAGGAGGTCGGCCACCAAAACCGCGACCAGCATTCCCCCCCTGCTCCGTCCCACTGCAAGCGTCTACAGAAGGGTCTCGGCGACCTTTTCCATCACAAACGCCTCGATCTGGTCGCCTACTTTGATGTCGTTGTAGTTTTCCAGCCCGAGCCCGCACTCGTACCCTTCGACCACCTCGCGGACGTCGTCCTTGAACCGTTTCAGCGAGGCGAGTTTTCCCTCATGGACGACCACGTTGTCGCGCAACAGCCGGACCGTTGCGTTCCGGGTGATCTTGCCGGAGAGAACATAGCACCCCGCCACGGTGCCCAGCCGGGAGATATGGAACGTATTCCGCACTTCCGCGCGTCCGACCGGCATCTCCCGGAAAGAAGGATCGAGCATCCCCTCCATCGCCTTCCGTATATCCTCCACCACGTCGTATATGACCGAGTAGAGCCGGACGTCGACCTGTTCCCGTTCGGCGAGATCCTGACCCTTGACCTCCGGCCGAACGTTGAATCCGATGATGACGGCCGTGGAGGCCGATGCGAGCATCACGTCCGACTCGGTGATCCCGCCCACCCCGGCGTGGATGACATTCACCTTGACCTTCTCCCCGGAGAGCTTGTTCAACGAATACAGGAGCGCTTCCAGCGAGCCCTGCACATCCGTTTTCAGGACGATGTTGAGTTCCTTCAACTCGCCTTCCTCGATCCTGCGATGAAGCTCCTCGAGGCTGAACCGGGGACGGGCGATGACTTTCTCCCGTTCCTTTTCCATGCGGTGCATCGCGATCTGGCGGACGGTCCGTTCGTCGCCCAGCACGGCGAACTTCTGACCGGCCGCCGGGATGCCGTTGATTCCCTGGATTTCCACCGGGGTCCCCGTGGTGACCTCCGTAAGCCGCTTCCCCTTCTGGTTGATCAGAGCACGTACGCGTCCGTAGTGGGTCCCGGTAACCACCGGATCCCCTACCTTCAAGGTGCCGTCCTGCACCAGAACCGTGGCGACGGCCCCGCGCCCCTTCTCGATTCGCGACTCGATCACCGTGCCCCGTGCGAGTTTGCGCGGGTTTGCCTTGAGTTCGAGGATGTCCGCCTGGAGGAGGATGAGCTCGAGAAGAGAGTCGATGCCGGTCTTCTGTTTTGCCGAGACATTCGCGTACAGTGTCTGCCCCCCCCACTCCTCGGGGAGCAGCCCGTGCTCGGAAAGCTGCTGCCGGATCCGGTCCGGCTGCGCGCCGGGCTTGTCGATCTTGTTCACCGCGACGACGATCGGGACGTTCGCCGCCTTGGCGTGATCGATCGCTTCCACGGTCTGCGGCATGACACCGTCGTCCGCCGCCACCACCAGCACAACGATATCGGTGACCTGGGCACCGCGTGCCCGCATGGCGGTAAACGCTTCATGGCCCGGCGTGTCCAGCATGACGAGGGGACGGTTTTCGTGTTCTACCTGGTACGCCCCAAGGTGCTGGGTAATCCCGCCCGCCTCCTGGTCGATCACGTTGCTCGCCCGGATTGCGTCCAGGAGCAGAGTCTTTCCGTGATCGACGTGCCCCATGATCGTAACCACAGGGGGCCGGGGGACGAGATCCTCCTCCCGGTCTACCTCCTGATCGATGAGACCTTCCACCTCGGGGGCGACGTTCTCCACTTCGAATCCGTACTCCTGGGCGAGAAGGCCTGCCGCATCGGCATCGAGGAGCTGGTTCAACGTGGTGGGCATGCCCATCTCAATCAGCCGCTTGATCACTTCGCCTGCCTTGATCCCCATCCGGTGGGCCAGATCCCCGACCGTGATGACCTCCTCGATCTTGAACACGCGCTTGCTTGCTTTCGGCGGAACGCTGGAAGGGGCCCTCTTCTCCCGTACGGGCCTTCCCCCTCTCCTTTTCTGGACGCGGACCGGCTTGAACTGCCGCACCACCGCAGTTTCAACCGGTGGGGTCTCCCCGGCGATGGGGGGACCTTCCGGCTCCTCGACGATTTCCTCTATGATGTGCTTCTTCAGCACCCCCTTCTGCACCTTTTTCTCGTGAGGCTTGACCTTCTTCCATTTCTTTTCCTTCTCTTTCCTCTCCTCATCGGCCTTCGAGGGAGGCGGGGCTTCCACGACGCGGATTTCGGGGTCCGCGACCTTTTCCTCCACCTCCGGCAAGACCTCCGGCTCTGCCCGTACCTCGGGAACTTCTTCCTCCGCGGCGGTGGATGCCATCGCCGGTTCCTCCGCTGCGGGTGCTTCTTCGTGGGATGCGGGCGGCGGTTCGGCCGGCACTTCCGGTTCGGGTGCGCTTCGCCGCAACACCACCCTTCGCGACTTGCGCTCGAGCGATCCGTCCTCGCGCGTCACCTCGAGCGGCGTTTCCACAGGAGGAGGAAGCGGGGTTCCTTTACGGAAGTGGCTCCTCACCTTCACGATCAGATCCCCCTCGATGTTGCTCGACGCGGACTTCCCCTTCTGGCCGGCTCGTTCCAGGAACAGCAGGATCTCCTTGCTGCTCTTCATCCCGAGTTCCTTGGCAAGCTCCCTTATGCGAACTTTCTCCATCCACTCCCCCCGCAAGTCATCCTACCGTCCCATGATGCGCCAGGTCTCCCCCGGAGACAACTCCCGCAGTATAAACTAGCCGTCCGGACCATTTCGAGGAACGGGGAACCGTCCTTCAGGCCCCGTCCCTCCAATCTTCCAGAGAGTCCGCCAGCGACGCCGCGGAGGCGCCCATTCGGAAGCGCCGGCCCCCCTTCGGCGTGCGGATTCTCCGCGCGAAATCCCCGATGCAGCCCGTACTCCGGCAAAGGTAGAACCCACGGCCGGGCCTCCGTGCCGCGGGGTCCGGCTCCCAACCCTTTCCGGGGCTTCCGGCAATGCGTAAGAATCCGTCCTTGTTTCCCTTCGCTCCGCACTGCACACACGTCCGCTCCGGGCGGTGACGATCAGGCCGTGGAATCATCCTCCGGCTTCATCCCGGGGGTCTCTTCCGTCTGCGGCACATCTCCGTCGACCCCTTCGGGAACAGGCATTCCCACATTCTCACCCGCAGCTCCGGGGTCCTCCGGCCTCGCCTCCGCCGCCCCCGGTTCCGTCGAGGGCGGTGACTCCCCTTCGGGCGCTTCTCCTTCCGCAGACTCGGGGGACGCCTCGCCGGCGCCCTCCTCCTCGGTCTTCTTCGGTGCAAAGAGTCCCTCGGCCTTTTTGAGCGCGTCCTCGACCTGCCCTTCCGCCCGGACCTCGATCTTCCACCCCACGAGCTTGGACGCCAGCTTCACATTCTGTCCCCGCTTTCCGATCGCCAGAAGGAGCTGCTCCTCGGGGACGATGACCTCCATCGTTTTCTCGGACTCGTTCACCAGGACGCGAATGATCTCCGCGGGCTGCAGCGCGTTGCACACGAATTTCGCGGGATCCTCGTCCCAGGCAATGATGTCGATCCGTTCGCCCCGCAGTTCCTGCACGACGCTCTGAACCCGGGACCCTTTCATCCCGACGCACGCGCCCACGGGGTCGACGTCCCTCTCCTTCGACTTCACCGCGATCTTGGTGCGGAATCCCGGCTCCCTCGCCACGCTCAGGATGGAGACGACGCCCTCGTAGACTTCGGGGACTTCCTGCTCGAAGAACTTGAGGATCACGCGAGGATCTGCACGGGACAGCAGGATTTCCGGCCCCCTCGTCGTCTTGCTCACATCCTTGATATAGGCCCGGATCCTGTCTCCCTGGCGATACCGTTCCCTCGGGATCTGCTCCGAGGGGGGCATCACGGCCTCCGTCCTTCCGAGATCGACTATGATGGTGTCTCGCTCGTACCGCTGGACGATGCCGTTTAGGATCTCCCCCTTGCGGGTGATGAACTCATTGTAAATAACTTCCCGCTCGGCATCCTTCACCTTCTGCATGATGATCTGACGCGCGGTCTGTGCGGCAATCCGCCCCAGATCCTTGGTGCTCATCCGGAACCCGATGCTGTCGTTCAGCCGTGCCTCGGGATCCAGCTCCCTGGCTTCCGCGAGCGGAATCTCCAGTTCCTCATCCGTCACCTCGTTCACCACGGTCCGGAACTCGAGGACCTCGAAATCCCCCGTATCTTCGTCGTACATGGCCTCGAGGCGCTTGTTCATCCCGTACTTCTTCTTCGCGGCGCTCTCCAGGGCGTCCTTGATCGCACCGATGATGACGCTTCGGTCAATCCCCTTTTCCTTGCCCAGCTGGTTGATAATCTGGCCGATATCCAGAATCATCGTCTCCTCGTTCCTTTTCCGAATAATTCATCCTGGGATACTACCAGGTTCGCCTTCCGCATCAACCGGTACGGCAGCCGGAAGGTCCTGCCGTCCCTGTCCAGTTCGATCCCTTCCTCGTCGCTGCCGAGCAGGGTCCCTCGGAAGTTCCGGCTCCCTTCGACGGGAGCGGAAAGGGAGACTTTCACCCGCTTCCCCTTGCAGGCAGCGAAGTGCTTCGGCTGGCGGAGCTTCCGGTCCATCCCCGGAGAGGATACCTCCAGCGAGTATGGGCCGTCGAGGGGGTCCTCCACTTCGAGGATCGCGCCGAGCTTCCGGCTGAACGATACGCAGTCGCGCAGCTGCACTCCCTCTTCCCTGTCGATAAAAACGCGGATAACCATACGGGGGCCTTCCGCGGCGATCTCGACGTCGACGAGCTCTACCAGTTCGTCCTGCGCCACGTTTTCGGCAAGAGCCGCGATTATTTCCGAGTCGACCTTCATCGTCGTCCATCGAAAAAAAAAGTGGGCATCGCCCACTTTCCGGTAAACCCTTCCACAACAGAAAGTATACCCTCCCCCGGAGGGAAACCTCAAGGGGTATTTTCCACCTTGAGCCCGCCCCGGTAATCGGCAAGACTGGCGATCTTCTCTTCCCGGAAAAACGCCTCCATCCCCTCGAGGATATCGATGCATGCCCTGGGGTTACGAAAGTTTGCCGTGCCGACCTGAACTGCCGACGCCCCCACCAGGAGAAATTCCAGCGCATTGGCGGAACTTTGTATGCCGCCGATTCCGATCACGGGGATACTGACGGCTTTCGCCGCTTCCCATGTCATGCGCAGAGCGACCGGCTTGATCGCGGGTCCGGAAAGCCCTCCCGTAACGTTCGACAGTTCCGGGCGTCTCGTGCGGTGATTGACCGCCATGCCGACGATCGTGTTGATCAGGGAAACCGCGTCCGCCCCGGCCTCCTCGGCGGCTTTCGCGATACACGCGATGTCCGTCACATTCGGGCTCAGCTTCACCCAAAGAGGCTTTCCGGTGCATCTACGTACCCGCGCCGTGAGTCCGGCGATTCCTTCCGGAGTGGCCCCGAACGCCATCCCCCCCTCCCTGACGTTAGGGCAGGAGGCATTCACCTCGATCGCCCCGAGGGAAGGGACCACCGAAAGACGGCGGGCTACCGCCTCGTATTCCTCCTCTGTCTTCCCGTAGATGTTCGCGACAAACGTCGCGCCGAAATCCTCAAGACGCGGGACCACGTCCCCGATGAACCGTTCCACCCCGATATTTTGCAGGCCGATCGCGTTTAGCATCCCCGCTGGCGTCTCCACGATTCGCCCGGGCGGGTTCCCCGCGGTGGGTTCGAGGGACAGGCCTTTCACGATGACCGCCCCCAGGCGTGAGATGTCGTAGAAGGGGGTGAACTCGATGCCGTATCCGAACGTCCCCGATGCGCTCATGACGGGGTTTTTCACCCGCAGCCCCCCCAGGGAGACGGAGAGGTCCGGGGTCACCACACGACCTCCTTCGCGTCGAAGACCGGTCCCTCACGGCAGACCCGGCGGTATGCCGTCCGATCACCGTCCCACAGGGTAACGACGCATCCCCAGCAAACCCCGAATCCGCACGCCATGTGGTTTTCCAACGCCACCTGCACCGAGGCCCCCCGTTGCAACGCCTCGACGGCGATTTCCTTTAGCATATCCCTCGGCCCGCAGGCGAGGATCGTCAGTCGCGAGGCCGCCTCGGGGGAGAGTGCACACATCCGCTCCATGGCCGCGTCGGTGACGCGGCCATGGTAGCCTGCGGTCCCATCCTCGGTACAGAAGTGGGTTCTCCCCGGTGTTTTTCCCCCGGGGGTCCACTGCTTTGGAGGAAGATGCTCCCTCGTCCGGGCGCCGAGAAACATCTCGTACCCGGTACGGCGCCGCGACAGGACTGCGGCGGCGGGAAACACCGAGGAGAATCCGACACCGCCACCCAGCAGCCAGTACGTCCGGCCAGCCTGGCCGAGGTCGAACCCGCGCCCGAGAGGAATCGTTATGGACAGGGGCTCTCCGGGGTGAAGACCCGACAGCAGTGCGGTCCCCCTCCCCACGACCTTGTAGACGAATTCGATCTTCCCCTCCCCGCGCCTCCCCCCCGACCGGAACACGGCAAGCGGACGAGGCAGAAGCGGGTCGTTCCCCGGCCACCCCGAGACCATCGCGAATTGGCCGGGAACGAACCGCAGAGGTTCGGGAATCGCGGCCTCGATGCGGTAAAAGATCTCCCCCCGCCCCTCGTTCCGCAGGATCCTGCCCGTGACGAACCGCGGGCGGTTAACCGGCATCCTCTTCCCCCATCTCCCGCGAGAAGACGATCGCATCCTCTCCGGTATCCGTATAGTACCCTTCCCTGATGCCCACGAAGCGAAACCCCTCCCGCCGGTATATGCGGATCGCCTGCTGATTGCTCGGGCGCACCTCGAGGTAGATCCTCCTTGCCCCTGCTCGCGCAGCCCTGCGAAGGCACTCCTTGAGAAGGGCCCGCCCGATTCCACGTCCGCGTGCGTCCGGCCGGACCGCGATGTTCAGCAGGTGGGACTCCTCCCCGACGATCCAGCAGATCGTGTATCCGACCACTTCCCCGCCCGGTTCCTCGACGACCACGACGGCGTCGGAAAACGTGCGCCCGATCTCCTCCTCGAAGAGCTTGCGGGACCAGGGGGAAGGGAAGGAAGCCATCTCAATGGCCATCACGTCGTACAGATCCCCCGGATCGAGGTCCCTGAACCGGAACCGCAGGGGGCTCTTATGAATCACCAACGGATCAGGGACGAGGCCCACGTGAACCCCGAGCCGAACGCCGCAAGGCAGACAAGATCCCCCGACCGGATCCTCCCCTCCGTGGCGCACTCGTCGAGGGCGATCGGTATGGAAGCGGCGGTGGTATTTCCGTACTTCTCGATGTTGGAGAACACCTTTTCCGGAGGGATGCCGAGGCTCTTCGCGACCGCCTGCGTGATCCTCAGGTTCGCCTGGTGCGGGATGACGATCGAAAGGTCCGAAACCGCCATCCCGTTGGCGGAAAGCGCCTCCAGGATCACCTCGGGGAAACGCCGCACCGCGTGGGCGAACACGGTCCGGCCGTTCATGAACCCGAAATGCCTCCTGGCGTCGAGCATCTCCTTGCTGATCCTCGGACTCTCGGCGGACGCCGGTGCCTCCGTCATGAGCTCGCGCGCGTACTTCCCCTCCGCGTGAAGGTGGGACGAAAGGATTCCCACCCCAGCCTCCGAAGGGCCGACGACCACCGCTCCGCCGCCGTCCCCGAAGATGACGGACAGGTCCCGCCCCGCGGTGCTCATGTCCAGGCCGGTGCTGTGCACTTCCGCTCCAATGACGAGGACGTTATCGTGGAAGCCCGATTTGACGTACGCTTCCGCCACCGACAGGGCGTAGAGGAACCCGGTGCACTGGGTGCGGACGTCAAGCGCCCCGATCGTGTCCAGCCCCAGCTTCTCCTGCACGAACACCCCGGCGCCCGGGAAGAACAGGTCGGGCGAGAGGGTGGCGAATATGAGGAGCTGGATATCCTTCGGCGTAAGCCCCGCGCGTTCGATGGCCACGCGCGCGGCCGTAACACCCAGGTCGGAGGCGCCCGTACCCGGCTCGACGAACCGTCGCTCCCGGATTCCCGTGCGCTGTACGATCCACTCCTCCGTGGTGTCCATCATTGTGGTCAGCTCGGCGTTGGTCACGACACGGGGCGGCAACGCCCGTCCCGTCCCGAGAATTCTCGCTCCTCTCATCGGTCCCCCCTCACAGCACGAAGACAGCGGCCGCGATGACCGTAGCGTACTCGTCCTTCACGATAGCCGACTGGGTGATGTTGAACGACCGGTAGATCTTGCCGCTGATCTTCCAGACCTCCTTCTTTTCGTCCCAGCTTCTCTCCTCGTCGAACTCGATGCCGAGGGTGGAGGCGAGCATTGCGGCGGCCAGATCCTCTGCGTAGTCGCCCGCCACTTTTTCCGGTTGCCCGTACGCGTGATGCTCGCTCAGGTAGCCGTACACGGAACGGTCCGAAGGAAGGGCGCACCCCACGGAGGCCGCGATGAGCCGGCGGGGTTCGTCGCTCTGGCACTTGCTCATGACAACGAACACGATTTCGCCTGGGGTCAACTCCCGCAGACCGGCTTCCTTCTTGATGATACGGCACTTGGGGGGGAATATGCTCGACACCTGTACGAGGTTGTACTTCTCTATCCCCGCGTCGCGAAGAGCAAGTTCGAACGACGTCAGCTGCTCCCTGTGCCGTCCGACTCCCTTGGTGAAAAATATCTTCGACGGCACGAACATCGACGACGCCTCCTCTGACGGGGGATATCCCCCCTACTTCTCCTGCCGCTTGGCGAGAATCCAACCCATCAGCCGGTAGCACAGCTTCGCCGCGAGGAATTCGGGCGCGACGATGCCGGGGATGGGGGAAAGCTCCATGATGTCGAATCCGACGATGTTGCAATCCGCCCGCATCACGTCCCGCAGAATGTCGATCACCTCGAACCAGTCCAGCCCTCCGGGCTCCGGCGTGCCCACGGCAGGCATGATGCCCGGGTCGAAGACATCGAGGTCGATCGAGATGTAGACGTTTCCGGAGAGACTGCTCATGACTCCCCGGGTGACATCCGCAAGGCTTTCCCGGACCTCCGAGGCGTAGTACGTCTTGACGTTCTCCGCCCTGCGCAGGAACCGGTCCTCCTCCTCCGAGATGCTGCGCACCCCAACCTGGACGAGTTTCGCTCCGGAATCGACGATACGGCGACCCACGCAGGCGTGGTTCCAGGGCGTGCCGAGGTAGCTGTCCCGCAGGTCGGCATGCGCGTCGAACTGGAGGACGGTGAGGTCTCCGTATTTTTTCTTCAGGGCGGAAACCGCCCCGCACGTTCCGGAGTGCTCCCCGCCCACGATGACGGGGAACCTCCCGGCCCGGGTCACCGCCTTTATCCGCTTCTCCAGCTCTTTGAGCATGGCCAGCGGGCCCGTGGTCAGCACCGGGATCTCGGTGGACACGAAGATCCCCGCCCGGTACGGTTCAATCTTGTTCTCCTCGTCGAACAGCTCCATGTGCCCCGACGCCTCGATGAGCGCCCGGGGGCCGTTGCGCGTCCCCGACACATACGTTGTGGTCAGGTCGATCGGGAACGGAACCACGACGAACAATGCCCTCTTCCAGGAGGAATACTTGTCCGGGATTCCACCGAAACTCACGGAATACGGCTTCACGACGTTCCCTCCTTCATCTCATCCCTTTCCGCTCATCCCTTCGCGTCGCGCAGATTTTACCCTGACCGCAATGCGGTAGACAACCACGTAGGCGAGCGCCGCTGCAGCCAGGCCCACGATCGTCGTGCCTAAAAACAGGGGAGCAGCGTAGGGGACCGCCGCCTCCAGGACGGTCCTGAGCGTGTAGGTTTCGAATGACGGCGGGGGGATCTTCATCCCCAGGATCCATTCCCCCAGACGGAAACTCCCGTAGAATACGAAAGGCATCGTATAGGGATTGTTCACCCAGACCCCCACCATGGTGGTCACCTTGTTTAACCGGAGAACGACAGCAACGAGCAGCGCCAAGACCATGTGGAGCGTCACCAGGGGGCTGAAACTAAAAAAGACGCCCACGGCGAACCCCGCAGCGAGGCTTCTCTCGTCGGAATCGGCCGCGATTGCCTCGTGAAGCTTGCTCCGGATCTTTCCCCAGCCGATCAAGGAACTACCCCGACCGGAATTCAGAAGCCCGGCGCGGCGGATCCCACCGGGAGTCCGGAGGGTCGCGCGTCGATCAGCCGCAGCCGGATCGAACGGTTCCCCCGGAATACCGTCCATTGGGGGGTGAACAGGATATCGAGTGAGCCGCCCGGTCCCGACGGCAACTTCGAGCGGTGAAACGCCACCGCCTCGAAAGAACGTGTGTCCCCCGAGAGTTCGGCTCTCAGATGCCGTATCTCTCCTCCGAACAGGGAATGCCTCTTCACGCGCACGTCCCGCGCGAGCAGCACCGGCTCCTCGTTTCCCATTCCGAACGGGCGCAAGCGATCCAGTTCCTCCATGAAACCCTGGGAGATCTCGCCAAAGCGCACCGGCGCGTCGATCTCCAGGCGGGGAACCGTGTCCCGGCCGGCCGCGTACTCCCTCGCGGCCCGATCAAATCCCTCGCGGAAAGCGGGGAGATTCCCGGCGGGAAGAGCGATGCCGGCCGCCTGCATGTGCCCCCCGTACCGGGTCAGGAGTGACGAAAGCCCGGACAGGGCGTCGACCAGGGGAAACCCGTTCGTGCTGCGAAGGGACCCTTTCACCTCGTCCCCCTCGATCTGGAGGAGAACCGTGGGGCGGTGGTACCGCTGCGCGATCTTGGATGCGACGATGCCCAGGACACCCGGATGCCAGCCGGAGTCGGCAAGAACAATCGCGGAGAGGGACGAGAGCGAGGGGTCCGACTCCACCGCGGCGTTCGCCTCGCGCAAGATCCTTTCCTCCTCGCGTTGCCTCCGGGCATTGTCCGCGTTTAGTTCCGCGGCCATCCGGAGGGCCCGTTCGAAACTGTCCGTCACGAGAAGCGCCGAACCGCGCATGGCATTCCCCACCCGTCCCGCCGCGTTGAGGCGGGGCCCGACGCGGAAGGCGAGGTCGATCTCGTTCACACTGTCCTGCGGTATCCCGGAGACCGAAAGGAGCGCCCGAATCCCGGGCCTTGCGCGATGCCGGATCTCCTCGAGTCCGGCCTTCACGAACAGGCGGTTGTCGCCCCGCAGGGGAACCATGTCCGCCACGGTGCCGAGAGCCACGAGGTCGAGATATTTCCGCAGGACGGGTTCGTTCTCCCGGGAAAACGCCCCCTCTTCCCGCAGCAGACGCCTGACCCCGCACATCAGGAGGAAGACCACGCCCACCCCCGCGAGATCTTTCCCGGGATACGGGCAGTCCCGCCGTTTCGGGTTAAGCACGGCGAATGCGGGAGGCAATGTTTCCCCCGGGACGTGGTGGTCCGTCACGATCACGTCCAGTCCCGCCGCTGTGGCATGCCTTACCGCCTCCCCGTCGGTGATGCCGCCGTCGACGGTGACGACGAGCTTCACCCCGGCCTTGGCGGCAGCCTCCAGATGGTTCCTTTTCAATCCGTATCCGTCCACGATCCGGTGATTCTGATGGATTCGCACATCCACCCCGGGAAACAGGTCGGACAGGAAGAGCAGCAGGCACGCGGCGCCCGTGGTGCCGTCCGCATCGTAATCGGCGTACACCAGGATCGGCTCCCCCGTTCGCGCTGCGTGCACGAGCCTGCGGGAAGCCTTCTCGAGGTCCTTCATCGGGAAGGGAGAGGTGAGATCGGTAAGCGTTCCGTTGAGAAACCTTTCCGCCTCGCGGGGGTCGGTGATCCCGCGGTTCACTAGGAACCGGGAAGCGGCATCCGACAGTCCGGTCTTTTCCCGGATCTCCCGGACGAGCGATTCATCCGGCGCGCGGAGAGTCCACTGTCGTATGGCCTGCCCGGCCAAACCTCGTGATTACCTTTTCACCTGGACCATCTTCTCGCCCCGCCACCTCGCCACGATCGGACTGGCCACGAAGACAGACGAATAGGTCCCGATGATGATGCCGAGGGCAAGCGCCAGAGAGAAATTCTGCAGGACGACACCGCCGAAAAGGAGGAGCGCGATGCACGCCATGAACGTGGTGAGGGAGGTGATCACGGTTCGGCTCAGCACCTCGTTCACGCTGAGGTTAATCGTCTCGGAGAAGGTGCTCCTCTTTCGCAGGCGGATATTCTCCCGGATCCGGTCGAAGACGACGACGGTATCGGTGAGCGAATACCCACCGATGGTGAGAAGGGCGGTGATGAAGAGCAGGTCCATTTCCCGCCCGAGCAGGTAGAAGATCGCCACGAGCACAATGACGTCGTGAAACGTCGCCAGCGCCGCCGCCACGCCGAACTTGAATTCGAACCGCCAGGCGAGGTAGACGATGATCGCCAGGGCGGAGACCGCCAGGGCGAAGAGCGCATCCGTCCGAAGCTTTTTCCCGATGGCCGGCCCGATCTCGGCGACGCTCTCCACGGTCTGGGGGTTGGAGGGAAACCCCTCCCGGAGGATGGTCTCGACCTTTCCTCCCACCATCTTCTCTTCGGTCCCCTTGGCGCTCACCTTGATGATGTAGATATTCTCCCCGGGGACCGACTGGAGGCTCGCCTCGGGGAACCCTCCGGAGGTGAGGACCTTCCGGACCTGGTCCTCCTGGACCTGCTGTTCGAACCGTACCTGGAGGGAGGTTCCCCCCGCGAGATCGATCCCCAGGTTCCCGCCGCCCGTAAAGATCTGGAAGACGGCGTACAGACCGATCAGCACGACGGTCCCGGAGAAGGCGAACGAGTATTTCTTGAGCCGCATGAAATCGATTCTGGTTTCCTTGATGATTTCGAGCATCGTCGTCGTTTTCCCCTGTGCCCCGTCTTCTTAGTCTGTCGATGCAGCCGGTCAGATGCTCAGCGCCTGCATCGGCCGCCTCGCATTGATATAATCGAACACGACCTTGGTGCAGACGAGCGCCGTGAAGAGGTTGATGGCCACCCCCATCGAGAGCGTCACGGCAAATCCCTTGATCGGGCCGGTCCCGAACTGGAAAA
>Ga0210060_1000165_pt1 | contig 35916 bp, 30 predicted proteins | sample Joice_CattailNLB_FD_184871 | JGI IMG/M metagenome (GOLD analysis project Ga0210060, IMG submission 184871) | Wetland microbial communities from San Francisco Bay, California, USA, that impact long-term carbon sequestration - Joice_CattailNLB_D2... | ecosystem: Environmental > Aquatic > Marine >...
CGAAATCGATCAGCACCGGCCCCCTGCTGTCCGAGATGAATATGTTGTCGAGCCGAAGATTGCCGTGCGCGAATCCGAGGCGATGAAGCTCTCGAACGACAGCCAGGATGCGTAGAAACAGCGCCTGATCGAGCGACGGATGACGCCTCAGGGACGTCCCGTCGATCTTTTCCATCGTCATGCTGTTGCTGTTCGAGCCGATGAGCTTCGGGGCGCCCGCAAAACCCAGCTCGGTCAGCTTCGCAAGACATTGCGCCTCGTGCCGGCACAAGCGTCTCGTCAGCCAGTCGAACGGGGTTCCAACGACCTTGATCACCGCCTGGTTGCCGTCGACGACGGTCACCGAGTTCTTCTTGAGCAGCTTCTTGAGCTGCATGCGTCAGGGCTTCCGGTAGACCAACACGTCCCGGTAGTCGATCTTCAGCCATCGCATGGGCCCGTTGTACGAAGCCTTGGTTTCGATGCGCTCGTAGTTTTTGTCGCACAGATCCATGACTTCCAGATTTCTCTGCGTATTGTTCGTCTCGACCAGCAGAAAGCCGCCGTCGTTCAAGTGGGAATCGATTTTCTCGAAGATCGTTCGCGCGTCCCCTTTCAGGTGGGCGATCACGGCCATCATGACGATGGCGTCGAATTTCTCGGTCGAGCGGAAATGCTCCAGCTTGTTGATCTCGTAATGCAGATTGGGGTGCTTTTTCTGCAGCTTTAGATAGTCGCTCTCAAAATGTCTGTTCGGCTCGAGCAGGAAGTACTTCTTCGTCTGCGGATAGTACTTCTCGAACAGATTGCCCTTGTTCGGCCCGACTTCGAGGACGCTCCGGCCGGCCAGATATTTCCCGAAGTCGTACATGTAGTTGCGATACAGGCAGAAGAGATAACTCTGCCGTATGTAGTGGGTGTGCTTCATGGCTGGCGATTGCGCCCCGCGCTGCATAGGAAAATCCGCAACTTTACGCTGTTTCCCACGCAGCCGCTGCAGCGCCTCCGCACCGGCGAAGGGCGGTGGGCACCGAGTCTTGCGCGAGGTGGACGGGCCATTGTCGCCGCGTCATCACCGAAGAGCGCTCGCCGGTCGGGCCAGGCGCGTTCCCTGCGCAGCGCGCATGACCATCACCATGACCATGACCATAACCGCTCGTCCGTCGGCGGGCGCCGTCCGTCGCGTTCCCGCGTCAGAGACTGTCGTAGACGGGAATCCTTCCTCCCCGCCCCTGCCCCCGGACGACGATGCTGGAGGCGCAGGAGGTCGCCTATGAACGCGCTACAGCACAGTACCGAAGTCATCCGGCTGGAGTCCGATCTGGCCGCGCGCCTCGAAGCCCTGTTCCGGCGCTGCCCCGCGCTGTACGGGTTCTCGGTGCAGCCCCGCTCGAGCGTGAGCAGCGAGCGCGCCGCCGCGGGCTTGCAGGATGGCCTCTATCTCGCCGACGTCGTCTGGCACCGGCCGCTGAGCAGCGAGCAGGCCGAGACGCTCATCGACGAGATTTCACTGGCACTTTTCGAGCTGGTCGACGAGCAGCCGGAGGCCTCGGCGCTGCTGCGGGGGCGCACCTTCGCCAGGACCCTGCATTGACGCAGCGCCGGCCTAGGGAGCCTCTGAACGATTCCCGCGTACGCGAATCGTTCAGAGGCTCCCTAGGCGAAGTACTCCGGGTACTGGGGCAAGTCATCGTCGATCTCGTCCCAGGCCGCCTTGTGGGCGACGAACGCGTGCACCGAGGGGCGAATCGGCAGGTCCGAGTCGAGCGTTCCACAGCGAACCGACACGATGTGTTTCGTCCTTTCGCCGTGGCTGTAGAGCGGCGAGCCGCAGCCCGAGCAGAAATAGCGCCGCTTCCCCGGGCTCGAGACCCACGACGCGATTGCGTCCTCGCCCGCGGTGAACACGAGATCTTCCGTGGCGACGATGATGTTGATCGCGAACGCCGAGCCGCTTTGCTTGCGGCACTTTCCGCAATGACAGTAGTAGACGACTTTCGGCGGGCCGCGCAATTCGTACCTGACCTTGCCGCACATGCAGGCGCCTCGTAGCACGTCGTCCTCCGTCGAGCGAATGGCCTATTCGGCGGAAACTGTACGGCAGGGGATTCGCGCCTGTCCACAGGCGGTCGGCAGGACGCAGTCCGATCGGGCTACGGCCGGCCGGACGCGGACAGCCGAATGATCCGGCCTCCGATCGCTTGCGGATGAGCCGCGCCATGTCGCACGTGGTCGGCATACCCGTATGGCCATGGCAGGACTGCGGATCGCAGGCGATCAGAGCGGTGGTTCACCCGCCTGCCACATGACGTCGGCTTCCTGCTCGGCAGCCGCAGAGAGCATTTCAATCAACGGATGCGCGCGCAGCGCGAGTCCCACCGGTTTTTCGGCGTCGTCGTCGTCATCCGAGGACGTACCGGCGTGTTCTTCGGTTTCACGGCTCGCCAACTGCTGCCGGAGACGTGCGAGCGCGGCGGGTATATCGCGTGCAAGCAGCGCGCTCGGCACGGTGCCGCTATGCCCCATCATCTTCAGCAGCGCCACCGCGACATCACCGAACATCGTGATGTTGCCCCATGCATCGCTGCGAAAAGTCACCAGCATCGTCAAGCGCCGCCAGCGGAAAGTGTAGTCCCGAACGACCGTTCGGGGACAGAAGCACCCGGTCCGGGCCGACCCCTGCCGGCCAGGCGCGCTCCTATCGGCGCCGCGCGGCGGGTTCCTCAGGGCGCCGCGTCGGGCCCGCGATCGGCCCTCTGGTGCTCCGGCGCGCTCGCATCCAGCGCCTCGACCGCCGTCGCGTAGCGCCGGATACCCGGCAATGCGCTCAGGCCGTGCGCAAAAATGCTGAGCAGCACGGTCGCCATGACCGCGAGCCGGATGGTCGATTCGCCCGGCAAATCTTGCTCCTCCTCGAGATAGACCAGCGCGAGCACGATGGACGCGAGCCCGCGCGGGCCGAACCAGCCGATGAACAGCACGCTCGCGCGGCTCAGCCCCGTGCCGCGCAGCGCGATCGCCACCGGCAGCATGCGGATCAGCGTCAGGCTGAGAACGGCGTAGAGCACGATGGGGACACTGAAGTCCGTCAAGACCCGCGCGGTGAGCGCGCCGAACAGGAAGAAGATGAAGAAATCGAACAGCTGTCCCCAGTCCTCGGCGAACTCGACGCTGTGCCGGCCGACCTCGCGGAATCCCAGCTGCGCGGCCAGCCCGGCGACGAACGCGGCGATGAACATGCTCGCGCCGCCGGCCTCCGAAGCGAGCACGCAGGCGAAGGGCAGCGCCACGACGCCGAGCTGCGTCAGCGGCTCGGCCATCCATTGCCTGCGGCGGGCGAGCGCGAGCAGCCAGCCGCCCGCGAGGCCGACGCCGAGGCCGATCAGCAGCCCATAGCCGAGCTGCTCGCCGAGAAAGCGCAGCAGGATCCCCTGCCCAAGGACCCCCTTTCCCTCCACCGCCGCCAGGGCGATGAAGAACAGCAGGAAGGGTACCGAGAGCCCGTCGTTCAGGCCGGCCTCAACGTTCAGCGCCTGGCGTATGCGTTGCGGGACGCGCGGGCTGTTGACGATCACCTGCCCGAGGCCGGCGTCGGTCGGTGCGAGTATCGCGGTGAGGATCCCCGCCTCCCACCAGCTGAGGTTGCCGAAAACCACCATTGCGCACAGTGCGCCGAGCAGCAGCGTCAGCGGCATCCCGGTGCCGAGCAATCGAATCGGCAGATTGGCCGCGCCCGCCAGCATGCGCGGCGCGATCCGCGCGGCGTCGGTGAACAGCGTCATCACCAGGCCCAGCTCGGCGATCAGCAGAAACCCTGCGCGGTCGAGCGCCAGCGCGGTCGATTCCTCGGGCGCGAGCGCCATCAACATGCCGCCGACGGTAAACAGGATCGGCGCAGTCACGACGGTCCGCTCGAGCCGCCGCGACAGCAGGCTGTAGAGGAAAACCAGCGCGACGAACGCGGCGATCAGAACCACGCGGCGGCCTTCCGCGCCTTGCCGTTCAGCCTTTCGCCGCCCAGGCCTCGATCTCGATCAGCATGTCGGCGCTCGCCAGCCCGGCGACGATCAGCAGCGTCGATGCCGGCCGCACGGCATCGCCCAGCACCCGGGCGCGCGCCGCCCGGTATTCCGCAATGAGGCGCGCATCGGTGAGGAACACGGTGAGCTTCACCAGGTCCTGCTTGCGCATGCCGTTTTCGCGCAGGCAGGCGAGGACGTTGCGAAACGCCTGCTCGGCCTGGCGGCGGATGCCTTTTGCGAGCACGCCCCTCGCGTTTACGCCGACCTGGCCTGCGACGGCGACCCAGCGCGCGCTCGGTGGCACGTTGACCGTGTGGCTGTAGACCCCGACCGGGGCGTGAACCGAATTTGGATTGAGCGCTTTGTTCATGGGATCTCCTGGTTTGTCTGGTTCGGCACGCGCTAGCTTAGCCGGACCGGGTCATGGCGTCGCGCGAAAGCCTGCCCGAAACCCGGGGGTCATCCAAACGCTGTCGTCGGCGTCGACGATCAGCCCTTCGATCCGGGGATTGTCGGTCAGCCAGCGTACGCCGTCAGGCTTGCCGCGCACCATGATCGCGACGCCCAGCCCGTTCAGGTCCTCGAGCCGCTCGCCCGTCAGGGTCACGCCATGCGGTCCGGAGGCCGGATAGCCGCTGCGCGGATCGAGGATGTGGTGGTAGCGGCGGCCATTGCGGACGAACGCGCGCTCGTAGTCGCCCGAGGTGACGACGAAGCCGCGCGCGATCCGCAGCACACCGAGCAGGCGCTCGGGCGCGCGCGGATCGCGCACCCCGACGCGCCAGGGACGCGCGGCGTCGCCGCCGATCACCTCGACGTCGCCACCGCCGTTCAGCAGCGCGCGCGCGATCCCGTGGCGCTCGAGAACCTGCATCCCTGCGTGCACGATCGCGAGCTTGGCAATGCCGCCGAGATCGATGCGCATGCCGCGCCTGGCGAGATACGCGGTCTGCGCGCGCGGATCGATGCGCAGATTGCGCCAGTTCACCAGCGGCAGCTGCGCGGCGATCGCGGCCGCGGACGGCATGCGCGGGTCGTCGGCGCGGAAGCGCCAGCCGCGCAGCGATGCGATCGTGATGTCGAAGGCGCCGTCCGACTTCGCCGACATCGCCTGCGCCATCGCGAGCACGGCCATCAGCTCGGGCGGCACGGGCACCGCGCGCCTGCCGGCCGCATCGTTGATCGCGCTGACGACGCTTTGCGGGTCGTAGTGGTTCATCGTGTCGGAGAGCCGCGCCATCTCGCGGTAAGCGGCATCGATCGCCGCATGGGCCCGGGTCTCGCCGCCGGCGGCCGGCTCGACGCTAAGCTCGACCACGGTGCCCATCAGCGGGCGCGCCTCGTGCAGCGGCGCCGCTGCGCTCAGCGCGGCCGCGGCACCGAGCAGGCATGCCGCCACCCAGCGCAATCGGCGAATCCAGGCCGTCATCGGGGGAATCATATCGGCGCAACCGCGCTCCTCGGACTTGATCCGGGTCAATGCGGTTCGCAGGCGCCTGCCTCAAATGGCAGGATTGTTCCGCGGAGCACCCGTGTGCGCTTTCTTGCCGTCGCTCTGAGACTCGCGGCCGCCCTGTGCGCCGCACTGGCGCTCGCCGCCCCGGCGGCCGCGCAGGGCATTGCCGAGCGCTACCCGCAGGCGAAGAGCTTTTTCCCCCAGGCGACCCGCTTCGGCGCGCTCGAAGGCGAGCCGCGCGCCGCGCCGGTGTACCGCGACGATGCGCTCATCGGCTACCTGTTCCTCACGGGCGACCTGGTGAGGATCCCGGCGTACTCGGGCAAGCCGATCAACACCCTGGTCGGCTTCGACCTCGAGGGGCGGCTCACCGGTATTGCGATCGTCGAGCACCAGGAACCGATCCTCGCGGTCGGCGTGACCGAGGAACGCCTGCACGCCTTCGCCGACCAGTACCGCGGCAAGCGCGTGTTTGACAAGGTCACGGTCGGCGCGCCGCGACCCGGCTATGTCACGGTCGACACGATCTCGGGCGCGACGATCACCGTCATGGTGCTCAACCAGACGATCATGAGCGCGGCGCGCCGCGTCGCCGCCTCGCGCGGATTGACGCGCGACGGCCCGCCCCCGACGGCAGTGCCGCCGGTGCCGCAGCCAGAGCCGGTCATGAAAGCGGCCCCGATCCAGACCTCGCCGGACGAGCCGCTGTGGATCGCGGTCTGGCAGGCGCGCGTGTTCCAGATCGGCGCGCTGCTCGTCGGCCTGGCGTCGCTGACGGCAATTCTGCTGTTTCAGGACGTGCTCGCGCGGCATCCGAACTTCCTCATCGTCGTGCGGCGCGGGTTCCTGATCTACACGGTGTTCTTCATCGGCTGGTTCGCGCTCGCCCAGCTCTCGATCGTGCAGGTGCTCACCTTCGTGCACGCCGCAATCGGCGGCTTTCGCTGGGAGACCTTCCTCATCGACCCGATGCTGTTCCTGCTGTGGAGCTTCGTCGCAATGACCCTGCTGCTCTGGGGCCGCGGCGTGTACTGCGGCTGGCTCTGCCCCTTCGGCGCGCTGCAGGAGCTGATCAACCAGGGTGCGCAGCGGCTCAAGCTCAAGCAGCTCGAGTTTTCCGACGTGGTACACGAGCGTCTTCTCGGCGTGAAAGTGCTGGTGCTGGTGGCGCTGTTCGGCATCTCGCTGCAGTCGATGGGCGAGGCGGTGCGCTACGCCGAGGTCGAGCCATTCAAGACCGCGATCACGCTGCGCTTCGACCGCGAGTGGCCCTTCGTCCTCTACGCGGGCGGGCTGCTGCTGATCTCGGCGTTCAACCGCAAGTTCTTCTGCAAGTACCTCTGCCCGCTCGGCGCCGCGCTGATGTTCCCGGGACGCTTTCGCATCTTCGACTGGTGGCTGCGCCGGCGCAAGGAATGCGGCCGCCCCTGCCAGACCTGCGCCAACCAGTGCGAGGTGCGCGCGATCCGCCCTACCGGCGAGATCAACGCCAACGAGTGCCACTACTGCCTGGACTGCCAGGTCACCTACTACAACGACCGCAAGTGCATGCCGCTGATCGAGCGCCGCGAGAAGCGCGAGCAGCGCCGTGGGCCCGTCGCGCCCGTTCCCGTGGCCGCGCCGGCCCCGCCGGACGGCGGCGCCGCCGGCGGCAGGCCCTGACCCGCCGCCACCTGCACCACCGCGGTCCCGGGGGCTTGATCCAGGTTAAGTACCGCCGGACGGCGGGTGCCTAGATTGGCGCGTGGGATATCTGGCCACCGGACAAAGGGGTTTTCCATGAGCACGCAATCGCTTCGCCTCAAAGCCATTCCCATCGCCGTCGCCGCGGCGCTGGCGATGGGCACGGTCTACGCACAGACCAAGGACAAGCCGGTTCACCCCGGCACGCCCAAGGAAGAGCTGATGTACAAGGGCGCCCCGGTGCCGATCAAGCCGGGCGAGGCGCCCGACGTATCGAGCCCCAAGGCGCCGACGCTGACGAAGGACGAATTCGAGATCGCCAAGAAGATCTACTTCGAGCGCTGCGCGGGCTGCCACGGCGTGCTGCGCAAGGGCGCCACCGGCAAGCCGCTCACGCCGGACATCACCCAGGCGCGCGGCACCGACTACCTCAAGGTGTTCATCAACTACGGCTCGCCGGCGGGCATGCCGAACTGGGGCAGCTCGGGCGAGCTCACCGAGCAGCAGGTCGACATCATGGCGCGCTTCCTGCAGCAGCCGCCGCCGGTGCCGCCCGAGTTCGGCCTGGCCGAGATGAAGGCGACCTGGAAGCTGATCGTGCCGCCCAAGGACCGGCCGAAGAAGAAGATGAACAAGTTCAACCTGCAGAACCTGTTCTCGGTCACCCTGCGCGACACCGGGCAGGTGGCGCTGATCGACGGCGACAGCAAGGAGATCGTCAATATCGTCAATACCGGCTACGCGGTGCACATCTCGCGCCTGTCGTCCTCGGGCCGCTACCTGTACGTGATCGGCCGCGACGCCCAGGTCAACCTGATCGACCTGTGGATGGAGAAGCCCGACAACGTCGCGGTGATCAAGGTCGGGCTGGAAGCGCGCTCGGTCGACACGTCCAAGTACAAGGGCTGGGAGGACAAGTACGCGATCGCCGGCTCGTACTGGCCGCCGCAGTACACCATCATGAAGGGCGACACGCTCGAGCCGCTGAAGATCGTCTCCACGCGCGGCATGATCGTGGGCACGCAGGAATACCACCCCGAGCCGCGGGTCGCGTCGATCGTCTCGTCGCACTTTCACCCCGAATTCGTGGTGAACGTGAAGGAGACCGGCAAGACGCTGATGGTCGATTACTCGGACATCAACAACCTGAAGGTCACCTCGATCGACACCGCGCGCTTCCTGCATGACGGCGGCTGGGACGCGACCAAGCGCTACTTCCTGGTCGCGGCCAACCAGTCGCACAAGATCGCGGTGATCGACGCCAAGGACGACAAGCTGGTCAAGCTGGTCGAGGTCGGCAAGATCCCGCACCCGGGCCGCGGCGCCAACTTCAAGGATCCGAAGTACGGCGCCGTCTGGGCGACCGGTCACCTCGGCGACGAAACGGTCGCGGTGATCAGCACCAATCCGAAGAGCAAGGACGCCTGGAAGGTGGTGCGCACGCTGAAAGGCCAGGGCGGGGGCAACCTGTTCATCAAGACCCACCCGAAGTCGAGCCACCTTTACGTCGACACCCCGCTCAACCCGGATCCGAAGATCAGCCAGACGGTCGCGGTGTTCGACCTGAAGAACCTCGACAAGCCGTTCAAAGTGCTGCCGATCGCCGAATGGGCGGGCCTGGGCGAGGGACCGAAACGGGTCGTTCAGCCCGAGTACAACAAGGCGGGCGACGAGGTCTGGTTCTCGGTGTGGAGCGGCAAGGAGCAGGAATCGGCCATCGTGGTGCTCGACGACAAGACCCTCAAGGTGAAAAAGGTCATAAAAGACAAGCGCCTGGTCACGCCGACGGGCAAGTTCAACGTTTATAATACGCAGCACGACATCTACTGAGCCCGCCGCGGTTCGGTAGACGCCGCCCCGTCAACCGGGGTGGCGGTTCGCGCGTTAAAAACCCGTTGAACGGCATAGAGTGAGAAAGGAGTTTCGATGCACAAGCGTACTGTCCTCGCGATCGCCCTGACGGCCGGCCTGCTTGCCGCGCCCATTGCGCAGGCCGACCTGGCGATGGCCAAGAAGTACAACTGCACCGCCTGCCACACCGTCGACAAGAAGGTCGTCGGCCCCTCGTACAAGGACGTGGCGAAGAAGTACAAGGGACAGGCCGACGCAGCCGCCAAGCTCGCCGAAAAGGTGAAGAAAGGCGGCTCGGGGGTCTGGGGGCCGGTGCCGATGCCGCCCAACGCCGCCGTGCCCGACGGCGACATCAAGAAGCTGGTCGACTGGATCCTGTCGCTGTAGCGGCGCGCCCGTCGCCCAACACTGGGCGCCGAACCGAAAAAGCCGGGCTTGCCCGGCTTTTTTATTGCCTGCTTTCCGCGTGCCCCTGGCTCAGCGGCTCGGGAATTCGGGCGCGTCGCTGCCGCGCAGCCGCGCCAGGTCGTGGATCCGCACCTGCCGCCCCTCGACCTCGATCAGCCCGCTGGTCGCGAGATCGTGCAGGATGCGCGAGAAATGCTCCGGCGTCATGTTGAGGCGCGAGGCGATCACGCTCTTGCCGGGCGACAGGCTCACGTCCACCGCGCCCTCCGAGAGGCCGTCGGGCACGTCGCGCAGCAGGTAGCCGATCACCCGCTCGGCGCCCGAGCGCAGCGTGTAGGCCTCGACGTCGCGCACCAGGCCGTGGAGCTTGCGCGACAGGCCGGAGAGCATGCGCCGCGCGAAGCCCGCGTCGCGCTCGAGCTCTTCGAGCACGGTGCGCTTGCCGACGTGCAGCAGCATGCTGTCGGCGAGCGCCTGGGCGAACACGATGTACGGCTTGTCGAGGAACATCAGCGCCTCGCCGAAGCTCGCGCCGGGCCGCACGATCTCGACCACCTTCTCGACGCCCTGCGGCGAGGTAAAGCCGAGCTTCACCTGCCCGTAGACCACGACGTGAAAGCCGACGCAGGGGTCGCCGGTGCGGAACACGATGTCGCCCTTGGCCAGGTGCTGCACCTGGGTGCCGGCCGCGACGCGATCGAGCTCGGTGGGGCTCATCTCGCTGAACATCGGCAGGTTGGCGAGAAAGGCCTGGGCCTTGATCGCGGGCTGGCGCCCGCGCCGCGGCAGGCCGTCGCTGGGATCGTTCATGGGCGCTAGTGGCTCGTGCCCTCGGAGCGCGTGATCTTGTTGTGCACGTTGTACTTGCCCGAGGGCTTGTTCATCGGCAGGCGCTTGACCTCTTGCAGCGTCGCCGCATCGTACACCACGATCGCGCCGTCGACCTCCCAGATGCTCGCCAGCGCATAGCGCCCGTCGGCGGTGAATTCGACATGCGCAACGGTCTTGCCCGGCGCCGGGCGCAGCTCGGCGACCACCGCGAGGCTGCGCTTGTCGATCACGGTGAGCGTATCGCGCCGCGGGCTGTTGAACGAGTCGGTCCAGGCGTAGGGCGTGTTCTCGTGACTGCGCAGGAAAAAGCCCGGACCCGGGGTCTTGATCTCCTTGACCACCTTCCAGCTCGTCGTATCGATCACGCTGATGACCGGCGCCTTGAGGTTCGGCGTGGCGAGCACGCGCCGGCCCTGCCACTGCCAGGTGATGCCCGAGCCGAGATGCGGCAGCCCGGGCAGGTCGATCGACTCGATCGCGCGCTTGACGTGCAGATTCACCACCTGGCCGCGCTTGGCGCCGCGCGCGGCACCGACCAGATTGGCATAGCCCGCGTCGAAGAAAAAATCGTCCAGGTAGTCGTCCACCGCAATCGCGCGCACGGGGAAGGGCCCCGTCTCGGCGAGCCCTTCCTTGCTGCGGTAGTCGTGCACCAGGCCCTTGTATACCGGCTCGGCGCTCGCGCTGTAGGGGATCTCCCAGATCTCCTTCACGTCCTTCAGCGCGGCGACGAAGCTGCCGCGCGGCGCGGCATCGTAGACCGCCGAGACGCGCGAGCTTTTGCCGTGCCGGTCGCGCACCTCGATCACCTTGAGCGGCGCGAGCGTCGCCGCATCGAGCGCCACCAGGGTGTGCGGCAGGTAGTTCGCCGCCATCACGAAGCGCCCGTCCGAGGACACCGCGATGTTGCGCAGGTTGATGCCGGCACGCACTTCGCTGACCATGCGCAGGTTGTACAGGTCGTACTTCGACACCCAGCCGTCGCGCGAGCCGAAGTACACGAAGCGCCCGTCGGGCGAGAACTTCGGCCCGCCGTGCAGCGCGAAGCGCGTCTTGAAGCGCGCCAGCGGCTCGAACCGGTCGCCGTCGAGGATCGTCGCGTGGTGCTCGCCCGTCTCGACCACGACGAACAGGTTCATCGGGTCGGCGTCGTACACCGGCCGCTCGGCGTCCGGCCGCGCGGCGGGATGCACCACGCGCGATTGCGCTATATCGGCCATCGTCCAGCGCGGCGGCTCGGCGGGCGGCGCGTAGACGTAGGCTGCGAGCGCGCGGATCTCGTCCGGCGAGAGCTTGCCGGCGAAGCCCTGCATCTGCGTCGCGATGCGCCCCTTCGTGATCACCTCGATCGCCGCCGCGGGGCGCAGGCGCTGCAGGTTCTCCGGCAGCAGCGCCGGTCCGGTGCCGCCGAGACGCGTCGGCCCATGACAGACGGCGCAATGCTGCAGGTAGAGCGGCGCGGCCGGCGGCGCGCCGCGCGCGACCGGCGGCAGCAGCGCGAGCAGCGCACAGAACGCCGCAGGCGTCAGGCGGGACGCACCCACGTCACGCCCTTGCCGCGGTACGGCAGCACCGGCACGCGCTCGCCGGCCGCGGTGACGCCGATCTCCTCGTCGCTCAGGTAGCAGCCCGGGTCTTCCTCCCAGGCGTCGCCGGTGAGCTGCAACGCGCGCACCCGCGTGTTGCCGCCGCAGATGTCGAAGAACGCGCAGGCCCCGCAGCGCCCCTTCACCGTGCGCGGGCGCTGCTTCAGCCCGGCCATGATCGGGTCGCTGCGATCCTGCCAGATCTCCGAGAACGGCCGCTCGCGCACGTTGCCGAGGCTGTAATTCCACCACATGGTGTCGGGGTGGACATGGCCCAGATTGTCGATATTGGCGACGTTCACGCCCGAGGCGTTGCCGCCCCACGCGGCGAGCCTGGCGCGCAGCTGCGCCTCGCGTCCGGGAAGGCGCCGGCGCGCCCAGAGCAGCAGGTAGGCGCCGTCGGCATCGTTGTTGCCGGTGACCAACTCCTTTGTCACGCCGCGCTGCTGATAGTCCCATGCCGTGTCGAAAAACAGATCCATCGCGCGGCGCGTCGTCTGGAAGTGCGCGTCCGAGCCGCGGTTCTTGTTTCCGCGTCCGGCATAGTTCAGGTGCGAGAGGTAGAACTTGTCGATGCGCTCGTCCTCGGCCAGCGCGAGGAGCAGCGGCAGGTCCGCGGCATTGTCCTGCGTCACGGTGAAACGCAGGCCCACCTTGACGCCGCGCGCGCGGGCGAGGCGCAGACCCGCGAGCGAGGCGTCGAAGGCGCCGTTCTTGCGCCGGAAGCGGTCGTGCGTCTCGCGCACGCCGTCCAGGCTGATGCCGACGTAGTCGAAGCCCAGCCGCGCGATGCGCTCGGCCATCGGTGCATCGATCAGCGTGCCGTTGGTCGACAGGCCGACGTAAAAGCCCATCGCCTTGGCGCGCGCCGCCACCTCGAACAGATCCCTGCGCAGCAGCGGCTCGCCGCCCGACAGGATCAGCACCGGCACCTGAAACGCCCGCAGGTCGTCCATGACCGTGAACAGCTCCGCCGTGGACAGCTCGCCCGGAAAGTCGACGTCCGCAGAGATCGAGTAGCAGTGCTGGCAGCTCAGGTTGCAGCGCCGGATCAGGTTCCAGATCACGACGGGGCCCTGCCCCCGCGCGCGGGGGCCCGCCGCATGGTCGCGGCGGCCCGCCCGCGGCGTCGGCTGCGATAATTCCTCCATGAACTGCGAGACGCGAAACACCCCAGAGCCCTCCGGGCGAGCGGATGGCGCCATGCTACGGTGGGCCCAGGCGCCGCGATTGACCTGTGTCAAGCGTCCCGGGGCCGGCGGCGCCTGAAGCGCCGCAGCCCATGTCGGCGATCCGCAAAATCTCGGTTACCACCGGCATCAGCTGGATCGAGGTCGCGGACGCCGACCTGCGCCTGCTCTGCGGCTGCCCGGCAGACGTGGTCAAGCACCTGGCGCGGCGCGGCCTGATCCTGCCGGTCGAGGTCGGCGGCGTCGCCTGTGAAAGCGGGCCGAACGCGATTCTGCTCTCCGACCTCGCGATCCAGAACGGCCAGCCCAGCAACCGCGCCGAGTTTCCCGTGCTGCAGATGCTCTATCTGCAGGGCATGCTGGTTCCGGGCCATCCGAACAACACCGGCGAGCGCCCGCGCCTGATCGGCGCGCGCCGCCAGGTCGAAACCCAGATGGCCTACCTGTTTCGCGGCAACTACGGGCTCGCCTCGCAGGACGAGCTGATCGAAGCCGGCGTGCCGGCGGCGCAGGCGGCGACGATCATGGCGATGAAGCTCGCCTTCGCGTTCGGACACATCCGACCGACCGAGGCGCTGGTCGAGCCGATGCTGCTCGAGCAGGGCGCGATCGAGATTCGCGCAGGCGTGCGCCTGCGCCGCCTGCGCACCAACGTGTTCGAAATCGCCTATCGCGACGAAACGGTCGAAGTCGACCTGAACCTCGCCTCCGGCGAGCGCTACCCCTCCCCCTACACCCTGGGCAACTACCTGCTCGAGCCCGATTACTTCGCGGTCGCGCATACCGGCGACGGGGACGGCTGGGACATGAACCGGCCCGCGATGAGCGCGATCGTGTTTTTCCAGGGACGCGTCTATCTGATCGACGCCGGCCCCAACGTGGAGTATGCGCTGGCCGCGCTCGGCATCGGCGTCAACGAGATCGACGGCATCTTCCAGACGCACTGCCACGACGATCACCTGGTCGGGCTCACCTCGCTCATCGCCGGCGACCGGCGCATCGCCTATTACGCCGTGCCGATGGTGCGCGCGTCCGCGTTCAAGAAGCTCTCCGCCGTCATGCAGCTCTCGGAGCACGAGTTCGGCCGGCTGTTCGACGTGCACGATCTCGAGATCGACCGCTGGAACGACATCGCGGGTCTGGAAGTCAGGCCGATCCTGTCGCCGCATCCGGTGGAAACGACGATCCTGTATTTCCGCGCGCTGTGGGAGGGCGGCTACCGCGTCTACGGACATCTCGCCGACATTGCGTCGGATCGCGTCATGAACGCGCTGGTCGCAGCCGATGACGCGCCCTACGGACTGTCGGCCGATCTTCTCGAGCGCACGCGCGCCGCCTACCGCATGCGCGCCGACGTGAAGAAGATCGACATCGGCGGCGGCCTGATCCACGGCGAGGCACAGGATTTCCGCGACGACCCCTCGGGCAAGCTGATCCTCGCGCACACCGCGCGCCGGCTCACCGACGAGGAGCGCGCGATCGGCTCGGGCGCGTCCTTCGGCACGGTCGACGTGCTGATCGCGGGCAGCGCCGACATCTTCCGCCGCCGCGCCTACGAGTACCTGCGCGGCTATTTTGCCGACGTGCCGCAGCACCGCGTGCGCCACCTGCTCAACTGCACGCACGTGGTGTTCAACCCCGAGGTGCTGCTGCAGCGGGCAGGCGAGCCAGTGACGAATGTCCTGCTCGTGCTGAGCGGCTCGGTCGAGCTGCTGCGCCCCGGCGTCGCCGGCACGAGCCTGCTCTCGGCAGGCTCGATCCTCGGCGAGACGTTCGCGCTGCTGGACATGCCAGCCGGCGAATCGTACCGGGCGGTGGGCTTCGTGCGCGCGCTGCGCATCCCCCGCGACCTCTATGTCGATTTCGTCACCCGCAGCGCGCTCTATCGCCAGACCGTGCAGTCCTACGAAAAGCGCGAGTTCCTGCGCAGCGTGCCGCTGTTCGCCGACGGCGTATCCGGAATCACGCTCAACCGCTTGGTGCAGGCCGCCAAGCCACGCGCGCTGTCGCGCGGCGAAGTCCTACCGCCGCCCGCGGAGACGCTGCTCGTGATCGAGGCCGGCACGGCGCAGCTCGCGACCGCCGCGGGCTACCGCGAGGCGCTCGGCGCCGGCTCGCATTTCGGCGCGGTGACGCTCGCCGGCGTTCCGATTGGCGGCGCCAGCATCGAGGTGCTCGAGGACCTGCGCGCCTACGGCCTGCCCCTCGAGGCGGTCATCGAGCTGCCGGTGGTGCGCTGGAAGCTGCTCGAGACGCACCGGCGGCGATATATCGACCGCTAGCGCGATTCGTTGACGCGTCGGGTTTCAGGGACGTCGTCGAAGGGGGCAGGCCCGGCTAGTCGCGATACGACGGGTCGATCTTGTCGAGCTTGGCGAGCAGCGCCGGCCACTCGAGCACGCCGAAGCGCCGGCGCGTCTCGGGCAGGTACATCCGGTAGGACGCGTCCACCACGTCTTTTGACGGCATCTGCAGTTCGGTGTTGCATGACAGCGCCGCGATCTGCACCTGGCAGGCGCGCTCGAGGCGGAAGATGCTGTTAAACGCCTCGGGAATGCTGGCGCCCACCACCAGCAGTCCGTGGTTCCTCAGGATCATGCCGGCGTGATCGCCCAGGTCGCGCACCAGGCGCGCCTGCTCATCGAGGTTGACCGCCACGCCCTCGTAGTCGTGGTAGGCGATCCTGGCGAAACGCATCGAGGTCTGGGCGAGCGGCAGCAGGCCGCACTTCATGGCCGAGACCGCCATGCCGGCGACGGTGTGGGTGTGGATCACGCAGTCCACGTCGTGCCGCGCAGCGTGAATCGCGCTGTGGATCACGTAACCGGCCTTGTTGACGCCGTACTCGGTCGGATTGAAGAGCACCTTGCCCGCGAGATCCAGCTTGACGAAGCACGAGGCGTGCATCTGGTCATACAGCATCCCGTAGGGATTGATCAGGAAGCTGTCGTCCTCGCCCGGGACGCGCGCGCTGATGTGGTTGGCGCTCATCTCCGTCATGCCGTAGAGGTCCACCAGGCGGTAAGCGGCCGCGAGATCGACGCGCGTTTCCCACTCCTCGCGGCTGACCTGTGCGCGAACCGACTTTCCCTTCTTCACCGATTGCAGAGCCATGATGCCTGTTTCCTCCGGATGCGCCGCCGGCGCGCCCGAGGCTATTCCGAGCCCGCCCACCGGGCAACGGCGCCTCGAGTACGCGATCGTAGCGCGTCGCCAGCCCTCCGCGGGAGGATCGCCGGCCCCGGGCGTCTGTTGGCTCGCCTGCAGGTCGAGCCTCCGCTATGGGTCGATAGCCGGCCGTTTAGAACGTCTGTCAGCGGCCAGAAGCGGTGACAGCGCGTCCGTCCAAAGGATCCTTGTCGCCCTGTACATGTACGCCCGCACGTCGCGTGTCTCGCGGCGGGCTTCGGCGCTGCGGCGCGGATTCCCATGATTCGGGGATTGACGCGGCAGCGGCAGGCTACCTATCTTGCGCTGCAAGGGAGAATCGCACGTGAACACGCCAGGCAAGCACGCCGCTCGAACGCTCGTCATGACCTTCATACTCGCCTGCAGCGCACAGAACGTCGGTGCGCAGCCGTCGTTCACGGCCGAGGATGTCTCGTTCGACGCCGCGACCGTCCGCGACGGCGGCGTTACGGTTCGGGGCACGCTGCGGCTGCCGGAGGCGGTCCGCGGCAGGCTGCCCGCCGTGCTTGTGCTGCACACCTCCGCCGGTTACCAGCACGACTATCACAGCGATGCGTTTATGGACGCGCTCAATCGGGTCGGAATCGCGACGCTGCGGATCGAGATGTTCACCGATAGCGGGGCACGGCCGAGCTCCACACGCGAGGTCCAGCCGTATACCTTCGGCAGCCTGCTGTATCTCGCGAATCATCCGCGCATCGATCCGCAGCGAATCGGCGTGCTCGGCTTTTCCTACGGTGGGGTCATGGCGCTGATCATGGCCTCGCTGGAGGTCAACCAGGAATACACCGGCGGCAAGGCACGCTTCGCAGCGCATCTGTCTCTCTATCCCGTCTGCTGGATTCATCAGCAGATTCTTTCGGGCTCGAATCGCGCTTACGGCGCAAGCACATATATGCATTTGACCGGTGCCCCGGTTCACATTTTGGCCGGCGACAAGGACGACTATGACGAACCCGACAGCTGCCCGAAGTTTGTTGCCGCGCTACCCGAAGAGGCGCGCAAGCATGTTGCGGTGACGGTCTATCCCGGGGCCCATCACTCGTTCGACGCGTCATTGCCGACGCGCGAGGAAAACAGTTCGTTCGCGCACGCCGGACGTGGTGGAACGGTGACCCTTCAGTACGATCCCGTCGCGGCCGCAAAGTCGATTGCGTTCGCTGTCGGGTTCTTCTCCACACACTTGGGTGTGAAGAAATAGCCGACCGTTGCCGCGTCGACGCTGTTGTTGCCGGCGGCAGGCAACGCTTTCGCCCCGCAAACGTATCTCGCCAGGCTGCGACACGAAGCATCGCGGGCGCCCGCTACGGGCTGGTGGACTGTTTCCGGGCGGGCTGCGACCGGCCCGGCGCAGTTACTCGATCACCCCGTCTGCGCGCAGCAGCATCGACTGCGGGATCGTCAGCCCGAGCGCCGTGGCGGTCTTCAGGTTGATCACGAGCAGTGTCTTCGTCGTCTGCTCGACCGGCATGACCGCGGGGTCCGCCCCCTTGAGGATCTTGACGACCAAGGCGCCCACTCGGCCCATGATCTCCGCGTAGTCCGCACCTAGGCCAATCAGCGCCCCGCCCCGAGTGATCGACGTCCACCCCCCGACGACCGGAATGCGGTGCTTGGCGGCAAACGCCAGGATGCTTTGGGCATTCGCCACAACCGACAAGTGAAGATCGAGCAGTTCCACGCGCTCGCGCAGTATGGTCTCGAACGCAGGCTCGAGGTCCGCCGCAGTCCGAACGTCGATGGGAACCGGCGTCATACCCAACGCCTCAACCACCGGAATCTCGTTCTTGACGGCCATGGCCGATGCCGGGTTTCCGGAGTGCCAGACGATTCCGACGCGCGAGACCTGCGGCAGAGCTTCCTTGACCAGCTCGTAGAGCTTCGCATTGACGTCCATGCTGATGTTCGACACGCCCGTCACGTTGCCGCCGGGCCGGGCGAGGCTCGCAACCAGCCCCGTGCGCTCCGGATTGGCGGCGCCGATCATCACGATGGGGATCGTGCCCGTGGCGCGCTTGGCGGCGAGCGTCGTGGCGGACCCGGCTGTCACGATCAGATCGACCTTCATCGCGACGAGCTCTGCGGCGAAGCGCGCCTCCTGCTCCTGAACGTTATAGGTGTACCGGCGCTCGTTTGTAAGATTGCGGCCCTCCTCGAAGCCGCCTTCGCGCATGACCTGCGCGAACCGCTCGCGCATCGCGATCTGTTCGGGGCCCTTCGGAGGGGCCGTGAGGATATAGCCGACCCGGTACATCCGATCGGCGGACTGGGCGAAGGCGCCCTGCGCCATCGCGAGCACGAAAGCCGTCAGAATCCAGACGATCCGCCTGCCGCTCATGCTGCGCTCCTTGACGCGCCCGGCCGGCCCGGGGTACGGACGCGAATCGGTTCACAGTCTCGTGGAGACGGGCCGTCGGAAAGTCTACGCTTTCCGCCGGCCCGGGAAAGCGAATAAAGGGCTGCGCCCGAGCGACTGGCGCACGCCGACCGGAATGACTCGGCATTCAATGCGTTGTGATCGCTGCGGCGACGCGCGCTCAGCCCAGGCGCAGCCCGGTCTTTTTCAGGATGCGCGTGCTGTAGAGAACGTCGTGCGCCCGCAAGGCCTGGCCGAGCAGCGCGCGAATCTCGGCGAGCTTCGCCTCGACCGCCTCGCGGCTGCGCGCGTGCACCATCGCGAACAGGTTGTAGGGCCACTCCGGCAGGCGCCGCGGACGGCGGTAGCAGTGGCTGACGAAGGGCAGCGCGCCGACCCGCGGACCGAGCGCATCGACCTCGGCATCGTCGACGTCCCACACCGACATGCCGTTCGCCGTGTAGCCGAGGGCGTAGTGGTTGGGCACCGCGCCGATCCGGCGCACGCGCCGATCGGCGAGCATCGCTTCGAAACGCTCGATCACCTGCGCCTCGCTGACACCCAGCGTGGCGGCGAGCGCCGCGTAGGGCTCGGTCACCAGCGGCAGCCCGGCCTGCGTCGCACGCACCAGGCGTTCGTCGAGGGACGCTTTGCTCATGCCGCGAGCCTCAGCTCGATGAAATACTCCGCCTCCCGCGGAAAATCGTAGACCACAAGGCCGGTCTCGAGCTCGATCGCGTCCATGACCCGCGCAATGTCCTCGCGCCGTTGCGTGGCGAGCACGAACCACATGTTGAAGGCATGATCGCGTTGGTAGTTGTGCGCCACCTCGGGGTGCGCGTTGACCTGCGCCGCGACGCGCTCGAAATCCTGATCCGGAACGCGCATCGCGCACAGCGTGAACGCGCCGCCGAGGCGCTCGGCGTCGAACAGCGGCCCGAAACGGGTCAGCGTGCCGTCTTCGAGCAGCGCGCGGACGCGCGCGATCAGCGTCGCCTCGTCGGTTCCCAGCTCGGCAGCGGCAGCGGCGAAGGGCCGCGCGCAGAGCGGAAATCCGCCCTGCAGGCGGTTGATGATCGCGCGGTCGAGCTCATCCATGCGCAGTCTCCGCGGCCGGGGACGCAGCGTAGCGTGCGCCGCGCTGCGTGAAGCAGCGCCCGCTGAAGAGCACCTGGCGTGGATACCCCGACAGGCTCGCCTCGCGCGCCACGCGCTCGATCGCGCGCGCGACCTCGTCGCGCGCACGGCCGTGCAGCATGCAATACAGGTTGAACGGCCAGGCGGGCCGGCGGCGCAGGCGCCGGTAGCACAGCGTGACCTGCGGCAGCCGCGCGGCGCGCGTCCCGGCTGCGCGCACCTCGGCATCCGGCACGTCCCACACGACCATCGCGTTCGCCGCATAGCCGAGCAGGCGGTGGCGCAGCACCGCGCCGAATCGGCGCATGACGCCGCGCTCGAGCCAGCCGCGCAGGATTGCGATGACCTCTGCCTCGGAAAGGCCGACCGGTTCGCCGAGCGCCGCGTAGGGCGCCGCCACCAGCGGCAGACCGTCATCCAGCGCCTCGACCAGCCGCCGCTCCGCGGCGCTCAGCGCGAGCGGCACCCCGGCGGCGGCCGGCCCCGGGCGCGGCACCGCGCCGTCGGCGAGGTCGAAGCCGAGGTCGATGTGGTATTCCTCGACGAGCGGTAGACGCAGTACGGCGCAGCCGCTCGCGCGCTCGATGCGCGCGAGCGCCGCCTCCAGCGCCGCGGCGTCGGGCGCCGTCGCGACGAACCACAGGTTGAGCGCATGCTCGCGCGCGTAGTTGTGGTTGACCTCGGGCTGGGCGCTCACCAGCGCGGCGACCTGCTCGAGCGCCGCGGGCCGCACTTGCATCGCGGCGAGCGTGCTCGCGCCGACCGTATTCGGCCGGAACACCGCGCCGATGCGCGACAGCGCACCGGCCGCGGCGAGCGCGCGGTAGCGCTCGAGCACGGCAGGCGCATCGAGTCCGGCGCACTGCGCGGCGATGCGCGCGAAGGGACGCGGCTCGAGCGGAAAATCGCGCTGCCAGCGGTTGAGCAGATCGAATGTGGCGGGCTCGAGCAGGTCCACGTGGGCGTCCTTCAGAATCCGGTTTTCAGCGCGCGCGCGGTGAAAAAGATGCCGCTCGGCCGCGCGGCCGGAATGCGACCCCGTTCGACGTAGTGCGTAGGGTCGTAGACGACGACCACGTTGTCGTCGCGCGAGGAGACCCAGACCTGCTCGCCGCGCGGGGTGAACTCGAGGTGCAGCACGGCGCGCCCGGGGCGCAATTGCTTCACCACCGCGAGCGTCGGCACGTCGATCACCTGGACCACGCCATTGTTCGGAAAGGCGAAATTCACCCAGACCTGGCGAGCGCCGGGCTGCGCGACCGCGAACACCGGCTGGCCGTAGACCTTGACGCGCCCCGCCTCGCGCCAGGTCTCGGTGTCGATCACCAGCACCTCGTGGCGGCCGACCGCCGGCAGGAAGGCAAGCCGTCCGGCGACCGCCCAGCCGCGCATATGCGGCATCTTGTACACGGGCAGCGGCGCCTCGCCGCGCCCATAGCCCGCGAGGATCTTGCGCGCGCCGCGCTCAAGGTGCCACAGATCGACCAGCGCCAGCCCGTCCTCGCCATACAGGCCGGCGATGTAGTAGCGGCCATCCGGCGTGATGAAGCCGTCGTAGGGCTGGCGCCCGATCCCGGCGAGCTTGGTGAGGCGCGGCGCGCGCGGCTCGGAGGCATCGACCACCCAGATCTCGCCCGCCTCGAACAGGCTGAACACGAAGCGGTTGCCCGGCGCGTCCGCAATGCCGACGACCTTCGCGCGCTGCCTGCCGTCGCCGTAGGTCGAGGCCACCTCGGACAACGGCTCGAGCGTGTCGGCATCGAAGATGCGGATCCCGCCCGGCGTGTAGTTCGCCGCGGCAATCAGCCGCCCGTCCTGCGAGATCGCGCCGCCGATTGCGTTGCCCGACTGCACGATGCGTTTGTCGATCTCCAGGCTGAGCAGATCGACCTTGGACAGTCCGCCGTCGCGGCCGAACACATAGGCGTAGCGTCCGTCGCGCGAGTACACCACCGAGGCGTGCGACAGGTCGCCCAGGCCGTCGACGCGACCGAGCACCGAGCGGTGGCTCGTCTCGACGACCAGGACACTGCCCGAGGCGCGCTCGACGATAACGCCCAGGTCGCCGGTGCCGCGGAGCGTGCGACCATGGTCGCCGGGCTGCGCGCAGCCGGCGAGCAGCAGCAGCGATGCGACGATGGCCAGGCGCTTCATTCGGGCCATCCCTTTTTCAGCTGCTCGGCGATCCAGCGCGCCTCGGCTTCGCTCAGGAACGGCCGCCAGGGCGGCATCGGCGTGCCCGGGCGCCCATTGAGGATCACCGATTCGAGCAGCAGCACGTCGCGCCCGGCGAGCGCCTCGGGTAGCAGCGGCGGGCCGAGCCCGCCCTTGAGCGTCAGTCCGTGGCAGGAGCCGCAATCCTGGCGCACCATGTCGATCAAGGCGGCGCGGCGCGCGCCCTGCGGCTCGGCGGCCAGCGCCGAAAGCGCAAGCGAAAGGCCGGCGATGGCGGCGAGCAGGCGTGCGGGGAACATGCGCCCCAAGATGCCGCAGCGTCGCAATTCCGCACTTAACATAGATCAAAGCCGGGACCGCGGAGGATCCCTAGGGTCTTGATCCATGTGGAGGAACCTGGAATGAACGCGCGCATTGCCCCGGAGGCCGATCGGGCGTATTTCGCAGCCTTTCTCGACCTGCGCGGCAAGCGCGGCATCGTCGTCGGCGGCGGTCCGGTTGCGGCGCTCAAGGCCGAAGTGCTGCTGCGCTCGGGCACCCAGGTGACGGTCGTCGCGCCAGACCTGTGCCCGCGGCTCTCGGAGCTCACCCTGGTCGGGGCGCTGCGCCACGAAGCCAAGCGCTTCCAGCCCGGCGACCTGGTCGGCGCGGAAATCGCCATCGCCGCGACCGACGATCCATCGGTCAACGAATCGGTATCGGCTGCGGCAAAGGCGCTGCGCATCCCGGTCAACGTCGCCGACAACGCAGCGCTGTCGTCGTTCATCATGCCCTCGGTCATCGACCGGCCGCCGTTGCAGATCGCGATCTCGACCGGCGGCGCGTCGCCCGTGCTGGCGCGCAAGCTGCGCACGCTGATCGAGTCGCTGCTGCCGTTCGCCTATGGAAAGCTGGCCGCGCTCGCGGCGCGCTTTCGCGCCGCCTCCAAACGGCGCTACCCCGATCCCGACGCGCGGCGCCGCTTCTGGGAGGGCGTCATGGACGGCCCGGTCGCCGAGATGATGCTCGCCGGGCGCGAGCCGCAGGCGACCGAGGCGCTCGAGCGCATGCTCGCCGCCGAACCGGCGCGTGATGCATCCGCCGGCATGGTGTCCCTGGTCGGCGGCGGGCCGGGCGATCCCGGCCTGCTGACGCTGCGTGCGCTGCAGGTCATGCAGCGCGCCGACATCCTGCTCTACGATCACCTCATCGACAAAGGCATCCTCGATCTCGCGCGGCGCGACGCCGAGCGCGTCTACGTCGGCAAGGAAGCCGACAACCACGCGCTGCCGCAGGAGGACATCAACGCGCTGATGCTGCGTCTGGCGCGCGCGGGCATGCGCGTCGTGCGATTGAAGGGCGGCGACCCCTATGTCTTCGGCCGTGGCGGCGAGGAAATCGCAACCCTGGCGCAGGCCGGCGTGCCCTTCGAAGTCGTACCGGGCGTCACCGCCGCCTGCGGCGCCGCGGCGTACGCCGGCATTCCGCTCACCCACCGCGACTACGCACATGCCTGCGTGCTGGTCACCGGACACCTCAAGGACGGCACGCTCGATCTCGACTGGGAGGCGCTCGCGCGCCCGCAGCAGACGGTGGTCATCTACATGGGTGTGCGCGCGATCGCGCAGCTCTGCGAGAAACTCGTCGCACACGGCCTGCCTGCCGACACGCCCGCGGCGCTCGTCGAGAAAGCCACGCTGCCCAGGCAGCGCGTGATCGAAGGCAGCCTCGCGACCCTGCCAGAGCTCGCCGTCCGAGAAAACGTCAAGCCGCCGGCATTGGTCGTCGTCGGCGAGGTCGTTCGCCTGCGCGACAAGCTCGCCTGGTTCGAAAGGGGTCAGACCCCTGTGGATAAGTCGGTCGAAGCGCGCGCGCTTCAGCGCAGCTGATCTGCACAGGTCTGATGCGCGTCGCGTTCGCGGTGCCCGCAGCGCGGGAGACCACGGGCGCCGTGCGGGAATCGGAAAAAGCACGATCGCCTAATTTCCTGATGCATCCGTGGGCGGAAGGCGACGCGCCAGGCGGTTTCCTGCACCAGCCGTGAGCACGCTGCACGTCATGAGTGCGCGAATCGCGATAGACGGTGAGCGTCGATGGCCTATACCATCCGCCACGCACAAATTCTGATAGGGATCACCGCGATGAAAGTGGACATGCGCAGCATCTTAGCAATCGCAACCTGCACGGCGATTGGCTTGCCTGTCGCGGCGACGACGCAGGCCGCGCCTGCCGTACCGGCCTTCCTCGTCACGCCCGACCGGGTCGAGACCCGCATCGGCACGCTCGAGTACAAGGACGGCGCACCGAGCGTGGCGACCGCCGACAAGGTCCGCGACACGCTCGACTTCACGCGCGCGCTGAACGCGTACAACAACAGCTTCCGCGGCGCGTCCGCCTACGCGATCCGCAAGGGCTTTCACAGCATCGGCGCGGAAGACAACACGATCGTGATCTTTTCCGAGCTGATGGACTCGAGCTCGCTGTTCCTCACCGCCAACGCCGACACGGTGTATTACGTGGGCGTGTTCGACCTGTCCAAAGGGCCGATGGTGCTCGAGCAGCCGTCGAAAGGGCTGGGCACGATCAACGACATGTGGTTCTCGTGGATCATCGACGTCGGCTTTCCCGGGCCCGACCGCGGCGAGGGCGGCAAGTACCTGCTCGTTCCGCCGGGCTACGACGGTCCGCTGCCAGAGGGCGGCTTCTACGTCGCCCGATCGCGCACCAACCACGTGCTGTACGCGGCGCGCGCATTCCTCGTCGACAACGACCCCAAGCCGACCGTCGAGAACATCAAGCAGCATCTGAAGATCTATTCGTACACGCCGGGCGGCGTCGGCACGAGCATCGCGACCGCGCTCGAAGGCAAGGTCCGCCTCGGCAGGAACCCACCGGTCCCGCCGACCAAGTTTCTCGAGGCCAGCGGCAAGGCGTTCAACACGATCCCGCCGGGCGACTACGGATTCTTCGAGATGATCAACGAGAACGTGCAGCAGGAGCCGGCCACGAGCTACGACGTGGAGCTCGCCGGACAGCTCGCCGCCATCGGCATCGTCAAGGGCAAGCCGTTCAAGCCCGATGTGCGGATGAAGAAGATCCTCGGTGACGCTGCGGCCGTGGGGAATGCCGCCGGGCGCGTGCTGAACTGGCGCTACGCGGTGATCCATCCCGACTGGGCCTACTACCCGGGATCGAAATGGGGCTCGATGCTCTGGGAAGGCGGCGCGTTCTTCGAAACGCCTCCGCCCGAGTTCACCCGCGAAGGCATGTTCAAGCCGCTTCCGCCGACCGGCGCACGTACGCTCGATTCGCGCACGGCGTTTTACTACGGATACACGCTCGATTCGCCGGGGATGATCATGCGCATTCCCGGTGTCGGATCGCAGTACCTCATGGGCTTCCTGGATGCGGGTGGGAACCCCTTCGACGGCGCCAAGACCTACAAGGTCACGCTTCCGAAAGGCATTCCCGCCCGTGCGTTCTGGTCGTTCACGTTGTACGACAATCAGACGCGCTCGATGCTCGATACGCCGCAGCGCTTTCCGCGCGCCGGCAGCCAGAGCTACCCGTCTCCCGCGGCCGAAGCCGCCGCCGACGGTTCCACGACCGTATACTTCGGCCCGACGCAGCCCGCGGGCGTCAAGCGCGGCAACTGGATCCAGACCGACCCGAAGAAGGGCTGGTTCACGATCCTGCGCCTGTACAGTCCGCTCGAGCCGTTCTTCACCAAGCAATGGCGGCCGAGCGAAATCGAGCTGGTCCGCTAGGACCGGTTCCACGGAGGCGGCGATGACGCGACATCTTGCGAACACGATCCTCGCGGCGGCGATCCTCGCCGCCGCACTACCCGCCCACGCCGAACTGAGCGCGGAGGAACTGGCGAAGCTCGCGCAGAACCCGGTCGGCAACCTGATCAGCCTGCCGTTCCAGAACAACACCAACCTGAATTTCGGGCCCGAAAAGGGCACGCAGAACATCCTCAACATCCAGCCGGTGATCCCGATCTCGGTGAGCAGCGAGTGGAACGTCATCACCCGCACCATCGTTCCGATCATCTGGAATCCGTCGCTCGCCCCGGGCGACAGCAAGACCAGCGGCATCGGCGATACGTCGTTCACGGCGTTCCTCTCCCCGGCGAAGCCGGGCGAATGGATCTGGGGCGTCGGACCCGTCGTCCAGCTCCCGACCAACAGCAACGCCGAGCTCGGCAACGAGAACTGGGGCCTGGGACCTTCGGGCGTCGTGCTGCACCTCAAGCACGGCGATCCCTGGGTCTACGGGGCGCTGGTGAACAATGTCTGGTCGGTGTCGAGCAGCGGCCAGGGCGGCGGGTACAACAACGGCCTGATCCAGCCGTTCATAAACTACAACTTTCCGGGCGGCCTGTACCTCACCAGCGCGCCGATCATGACCGTCGACTGGAAGGCGGACGGCGGCAACAAGTGGACCGTGCCGCTCGGCGGCGGCGTGGGCAAGATCTTCCATTTCGGCAAGCTGCCGGTGAACACGCAGCTCTCGGCCTACTACAACGTCGTGAAGCCGGATTTCGGCGCCGACTGGCAGATCCGCGCGCAGGTGCAGCTGATGTTCCCGAAGTGAGCGGTCTGACCTCGCTCGAGTTATCCACAGGGGTCTGACCCCAGGCGCGAACCAAAGCGCGTTTGCGCGGTCGACCAGTCGATGTCCACCACGAAAGGGCTCCAGTCATGAAGCTTGGCCGAATCCTGATCACTGCAGCGCTGTTCGCGTCGCTCGCGAGCGTCGGCGCCTTCGCCGCGGGCAGCAAGGCCGACAAGCAGGCCGAAATCCAAAAGGTGACGCAAGCGAGCCTGCAGCGGTTCTACAAGAGCGACCCGACGCTCAAGAGCCAGGTCGAGCAGGCGCCGGGCTACGGCGTGTTCACCACCTACGGCCTGAGCTTCCTGATCGGCGGCGCCGGCGGCAAGGGGGTCGTGCACGACCGCGCGACCGGCAAGGACACGTACATGGCGATGGCGCAGGCGAGCGCGGGCGTGCAGATCGGCGCCGCCGAGAGCGAGACCCTGATCATCTTCAACACCGCCAAGGCGCTGCACGATTTCGTGAACAGCGGCTGGGAACTGGGCGCCGGCGGCGGCGCCGGCGCCGGCATGCAGGGCAAGACCTCGGGCAGCGCGGTCAGCGAAAGCGTGATCACCGGTGCGCTGTACTACACGCTGACGAAAACTGGCCTGCAGGCCGGCGGTGCGCTGGCCGGGACGAAGTTCTGGAAGGACGAGGCGCTCAACTGAGCGCGGTCTACTTCGCCGGCACCAACCGCGCGAGCGGCAGATGCCGCGCGAGCGCCGTGGTCTCGTATTTCTCGATCGCCCGCATCAGCGTCGCCGCGAGGAACGGCAGGCTCTGGATCGCGAGGGTGAGCGCGAAGAAATTGAGCTCGGTGATGCGCGTCTCGTTGGTCGCATAGAGCACGACTGCGGCCGCCAGCAGGGCGACGCCGAGCAGGGTCTCCCAGCGCACCGGGCTGTCGGCGGCCTTCTTTTTCGCGTTGCCGCCCTTTTCGGTGCGCTTGAACGGCAGGCTGTCGCGGATCAGACCGTTCAGCACGGCAGCAGCGATGGTGAGCTGCAGGCTCATCGCGGCGAGCGCCGCGCCGAAGATGCGCGGCACCGTCACGCGCACGCGCGAGCGATACAGCAGCGCGCAGTGCAGCAGGTTGACGATGAACGCGGTAATGATCGGTACGGTCAGCGGCACCGTCGGTATCAGCACGCCGACGAACAGGATCGCCGGCACCCACAGCAGGTTGAGAATCGAGGCCGCGGCGCCGAGCGCATCCGAGAGCCAGTACATCCAGCCGGTGACGAAGTGGTGCTTCTGCGCCGGCGTCAGCGTGCGTGAGCCGGGCATCATGTGCCGCCAGTGCTTGCGAATGATCTGCATGGCGCCATAGGCCCAGCGCTCGCGCTGCGTCTTGAAGGCCTCGAAGCTGTCGGGCAGCAGGCCCCAGCCATAGCGCCGATTGGTGTACAGCGCCTGATGGCCGGACTCGAACAGGCGCAGTCCGAGCTCGGTGTCCTCGACGATCGTATCGCTGCTCCAGCCGCCGACCTGCTCGAGCGCGCTGCGCCGTACCAGGCACAGCGTGCCGTGCTGCACGATGGCGTCGTCCTCGTTGCGCTGGATCATGCCGATGTCGAAGAAGCCGGCAGTTTCGCTGTTCATCACCGCCTTGAGCACCGAGCGCTCGCCGTCGCGGTGGTCCTGCGGCGCCTGGATCAGACCGACCGAAGCGTCGCCGAAGTACGGCATCAGGTCGCGAAGCCAGTCCCTGTGCACGACGTAGTCGGCATCGATGACGGCGATCACCTCGGCATCGGCATCGGTCACCGTCAGCGCCGCGTTCAGGGCGCCGGCCTTGAAGCCGGATAGCGCCGGGATGTTGAGGAACTTGAAGCGCGCACCGAGCGCGCGGCAGTGCGCCTCGATCGGTTGCCAGTAGGCGGCTTCGGGCGTGTTGTTGATGATCACCACGACCTCGAAATTCGGATAGTCGAGCGCCGCGACGCTGTCGAGCGTCTCCTTGAGCATCTGCGGCGGCTCGCGGTACGCCGGAATGTGGATCGAGACCCGCGGCGGGCTGGCCGGCAGCGGCAGGCCGTGCGCCAGCAGCCGCACCGGGCGACGGCCGAGGAGCACTTCGGCCATCTCGTGGATCTTGGCGAGCGTCATGATCACCAGCGGGATCATGAGCAGAAAGCCCGCCGCCCACATGATCGAGGCCCCCACGGTCATGTAATGGGTGAACGGATAGGCGGCCGCCATCGCGATTCCGGCGCCCATGGCGTTGGCGGCAAGCCCGTAGGCGAGCGCATGACTGAAGGTCGGGCGCCGCCGGATCAGTCCGAATACGGTGAGCGCCGCGCCGAACGCGAGCGCCGCCGCCGCCATCCTCCAATAGCTCTCCAGCGGCACGATCGGGCCGGCCAGCGTGAACTTGGATCTGCCCTTGGCGTCGAAGATGCCCCAGTAGGGCCCGACGCTGCCTTCCGCCGTTTTCCACGGCTGGTCGAATGCTTCGATCACGTTGTAGTAGATGCCGCGGTCGCGGACTTCGGCGATGAAGCGCCGCACCACGTCGGCCTGCAATGCCTTGCCGGTCGTGGCGTCGCGGTTGTTGTAGCCCTGGCTCGGCCAGCCGAACTCGGCGATCACGATTTTCTTGCCGGGGAACGCGCGGCGCAGCGCATCGTAGCGCAGCAGCGCATAGTCGACCGCCGCCGCCGCGGGCACGCCCTCCCAGTAGGGCAGGATGTGCACGGCGATGAAGTCGACCTCGTTCGCCAGCTGCGGATAGCGCAGCCACATGTCCCAGGTTTCGCCGGTGGACACGGGGACGCTCACCCGGCGCTTGACCTCGCGGATGTGCGCGATCAGCTGCTCGAGGCTGCGCGTCTTGTGCAGCAGCGTTTCGTTGCCGACGATGACCGATTTCACGTTCAGATACCGGTTCGCGAGCTCGGTGACCGCGCGAAGCTCGCGGCGGTTCAGCGCCTCGTCCGCGTTCAGCCAGGCGCCGAGCGAAACCTCGAGATCGTACTTCCTGGCAAGCGCCGGGACTGCATGCAGGTCGCCGCTGCTCGAGTAGGTTCGGATCCTGCGCGTGACCCCGGAGACGATCCGCAGCTTGCGCTCGATCTGCGCTCGGCGCCGGTCGTGTTCCTCCGGGGTGACGTCGTCTTGCGGCGGCAGGACGTTGAACGAAAGCGACTCGACGAAATTCTCGATGTCGGGCGGTGTGATCGTCCTGGCGGCAACAAACCAGGCCACTGCATGCGCAGCGGCCGCCACGACGAGCGCCGCAAGAACAACCTTTTTCATGGGATCCTTCCGAGACTTCGCCTTCGACCGCGACTGCGTCCGAAAGTTTTACCGTCTAGGCGGCCGCGACTATATCGCCGTGTGACAAGCCGCGCTCAAGTCGCCGACTAACGGTTTTTCGCAGCAGCGGGAGGTTTGTCCCAGCACTGCTCGACCCGGTCGCTCAGCGCCTGGCCGGGCGCCGGCGGGCCGCCCGCGATCGCGCAGCGGAACGCATCGCGCAAGTGTCCGGCCGGACAGGAAAACATCTCGTAGAAGCGCACGAACTTCTGCGCGGCATCGACATCGTCCCGGGCGAGGGAGTTGACGACGCGCTTGCCGGTAAACGCGCATTCGGGGTCCCGGGCCGCCGGCTTGCCCGCCACCCGTCGGAGGGACGCGCGTTCCACCCTGGCCGGGGAACCGGGCTGGAGTTGCGGCTGCGGCGCCGGCGGCGTCCGTCCATATTGGGCGAATGCGAGGCTGGTCACGCACAGCGCGAACAGCGCGCCGCAGACGCCTGCGAATCGCCGGGGGCGAATTTTCATGGGGTCGGGATTGTGTTTGCTGCGATGACGGGCGGCACTATAGGGATGCGGCAGTGCATTGGCAATGGAATTCATCGTGGCGCGGCGCGCGACGCCGACTCTAACCGGCGACAGCCGGCACGCGCCGCGCCGGTTGCAAGCGCCGCCAGAACGCCAGCCCGAGCAAAAGGTTGGCTGCGCACCAGGCCAGCAGCTCGCCATTCGAAGCGATTGATCCGGCGATCAGTGGAATCTGCTCCCGCAAGCTCGGATGAAGGGCGACGAAATCGTCGCCGCCGCGCATTGCGGCCACCTCGCCCCAGAGGCAGACGAGCGCGGCAAGCGGCAGCAGCCAGACGGCGTGTCGACCGAAGCGGTTGCCGGTCGGCGACAGCGCGCAGTCCCGAGGCGTCGCCCCCGGCTGCAGCCGGGCGATGCACAGCAGCGTCGCAACCGCGCCCAGCGGCAGGATGGCGTGCGGCAGCGGGATGTCCATGTAGCGTCCGGCGCTCGCGAACATGACGGCGAAGATCGTCATCGAGACCGCGTACAGGGCGAAGCCGGCGCGCGCAAGCCGCGCCGCGCGACTGGCGGGCCTGCCGACAAGCAGCGCGCGCGCCCAGTACAGGAAAACCACGGCAAAGCCGAGCGCGAACAGCGCGATCGCCCAGCCCCACAGCAGCGCCTGCGGACCGACGAAGTCCACCAACAGCGGCAGATACAACGCGTCCAGCGCCGGCGCGGCAAATCCGCGCGCGTAGAGCGCGTGCACCAGCTGCTGCGCCACCCACGTCAGGGAGGCCGGCGCGATCGTCTGGCGCAGCGCGTGGTACACGCTTTCCACCACGCCGGCGGCGAGCCACTGCGCGCACAGGGCGAGCGCAGTCGCCGCGGCTGCGCTGCGCGCGAGCGGCACGAGCAGCAGGGCAAACAGCACGCCGAGCGCGATCGCCGCGCCCGCGCGCAGCCCGGCGTTCGGCAGCGGCCACACCGGGCCGGCGAGGCCGTACTTCTGCCTGCGCTGGGCATCGAACAGCCCCCAGCGCGCACCGGCCGTGCCTTCCAGGCGCGCTTTCCAGGTCTGGTCGTAGGCCTCGACCAGGTTGTAGTCGAAGCCGTGCTGCGCGGCGAGCGCAGGCAGCGTGCGCACATAGTCCGCAGCCGCCAGGGTGCTCGCCTTCGCCGGACCGCGGCTGCGGCCTTCGGTCGGCCAGCCGGTCTCGCCGACCAGGATCGGCTTGCCCGGGAACGCCTTGCGGATGCGCTCGATCTGCGCCAGCAGGTGCGCCGGGGCGTCCGCCACCGCGACCGGCTCGTCCTCCCAGTACGGCAGCACGTGGATGGTGATGAAATCGACATGCGCCGCGACCTGCGGATACTTCAGCCAGAACGCCCAGACGTCGGCGTAGGACACCGGTTGCCGGATCGCGGCCCGCACGCGGTCGATGTCGGCGATCAGCTGATCGGGCTTCAAGTCGCCGCGCAGAAGAACCTCGTTGCCGACGATCACGCGCTTGACGACGTCCGGGTAGCGATTGGCGGTCGCGATCAGGGCGCGCAGCTCAGCCTCGTTGCGCGCCGTCTCGCGGCCGAGCCAGGCGCCGTGGGTGAGCGCGAAGCCGTGCTTCGCCGCGAGCGCCGGGACCGCGTCCATGCCTCGGGTCGCGCTGTAGGTGCGCAGGCCCTCGACCACCCTCTTCAAGCGCAGCAGGTCGTCCTCGATCTCGCGCACGCTCGGGAAGATTTCCTCGAGCGGCGATTGCCCGTCGCGAAACGGGGCGAAGGAGGCGCTCTTCAGCGGCCCCTGCCACTCGACGGCGAGCGTGCGCGGGCGGGCAACGCCGTACCAGAGCGCGGCGGCGACCAGCACGCTGAAAAGCACTGCGAGCCAGGCGACGCGGCGGCGAGCCTGCGCCGGGATCACGCGGCGGCCGTCGCGACGCGCGGGCGCGGCGCCCAGCGCTCGGTGTAGAGGTACAGCAGGCCGAGGATCAGCAGGTTGATCACGCCGGCGATGGATGAATTGAGGAAGGCCTGCACATAGTCGCCGTTGAGATCGTAGAAGAATCCGCCCTGCCAGCCGCCGAGCGCCATCCCGACCCAGCCGAAGAACGCCACCAGCCCGATCGACAGGCCGGTGTTGCGCGGCGGCGAGAACTCGCGCGCGCAGAGGATCAGCGCGGTCATCACGCCGGCATAGCCCAGGCCGAACAGCGCCGCCAGCGCGTACAGTCCGGCGAGCGACTGCACATGCGGGAACCACAGCGCGAGGGCGGTCTGCGCCAGCGACACGATCACATAGGCGCGCAGGTTGCCGATGCGATCGGCCATGCGCCCGGTGAGGATCCGCCCGGCGACGCCGAAGATCATCATCGCGGTCAGCAGTCCGGCAGCCTCGCGTGGGCCGAAGCCGAGGTCGGATCCGAGTGAGACGACATGCACGATCGGCGTCGCCATGCAGGTGCAGCAGAAGATCACCGCCAGGCAGACGAGCGCCACCAGCCAGCGGCGCGGAATCGCATAGGGATTGGGCGCGTCAGCGCCCTCGCCTGCCGCAGCCCAGCCCGATGCGCGCGGCGGATTGCGGATCAGCAGCGCAAGCGGGATGAGCACCGCCAGATAGATCAGGCCCATGGTCTGATAGGCGTCGCGCCAGCCCTGCTCGAGAATCAGCTGGCGCGCGAGGAACGGCATCAGACCCTGGCCAAGCGCGCCGCCGGCCGAGGTCAGGCCGATGGCGAGCCCGCGATTGCGCGTGAACCAGAACGTCGTGACATTGGTGAGCGGCGCCAGGATCGCGCCGAAGCCGAGCAGGCCCATCAGCGCGTGGTAGGCGTACAGCTCCGCCGGCGTGTTCAGACCGGAGAGCAGGAAGAACGCCAGGCCCGGCACGATCGAGCCGACCAGCACCACATGACGCACTGGCAGACGGTCGGAGAAATGACCCATCACGATGCCCCCGAGGCCGGTCGCCACGGTGACCACCGAATACGCCGCGGCGAGCTCGGCGCGCGGCCAGCCGAACTCCGCGGCGAGCGGCTTGAGGAACACCGAAATGTTCACGATCGCGCCGAAGGCCATGCCGATCATCACCGCAGTGGCGGCGAGGATCACCCAGGCGTAGGGCGCTTCGCGTTCCTGCAGGGATGTGGACATATCTGCGTCGCATGGTAACGCTTCGAGTGTTGCCTCCGCGCAACCACTCGCGCGAATCCCGAAACTTTTTGTTGACCCTGCGATCTCGGCTATTCATAATCCGCCCCCTCATTGAACGGACATGCAGCAGAGCAGAGTGAATTTGGACCCGACAACGCGAATGGAATGCGAAGCGCAGGCGCCAGGTGCGTACGCGGTCGCGCATGCCGAGAATCTGCCGATTCTCGGTGCGCGGCGCCCGTGCAACGGCGAGGACCGCGTTCGTCCGGACGACGGGAGCGACCGGCTGTAGGCCGAGCGTCGCTCAGCGAAAACCCGGACCGCGCGAGCGCTCCGGGTTTTTTGTTTTTGGGGCCGGCGCACTGCGTGCCGGCGAAACGTGACGAACGTGAACGATGACGAGTGAAGCGATGACAGGAATACCGAACAACTCGAACTGCAGCCAAGCGGCGCCATACCAGGGCGCAGCCCTGCCCGCGCTCGCCCTCGCGCATGGCGATCGGCGCAGGAACGCAATCCAGGCGATGGAGAAGACGTGACGCGAAACCGCGCACACGTTCCTTCCAAGCCCGGGTTGCGCCGCAAGGCCCCGGGCTTTTTTGTTGCCCTCGGCAGGACATTGGGGACGGCGCGCACTGCGCCTCGTCCCGAATGCCCCGCTGGCGGAATCGGCATACGCACGCGTCTCAGAAACGCGCGACTCCGGGTTCGAATCCCGGGTGGGGTACCAGAGTTTGCAGCAGACGTTTTGCATCACCCGCGCCGGCACAGCGTCCGGGGGAACGCGGTTTGCTCTTTGACAATTCGGATGTGGCACAACTTCGTCCGCGCGGGCAGGCTGCCGCGCGCGACGAAGCGTGGATGACGCATGTGCAGACATGGCTTAACGGGCAGAGCGTGACGTTGCCAGCGTCGAGACGCGGGTTCGACCCCCGCTGTCTGCACCAGATTCTGTTCCCGTCGTCTAAGGGTGAGGACCGCGGCCCTTCAAGCCGCGTATGCCGGTTCGAGTCCGGCCGGGAACTCCACGGGGACGTAGCTCAATCGCGAGAGCGCCTGCCTTGCAAGCAGGAGGGCGTCGGTTGGACTCCGACCGTCTCCACCAACTCGCTGTAGCGCAGCTGGCCAGCGCACCTCGTTCGGGACGAGGAGACCGCAGGTTCGAATCCTGCCGGCGAGACCAACAACTGAGCGGACGCCCATGCGGCAGGGCACCGGACCGTAACTCCGAGGTCGGCTCGATCCGTGAAGGTTCGAATCCTTCCCGCTCATCCAACACCCCCGTAGCTCAGCGGAAACGAGAGCACGCGGTCACGGCCCGTGGGGTCGAGGGTTCGAATCCTTCCGGGGGTACCAACAACGACGCTGTAACTCAGAGGCCAGAGTGCCTGCCTGTCTAGCAGGAGGCCGCGGGTTCGAATCCCGCCAGCGTCGCCAGCATCCACACGGCGCGTAACTTAACGGCGAAAGGTCCTGACTCTTAATCAGCGAGATGCAGGTTCGAATCCTGCCGCGCCGACCATGCTCGGTTAGCTCAGAGGGCAGAGCGCCCGTCTTACAAACGGGAGGCCGATGGTTCGAGACCATCACCGAGTACCAGACAATCGGTTCCGTAGCTCAGCGGTCTAAAGCGCCGGGCTCATAACCCGGAGATCCTTCGTTCAAATCGAAGCGGAACCACCACGCCCCGCGTAGCTCAGCCGGAAGAGCGCCTGCCTAGTAAGCAGGAGGACGCGCGTTCGAATCGACGCCCGGGGCACCAACACGATTCACCGCTTCCCTAGCTGGTCTGGTGACAGCGCCGGCCTGAAAAGCCGGAGAGGTTCGCTCGAAACGAACGGGAAGCGCCAGCTACAGGGGTGTAGTTCAGCGGCAGAACGCCGGCCTCCAAAACCGGTTGGCCTGGTTCGAGTCCAGGCGCCCCTGCCAGTACTTGCATCACCCTGGGGTGTAGTTCAGCGGCAGAACGCCGGACTCTGAATCCGGATGTCCCTGGTTCGATCCCAGGCGCCCCCGCCAGTACAACGCAACAACGCCGGTCTAGCTCAGCGGCGAGAGCACTCCCCTGATAAGGGAGAGGCGCGTGGTTCGAATCCACGGGCCGGTACCAGCCATTGTCCAGTAGCTCAACCGGTGGAGCGGCGCGCCGTTAACGCGAGGGCTGCAGGTTCGAAGCCTGCCTGGACAGCCAGCTTCGATGGAGATCTTGGTGTAGCAGCAGCACGGCGGAACGTGACTCCGCAAGCGCCGGTGCGAATCCGGCAGATCACCCCATCCCAGGTGCCACATCCAGCATGACGCCGGCGGTCGCAAGCCGCCGGCGCAAAGGTTTCGTCGCGAAAGCGATCGCAGCGGGCGAGGCTCGTGAGTCCTCCCTGGCGCGCTCGGCCTGAAACATCGGCTGTGCGTGTACCGCGGACGCCAACGCGTCGGAAGTTGGACGGATTAGCTCAGCCTGGTAGAGCGCGGTCCGGACGACCGAGGTCGCGGGTTCAAATCCCGTATCCGTCACCACGTGGTGTGGATAGCTCAGTCTGGTAGAGCGGTCGACT
>Ga0210060_1000166_pt1 | contig 35750 bp, 39 predicted proteins | sample Joice_CattailNLB_FD_184871 | JGI IMG/M metagenome (GOLD analysis project Ga0210060, IMG submission 184871) | Wetland microbial communities from San Francisco Bay, California, USA, that impact long-term carbon sequestration - Joice_CattailNLB_D2... | ecosystem: Environmental > Aquatic > Marine >...
CGACATTACCCCCCGGTCCGCCGGGAACTATCACAGCCAATCTCTTTCCAATATAAACTTCGCCGGTATGTTTGCCGGCGGACCTGATCTATCGCCACCGCGACCGGGAGCAGAACGCCATGGACTTGTCAGTAAAGGACAACATCTACCTGCAACGCGAACAACTTGCGCGCATGCTGCACGAGCCGCTCGCACAGCTGGCCGAGCGCTGCGCGCCGGTCTGGGGTGATCGCCAGCAACTGAACGCTGTGCTGCTGGACGGCTTCGACAGCATCCCGTATTGCAACTACCTGTACTGTGTCGGCACCAATGGAGTGCAGATCTGCGACAACGTTGGCCAGCAGGGCGTGGCAGTCGAGTATTTCGGACGCGACCGCTCGCAGCGGCCCTACATGAAGGAGGCGGTGCCGATCTGGGGGTTCCTGCTCTCGGACGCCTACATCAATCTCTCCGAGCACCGGCCCTCGCTCACCGCCCTGCAGGTCGTGCACGACGGTTCCCGCACGCTCGGCTACCTGGGGGCCGACTTCGATCTGCGCAACCTGCCGGCAAATTCGAAACTCTACGAGGAACCCGGCAACTGGCGCCAGATCAAGGGTGACCCGGCCATTCGCGGCGCGGTGTTTCAGCAGTGCCGCATCGAGAGCCCCATGGACCGCAATCTCGAACAGGCGCTGTCCATACTGGAGGAATTGCTGACGCTGCGCGGTGTATTCCAGTGCCAGATCCACTTCTCCAGCAGCCAGGCCACCATCTGGACGATCGACGACCCGTTCCGGTACCGCATTCTCGATCACGAGGTCCTGTGCGATCCGGATATCTGCCTGGTGTATCCGCCGCGCGCCTATCCCTCCGGTGCCGCCATCCCGCAGCAGGCCATTGCGCGCGTCCTGGACACCCTGCGACCGCTGCGAACGACCGACGAGAACCTCTACCTGCGCATGTCCTCAATCAATATCTTCAACGGGATGATCAGCCTGACCTTTTCCTGCGACGGTTCGCACTATATGCGCTACGACGAGTTCCTGGCCAAGAACACCGCGTTCTGGTTCGGGAGCGCCGCCTGAGGCAGGACCGATGCCGCCAGCCGCGCTGCTTCAGTGGCTGGTGCCCTCGGAGCGGGTGATCTTGTTGTAGACGTTGTACTTGCCGACCGGTTTTTTCATCGGGATACGCTTGATCTCTTCCAGCGTGTCGGCGTCGTAGACCACGATGGCGCCGTCCATCTCCTGGATGCTCAGCAGCGCGAATTTGCCGTCACGGGTGAACTCGACATGGGCCGCGGTCTTGCCGGGTGAGGGACGCAGGGTTTTGACGATCTCGAGCGTCTGCTTGTCGATGATGTGCACGGCGTCCCTGTTCGGGCCGAAGAATACATCGACCCAGGCGTAGCGCGAGTTTTCGTGACTGCGCATGAAAAAGCCGGGGCCCAGGGTGTCGAGCTTCTTCACCGTCTTCCAGTTCTTCATGTCGATGAAGGTCACCACGCCTTCCTTCAGATTGGGCGTGGCGAGGATGGTCGTGTCGCCGTACGGCCAGGTGATGCCTGACCCGAGATGGGGCATGCCGGTCAGCTCCACGTCGGCGATCTTGCGCCCGACGATCAGGTTCACCACCTGGCCGTTGTTGCTGTTGCGGGCGGTGCCGATCAGATGCTGGTAGGACTGGTCGAAAAAGAAGTCATCCAGGTAGTCGTCCAGCCTGATGCGCCGCACCGGGAAGCGGCCGGTTTCGGCCAGGCCCTCGCCCATCTGGTAATCGTGCATCAGCCCGTGGTAGACCGGCTCGGGGTCGCGGGCATAGCTGATCTCCCAGACCTCCTTCAGATCCTTCAGCGCGACGATGAAACTCTCGCGCGGCGGCGCGGTATACACCGCGCTGACCCGTGAGCCGTGGCCGAAATCGTCCTGCACCGGGATCACCTTGACCAGGCTGAGATCACGGGCATCCAGCACGACCAGTGTATGCGGCAGGTAGTTGCCGACCATCACGAAGCGGTCGTCGGCGGACACCGCGGCATTGCGCGTGTTGATACCGGCGCGGATTTCGGCGATGGTCTCCAGCCGGTACATGTCAAATTTGCTGATCCAGCCGTCGCGCGAGGCGAAGTAGACGTAGCGCCCGGTGGATGAAAACTTGGGTCCGCCGTGCAGCGCGTAGCGTGACTCGAAGCGGTGGATGGGTTCCAGCCGGTCGCCGTCCAGCACCGTGACGTGGTGATCCCCGGCCTCGACGACCAGGAACAGGTTGAGCGGATCGGCGCTGTAGACCGGTTTGAGGTCCGCTGCTCCGGCCTCCAGCAACTCCGGCCTGTGAATGATGTGGCTGGCGCGGATTTCCGACTCGCCCCATACGGGCATCTGTTCGGGCGCGGTGTAGATATAGGCGACAAGCGCGTCGATCTGCCCGGCGTCGAGCTTGCCGGTGAAGGCGGGCATCTGTGTGGCCGGCAGGCCATCGGCAATGACCGAGGCCGCATTGTCCTTGCGCAGGCGCTGCAGATTGTCCGGCAGCAGCGCCGGCCCCGTGATGCCGAGGCGGTCGGCGCCATGGCAGACGGCGCAGTGCTCCGCGAAGAGCGCGGCGGCATCCGGTATTCCCCCGGCAGCGCCGGCACTGCCAGGGGACAGGCCGGGTGCCAGGTACAGGCAGGCCGCAAGGACCAGGCGAATGTTCATGGGGTCGATGTCAGTGTCGGGTATGCCGGCTGTTTTATCCCGCGCGCCGGATGGTGCGTACCTGCAATGGCAGCGGTAGCGGCTGTGCGTCGGCGTAATCCGCCGGGTCGATGTTCAGTTCCCGGTCATCCAGGTAGCAGGCCGGGTCCTCCCACCAGGGGTCACCGGTCATCTGGAAGGCGCGCACCCGGGTATTGCCGCCGCATACCGCCCGGTAGCCGCACACCGCGCAGCGCCCGCGCAGCGGCCGTGGCGAGGCCTTCAGGCCCGCCATCAGCGGGTCGCTGGTGTCGACCCAGATAGCGGAAAACGGCCGTTCCCTGACGTTGCCGAGATTGTAGTTCCACCAGAAGGTGTCCGGGTGCACGTTGCCCAGGTTGTCGATATTGGCGATATTGACGCCGGAGGCATTGCCGCCCCAGCGTACCAGCCGTTCGTGCATCCCGGCATGGTGTTCCGGCATGTGGCGTGCCACCCACTGCAGCAGGTAGACCGCGTCGGCGTCGTTGTTGCCAGTGACGAACTCGCGCTTGCGACCGGCCTGCACGTCGGCCCAGCAGGCTTCGAACAGCAGGTCCATCACCTGCCGGGTGGTGCTGTGGATGACGTCGGAGGCGCGGTGCCGGTTGCCGCGGCCGCCGTAGTTCAGGTGCGAGACGTATAGCTTGTCGACGTCTTCCGCGTCCATCAGGCGCAGGATGTCCGGCAGTTCATGGGCGGTATCCTGCGTCGGCGTGAAGCGCATGCCGACCTTGATGCCGGCGTCGCGGCACAACCGGATGGCGGCCAGCGAGGCGTCGAACGCCCCCTGTTTCTGCCGGAAGCGGTCGTGCGTGGCGCGCATGCCGTCGAGGCTGATGCCGACATAGTCGTAGCCGACCGACGCGATGCGTGCGATATTGCCGGCGTCGATCAGTGTGCCGTTGCTGGACAGGCCGACGTAGAAGCCCATGGCCTTCGCGCGTGCCGAGATGTCGTAGATGTCCGGGCGCAGCAGCGGTTCGCCGCCCGACAGGATCAGCACCGGCACGCCGAACCGCTTCAGATCGTCCATCACCGTAAAGATCTCCGCCGTCGACAACTCGCCGGGAAAGTCGATGTCCGCGGAAATCGAATAGCAATGCTTGCAGGTCAGGTTGCAGCGCCGTATCAGGTTCCAGATTACCACCGGGCCGGACGGCTGGCGCGCGGCCGGGATGGTGTCGGCTGCCGGCTGCGCCAGCAGTTGCATGTATTGCGAGATGCGAAACACGTCAGCCTCCCAGCCGCAGGCCGGTTTTTTTCAGGATGCGGCTGCTGAACAGGATGTCATGGCCGCGCTGCCGTGCGCCGAGCAGGCCGGCGATCCGTTCCACCAGCGCGGCCACCTCGGGCCGGCTGCGACCGTGCACCATGGCGAACAGGTTGTAGGGCCAGTCGGGCGGTACGCGCGGGCGGTGATAGCAATGGCTGACGAAATCGAGCTTGCCGACTTCCGGGCCGACCGCGCCGATGAATTCGTCCGGGATGTCCCACACCGACATGCCGTTTGCCGTATAGCCAAGGCGGTAATGATTGGGCACCACGCCGATGCGGCGGATGCGGCCATCGGCCAGCATGGCGTTGATGCGTTCCATCACCTGCTCGGGCGTGACACCGAGTTCGGATGCCAGCCAGTGGTAGGGCCGGGCATCGAGCGGCAGCCCGGTCTGCGTGGCCAGCACCAGACGCCGGTCCAGGTCCGGCAGCGATTCTGCCACACACAACGGGTTGCCGCTGTTCATCCGCTAAACCTCGAAATGCAGGCCGACATAGAATTCCTCGATCTTCGGCAGATTCAGGACCGTCAGCCCGGTCGACTGCGAGATCCTGTCAATGGCTGACTGCAATGCCTCCGGTGTTTCCGTGGCCAGCACGAACCACATGTTCATGTGATGATCGCGCTGGTAATTATGCGCGACCTCGGGAAAGGCGTTCACTATCTTCGCCACGGTCTCGAAATGCTCGTGCGGCACATGCATCGCGCACAGGCTGAGCGCGCCGCCCATCTGCTCGGCATGGAACAGCGGGCCAAAGCGTGTCAGCAGGCCGTCGTCCAGCATGCAGCCGATACGCGTGATCAGCTCGCTTTCCGTGCTGCCGAGCTGTTCGGCGACCGCGCGGAAGGGCTGTTCGCAGACCGGAAAGTCGCCTTGCAGTTCGTTGATGATGCGGCGGTCCAGCGCGTCCATCAGCCCGGTATCCGGTAGCGCGCCCCGCGCTGCCTGAAGCGCCGGCCGCTGAACAGCACCTCGTGCGGGATGTCGCGGAGCTCGAGAGCGGTGGCAATGCGCCCGATGCAGGCCAGCACCTCGTCACGGTCCTGGCCATGCACCATGCTGAACAGGTTGTAGCGCCACTCGGGCAGTCGGCGCGGCCGCTGGTAGCAGAGGGTGACGCAGTCCTGGTCGCCGAGTTGCCGGCCGATCCGGTCAACCTGTGCATCCGGCACGTCCCATACCACCATGGCGTTGGCGCGATAGCCCAGCTCGTGGTGGCGAACGACCACGCCCAGGCGCTTGATGATGCCGCGGTCGAGCAGGCCGCGCAGCCGCTCGATGACCTCGAATTCACTGCAGCCAATGCGCCCGGCAATTGCCAGGTACGGCCGCGCTACCAGTGGCAGGCCGTCCTGGATCGCGTCGATGAGATCCTCGGCACTGCCCGCCGCAGGCATGGTATTCCGTGGCGCCGCCTGTTCCGGTGCCGGGTCCGGCGTGGTCGTCATGTTTGCCTGACGGTCGAAGCGCAGATGGAAGCCCAGGTCGATATGGTAGTCACGCACCAGTGGCAGCGACATTACCGCGTAGCCGCTCTGTTGCCGGATGGCGTCGAGGGTGGCCGCGATGGCCTGACGGTCCGGTGCAGTGAGCACGAACCACAGGTTGTAGCGGTGTTCGCGCTCGTAGTTGTGGTTGACCTGCACAAAGCCGTTCACGAGTTCCGCGACCCGTTCCAGCTGCGAGGGCGGCACTGCCATCGCGGCCAGGGTGCTGGCGCCGACGGTGTTGGGCCGGAACACCGGGCCGACCCGGCTCACAACGCCGTGCACCTGCAGGTCACGCAGGTGCGCGAGCAGCGTCTCGGTGCAGGTGTCCAGGTCCCGTGCGATATGGTCGAACGGCTGCGGCTCGAGCGGGAACTCCCTCTGGTAGTCGTTCAACAGGCGCTGGGTGAGCGGTTCCATCACTAGAGACCTGTGCGGTGGGCGCGGTCGGTGAAGAAGATGCCGCTCGGCTTGTGTGCGGGCAGGGTTGCCGTCCTCTCCAGGCTGGCGGTGTCGTAGACATCGATGCGGTCCTCGTCGCGCACCGACAGCCAGAGTTTTTCGCCGCGCGGCGTGAACTCCATGTGCAGCACCGCCTTGCCCGGCTGCAGGGTCTTGATGATGGCGCGCGACTCGACGTCGATTACCTGCACGGTGTCGTTGTCCGGGTGGGCGAAATTCACCCATACCTGGCGGCCGTCGGGGCGGGCCATCACGAATACCGGCTGGCCGTGTACGGCGATGGCGGCTTGCGGCTGCCAGTTGTCTGTGTCCACCACCAGCACCTTGTGCTGGCCGACGGCGGGGACGAAGGCCAGGCGGCCGGCCATGGCCCAGCCTTCGAGGTGCGGCATCTTGTAGACGGGCAGCTTGTCGTCGTGCGCCGCGTAGCCCTGTAGGATGCGGCGTACACCCCGTTCCGGATGCCACAGGTCGAGCAGCGCCAGGCTGTCTTCGCCGAACAGGCCGGCGATGTAGTAGCGGCCATCCGGTGTGATCAGCGCGTCGTAGGGTGCGCGCCCGATGTTCTCGAAGCGGGTAATCACCGGCTTGCGCGGGTTGGTCATGTCGGCGATCCAGATCTGGTCCGCATCGTACAGGCTGAATACGAAGCGGTTGCCGGGCGCGTCGACCAGTCCGATGACCTTGGAGCGTTTGCCGGGCGCATATTCGGCGGGGATGTCGGCGACCGGCTCGAGTGTACCGGCATCGAAGACGCGCACACCACCCGGCTCGTAATTCGATACGGCGACCAGGCGGCCGTCCTGCGAGATCGCGCCACCGATGCTGTTGCCGGCCTGCAGGATGCGCTTGTCGATGCGGCCGGTCAGCAGGTCGACCCGGGTAAGGCCGCCGTCCCGGCCGAACACGTAGGCATAGCGCTCATCGCGGGAGAACACGACGGATGCATGCGACAGGTCGCCGAGGCCGTCGACCTCCGCCAGCCGGCTGTCGGTGGTATGTTCGACGATCAGCAACTGGCCCGTGGCGCGTTCGATGACCACGCCGAGGTCGCCGCTGCCGCGTGGCTCCGCCAGCAGCGGCAGGCTGAGCAGCAGTGTGCCGATCAGCAGCAGCGCCCTCATGGTGTCTGTTCCGCCTGCGTCAGGTAGTCCACCAGCCAGGCAATGTCCTGTTCGCCGAGCAGGTCCTTCCAGGGCGGCATGGGCGTGCCGGGACGGCCGTCGCGGATGGTGGCGATCAGCAGGTCGCGCGGTTTGCCGGCCAGCGCCCGCGTGGTCAGTGCCGGACCCAGTCCACCCGTCAGACGCATGCCATGACAGGAGCCGCAGTCCTGGTAGAGCAGGTTTTGCAATTCCGATTCGCGCTCTGCCGCAAGCGGGCCGGCGCACACCGGTAAACAGGGCAGGGTGGCCAGCAGCAGGCAGAGCAGCCTAGGCATATTGAAGCACAGCTTCGTCACTGTCCGTCCGTGCGGCACACAGTTCGTCGGCCAGTGCGACCACATCGCCGATCACCAGCAGGGCGGGTGACTCGATGCCGCCGTCGGCCGCGGTTGCCTCCAGCTGACCGATGGTCGTGATGAAGTTGCGTTGCCGCGGCGTGGTGCCGCGCTCGATGATGGCCGCCGGGGTGTTGCCGCTGCGCCCGGCCTGGAGCAGTTTGGACACGATCAGCCCCAGGTTGGACAGGCCCATGTAGATGACCAGGGTCTGGTCACGATCGGCCAGGGTGCGGCTGTCGATAACGAGTGCGTCGTCATCGCGGCGATGCCCGGTAATGAAGCGCACGCCGCTGGCCAGTCCGCGGTGGGTCAGCGGGATGCCGGCATAGGCCGCGCAGGCCTGGCCGGCGGTGATGCCGGGTACGATCTCGAAGTCGATGCCTGCCCGTACCAGTGCCAGTGCCTCCTCGCCGCCGCGGCCGAAGATGTACGGGTCGCCGCCCTTGAGGCGGACGATGGTCTTGCGGGCATCGGCCTGTTCGATCAGCAGGGTGTTGATTTCCGCCTGGCTGAGGGTGTGGTGGCAGGTTGCCTTGCCGACGTAGATGCGGTCGGCGTGTTGCGGAATGAGACGCTGGATCTCACCCGATACCAGCCGGTCGTAGATGACGGTGTCGGCCTGTTGCAGCAGGCGCAGGGCCTTGACGGTCAGCAGGTCGGGATCACCGGGTCCGGCGCCGACGAGATAGATCCTGGCGTGTTGATGCATGTTTGTCCGGCTCCCCGGGGTGAGGGGTGCGGGCATGGGAGCGTGTCGCTGCCCCATGCCCGGTACCACCAGGTTTAGTAGATGTCGTGCATGGTATTGCGGACGTTGAACTTGCCGGTCGGCGTCACCAGGCGCTTGTCCTTGATCACCGTCTTCAGCTTGCGGGTCTTGTCGTCCACCACCACGATGGCGGATTCCTCCTCCTTGCCGCTCCATACAGAGAACCAGACCTCGTCGCCGGCCGCGTTGTATTCCGGCTGGACGACGCGCTTCGGACCCTCGCCCAGATCGGCCCACTCGGCAATCGGCAGGACCTCGAAGCCCTTGTCGAGGTTGTTGACGTCATACACCGCGACGCTCTGGCTGATCTTTCCGTCCGGGTTGAGCGGCGAATCCACCCACAGGTTGCTGGACTTGGGATGGGACTTGACGAACAGGGAACCACCGCCCTGGCCCTTGAGCGTACGCACGACCTTCCATGCATTGTCCTTGTGCTTTACCGGGTCGGTGCCGATCACGGTGACGTTTTCGTTGCCCAGTGCACTGGTCACCCACACCGGCCCGTACTTGGGATCCGTCAGGTTGGCGCCACGACCCGGGTGCGGGATCTTGGTGACATCGACCAGTGCCGTCAACTTGTCTTCCTTGGAATCGATGACCGCGATCTTGTTCGACTGGTTGGCCGCTGTCATGAAATAGCGGTGGGTCGAGTCCCAGCCACCGTCATGCAGGAAGCGTGCGGCAGGGATGGTGGTGATCTTTAGGTTCTCGATATCCTCGTAGTTGACCATCAGGACCTTGCCGGTCTCCTTCACATTGACGATGAACTCCGGGTGCTCATGCGAGGCCACGATGGCGGCCACGCGCGGCTCCGGGTGATATTCCTGGGTATCCACGGTCATGCCGCGCGTGGAGACGATCTTCAGCGGCTCCAGGGTATCGCCATTCATGATCACGAACTGGGGCGGCCAGTAGGAACCGGCGATGGCGTACTTGTCTTCGTAGCCCTTGTACTTGGATGACTCGACGGAACGCGCCTCCAGGCCGATCTTGATCACGGCGACGTTGTCCGGCTTCTTCATCCACAGGTCGATCAGGTTGACCATGGCATCGCGTCCGATCACGAACAGATAGCGGCCCGAGGTGGAGTAGCGCGAGATGTGTACGGCGTAGCCGGTATCGATGATGTTGATGATCTTCTTGGTATCGCCGTCGATGAGGGCAATCTGGCCGGCATCGCGCAGTGTCACGGAGAAAACATTGTCGAGGTTGTAATTGTTTTCCTTCTTTTTGGGGCGCTGCTCCGGCGGCACCAGCACCTTCCAGGTTGCCTTCATCTCGTTCATGCCGAACTCCGGCGGTATCGGCGGCTCGTTCTGAAGGTATTTCGCCATGAGGGTGACTTCCTCGTCACTGAGCTGGCCCGATGTGCCCCAGTTCGGCATGCCGGCCGGCGAGCCGTAATTGATGAATACCTTCAGGTAATCCGTGCCCTTGCCAAGGGTGATATCCGGCGTCAGCGGCTTGCCGGTCGCACCCTTGCGCAGCACCCCGTGACAGCCGGCGCAGCGTTCGAAGTAGATCTGCTTCGCCTTCGTGAACTCGGCCTCGGTGAGTACCGGGGCACCGGGCGTCAGCACGTCCTTCGAGCCTTCCTGCATGGGGATCGGCGCGCCCTTGTAGCGCAGCTCGCCCGGCGTCGTGCCCGGATGTTCGGATGTATCGGCGGCGTTTGCCCCGGCCGCCAGCAGTGAGAGCGCGCCAATGACCGCCAGGCGCACCGCTCGGGATACTGTTGATTCTTTCATCGCTCTCTCCTCGTTAGGCCACTATCTGCATGGCATACTACAGCGACACACCTGGATAGCCTTGATTTACATCAAGGCCTGCCGGCCATCAGTTCTCCGTTGATCCCGTTGCCGTTTTCCTGTCCCTGTAGCTGTCCAGCGCTGCCTTGCTCTTCTCCCGCCTGACGCGTTTTTCCGACAGCGGCGGGCACTGATGATCGTCCCAGTAGGTCACCTGGCAATCCAGGCAATAGTGACACTCGTTGGGATTGATCTCGCCGGTAGGCCGTATGGCCTGCACCTCGCACTGTATGGCACAGATCTGGCACGGCCGGCCGCACTCCTTGCGCCGCCGCAGCCATTGAAAGATGCGCAGCGGCGCCGGTATCGCCAGCGCGGCGCCCAGCGGGCACAGGTACTTGCAGAAAAACTTGCGGTAGAAAATTCCGATCACCAGCAGGGCAATGGTGTAGGCGAGGAATATACCTTCCCTGTTGAAGTGCAGCACGATCGCCGTCTTGAAGGGTTCCACCTCGGCGGCCCTGGCCGCGTAGCCAATGGACTGCAGGGACAGGCCGAACAGGGCGATGAAGATGACATATTTCAGCGCCGTCAGCCGCTCGTGCACGACATCCGGGAATTCAAGCGCCGGGAGTTTCAGGCGCCGGGCAAGCTGATGGATCAGTTCCTGCAGGGCGCCAAAGGGACACAGCCAGCCGCAATACACACCCCGTCCCCAGAGCAGCAGCGTCAGCGCCACGAAGCCCCAGAGGATGAATATCAGCGGATCGACCAGGAACGATTCCCAGGTGAACTGGTGCAGGATGGCGTTGATAAAGGTCAGCACGTGAATCACTGACAACTGGGCCAGGGTGTACCAGCCGATGAAGAACAGGGTAAACAGCAGGTAGCCGGTGCGCACGCGCTTCAGCAGCCGCGGGCGGCGGGTCAGCCAGTCCTGGAACAGCAGGATAAGCGTCAACACGCCGAGGGCAAGACACAGGACGACGATCTGCCACCAGCGCTGTTGCCAGACCGATACCCAGAAGGGTTCCGTCTTCTCGCCCAGCCACCAGCCCGGTGGTGCCGCTGCCGGCCCTGCCGGCAGCATGCGACCTTCGACATCGGTAGAACCGCCGGTGTCAGGCGCCCCGGCCACCGCCGGTATGCCACGTGATTCAGCGACTGCCTTGATGGATTTCATGACCGTGGCATTCATTACCATCGCGGTAATGGTGGCGCCGGTGATGCTGTCGATGGTCACATAGCCTTCGCGGTCCGACCCGCCCAGCTTGACGCGTTCCAGCACCGACACCCCCTGGTACTGGTCCACATAGTGTTTCAGGTCCTGGTCGGATACGCCCACGACGAGGATGGGTTCGGAATGCTTGAGGATCTGCAGGCCGGCAACGTGGCCCGTCAGGTCCAGTCCGACCAGCAGCGTGATCGGTTTCCCTGAATAGGCCGGTATCGGTGCGATATCCGTGGTGCGGATGACGTAACCCAGCCGTTGCTCACCCTGATACACCGGCGCAGCCAGTGGCTCCCCCTCGAATGCCCCGATGCTGTCCGCTTGCGGAAAATAGCGTTGCGCCAGATCGAACACCGGGTCGGCAGCGGCCGGGCGAGGCATGCCGGTCAGCAGCACCAGTACAACAAGGCAGCAGCCGAGCCATGCCGGGCGCAAGGACTGTCGCATATTCATCCCGGGCATGCGTGACTCCATGTACGGATTATCTGTGCCGGCCTGCGCCGGGCCTTGATCTTTATCAATGCATGACACTGCCGACTTGCTGCTGCAACACTTCACGGGCGGCAGCAGCATGAGCCCGGTCCGCCAGACGCCGGGTTTTATGGATAGTATCAGCTTGTCCTGCAGCTTATGACGGGGTCGCCGGTGATGCCGCTGCAATAATCAATTCGCACGGCACCGGGGTGCCGCATCGCATCACAGGGCGGGCGGGATGTTCAGGGCGGCGGCGTGAAGGCGGTTTCCAGCCGGTGGCGGTATCTGCCGGGTTTTGCATGATACAGCTCGCGGGCAAGCCGCAGGGCATGCGACATGAGTGCGATTCTGCGGCTCTCGATGAGGGCAAACAGCAATTCCCGGCGCACCCGGCCCTGGCAGAGCTGCGGATGTTTGGCAAGCATGCTTTCCAGCATGGCCAGGTCGTGATCCTTGCCCAGGGTGTCCTCGAGCTGGTGGAATCCGCTGGCCAGGGGCTTCAGTGCCTTAGCGTTCCACGGTTCCAGCAGCTGCAGCTGGTAATACTGGTATTTGGCCTGCCGGCGCAGGGCATGGCCGTGCTCGGTGTCCGGTGACGCTTCCATTCTGGCAACTCCACGACGGCCGCGCCGGTAACAGTTTGCGATGCCTGCCAGCAGGGTTTGCCTGCTGATCTGTTCATAATCCAGGTCCCTGGCCATGGCCATGATCTCTGCCAGCAGTGCCTGCAGGGCCGCGGTGTCGAGCGCTGCGCCCGGCGTGCTGCCGGTGTCACGACGTATCGCCTCGCTCAGTGCCTCATGTACCGGAGCGATTGTTTCCGCGCGCAGCAGGGACGCGAAATGCTGTCCGATATGATCGAGCGTATCGAGTATCACCTTGTTGTCACGCAGACCGCCAAGCTGCCTGGCAAAATCACGTATGGTCCTGTCCATCGCGCGCAAGACGTCAGCGGCGATTGCCGGTCGCAGCATCACCAGCACGGCGCGCAGCTTTTTGCATGTCTTGCGCATCTCGTGGATATTGGTGTCGGATATGGCCGCCGGCGTGGTCAGCATGTCACCGTTATCCTCGAGCAGATTGCTCAGGATGCGGCGGGTACCGGCAGCGGGTAACTCGATTGTGGGTAGATGGTAATGCATGGTGTTCCCGTGCACTGACAACACTGTCACCCTGACTATATAACAGATCGGCGCCACTGCCGAAATTGAGCGGCTCGCGGCATGGCATGCGGCAGATCGAAATGATGCCATGCTGATTTTGCTCACGACCCCGGAAAACCGGCCGGCGCGAGACAAGCCGCTGCAGGAACTATACAATTCCCGGCATCGATGCCGGTAAACACGGCAGGCCCGCTTGCCCGGCGACCGCCTGGTGCGGCGCGGCCAGACCGGCTGAAAAGGGCTCACAACAGGAGAGATCGATGGCGAAGACCATGAAGGAGCAGCGCAGGAAAAAGGGGCAGACACTCGCCCAGTCCGCTGACCGGCACAAGTTGTACGAACAGTCCGTGCAGGACCCGGCGCTGGAGTGCAAATTCATCCGCAAGACCTTCCGCAAGCTGCGCAACCGGCCGGCCCGGTTGCTCCGTGAGGATTTCTGCGGCACCGCCGCGGTATGCTGCGAGTGGGCCAGGCACAACAGCAAGAATATTGCCATCGGTGTGGATATCGATGCGGACGTGCTGGAATGGGCTCGCCGGCACAACCTGTCCCGTCTCAGGCCCGATGACCGCATGCGTGTGCGGCTGATGCAGGAGGATGTTCGCGAGGTGCGAACCCCGGAACCGTCGGACGTGATCGTGGCCATGAATTTCAGTTACATGTTTTTCAGGACACGCGCGCAACTCGGCGGTTATTTCCGTGCCGTGCGTGAGGGACTGGCCGGGGACGGCGTGTTGTTCCTGGATGCCTTCGGTGGCTATGAGGCATTCCAGGAAATCAGGGAGAAGACCTGTCACAAGGGTTTTGACTACATCTGGGAACATGCAAGCTACAACCCGATCACCGGGGATATGCGCTGCCATATCCATTTCCGCTTCCCGGACGGCTCGAAGCTGAAAAAGGCATTCACCTATGACTGGCGCCTGTGGACACTGCCGGAACTCCAGGAGTTGCTGGTCGAGGCCGGCTTCGCGCGGGTAACCGTGTACTGGGAAGAGGTGGACGACGAGACGGGGGATGGCACGGGCGTGTATTCGCCGGCCACCGTCGGCGCCGCGGATCCCGGCTGGGTGTGTTTCATCGTCGCTGAAAAGTGAGCCATGGCACTGGAGATCGAGCGCAAGTTCCTGGTGCGTCGCGGGGCATGGCGTGCGCCGGATAACGGCACGCACTACCGGCAGGGCTATCTCAGCACCGACCCGGCGCGCAGCGTGCGCATCAGGCTGGCCGGCGAGCGGGCCTGGCTGACCATCAAGGGCGAAACTGTCGGTATTACGCGTACCGAGTACGAATACCCGATCCCCGCGACCGATGCGCACGACATGCTCGACCGGCTGTGCAAGCAGCCGCTGATAGAAAAGACGCGCTACCGGGTCGAGGTGGCGGGCCTGGTCTGGGAAGTGGACGAGTTCGACGGGGCGAACGCGGGGCTGGTCATCGCCGAGGTGGAACTGACCGACGAGCACCAGCGCATCGTACTGCCTGACTGGGCGGGCGAGGAAGTCACGGCCGACCCGCGCTATTGCAATGCCAGCCTGGTCAGTCAACCGTTCACACGATGGCCGGAATCACCTGGCGATACGAGCGGGTAATTTTACCGCTTTGTCATTAATATTTATCTGTTTTTAAACATCCTCTGGTAGAATGCCGCACCTGGGAAGCAAGGGACCACCTCGACCAGTTATTGTCGCAAAAGGAATCAAATGTATGCCTGAACTCAGTACAGCAAAAATCGGAATTATCGGTCTGGGCTATGTCGGTCTGCCGCTGGCCGTTGAGTTTGGCAAGCAGTACCCGACAATCGGGCTGGATATCAAGCAGGACCGGGTTGATGAACTTCTCAAGGGTGTGGATTCCACCCTTGAGGTGACAGCCGCCGAGATTGCCGAGGCCAAACAGCTCACCTTCACCAGCCGGCCGGAAGAGCTGGCTGACTGTAACGTTTATATAGTCACTGTGCCTACCCCGATCGACAAACATAATCGCCCGGATCTGTCTTACTTGCAGAATTCAAGCAAGATGGTCGGCGCAATGCTGAAAACCGGTGACGTGGTAATTTATGAGTCGACAGTGTTTCCCGGCGCCACCGAGGAAGTATGCGTCCCCGTACTTGAATCGATATCGGGCATGGTCTTCAACAGGGACTTCTTTGCGGGTTACAGTCCGGAACGTATCAATCCCGGCGACAAGGAACACCGTGTCAGTAATATCCTCAAGGTGACTTCCGGCTCGACGCCCGAGACGGCGGATTTCGTCGATGCACTTTATCGCAGCATCGTTACAGCCGGGACGCATCGCGCCAGCAGCCTGAAGGTGGCCGAGGCATCCAAGATTATCGAGAATACCCAGCGTGACCTGAATATCGCACTCGTCAACGAGCTGGCCATGATTTGCAACCAGCTGGGCATCGATACGCTTGAAGTGCTGGAAGCGGCGGGTACGAAGTGGAATTTCCTGCCCTTCAGGCCGGGCCTGGTCGGCGGGCATTGTATCGGTGTCGACCCCTATTACCTGACCCACAAGGCACAGGAAGTCAAATATCATCCTGCAGTGATTCTCGCCGGACGCAGGCTGAACGATGACATGGGGCGCTACATTGCGGAACAGGTCGTCAGGTTAATGATGAATCACAAGATCCAGGTTTCGGGTTCCCGTGCGCTGGTACTGGGTTTGACCTTCAAGGAAAATTGCCCTGATCTCCGCAATTCAAGGGCTATCGACGTTGTCCGTGAGTTGCTGCGTTACAATGTGGTTGTAGATATATATGACCCCTGCGTCACACCGGAGAATGTCCGCAAGGAATATGCTCTCGACATGATAACCGAACCGGCACCGGGCAATTACGATGCCGTGATCATTGCCGTTGGTCACAATCAGTTTCGCGATATCGGTGCCAGCAAGCTGCGGGCGTTATGCAGGCCGGACGGGGTGCTTTATGACGTCAAGGGCCTGCTGCCGGCGGAAGCCGTGGACGCGCGGCTGTAGCCGGCTGGTCATTCCTGAAGGCTGTTAGCCGTGAAAGTATTGATTACAGGTTCGGCAGGTTTTATCGGTTCTGCGCTGGCCATGCGTCTGCTGGAACGTGGCGACGAGGTGATCGGGATCGATAACCTCAACGATTACTATGATGTTGCCTTGAAGGAAGCGCGGCTTGCGCGAACCCTGGAATACACGCGTTACACCGATATTCGCCTCGATCTGGAGGACAGGGAAGGCATGGCGGATGCGTTCCGGAGGCATCGGCCCGAGCGGGTTGTGAACCTGGCGGCACAGGCAGGTGTGCGTTATTCGCTGGAGAATCCGCTGGCCTATATCGATACCAACCTGCTCGGTTTTGCCAATATTCTCGAAGGTTGCCGGCATAACGGAGTGGAACACCTGGTGTATGCTTCCAGCAGTTCCGTGTACGGCGCGAATACCAACATGCCCTTCTCGGTGCATGATAATGTCGATCATCCCGTCAGTCTGTATGCCGCTACCAAGAAGGCTAACGAACTGATGGCGCATACCTACAGCCATCTCTACCGAATCCCTGTGACCGGGCTGCGTTTCTTTACGGTGTACGGGCCCTGGGGCAGGCCGGACATGGCGTATTTCAGCTTCACCCGCAACATCCTCGCAGGCAAACCTATCAACGTATTCAATAACGGCAACCATAGCCGCGATTTCACCTATATCGATGACATTATTGAAGGTGTTACACGTGTCCTCGACCGGGTCCCGGAACCTAACCCCGACTGGTCCGGTGACAATCCGGACTCTGCATCGAGTACTGCACCGTACCGGCTGTACAATATCGGCAACAATGAACCGGTTGAGCTTATGCACTACATCGAGGTCCTGGAAGACTGCCTGGGGAAAAAGGCCGAAAAAAACATGCTGCCTATGCAGCCCGGTGACGTCCAGGCGACCTATGCGGACATCGACGACCTGGTGCGCGATATCGGCTACAAGCCGGACATGACGGTGGAGCAGGGCCTTGCCAATTTCGTCAACTGGTACCGTGACTTTTACCGGGTCTGAACAGATCGCCCGGCCGGCGCGGGAAAAACCCTATACAAAACAGGAGATAGTCGTCGTAACTTATTGTTACAATGAGCCTATTGTTATCTCGCTCGCAGGGTAATCAGAGGCATCGACATGCAGGAAAACAGTTGCGGCAGGGAACCCTTCGCATTACGCGTCATCGGCGACAGCATGACGCCGGAGTTTGCCGATGGCTGCATCATCATCATCGACCCGGAAGGGGTGGTCGGCGACGGCTCCTACGTGATGGCGCGGCACGGCGATTCCTACATCTTCCGGCAGCTGGTGTACGGCGAGGGCCGGTATTATCTCAAGGCCCTGCAGGCCGGTCATGAAGTGATCGAACTGCCGGACCTCACGGCCATCGAGGGTGTGGTCGTCCAGCAGGGCGCACGTCGCCGCCGCGACCGCAGGCACTATACCTGAAGCCTTGCCATCCGGTGATTATCTGCCGGCAGGGTCGAGCTGGTCGGGGCGCAGGCGGGTGGTGAAAAACTCGTCGGCTGTCTCGACCGGTACCGTCATCCCGTTTGTGTTCACCAGCGGCAGTTCGTAGTCGTTCCAGCCACGCAGTCCGGTCTTCATGGAGCTGACCTTGCGGTAGCCGAGCAGTTGCATGGTCCAGGCGGCGAGCGCACTGCGATTTCCGGAACGGCACACCACTACGACAGTGCGGGCCCGGGCCTCGACCAGTTCCCGGACGGTGTCCTCGTAATTGTATTCGCAGGCCGATTCCAGTATCCCGCGCGGGACATGCAGCGAGCCCTCGATGTGCATGGTGTCGAATTCATCCGCTTCGCGCACATCCACGATCAGCGGCCTGTCGCTGCCTTCGAGCATGTCGGCGACATCCCAGGGAAACAGCTCGGTAATTTCCGGCAGACAGGCAGCGATCAGGTCCGTGAAGCGTTTCACCACAACACCTGCCCGCTCAGCTGTTGTCGTCGTTGTCGCTGTTGCGGCTCGTGCGCATACCCTGTTCGACGGCGATAACGGCGGCCTCGACGCGTGAATGAACGCCGAGCTTGCGCAGGATGGATTTCACATGCAGCTTGACCGTGCCGTCGGAGATGCCCAGGTTGCGCGCGATGACCTTGTTGCTCTGGCCCTCGGCCAGCAAGGCCAGGATCTCGGACTCGCGCGGGGTCAGTTTTGCGAACGGGCTTTCGTCGGGCGGGCTGATACTTTCACCCTGCACCACGCGGGCCAGGACCGGCGCCAGATCGGGCGCCACGACCGTCTTGCCGGCCACGATGTCACGCAATGCGAGCACCAGCTGGTCGGGCTCCATGTCCTTGAGAAGGTAGCCCTGGGCGCCGCTGCGCAGCGATTCAACCAGATCCCGTTCGTCGCTGCTGGTGGTAAGCATGGCAACCGGGTTCTTGAAGCCGTTCTTGCGCAGCTGGCGCAGGACCTCCATGCCGTCCATTTCCGGCATGCGCATGTCCAGCAGGACGACATCGGGTTTGAGTTCGGTGGCCAGGCGCAGCCCTTCCTGGCCGCTGCCGACGGCTGCGAGTATGTTTATGTTGCGTCGGCTGAGCAGGCCCTCGAGGCCCTCGCGGAACAGGGTGTGATCGTCGACCAGCAGTATATTGAGACTCATGGTGTTTTGCCGCTTGCCGTCGGATTCCTGATTTCGAGCATGACACGCGTCCCTTCACCCGGTTCGCTTTCGATGCGCAGGTCGCCGCCGATCTTGCTGGCGCGCTCGCGCATGATGGTCAGACCGACATGCTCACCCGGTGACCCGTATACCTGCCTGTTGATGCCGATACCGTCATCCTCGATCAGGATATGGCAGAAGTCGGTGTTCGCCCCCCTGAGCAGGATGCGCACTGTCTTCGCCTGGCTGTGTTTGCGAATGTTCCACAATGCCTCCTGTATTATACGCAGGATTTGCGTCTCGGTGTCTCTCGGGAAGGCGCTGGCCGAGCAGTCTTTCTGTATATAGGTCCGTATGCGGGTCTCGTTGCGGAACTGGCTGACCATCTGCTCGATGGCCTCCACCAGGCCGCGCTGGTAGGCCGGTGCGCGGAAGTTCGCGATCAGGCCGCGCAACTCGGTATTGGCCTCGTCGAGGCTGTTCTCGATACGCTCGAGCTGCTGCCAGGTGGTCGATTCATCACCCTGGTGCAGGGTTTCATCCAGCACCCGCACCTGGAAACGCAGGCTGGCAATCGTCTGTGCCAGTGAATCATGCAGTTCGTGTGCGATTCGTATGCGTTCTTCCCTGATCAGGTGCATGCGGTTTCCCTCGTCATTGTAATAACGTTCGATGGCGACGCTGAGATGGTGGGCCACGCTGTTCAGTAATGGCTTGATATTCCCGACCCGTTCGAGTATCTCTGCATCGAGAAACAGGTTGATCACGCCGGTTATCCTGCCGCGATAGCGCATGGGAACCGAAACCAGGCCGACGCCGTCCTGTTCGAACAGCCGCCGGCCGGCAATCTTCTCGCACTTGTCGAGATCCTGCTCGATCCAAATCTTGCCCTCGGTTGCGGCGCGCTCGTACAGGCAACGCCTGAATTCGTGACGGTCGGGAAGCAGCAGGTCATCGTCGATGCCGCTGCTGGCACCGAGTTCGGTCTGATGCTGGTTGTGGTCTACCCAGATGGCCGCACCGTGTGCATGCGTAATGCGCTTGAGGGTATACATGAAGCGCGTCAGCAGGTCGTCGAGACTGTGTGCGGTGTTGATGCTCGCGACCACATCGTAGAGTATCTTGAGCGAATCTGCATCGAGGTCTGCTTCGCTGAAGGTGGCAGGTGACCCTGCGCTGCTGGACGATGTCATGCGCTTGCCGATGACATTCAGGTCTTCCGCCAGTTCGCTGAAGACGCGATCTGGCGGTACCGCGATCGGGTCGGTGAGACGGCCATCGCGCAGGTTCGCGGCCCATGCCCTGATCTCACCGAGCGGATTGAGCAGGTTGACCCGTACCAGCGCAACGATCGACAGGGTCAGCAGGAATCCGGATGCTACCAGCAGCGCCGCAAGCAGTGTCCTGTTCTGGCTGTTGTCGAGCACCGTCCACCCGATGCTGAAACAGCCGACTGCCGCTGCGAGTATCAGCAGCAATGCGGCCAGGCGAACCAGCAGTCTGCTCTGCAATGTCCGGTCCTTGCCATTCTCATGACGGGTATGCGTGTTCATCCTGCGTTACCTGTCCGGCACTCGGCAGGCGGGTGGTCGTGCCTATCCGGGCGGGACGAAATTGACATCATTCGGATTCAGGAAGATGAACTGCCAGGAACCCGGTTCGATCTCCACGTAGTCCACCGTCATGCCGTCAACCAGGATCTGGCTGGTTTCCCCGATGACGATGTCGATACCATCAGCACTGATCCTGATATCACCGTCGCGGTGATTGTCGTCAAACCCCATGCCGTAGTGGATGCTGCCGTCCGGATCGCGACGCGCGGCAATCCGCATCGCGAGGCCCTCCATATTGCCCTGCTGCGCGGAGTCGCGGATCTGGCTGGCGGCGGCAGGGGTGATGGTAATCATGATAACTCCTTGAAGTATAGCGAATATTATAAGGTGTGTGGAATGTTTTTCAGGTGCGGCCGGGCGCCGCGCACGAAGGCGACAAAGCGTCTGGCCCAGTGATGCTGACCGGTATCGCGCATATGGCTGTAACAGGCGACCAGGTTGTTGACGATCAACCCGTCATGCCGGCCGTCGATCCCGGTGCCGCGCACTACCTCGTAGGCATAGTCGAGTCCGGGCGGGATATTTTCAAGACTGGAATAGTGGAATTCATGTGCGGCCAGAATACCGTCCGGGTGCGGTGCCGGCCAGGGTGCCTGGCCGGTCTCGCGCAGCCGGACATAACCGCGTCCCTGCGGCCGCTCGTGCATGACGATATCGCCAGGAATGGCACCGACCATCTCGCAGCGCGCGCCTTGCCAGCACAGGCTGCGTGCAAGGTACATCAGGCCGCCGCATTCGGCGTAGGTAGGCAGCCCGGCCGCAATGGCGTTCCTGATTTCCGTCCTCAGGGCGCTGTTCGCCTGCAGTTCCTGCATGTGGTTCTCCGGGAAACCACCACCGATGAACAGGCCGTCGATGTCCGGCAGCTGCCGGTCGCGCAGCGTGTCTACCGGCAGCAGTTGTGCGCCGGCCCGTTTCAGTGCGTCCAGGTCGTCCGGGTAGTAGAAACCGAACGCGGCGTCACGGGCAATGCCGATACGGACCGGGCTGTCGCTGCCAGGTGCTGCCGGCAGGGCGGGTTCGAAGGCGAGCGGTGCGCTGCCGGCCAGCGCGAGCAGGCCGTCCAGGTCCACCTGTGCGGCGATGCGCTGGCTGATCCGCTCGATCCTGCTGCGTGCCGCGGCATCCTCGTTGCTTGGCATCAGGCCGAGATGGCGCTCGACGATCTCCAGTGCCGGGTCGCGGTGCACGCCGCCGATCACCGGCAGGTCGGTGTAGTGTTCGATGACCGCGCGCAGCTTGGCTTCGTGACGGCTGCCACCGAGCTGGTTGAGGATTACCCCGGCGATCCTGACCTGCGGGTCGAATGCCTGGTAGCCCAGGATCAGCGGAGCGATGCCGCGGGTCATGCCGCGGGCGTCGAGCACCAGCACCACCGGTGTCCGCGTCAGCGTGGCCAGCGCGGCGTTGCTGTTGCTGCCGTCGAGGTCGAGGCCGTCATACAGGCCCTTGTTGCCCTCGATCAGTGCGATGTCCGCGTCGGCCGAGTAATGCCCGACGGTGGTGAGGATTTCCGCGTGCGTCATGCAATGGAAATCCAGGTTGTGACAGGGTCGCCCGGCGGCCTGGCCAAGCCACATCGGATCGATGTAGTCCGGCCCCTTCTTGAAGGGCTGCACGACCAGGCCGCGCGCGGCAAGTGCCGCGCACAGGCCGATGGTCACGGTGGTCTTGCCGGAGGATTTGTGGGCTGCCGATATCAGCAGGCGGGACACGTCAGCAGTCCCCGGGAGTGCTCCGCGATGCCGGCCGGGGTGACGGCTCAGGCAGCATCCGTGGCGACGTGGTGGGGATCCACCTGCTCGTCGGCCAGGCTGACCGGCAGGAAACGCAGCACGCGGGTGCCCACCACCGTGGCGGCGAGCGCCAGCGCGACGCCGCCGATGCCCAGCACGAACTCGGGCAGGCTGGGTGTATAGCTGGCGATGACGCCGTCAAAGAACGAGCTGCTTACCTCCTTGCCGGGAAACATTTCCATCGGATAGGCCTGGCCGCCGATGATGATGACGTACATCTGCGCGAGCCCGCCGATGATGATCAGCAGGCAGGCGATGCCGATCCACAGCCGTGACTTGCCGGCCGGGCCGTAGAGCAGGGCCAGCGGCAACAGGCTGCCCAGGCCGATCTGCACGATCCAGAACAGGCTGGTGTAGACCCCGCCATCCACCAGCAGGAAGCGTTCCACGCCGTGGTTTTCGGTGCCATAGAGGTTGGTCAGGTGATAGGCAAGCACGAAGTACAGCACGGCGGCGACGAATACGCCGAGCAGGTTCTTCAGACGGAACAGAATGGTGTCGCCGAGCGGGCGCTTCGACCAGTTGTACAGCCCCATCAGCACGAGGATGAAAATCGCCAGCCCGAACGAGAACGACATGATGATGAACATCGGCGCCATGATGGCCGCGTCGTAGGCCTGCCGTGCGACCAGGAAGCCGAAGATGGAGCCGGTACCGGTGGTCAGCACCAGGCGCCAGATAAAGGCGGCCATGCCGGCGACCCTGGTGTAATCGTTCATCTTGCGTTCCATCATCATCCACAGGTAGACGGCGACGATACCCATGAAGCCGGTGTAGAGCATGATGTTCCAGGCAAAGATGGATTTGAAGTTGTAATAGGTCATCGCGACGATCAGGCGGTCCGGGTGGCCCAGATCGAGCACCAGTACGGCCAGCCCGCCAACCAGCAGGGTGATCGCCAGCAGGCCGGACAGGCGCGCAAGCGGCTTGTAGGGAGTCTTGCCGAACACGGAACTGATGGAGGCGACGTTGAGGGCGCCGGAGGCCGCGACGATCAGGAACACGGCGAACACGTGCGGAGTGCCCCAGACGATCTGGTTGGACATGCCGGTGACCCAGTGCCCGTTGTGTTCCATGTAGAACGCTGCGCCCAGTGCGGCAAGGACAAACACGCCAATCGCGCCAACCAGCATGTAGAACGGCAGGCCGCCGTCGATTTCCCTGTAGTCTAGTGGTTTCATCAGATCCCCCGGTAGCGGACGCCGGTGTTGAGCTGCAGGTCGGCACGAACCTGGCGCGAACTTTGCTTTTCCAGTTCCCTGGAAATGTCACTGTCCGGATCGTTCAGGTCGCCGAACATCATGGCATTGTGGTTTTCCGCGCTGCAGGCCTCGACGCAGGCCGGGGTGCGGTTGCTGTCGACGCGCTGCACGCAGAACGTGCAGGACTCGACGGTGCCCTTGCCGCGCGGCGCGTAGGGCATCTGGTCATGCAGGTCCTCGTGAATGAACGAGCGCGCCTTGTACGGGCAGGCCATCATGCAGTAGCGGCAGCCGATACATATGTGCTTGTCGACCAGGACGATGCCGTCGGCACGCTTGAACGAGGCACCGGTCGGACAGACATCCACGCAGGGCGGGTGCTCGCAGTGCTGGCACAGCATGGGCAGCGTCTGTGTATATCCGGTCTGCTTGTCCTTGAGCCTGACCTTGCGGATCCACTGCGCGTCGGTTTGCGGACGACCGAAGCCGGTCAGTCCGTTCTCGCGATTGCAGGCCGTGACGCAGTCGTCGCAGCCATCGCCGCACTTGTTGGAGTCGATCAGCATGCCCCAGCGCACGGCGCTGGTGACACCCTCATCGGCCGGCCTGGCATGGCCGATCTCGTGCAGAAATACGCCAGGCACGACGGCCATGCCGGCCACGGCCGCGGCCGTGCTGCCGAGGAAGCGTCGACGATAGATGTCGATGCCTGTTTCTTCACTCATGAGCAATGCCCTCGCTGGCCATGATGCGCGCCTGGCCGGTAACCGGCTGTGCGGACGAACCGTCTGTCATGACGTGCCTGTCGGTGCTGCCGGCAGACACCGTCTGTCGCTCACCGGTCTTCACCGGACGATCGGCATGGCACTGGAAGCAGTCGATATGTACCGCCGCATAGCTGTGGCAGCTGTTGCAGAAATGTTCCCTGCTGCTGACGCGGGGGGCATCCGGTGCATCGCTGACGTGGCAGTTGATGCATTCCTTCAGGCTGTGGCGGCTGGTGCGAATGCCCTGGTGCATGGTCTTATCGCGCTTGTGCAGGATGTATTCCATGTGGTTCTTGCGCATGTCCTCCGTCGGTTCCACGCAGCCCTGGGCCTCGCTGAAGCGTTTCTGTGCCGCGGGGATTTCCGGGAGCAGCGAATCGCCTGCCCGGCCTTGCAGTGCAAAGCCGGCAGTGAAGGCCAATAGCATGATGATGAGACTGTTTTTCAGCATGACCGTATCGTGTCCGGATTAGTGATCACCCATGGCCATATCGATATAGCCGGTGGGGCAGACGTCCGAGCAGATGTGGCAGCCGATGCACTTGGCATAGTCGGTATCCACGTAGCGGCCCATGGTTGACTGGTCCTTCTTGACGCGGAAGATGGCATCCTGCGGGCAGTAGATCACGCAGTTGTCACACTCGAAGCACATGCCGCAACTCATGCAGCGCTCGGCCTCGTTGACGGCCTGCTCATGAGACAGGCCCATGCCGCGTTCCTCGAAGTGTCCCAGCACTTCCTCGGCCGAGGGTCCCTTGCTGGACCGCTTGTTGCGCGGCGTGAACGGGAAGTGGCCCAGGAACAGGCGCTCGGAGGATATGATTTCCGAACTGGAACGATCCTCATAGTTATGAACCGCAAAGTTCGCGTGATCGGTGCCACGCAGTTCACCCGCTTGATCCGCCTTGAACACGGCAGGCGTGTGGTTGGTTTCTCGCAGTTTTTCCAGCAGCTTGAAATGATGTACGTCGACCTTCGGACGCTTCTTCTGTTCCTCGTGCTTGAGGTAGTGATCGATGCTCTCGGCAGCAATGGAGGCCTGGCCGATGGCGGTGGTCAGCAGGTGCGGACGGATGATATCGCCGGCGGCGAAATGACCCTTGCGCCCCGGGACCTGGTAGAAGCCATCGGCGTCGATCAGGCCGCGGCCGTTGTTCATCGACTCCAGACCCTGGGACAGGTCGCCACCCTGGCCGATGGCGGAGACGATCAGGTCGCATTCCACCTCGAACTCGGTGCCCTCGACCGGCGTCGGACGGCCGTCCTTCATTTCACATTTGGCCATCTTCAGGGCGCGGGCGCGGCCCTCGCCATTGAGAACGACTTCGACCGGCATGACACCATTCAGGATCGTGACACCTTCCCGCAGCGCATCCTCGACCTCGTGCTCCGTGGCGGTCATTTCCTCGCGTGCGAACAGCGAGGTCAGTGTCACCTCGGCACCCTCGCGCGCTGCCGCAAAGGCGGAGTCATGCGCGACATAACCGCCGATGACCTGTTCCGGACGGACTTCCTTGTTGATCTTGCTGATCTTGCCGAGACGGCGTGCGACGGATACCACGTCGATGGAGGTGTCGCCACCGCCGACACAGACCACCTTGTCGGTGGTGACCTTCAGGGTGCCCTTGTTGAAGGCCTCCAGGAAGGCAACGCCGGACACGCAGTTGGGTGCGTCGCTGTTGGGTACCGGGAGTTTGCGACCCGACTTGCAACCCATTGCCCAGAGAATGGCGTCGTATTCCTTTTCCAGGTCCTCGATGCTGACGTCTTTGCCGACGCGGGTGTTCATGCGCAGTTCGATGCCGCCCATATCGACGATGCGCTGGCATTCGTGGTTGAGCACGTCGCGCGGTGTACGGTAGCCCGGGATGCCGTAGCGCATCATGCCGCCGAGTTCCTCGTGATCATCGAAGATGGTGCTGGCATGGCCGAGACGGCGCAGCTGGTAGGCGGCTGCCATGCCGGCGGGGCCGCCGCCGATGATGGCGATCTTCCTGCCGCTGAGCTGCTGCGGGGCCTCGAAGGAGAATTTCTGCTCGTAGGCGGAGTCGCCGATGAACTGTTCGACGGAATTGATGCCGACGAAATCCTCGACGTTGTTGCGGTTGCAGCCGTCCTCGCACGGGGCCGGGCATACACGGCCCATCATGGCGGGGAACGGGTTGGCCTCGGTGGAACGGCGGAAGGCGTATTCTTCCATGCTCACGCCGCCGGTCGGTTTTTCGATGCCGCGCACGATCTGCAGCCAGCCGCGGATGTCCTCGCCGGACGGGCAACTGCCCTGGCATGGCGGAGTGCGGTGCACATAGGTCGGGCACTTGTAGGACTTGTCTTCATTGAAGATGTCGTCACCTACGCGCTTGTACCTGTGGTCGCCATCCTTGAAACGACGGAACGACAGTTTCTGGTTTGCCATGTCTTCTTTTGAAGTTGCCATGCCTGTTCTCCTGTTATCTGGTCAGGTGGTACCTGAGCAAATCTTGAAAATTACTGTTTGTTCCCGAGCACGATCGCGTTGCTGACCAGCTGGTGCACGCTGACGATGCTGTCCATCTTGAAACCGTAGTAGGGCAGTACCTTGGTGAACTGGCTCTTGCAGATGGCGCAGATCGCGGCCATGTGCGTTACGCCGTAGTTCTCGACCACGTGTTTCAGGGCCTCCATGCGTGGGAGGGCGCCCTTGACGCGGATTTCCATCAGGTCGTCGGTCAGCAGGCCGCCGCCGCCGCCACAGCAGAAGGTCGCGTCGTGGATGGTGTCCTGGGGCATATCGTAAAAGTGGTTGCAGCTGGCCTTGATTACCTCGCGCGGCAGGATGAACTGTCCGCCGGGCATCGGGCCCATGCGCGAGGCCCGTGCCACGTTGCAGGAATCGTGAAAGGTCAGCACCATGTCGTCATTGGCGGACTTGTCCAGCGTGATGGCCTGGCGCTGGATCAGGTCGTAGGTGAATTCCATGATGTGCTGCGGCACCGGGTACTTCGGGTCGAGGAAATCGAACGGTCCGGCCAGGGTGTTGAGGAAGCTGTAGGCGACGCGCCAGGCATGACCGCATTCGCCGAAAATGATGCGCTTCACGCCGAGATCGAGCGCGGCCTCGCGGATACGCAGTGATACCTTGCGCATGTTCTCGTAGCTGCCGATGAACATGCCGAAGTTGGCGGCCTCGCTGGCATGTGAACTCAGCGTCCAGCTGATGCCGGACTCGTGAAACACCTTGGCGTAACCCATCAGGCCGTCGACATGCGGTTCGGCGAAAAAGTCGGCCGACGGGGTGACCAGCAGCACCTCGGCGCCTTTCTCGTCCAGCGGCAGGCGCACCTTCACGCCGGTATCGTCCTCGATATCCTCTTCCAGGCCTTCCAGCGTATCGGCCAGGGCCGGCTCGGGCAGGCCCAGGTTGTTGCCGATCTTGTAGACCTTGGCGATGATTTCGTTGCAGTACTTCTGGCCCACGCCGATGCAATCCATCACCTCGCGCGCCGCCATGGAGATCTCCGCGGTATCGATGCCGTACGGGCAGAACACGGAGCAGCGCCGGCACTGCGAGCACTGGTGGAAATAGCTGTACCAGTCGTCCAGCACTTCCTTGGTCAGGTCGGTCGCACCGACCAGCTTGGGGAAATACTTGCCGGCAAACGTGTAATAGCGGCGATAGACCTTGCGGTACAGGTCCTGGCGCGCGACCGGCATGTTTTTGGGGTCGCTGGTACCGAGGTAGTAGTGGCACTTGTCGGTGCAAGCGCCGCACTTCACGCAGGAATCAAGGAACACAGCGAGCGAGCGGTACTTGCCGCTCAGTTCCCCCATCTTGTCGATGGCGACCTGCTGCCAGTTGTCGACCAGCTTGCCCGGAAATCCCAGCGCCTGCTGGAATTCTTCCTTGGCGACAAACGGCTTGCTGTGCGCCATCACCCCTTCCTGGATCGTCGGGATGACGGGATATTCCTTCAGCTCCGGTATTTCGAAATCAGCCACGCTCTGCTCCTGATACGTTCGTTACGCCGGTTTATTTCTCGAGTTCCGCCGCCCAGGGGGCCAGGTGGCGCTGTTCGCGCGGGTTGTCCACCTGGTTGCGCGTCGGGCTGAAAAACACGCCCGGGGCATGCAGCAGCTTGCTGACCGGGAAGATGATCATCAGGGTGGCGACCAGCCCGAGATGAACGAGCAACAAAGGGTCCTCGGGTATGGGTTGCCAGCTGAAGTACATCAGGCCCAGGAAGAATGCCTTGAGCGACACGATATCGGTATGCGAAATGTAATCCATGCTCATGCCGGTGAGTGCGATGCCCATGAGCAGGGCCAGCATCAGGTGATCGGACAGTGCGGAGATATAGCGTACCCGGTCAACCAGCACGCGGCGTGCCCACAGGCCGGCCAGTCCTGCGACCATGGCGAAGGCGGCATACATCCCGAACGGCTGGATGAGGTCGACCCAGGTCCAGACCGGATTGGTGAAATAGCGCAGGTGGCGTGCCAGCACCAGGAACATGCCGAAGTGAAACAGGTAACCGAATATCCAGATCCACTTGTTGGAGCGGAACAGGCTCTCGAAGAAGGCCACTTCCCGGAACATGCGCAGCACTACGCCCTGCATCGTAACCGGTGCCGGGGTGGTCGGAATCTTCAATGGTGCCGGTGTTTTTGCATACAGCCTGATCCTGTAGCCCAGGCCGCCGATCAGGATGGCGGTGGCAACATAGAACAGAAGTGCATACACAATAGTCCAGAACGGCATGCTTCCGGGCTCCTGTAGGGTTGATACGAATCTGAAGCGCTGCAGGGGAGCACATCCCCTGCAGTCTTCGGTTTTGCGTCAGACGCAGCCGGTCGGCTTCGGGAGGCCGGCGTACTTGCACGCCTGCTTCGCGGGACCGTACGGGAACAGCTCATACAGGTACTTGCTGTTGCCCTTGTCCTTGCCCAGCTTCTTGCCAATGGCCTTGGTCAGCACGCGGACGGCCGGGGCGATCTGGTATTCCTCGTAGTACTCGCGGAGGAAGTTGATCACTTCCCAGTGGTTCTCGGTCAGATCGCAATCGTCGAGCTTGGCCATGACCACCGCCACGTCCTTGTCCCATGAATTCAGGTCAGCCAGGTAACCTTCTTCGTCAGTTTCATAAGTCTTGCCATTCGCTTCAATAGTACCCATGTGAGGTCTCCTCGTTGGATGACGCTAATCAAAAAAAACAAAAAAATCAGAGCCAGGACTGTACCCTGTCGTTGGCTGCAACCAGATCGACAAACGCGCCATAATCGATGACATCAACGCCATCCAGCAGCTTGTCTTCCGTAATACCGCGCGCGGCCAGGTCGGGTCCGAGCACAGCAACCTTCAGGCCTTTCAGCAGGCTTGCCGCCTTGCCGTTTTTCATCGCACCGTAAACACCATCCTCGATGAGCAGCAACTGGTCGCCGTCCTTCATGATGGTCGACGCTGTATTCAGACTGCAGGCGTCGTAGGGTGACTTGTTTACCAGGTGTAACATTGCCATTGTTCCGGGCTCCCTGTACTAGAAGTTAAACAGCACGTCTTGCTCGGCAAGTACGTCCGCCATCTCGGTGCGCGTGACCAGGCGGATTGAATCCTTTTCAGCATAGTCCTCGTCCTCGTCTTCCCAGACCAGGTGCTGCAGGTCATCCAGGGTCAGGCCGCGTTCCTCGAGGGATTCCTTCTCGACATAGATCTGGTTGACCTCGTAGTCGCCCAGTGCGGCGTAGGTCGGCGAGAAGTTCTTCATGCCGATGCCGGTGGTGTTCTGCCCCTTGACCAGCTGGTAGACACCATCATCCATGAAGGCCATGCTGACGTCCTGCTCGAAGGCGGCGCCGATCAGCACGACCTCCAGCGATTCCCACGCATAGATCGTCCCGTAAGGCGCCCTGCGGTTGATGTACATCATCTTCTTTGTTTCAGACATTTCGCTCTCCCGCTCAGTCGCCGAACACGATCAGCCGATCGCTCTGAACGCCGCCCTCGATCAGCTGACCCAGTCCGGAAATACGGAAGCCGGGGGCGATGTTGGTTGCGTCCTTGCCATTACGCTGTGCCTCGCCGTCGTCGACGATGCCGCGCCGCTGGGCGGCCGCCACGCACACCACCATGTCGATGTTGTGCGCCTGTGCCAGCTCGGACCAGCGCTTGACGATATTGCGGTCGTCCTGCGGCGGCGTGGTCAGGCGTGTGCCGTTGTTCACACCGTCGTGATAGAAAAAGATACGAAAGATCTCGTGCCCTTTTTCAATGGCCGCCTTGGCGAAAAAGTAGGCCGTATCCGCTGACTGGTGCTGATAGGGACCTTCGTTGACCTGGATTGTAAGCTTCATTCACATCCCCTCGACAATCAGAAACGGATATGTGTTGAAGCGTTCAGGCTCGCACGCGCACCACGCCAGTTGTCGATGTGGTACTTGGTGAATGGCAACCCGGTCTTCTCGAAGAAGCGCGGCCAGCCGATGCGCTCGATCCAGTCGTTGATGCGCTCCCAGTCCTTGGCATCTTCCTTGTAGGTCTTGAGGATCTTCTTGACCACGGCAGTGGCTTCCGGCCAGCGCGGCGGGTTGTTCGGGATGCCGGAGGCGACCAGCTTCTGGAAGGTCGGCTTGCCGCGTGCGTTGGAGTGGTTGCCGCCGACCCAGATGGACAACTTGGAGTGCTCGGCGTCGTTGATCTGCATCGGCGGGCAGGGCGGGTAGCAGGCGCCGCAGCAGATGCACTTCTTCTCGTCGACTTCGAGCGAGGGCTTGCCATTCACCAGTGCCGGGCGTATCGCGGCGACCGGGCAGCGCGCCACGACTGACGGGCGTTCACAGACATTGGACACCAGGTCGTGGTTGATCTTCGGCGGCTTGGTGTGCTGCACGTTGATGGCAATGTCACCCTGGCCGCCGCAGTTGATCTGGCAGCAGGAGGTGGTCATGTGCACGCGGTTCGGCATGTTCCAGCCTTTGAACTCGTCGATCAGCTCGTCCATCATGGACTTGACCACGCCGGAGGCGTCGGTGCCCGGGATGTCGCAGTGCAGCCAGCCCTGGGTGTGTGACAGCATGGCAACGGAGTTGCGCGTGCCGCCCACCACGAAACCGGCATCGGTCAGCGCCTTGATCAACGGCTGGACCTTGGCCTCGTCGGCCACCTGGTATTCGATGTTGCTGCGGATGGTGAAGTGGATATAACCCTCGCCGTACGTGTCACCGATGTCGCACAGCTTGCGCAGGGTGAACAGGTCGAGGATGCGCTGGGTGCCGGCGCGCACGGTCCAGATCTTGTCGCCGTTGTGGGAAACGTGCAGGAGGACGCCCGGCTGCGGGTCTTCGTGATAGGCCCACTGTCCGTAGTTCTTCCGCATTACCGGGTGCATGTACTGGAATCCGTCAGGACATCCGGATTCAATCGGCGTACGCATTTCATGTGCCATGTGACTCTCCTGAAATCTTCAAGTTATCGAACAAATCCCGGCGCGCTAACGCCGGGATTGTCATATATATAAAAAGTATGCCCGGCTTAAGCGGATGCGGCCTGCTCCTCGGCCTTGCGCGTGAACCACTTTTCGGCCTCGTCGTCCCAGCCGTCCATGCGCACGTAGGAACACTGGCGCGGGCTGCTGACCATGTTCGGGTCAACCTCGACGCCGATGCCCTCGAGGAAGTTGACCAGGCCGATGCGCTCGATCATTTCGCCGCAGCGCTCATGCTCCAGGCCGTTCTCCGCCCAGAAGTCGATGATCTCTTCGGCCATTTCCTGCAGGCTCTCGTAGTCTTCCTCGGTTTCCAGCTTCTTGAACGGGACGACCACGGTGCCCATCAGGTCGCCGATCTTCAGGGTGCGCTTGCCACCGATCAGGATGGTGACGCCCTTGTCGTCGCCGGGATGCAGCGCCTTCGGCATGACATTCAGGCAGTGCATGCAGCGTACGCAGTTGTGGTTGTCGACGGTGATGGTGTCGTCATCGTTCAGCGTGATGGCCTGGGTCGGGCAGCGGGTGATGACGTTGTCGATCAGGTACTGGCGGCCTTTCTTGCCGAGGTAGTATTTGACGCCTTCCTGGTCGACCTTCATGTCGTCGCGCCAGGTGCCGATGATCGCGAAGTCGGAACGCTCGATGGCGTTCTGGCAGTCATTCGGGCAACCGGAGACCTTGAACTTGAACTTGTAGGGCAGGGCAGGGCGATGCACATCGTCGGTGAAGTTGTTCACCATCCAGCGCTGAATGCCGTGCTCGTGGGCGCAGGACATTTCGCAGCGGGCGGCGCCGACGCAGGACATGGCGGTGCGTACGCACGGGCCGGCACCACCGAGGTCCCAGCCGTACTCGTTGATCTCGTCGAAGAAGTGCTGGGTGTTTTCGGTGGTGGCGCCGATGAACATGATGTTGCCGGTCTGACCGTGGAAGGTCACCAGCCCGGAGCCCCATTTTTCCCAGCTGTCGCCGAGCTGGCGCAGCATGTCAGTGGTGTAGAAGTTGCCTGCCGGCGGCTGAACGCGCAGGGTATGGAATTCCTTGGACTCCGGGAACGCATGGCCGACTTCGGAGAAACGCGGAATGATGCCGCCACCGTAGCCATAGACGCTGACGGTGCCGCCTTTCCAGTAGCCCTTGCGGGTTTCGTAGGAGTGTTCGAGCTGACCCAGCAGGCCGTTGCTGATGGAGTTGATGCGCTCGTCGGGGTGCTGGTCGCGGAGCCGCTTGATGCCGGTGATGAAACTCGGCCACGGGCCGTGCTCGAGTTCGTCCAGCATGGGTGTCGGATAGGTGTTCTTGGCCATGGCAATAATCTCCTGGATTGTTTTCTACACCAATTGGTTTGCTACTGATGACAGCGCGCGCTGTTGCCCTGCCGGGCAACTTGAAATCAGTGAGTTAAACGGTATGACAACAGCATAACTCTCGATTGAGCGCATTGTAGGAAGGCGATAGAGGTATACATATCCTACCCTTGGGGTGGCGCGTATATTGGCCTGTATCCCGAAGTGGGTATTGGCACAATAATGATTTAATTTCCGGTAGTTATCTAATCAGCCCGGGATTATTGATACGCGCAGTATTTTTTCTTATGTTAACGAGCACTTAATAATTATTTCACGTCCTGTGCCGGCATTGACCGTGTAAATTCAGGCAATTAGGTGAGAATCACTCTCATTAGCAATTGAGCATCGCACCCGCCGGCGCAAACCGTGCGCGGTATATAAAGCGCGCCTGTCACCGTAAGATACACGTCCCGAAAAGCCGCACCGTCTTTCCCAGCGCCATGATACACCCTGCAGACAGCTTCCATCCCTTCGATCTCTCCAGTGGCGCGGATTACCGGGCCTGGCGCGAGTGGAAACTGGACGATTACCCCGCGGCCGCTGCAGACCTGCGGGTCACCGTTGCCGACCCGGCGTGCCTGGCGCCCGATGAGCAGGCGTCGATCCTGGCGGCCTGCCGCAAGACCAATATGGCGATCTATGCCATCCGGGATGGCGGCAGCGCGGACAAGGAGGCGGTGCGGGCGCTCGGCAGGCAGTTCGGTCTGGAACGGCTGGACATGAACCTGCGCGCCGACGAGGACAGCATCACCTCGCTGCGGGTGGTGCCGGAATCGGCGCCGACCCACTACATCCCCTACACCAACCGGCCACTCAACTGGCATACCGACGGCTATTACAACACCCTGGAAGAGCAGGTGCGTGCCGTCGTCATGTACTGCGTATCACCGGCGGTCAGCGGGGGTGAGAATGTGCTGCTTGACCACGAGATCGTCTATATCCTGATGCGTGACGAGAACCCGGACTATATCAGTGCGCTGATGCAGCCGGACGCCATGACCATTCCGGCCAATATCGAGGATGGCAAACAGCTGCGCGCTGCGCAATCCGGCCCGGTTTTTACGGTTGAAAAAGACAGCAACGCCCTCCATATGCGTTATACGGCGCGTACCCGCAGTATCGAGTGGAAAGACGACCGTGATGTGCGCAATGCCATCCAATTTCTGCGTGAATTGCTGGACAGCGATCTCCCGTGGATCTTCCGGCACCGGCTGCAGGCCGGTCAGGGCATTATCTGCAATAATGTACTGCACAGGCGCGAGGCCTTTGTCGATGATGCCGGCACCGGCCGGACCCGGCTGCTGTACCGGGCGCGCTATCATGACAGGATACGGGATACCGTGGCCGGGAACGGCTGTTATGGAGACAGGCAATGCTGTGGTTGAGCGAAGTACTGATACAGCAACATGACATCGATTCCTTCGAGGCATTGAAACAGGCTATCAACGCGCGTGCGCGCGCCGGCGAGATGCATTTCCGCATGGATGTGCGGCCGCCGTTTCCCGACACCCCGGAAGACTGGGAGGACCGGCTGGAAGCCGCCTTCTACGCGGCAAACAACTGACTGTCCGCAGACGGAGACACTGTGATGTTCTGGAACGATGAGCAGGCGAAAAAGCCGGAATTCGTGATTCCGGACGACGTGATCGACGTCGCCTTCAGGATCGCTTGCCCGACCCTGCCGCTGGACCACGCGCATGCGCTGTCGCGGGCCCTGATAGACATCCTGCCCTGGCTTGAGGACGAGGAACACGCCGGTGTCCACCTGATACACGGCGCCGCGTCCGGCAACGGCTGGTACCGGCCCGAGGATATCGCCAGCGAGGTGTTACATCTGCCCCGGCGTACACGCATGCGCCTGCGTGTTCCCAGGCATCGCCTGGAGGACGCCCGGCAGCTGACCGGCCGCCGCCTCGATGTCGACGGCCACGTGCTGGAGGTCGGCGACTCGGAAGTCTTTCTGCTGAGCAGCCTGTCCACGCTGTTCTCTCGCTATGTCATGACCGCGGCCGACGCCGACGAGAATGCCTTCCTGGAGGAGGCGTCGCGCGGGCTGCAGGAGATAGGCATCAACTGCCGCAAGATGCTGGGCGGCATCAGTCACACCCTGCGCTTTCCGGACGGGCCGGTGCATACCCGCAGTCTGATGGTGGCGGACCTGGAGCCGGAGCAGTCGATACGGCTGCAGCAGGTCGGACTGGGGCCCGGGCGCAGCATCGGCTGCGGACTGTTCCTGCCGCACAAGGGCATCAAGCCGGTCAGCGATGACAAGGATTAACCCTGCGGTTGACGGATTATCCCGACCGGGGGGTTGCCTTTTTGTACGGGCGCGGCAGAATCTGCGCACTTTACCCCTTAATCCCGCAAAAAAATCAGGAGTGTACAATGGCATACGAGGTTGATGGCAAATCGATCGAAACCACTGAAACCGGTTTCCTGGTCAATATGGATGACTGGAGCGAGAACGTTGCCAAGGCGATCGCCGAGAACGAGGGGATCACGCTGACCGAGGCACATTGGGATGTGATCAACTACCTGCGCGACGAATACATCAACAACAGCGGCAACCAGCCCAATAACCGCGTAATGATCAAGGAGATGGGCGCCAGGTGGGGCCGAAAGATCGCTTCCAAGGACCTGTTCGACCTGTTCCCGGGCAACCCGAGCAAACAGGCCGGCATGATCGGCGGATTGCCGGAGAGCATGCGCAAGGGCGGCTACTGAGCGTCGCCGGCGGCGCGACTTCCCATATGGGATATGTTCGTGCCAGGGGCATGTGGCTATAGTTCCGCATAATCCACGAATTTATAACGGATTTACCCGTATCCCGGAGAAAAATCATGAGTGACAAACAGCAACTGATCGCAAAACTGCTGGAACTGCAGAAAAAATTCATCGATTACGAACACGCCAACGGCGTGGAGATGCAGGATTATTTCGTTCCGGAAGAGGGTCACCCCCTGTACCATTTCCGGCAGGACTACATGGCGCTGGCCAACCAGCTGGTCGACATGGCGCATGCCGAGAAGGGCTCACGCCGCTGATCCTGACTGCATGCCGTCACGGAAAGCCGCGCACTGCGCGGCTTTTTTGTGGCTGCTTCATTCAAAACATGGA
>Ga0210060_1000168_pt1 | contig 35676 bp, 32 predicted proteins | sample Joice_CattailNLB_FD_184871 | JGI IMG/M metagenome (GOLD analysis project Ga0210060, IMG submission 184871) | Wetland microbial communities from San Francisco Bay, California, USA, that impact long-term carbon sequestration - Joice_CattailNLB_D2... | ecosystem: Environmental > Aquatic > Marine >...
CGGATAGTGCGGTCCCTCGAAGTGGCGGAGATAACGGGAGAGCCGTCCAGCGCCCGAAAGGCGAGCTGGGTTTCCGGGGGAAGCCGCTACCGGGTCCTGTTTCTGGTGCTTTCGATCGAGCGGGAGGAGCTGTACCGTCGCATCGACAGGCGGGTGGAAGAGATGTTTCGCGCGGGGCTTGTCGAGGAGGTGAAGGGACTTCTTGCCAGGGGGTATGGCCGGGACCTTGCGAGCATGGGGGCCCTCGGATACCGACATGTTCTCTCCCATCTTCTGGACGGGATCCCCCGGGGCCAGACGGTCGATCAGATGAAGCGGGACACCCGCCGGTACGCGAAAAGGCAGGTCACCTGGCTGTCGGGGGAGACCGGGGTGGTCCGGCTCGAGGGGGGGGAGGCGCCAGAAGCGGCCATGGAAGAGGCCAGAAAGTTCTTGTTTTGAGCTTCTTTTTTCAATAAATTACATATTTACCCTATACAAGGAGCTCGGATGATTCTCCAATACCTCGACTTCGAGAGGCCAATCGTTGATCTGGAAAGCCGTTTGGAACAGCTCCGCCGGCTCGACGACGGGACCGACAAGACCCTGCGCGAGGAGGCGGGGAAGTTGGAGAAGAAGATCGTCAAGATCCGCAAGGAGACCTTCTCCAACCTTACCCGATGGCAGATCACCCAGCTTGCCCGTCACCCGAACCGCCCCTACATGCTCGACTATGTGAACCATTGCTTCAAGAATTTCCTCGAAATACACGGGGACAGGTCGTTTCGCGACGACCCGTCGATCGTGGCCGGCTTTGCGGAGCTCGATTCCGAAAAGGTGATGCTCATCGGCCAGCAGAAAGGGAGGAACACCACCGAGAAGATCGGCCGCAACTTCGGGATGGCGCACCCGGAAGGGTACCGGAAGGCGCTTCGACTGATGAAACTCGCCGAGAAATTCCGTATTCCCGTCATCACCTTCATCGACACGCCCGGTGCCTTCCCGGGGCTTGGCGCCGAGGAGCGCGGCCAGTCCGAGGCGATCGCCCGGAACCTGCTCGAGATGGCGAGACTCGAGACGCCGATCGTGGTTGTCGTGATCGGCGAAGGGGGGAGCGGCGGCGCACTGGCGCTGGGGATCGGGGACGAAATCCTCATGATGGAATACGCGATCTACTCGGTCATCTCTCCCGAGGGATGCGCGTCCATCCTGTGGCGGGACACGGCGAGCGCGGAGACCGCCGCGGAGATGATGAAGATCACCGCGCCGGATCTCAAGAAGTTCGGCATCGTGGACAGGATCCTGCCGGAGCCGGTGGGGGGGGCGCACCGCGACCACAAGGCGGCCGCCGATACGGTCCGGGCGGCCCTCCTGGAGTCGCTCGCATCGGTACGGTCCATTCCCGCCCGAAAGCTTCTCGACCGCAGGTACGCCAAGTACCGGGAGATCGGCCGAATCAAGCGGAAGGCGGGCGGGTCCTAGTGCTCCGTCTCGCAAATCCCCCGGTGTTCGAGCGCCCCCGCAGCAGCGAACCCTTCGTTGCGCTTCTTCACCACACGCAACGGTATGCCTCGGTCGCGCGCCGTAGCAAGAACGGCGTAACGAGGCTCTCGGTGCGTCAAGCTGTTTACGAGGCGGTACACTAGGTGACAAAGGAACGGATGAAGGAGCTACGCGAGGAGATCGACGCGCTGGACGACCAGATCCTCACCCTCCTTAACCGACGCGCAGAGGCGGTGATCGAGGTGGGGAAGATCAAGGTGGACCAGAATATGAGGTTCTACGTCCCGGAGCGCGAGGTCGAGATCCTGCGCCGGCTCACCGGGATCAATCCCGGGCCCTTTCCGAGCGACGCGCTCAAGTCGATCTACCGGGAGATCATCTCGGCTTCCCTCGCTCTCGAGAAACCGTTGAGCGTGGCCTTTTTGGGCCCCCGTGCGACGTTCACCCATCTGGCATGCCTCAAGCACTTCGGGGAGAGCGCCGACTATGTCCCGCAGATCAACGTCTCCGAGGTGTTCGAGTCGGTGGAGCGCGGCAACGCGGACTTTGGCGTCGTACCGATCGAGAACTCGAGCGAGGGGATCGTGAGCAACACTCTCGACATGTTCGTCGACCACTCCCTCCTCATCAGCGGCGAAATCCTGATCGAGGTGGCCCACGATCTCCTCTCGGTAACGGGTGACATGGAACACGTGAAGAAGGTCTACTCCCATCCCCACGCCATCGCCCAGTGCCGCACGTGGCTCGAGCGGAATTTGCGCGGCGTCGCGGTCTTCGACGTCGAGAGCACCGCCCGTGCAGCGGAGCTTGCGGCCGACGACCCGTCCGCGGCGGCGATCGCGGGGGACGCGGCCGCCAAGATCTACGGGTTGAAATGCATCCGGAAGCGGATCCAGGACAACGCGAACAACTTCACGCGCTTCATCATCATCGGAAAGATCGCCCCGGAGCGGACTGGGAACGACAAGACATCGGTCCTGTTTTCCGCACGGGACGAGGTGGGCGCGTTGCATCTCATGCTGGAGCCCTTCTCCCGCCACCAGATCAACCTCACGAAGATCGAATCCCGCCCCGTGAAGAAGAAAGCGTGGGAATATCTTTTCTTTCTCGACATGGAGGGGCACATCACGGGCGATCGGGTGGCGCGTGCCCTGGAAGAGCTCCGGATGCGCGCCTCGTATCTGAAAATCCTCGGATCCTACCCCCGGGCGATCTGATCCCGTAAAGACGACGAAACGGCGGCAGGGACGGCGGAAGACAAAAAAGGGAGGACAAGTACATGATCATCGTGCTGAAGGCGGGCGCCACCGGCCAGGAGGTCGACCTGGTCGAGGAGAAGATCAGGGCGTACGGCCTTGCGGCGCACACCTCGCGAGGGGTGGAGCGCACCATCATCGGTGCCATCGGGGACGAGCGGAAGATGCAGCCCGAGGCGTTCGAGGGAATGGAATGCGTCGAGAAGGTGCTCCGCATCCTCAAGCCCTACAAGATCGTCAGCAGGGATTTCCAGAAGGAGGACACCGTCATCACGGTGCGGGGGCAGAAGATCGGGGACGGCACGGTCGCGCTCTTCGCGGGGCCGTGCGCAGTCGAGGGGAGAGAGATGATGCTCGGGATCGGGGCGCAGGTCGCCTCGTGCGGAGCGTCGTTTCTCCGCGGGGGGGCCTTCAAGCCGCGCACCTCCCCCTACGCGTTCCTGGGATTGGGGGAGGAGGGGCTTAAGTATCTTGCCGAGGCGCGCGAGGCGACGGGACTTCCGGTGGCCACCGAACTCATGGACCCGCGCGACATCGATCTCGTGGTCAAATACGCAGACGTAATCCAGATCGGAGCCCGGAACATGCAGAACTTCCGGCTTCTGACCGAGGTAGGCCGTCTCGACAAGCCCGTCATCCTCAAGCGGGGATTGAGTGCGACGATCATGGAATGGCTGATGTCGGCGGAATACATCGCCGCGGAGGGGAACCGGCAGATCATCCTATGCGAGCGCGGGGTACGGACGTTCGAGCCGTCCACCCGGAACACCTTCGACGTCTCGGCCATCCCCGTCGTGAAGAGTCTCTCCCATCTCCCGGTGATCGCCGACCCCAGCCACGCGGCCGGGAAGATGAGCCTGGTTGAGCCTCTCGCTGCCGCTGCGATTGCCGCCGGTGCGGACGGTGTCATGATCGAGGTTCATCACGATCCCGAGACGGCGCTGTCCGACGGGCCGCAGTCGCTTCGGCCCGATACATTCCGGGAGGTGGCCGCGCGGCTCAAGGGGATCGCTGCCGCCGTCGGGAAGACGATGGGGAACGCGTGAACGCGGAACGAATCGGCATCGCGGGGCTGGGGCTCATCGGAGGGTCACTCGCCCTGTCGCTTAAGGGCAAGCCGGGGGCGCCCGAGATCTGGGGGTACGACCGGCGCAAGGAGACGGTACGGTTGGCACGGGAAGGAGGCGTCCTCGCCCGCGCCTGCACCGAAGCCGAGATCGCGACATGCGACATCGTCGTGGTGTGCGTGCCCGTGATCCGTTCCGTCGACCTCATCTGCCGCATCGGGAAGAGGATGCGGCCGGGGACGGTTCTCACCGATGTCGGAAGCGTCAAGTCCGAGATCGTCAGTGCCGGGCAGAAGAGCGTGGCGAGCGGAGCGGAGTTCGTCGGCGGGCACCCGATCGCGGGAACGGAGAACTCGGGATACGCGGCGGCGGACCCGTTCCTGTTCCGCGGAAGGACGTCGGTCGTCACCCCGTCGGCAAAAAACAGCGAGTCCGCCCTTCGACGCGTTGAGGCGCTGTGGAGGAGGACGGGAGCCCGGGTGCTGCGGATGGACCCGGAAACGCACGACCACGTGTTCGCCTACGTCTCCCACCTGCCCCACGCCGTAGCCTACGCCCTGGTCCACTCGGTGGCGACCCTCGATTCCCGGGTCCCCCTCGGGTACTCCGCGGGCGGCTTCCGGGACTTCACGAGGATTGCCTCGAGCAACCCGGAGATGTGGAAGGATATCGTACTTCAGAACCGGGATGAAATCCTCCGCGCCACCGAGCACTACCGAAGGAATTTCGCCCAACTCGAGGGACTCATCCGGCGAGGGGACGCAAAAGGGCTGCTGGGCTACTTCCGGAGGGCGAAGCGAACGAGAGACCGGCTGTAGCATGAAGAAAACGCAGAAGATATCGGGTGCCATATCCGTTCCCGGGGACAAATCGATCAGTCACCGGGCCGTGATGTTCGCCGCGATGGCAGAGGGGCAAAGCCGCATACAGGGATTTCTTCCCGCGGAGGACACCCTGCGGACGGTCGGAATGATGATCGCTCTGGGGGTAGACATCCAGGAAAGTTCCCCGACCGAGATCCGCATCGACGGTCGCGGGATGCGGGAGCTCAAGGAACCCCAGGACATCATCGATGCGGGAAACTCCGGGACCACCATCCGCATCGGGTCCGGGATCCTCGCCGCCCAGCCGTTCCTGTCCATCGTGACGGGTGATCCCTACCTGCGCCGCCGGCCGATGGGGCGTATCGTCCGCCCGCTCGCCCAGATGGGCGCAACGATCACCGGACGGAAGGAAGATACGTTGCCGCCGCTTTGTATCCGGGGGGGAGACCTGCGCGGGATCCGGTATGAGATGCCCGTCGCCTCCGCACAGGTGAAGTCGTCGATTCTGCTCGCCGGCCTTTACGCCGACTCCCCCGTGACCGTGGTCGAGCCGCTCCCTACGCGGGACCACACCGAGAGGATGCTCGCATCGATGGGAGCGAGGGTTGTCCGGGACGGCAGGAGCGTCACCATCCACCCGGCCCCGCGGCTTCATCCCCTTGCGATCACCGTTCCCGGGGACATTTCGTCGGCGTCGTTCTTCATGGTTCTGGCCGCCGCGGTTCCCGGCGCGAGTCTTTGCATCCGCGGGGTAGGGGTCAACCCGGGCCGTACCGGGGTGATTTCCGTGTTGCTCCGGATGGGCGCGGACGTCCGGCTCGAATCTCCCCGGAATGAGGGAGGCGAGCCGGTGGCCGACATCGTGGTTCAGGGGCGCGGGCTCACCGCCGCGGATGTCCCTCCCGAGGAGGTACCCTCACTGATCGATGAGATCCCGGTACTGTGCGTGGGCGCCGCCATGGCGGAAGGGCGCACGGTTATCCGGGGGGCGGCCGAGCTTCGGGTCAAGGAATCCGACAGGATCGGCGCGATGGTGAAGGAGCTTACCACCCTCGGCGTTGCGTGCGGCGAATACCCCGACGGACTCTGGGTTCAGGGGCCGGCCCGGATCACCGGGGGACAGCGGGTCGATAGCTACGGAGACCACAGGATCGCAATGGCGCTGATGATCCTCTCCGCGGCGTCGGGCATCCCGGTGGTGGTCTCCGACACCGCGTGCATCGCCACCTCGTATCCCGGGTTCCCCGAAACGTTGCGGGAGGTAGTCCGGTGAGGGAACGGCCGATCGTGGCGATCGACGGTCCCTCCGGTGCGGGGAAGACGACGGTCTCCAAACTTCTCGCGCGGCGGGCGGGCCTCACCCGTCTGGACACGGGAGCGATGTACCGGGCGTGCGCGCTCGCCGCCCGACGGTCGAACATCCCCTGGTCCGACGGGAAGCGTCTCGGGCGGATGTGCGCGGGACTTTCGATCGGATTCCGGCGGGAGGGGGAGGAGATGCGGCTCTCCCTGGCCGGCGAGGACGTGAGCGACGCGATACGGACCCCGGAGATCAGCATGGGGGCTTCGGAGGTCTCGGTCCACGCCCCGGTACGCGAGGCCATGGTAGCGCTCCAGAGGAAGATGGGAGAGGAAGGCGGCATCGTTCTCGAAGGACGCGACACGGGAACGGTGGTCTTTCCGGACGCCGAGGCGAAGTTCTTCCTCGATGCCCACGCAGCGGTGCGTGCCCTTCGAAGGTATCGGGAATGGGCCGCGGCGGAAGGGAAGACGTACGAGGAAGTCCTCCAGGACGTACTCCGGCGTGACATCCAAGACAGCACGAGGCAGCACTCCCCGCTCCGGATGGCGGAAGAGGCGACCTACATCGACTCGACGACCCTCACTGCGGAAGAAGTGGTCGAGGAGATGCTTCGCAACATTCCCTCTCCGATGCCCCGGACGATCGTGAGAGAAAAGTCGTGAGGCGCATCCTCATCGCCCGCAGCGCGGGATTCTGCTTCGGCGTGAAAAGGGCGATCTCCATCGCCAACGAGACCGCCGCAAGCGGGGAGGGCAACGCTCCCGCCGAGGTCCCGATCTACTCCCTCGGGCCCCTGATCCACAATCCCCAGGCGGTGGAAGAGCTCGAACAGCGCGGTGTGCACGTCATCCAGTCGGTGGATCAAGTCCCCTGCGGAAAGGTCATCGTCCGCTCCCACGGCATCACGCGGACCGATCATGAGTCCCTGGTCGAAAAGGGGGTGCGGATCATCGACGCCACCTGTCCTTTCGTGAACAAAGCGCAGGAGCACGCGGGGTCATTGAGCCGCGAAGGGTACGCCGTGATCGTGGTTGGAGACCCTAACCACCCGGAAGTAAAGAGCATTATCAGCTACATCGAGCCCGGAGTGCCGATCCTTACCTCCCTTGAGGACATCCGGCGCGCGGCAGTGGTCCGGAAGGCGGGCATCGTGGCGCAGACCACCCAGTCGTTCGAGAATTTGATGCATTTCGTCTCCGCAGCGCTCAAGAAATTCCCCGAAGTACGCGTTTTCAACACGATTTGCCACGCCACGATCCTCCGGCAGAAGGAGTCCACCGCGGTGGCCGGGAAGACGGATGTCATGATCATACTCGGCGGCTACAACAGCGCGAACACCCGCCGCCTCGCGGAAATCTGCCGGGAAATCAACCCCCGGACGCTCCACATCGAGACGGACGCAGAACTTTCCCCCGACCTGGTGGCCGAAGCCGCCTGCATCGGTGTGACCGCGGGCGCCTCCACGCCGCAGTGGATCATCGACGACCTGGTGGAAAAAATCCGGGGAATGTGGCAGGGGGAACAGATCGACGTGGCGTACTATAAATGAGAATATGGGGAATTTCTTCTAATGGTTTGCATCAATTACGGGTTATGATATACAAGCAGATCATACCAAGAGGAGCTACTTGATGGAGGAAAAGCCAACGAACTCCGACCTTCCCGATAAGAAAAGCGGGGAAGAGAGCAAGGAAACAGCAGGGGAAGTAAAGGTTGAAGAAGTAAGGCCCGAGGACGATTTCGGAAAGATGTTCGCGGAGAGCATCGAAAACCCCGAGGAGGGTGAAATCATCCACGGGGTGGTGATCAAGGTGCTCAAAGAGTACGTGGCGATCAACATTAACCGGAAGTCCGAGGGGATGCTCCCCCTCACCGAACTCACCGAAGAGGAGAGAGAAACGTTTTCCCCCGGAGATTCCATCGATGTCATGGTGGAGCGGTATGACTCCTCGCAGGGATTCGTCCTTCTCTCGCGGGAGAAGGTCCTGCGGATTCGGGTATGGGACGATCTGCAGAAGGCCCAGGAGGAAGGGACCGCTGTCCCGGGAACGATCGTAGCCAAGGTAAAGGGCGGTTTCACGGTCGACATCTGGGGCGTGAAGGCCTTCCTGCCGGGAAGCCAGGTGGATATCCGGCCCGTTCGTGACAACGACAGCGTGATCGGACTGGAGGGAATGTTCAAGGTCCTGAAGTTGTCCCGCAAGAAGGCAAACGTCGTAGTTTCCCGGCGGGCCTATCTTGAGGAGGAGCGGGAGAGCAAAAGGAAAACCCTTCTCGATAGCATCAAGGAAGGCGACGAGGTCGTGGCGAAGGTAAAGAACATCACCGACTACGGCGTCTTCATGGACCTGGGGGGCCTGGACGGACTGATGCACATCACCGACATGAGCTACGGCAAGGTCGCCCACCCGTCCCACGTCTGCAAGGTAGGCGATACGCAGCACGTGAAAGTCATACGGTTCGATCGGGAGAAAGGACGCATCTCTCTGGGACTGAAGCAGATGCGGCCGGATCCCTGGCTCGATATTGATGAGCGTTACCAGGTCGGTGCGAAGCTCTCGGGACGGGTCACGAACATCACCCGATACGGAGCGTTCATCGAGCTCGAGGAAGGCGTGGAGGGGCTCCTTCACGTATCCGAGATGTCCTGGAGCAAGCGCCTCAAGGACCCGTCCGAAGTCATGAAGTCGGGGGACACCGTTGACGTCGTGGTCCTCAAGCTCGAGAAAGAGAACAAGAAGATCTCCCTTGGGTACAAACAGCTCCTTACCAATCCCTGGGACGAACTCCGGTCGGCGCACGCGGAAGGAACGGTGGTCGAGGGTGTGGTGAAAAACATCACCGATTTCGGCGCGTTCGTCGACATTGGCGAGGAGATCGACGGCCTGATCCACATTTCCGATCTCTCCTGGAACCAGCGGATCAAGCACCCCGGCGAGGTGCTCAAGAAAGGCGACCGGGTCCAGGCCAAGGTCCTCAAGATCGATCCGGAGGCGCATAAGTTCTCGCTCGGGGTAAAGCACATGTCCCCGGATCCGTGGGAAGGGGTCGAGCGGCGTTTCAAAAAAGGGGACTCCGTGAGTGGCCGGATCACCCGGGTTGCCGACTTCGGTGTCTTTGTGGAGCTCGCCGACGGGGTCGAAGGGCTCGTACACATCTCCGAACTCTCCCGGGAGAAGGTTGACACCCCGAACGCCCTGTTCAAGGAGGGAGACGAAGTCGGGGCCGTCGTGCTCTCCGTGGACCGCCACAACAAGAAGATCTCGCTAAGCATACGCGCGCACCAGGACGGGGCAGAACGCAAGGACATGGAATCCTACCTGTCTCCCTCCTCCGACCCGCCCGAGGAGACAACCGCATTTGGAGAAGCTCTCCGGGCCAAACTGAATATTGACGGGGATTGAATCCGGGAGTCGGATGAGCGCTGAGAGGTTTTCCTACAAACCGCCGAGGGCCCGGCACCCGTTCCTCCGCGGGTGCCTGATCATGGTCCTTGTCCTGGCGGGGTTCTTCGTCCTGCTCGTGGTCGTATCGAATCTGGAGTGGTTCACCTTCGCACGGGGGGATAAGGTCGCTGTGCTCCCGATAACCGGACTGATCATCGACTCCGAGGCCACAATCGAGCAGCTCAAGAAGTTCTCAAAGGACGACTCGGTGAAGGCGATCGTCCTGCGGCTCAATACGCCAGGAGGGGGCGTGGGGCCATCCCAGGAGATCTTCGAGGAGGTCAGGAAGGTCGGCGGGAAGAAGGTGGTCGTCGCGTCCATGGGAGCCCTGGCCGCATCGGGAGGGTTCCTCATCGCATGCGCCTCCGAAAAGATCTACGCCAACCCCGGGACGATCACCGGTTCGATCGGCGTCATCATGAATTTCGTGAACGTGCAGGACCTGATCGAGAAGATCGGAGTGAAAGGGATCGTGATCAAGAGCGGCGCTTTCAAGGACATCGGTTCTCCGCTCCGGGAGATGAAGCCGGAGGAGAGGAAACTCCTCCAGAGCGTCATAGACAACGTCTACTCCCAGTTCGTGAACACCGTGGCCGAGAGGCGAAACCTCCCGCGCGACGATATTCTGGCGATCGCGGACGGACGGATCTTCTCCGGGGAGCAGGCCAAGGAACTGGGACTGGTCGACAACCTTGGCAACCTGGAGGACGCCGTTGCCGAGGCGGGGATTATGGCGAAGATCGAAGGGGAGCCCGAGGTCGTCACCCCGTCGAAAAATAAGTTTTCCATTCTCGAATTGCTAAGGGGTGAGGCGAAAAGTATAATCGATGAGCACTTGACCCGAACGCAGATCCGGCTCGACTATCTGGCGCAATAACATAATCGGAGGGATAGGGTATGACGAAGAGCGATCTCGTGCAAACGCTGTCAGAGAAAATTTCCACGTTGACCAAGAAGGAATGCGAGGTCATCGTGGACACGGTCTTCCAGAACATGCGAGCAGCCCTGCATCGGGGGGAGAAAATCGAGATCCGGGGATTTGGCAGCTTCACGGTGCGCGTCCGCCGGGCCAAGGAGGGGCGCAACCCCAAGACCGGGGAGAAAGTCTCCATACCCGAAAAGCGGATCCCTTTCTTTAAAGTCGGCAAGGAACTGCGAGAACTGGTCAATAGCTGACCTCTTCCCATGGAAAGGATGTTCTCTCCCTGGCGGATGGAATATCTCCGGGGGGGAGGTACGGGCGGACCCCGCTGCATATTCTGCATAGGGGAGGAGGACCGGCGGGACCCCGAGCGTCTAGTCCTGGGTATTTATCCGAACACCGTTGCGATCTGCAACCGGTACCCCTACAATAACGGGCACGTGCTCATCGCACCCCGCCGCCACGTCGCCGATCTGATGCAATTGTCTGGGGAGGAGCGCGGAGAGCTTCTCTCCCTCGTCGCGCTGGGTACGAAGGTTCTGAAGGAGGAGTACTCCCCCGAGGGGTTCAATGTGGGGATGAACCTGGGCAAGGTTGCCGGGGCGGGGATTGCCGATCACCTCCACGTCCACCTCATTCCCCGCTGGGGCGGGGACACCAACTTCCTGACCTCCGTCCTGGAGACACGCGTTCTCCCCGAGTCGCTCTTGCAGACTCACGGGCGGCTGTCGGCCCGGTTCGAAGTGCTTACACCCTGACGTCACACGGTTTTCCGGAAGGAAGATGTCGACCCAGCTCACTCCCGCCATGCGGCAGTATGTGGAGATCAAGTCCCGGTACCGGGACTGCATCCTTTTCTTCCGCATGGGTGATTTCTACGAGATGTTCTTCGAGGATGCGATCCGGGCATCCCGCCTGCTCGACATCGCGCTGACCTCCCGCGACAAGGAGGCGAACATCCCGATGTGCGGTATCCCGCACCACGCCCGCAACGCCTATCTGTCGAAACTCATCCGGCAGGGGTGCAAGGTGGCGATCTGCGAGCAACTGGAAGAGCAGGGGGGACGGGGGCTGTTCCGCCGGGAGGTTACCGAGGTGGTGACACCGGGCCTGGTCTTTCACGAGGAATGCCTCGACGCCCGGGGAAACAATTTCCTGGCTGCCGTACGGACCGTTCACCCCTTCGCCTACGCGGCCCTCGACGCCACGACGGGGGAGTTTTTCTACGAGGGTTGCGGCTCGGGAGAGGCGCTGGCGGATGCCTTGTACCTGCTGTCCCCCGCCGAACTCGTTTTCCTGGAAGGAGAGGGGACGCCTCCGCCCGAGGCGGCCGGCGGGACGAAGGGGAGGCTCGGGCGGATCCTGGAGGGAAACCTCTCCACGTCGCTGTCTCCCTCGGCCGTGGGGGACTTTTCCGTCCCGGAGGGGATCGAGGGAGTGCCGGAGCGGGATCATCCGGCGCACGGCGTGGTGCGCACCGTTTTGTATTATCTGCACCTGCACCAACCCGCGGCGCTTGCGGAAGTTACCCGGATCTCCGAAAGAGAGGGGCAGCGGTATCTGGCGATGGACGAGACCGCGGTGCGGACCCTCGAGATCTTCTCTACCCTGTCCGGGGAACGGAAAGGAAGCCTGCTGTGGGCCGTGGACCGGACCCGGACGCCGATGGGGGCCAGATTGCTTCGCACCTGGCTCTCCGCTCCGCTGGTCGACGCGGCAAAGATCGGGGAGCGGCACCAGGCGGTTGCCGAGCTTTCGGAGCACCCAGCAGATCGCAGGGAGATGGCCGACCGTCTCTCCGGGATGCCCGACCTCTCCCGACTCGCATCCCGGCTCGCCCAGGACCGGTCGGGACCGCGGGACGTCGTTGCGCTCTCCTCCGCCCTCAAGATCCTCCCCGGCATCCGGGAGCTTCTGTCGTCAGCGGTTTCGCCGCTGCTTTGCGGGGTGAGAGACCGGTTGGGGGAACATGGGGAGGCCGTCGGGAAGATCACCGAGGCACTCCAAGAGCAGGCGCCCACCGGGACAAAGGACGGAGGGGTAATCCGTCCAGGGTACGACGCGCGCGTCGACGAGCTCTCCCACCTGCTCACCCACGGGAAGGAGATGCTTGCCGAGATGGAGGGGCGGGAGAGACAGCGGACCGGGATCTCGAACCTGAAGGTCCGGTACAACCGCGTCTTCGGATACTACCTCGAAGTGTCTCGCTCCCACCTCGACAGGGTGCCGGACGACTACATCCGGAAGCAGACACTGGTGAACGCGGAACGGTTCATCACCCCTGAGCTCAAGGACTTCGAGGCCAAGGTGCTGCGGGCCGAGGAGGAGCTCCACGCCCGGGAAGAGGAGCTCTTCCTCGCGCTGAGGGATGCGCTCAAGGTTCACCTTCCGGAGATCACCCGGGCCGCGGAGGCCGCAGGTGAGATCGATGTCCTGCTGTCGTTCTCGGACCTTGCCGCCACGGGCGGTTACTGCCGGCCGGTTGTCACCTCCGGCCGGGACATCGTCATCGAGAACGGCAGGCACCCCGTGGTCGAGCGGATCATCGGACGTCACGCCTTCGTGCCCAACGACTGCCGGCTCGACCCCGGGGAGACGCAGATCGCCCTGATCACGGGGCCCAACATGGCAGGCAAGTCCACCTACATCCGGCAGGTGGCGCTCATCGTTCTCCTGGCCCATGCAGGATCCTTCGTCCCTGCCGAGAGGGCGGAGATCGGCGTGGTCGACAGGATCTTCACGAGGATAGGAGCGTCCGACGACATCTCCCGGGGGGAGAGCACCTTCATGGTGGAGATGCGGGAAACCTCACGGATCGTATCGGGACTGACGGAGAGGACGCTCGTCGTGCTCGACGAGGTGGGCAGGGGGACGAGCACCTTCGATGGTTTGAGCATCGCCTGGGCGGTGGCCGAGTTCCTCCACGAGTCTCCACATCGGCCCAAAGTGCTCTTCGCCACGCATTTCCATGAGGTGACCGACATCGTACGGACTGCGCCCCGGGCGAAGAACTTCCACGTTTCCGTCCGGGAGTGGCAGGGAGAGATCATCTTCCTGCGCCGCATCGACGAGGGAAGCGCGAGCAAGTCGTACGGGATCCAGGTGGCCAGGCTGGCAGGCCTGCCCGACGAAGTGATCGCACGGGCCCGAGATATTTTGAAAAATCTCGAGTCCGCCGAGTATAATGAATACGGAATGCCCAGCATCGCCGGACCGGGCGCCGCGAGGGGAATGGATTCGGGCCAGATGGAGTTGTTCGGGGGACGCAAGGGTTCCCCCGGCGACGAAGAGGTGCTCGAAGAGATCCGGAAGGCCGACGTCGACCGGTGGTCACCCATGGACGCGCTACTCCACCTTGCGGCGTGGAAAGAGAGGTTGTCAAAGGGAAAACGGTGAGTTCCCTCACCCGCCATCTTCTCGTGGCCGCAGTCGCCGCGTCCCTGCTGTTTCCGCCCCACGTGTCACCATCGCCCGCCCGCTTCGCCGCGGTGTCGGGTATCCGCCACTGGACGAACCGGGAGTACACTCGCGTCGTCATCGACCTCGATGCGGAGGCGAAGTACGAGGCGGATTTCCTGCCCGCCGACCCCGCAAGAAACCTGCCCCCCCGGATCTTCATCGACATCCAGAGGGCGTCCCTTCGTGACGAGATCGTCCGTCACCCGACGGAGGTACACAACGGACTTCTCACCCGCGTCCGCGCCGGCCGGTTCCGGGCGGACGTGGTGCGGGTCGTCATCGATCTCGAACGGGAGAGCGGGTACCGCGTGTTCGACCTTTCCGACCCGCCACGGATCATCGTGGACGTGGAGGGGGCGCCGGCGGAGGGACAACATGCCGCGGTCCCGGACAAGTTCGGTAAGATCGTCGTCATGCTCGACCCGGGCCATGGCGGGAAGGACCCGGGGGCGATCGGCCCCACGGGATTGAAGGAAAAGGACGTCGTGCTGACGATCGGGCGGATGGTACGGGAGAAGTTGTCCCGGTACAGGCAGTTCGAAGTCGATATGACCCGGGACTCCGATGTGTTCATCCCGCTCGAGGAGCGTACCGCGATGGCGAACCAGGGCAATGCCGATATCTTCGTGTCGCTCCATATCAACTCGAGCAGCAACCGGAAGGCCCGGGGGATCTCCACCTACGTGCTGAGCCGCGCCACCGACCGGGAGGCGCTGGAGCTCGCCGCCCGCGAGAACGGGGTCTCCGTGAAGAAGCTCTCCGAGGTCAAATTCATCATCGACGACCTGTCCACCTATGGAAGGAAAAAGGAGTCGCTCAAGCTCGCCAAGACCGTCAACGATGCCATCGTGAGGAACATCAGCAGCCGGCACGGCCCCGTGCACGACCTGGGGCTGAAGCAGGCGCCCTTCTACGTCCTTGTGGGAGCACGGATGACGGCAGTTCTCGTGGAGACATCCTTCATCAGCAACCGCAAGGAAGAGGCCCGGTTGCGCCGCCACGAATACCTGGAGACGATTGCCGACAGCGTTGTGGAGGCCATCCGGTACTACGGGGATAACGGCACGCTGGCCCGCGCGGGGTCGTGAGGGGACCTGTGTCCGTTCCCCTCTTTCGCTCGGAAACCGCTCTGCCGGGCCTGTCCGACGGCGACCTCGTCGACTATCTCAAGTCCTACCTGGCCGGGACGCTGGCCGCGATTTGCGAGGAGCAGCGCACGGGGACTGCCGGGGGGAACATCGCCTGCCGTACGCTCGCCGACGCCATGGACAACGTGCTGCGCGTTCTCCATGACCGCGCCCGGGCGAAGTACCTGGCCTCCGCGTCCGACCTGAATTACCGGATGGCGGTCATCGCCGTCGGCGGATACGGGCGGGGGGAGCTTTGCCCGAAGTCGGACATCGACCTGCTCTTCCTCCATTCGTACAAATCGGATCCCTACGTAGAGGCGGTGACCGAACGGATCCTGTACCCTCTCTGGGACATGGGGCTGGACGTAGGGTACAGCGTCCGGAACCTCAAGGAGACGTTCAAGATGGCGGCGTCGGACGATTCGATCCGGACGGCGCTCATGGATTTCCGTTTCGTCGGAGGGCAAGAGGGGTTCTTCCGGGAATCGGCGCGCGAGATCGAGAAGTTCCTCTTCTTCTCGGACGCCGACCGGTTCATCGGGAAGAAGCTCGACGAGATGCGGAAGCGCCACGCGAAATACGGGGAGACGGTCTACGTGCTGGAGCCCAACGTCAAGGAGGGGAAGGGTGGTTTACGCGACCTTCACTCTGCCCTGTGGGTGGCGCGCGTCAAATACAAGTGCCGGAACCTGAACGAACTGCGCAACAAGGGGGTGGTCGGAGAGAAGACTGTCCGGGCGATCGGGCACGCCCAGGACTACCTGCTCCGGATACGGAACGAACTGCACTCTCTGACGGGGAAGAAGACCGACGTTCTCTCTTTCGAGGTCCAGGACCCCATGGCCGAAGTCTTCCGGTACCGGGACCGCGGAAGGAACCTGGCGGTGGAGCGGTTCATGCGGACCTATTACATGAACGCCGCCATCACGGCGGCCCTGGCCGATGAACTCCTGGAACAGGTCGACCGCCATCTCATGGAAGGGTTCCGAAAGCCCCTCTACTCCCTTCAGAAGAAGAAGGTCGGAGGGGTAGGCGTCCTGTACAAGGGGAAGCTCAGCATATCGCCCGGGGTCTCGTTCCAGAAGGAGCCCCTGCGGATTCTCGAGTTCTTCCAGGCCATACAGAAGACCCGCGCCGTCCCCACAGCGCATGCCAAGCAGAGCATCCAGAGGGCCCTTTCGTCCCTGGGGCACGAATTTCACCGGGACCCGAGGGCGACGAAGCTGTTCCTTTCAATCCTGTCGGACCCGCACTACCTGCACGAGACCCTGCTCGCCATGCACGAATGCCGGTTCCTGGGGAAGTTCATCCCTGAATTCGCCTCTCTCTCCTTTCTCGTGCAGCGGGACATCTACCACGTCTACACCGTGGACATACACCTCATCCTGGCAGCGAGCATTCTCCCCGGTCTCGCGGGGATCCGGCGGCGTACAAGCGAGGAGGAGGCGTTTCTCGCCATCTACCGGTCGATTCCGCGAAAGGACCTTCTTGCGCTTGCGATCCTGTGCCATGACATCGGGAAGGGGAAGGGCCACGGCCATTCCCGCATCGGTGCGCAGATCATGGCGCGCATGGGGATGCGGATGGGGCTTGCACGGGACGAGATCGATGACCTCGTCTTTCTCGTGGAGCACCACCTCCTGATGGCGCACGATTCCCAGCGGAGGGACATGCACGACATCGAGCTGATCATCCGCTTTTGCGAGGTGGTGGATACACCGGCGCGGCTCGACATGCTCTACCTTCTCACTTACGCCGACATGCGCGCCGTGGGTCCGGAGGTGTGGACACAGTGGAAAGCGATGCTTCTGCTCGAGCTTTACGAGAAAGCGAAAAACGTCCTCGAGACCGGGAGGCTCAAGCGGCCGTTCACGGAACGGGCCAGGCAGCGCCGCGAACAGGTGGCCGAGTTGCTTTGGCAGTTTCCGCCCGCTGCCGTCTCGGAATACCTCTCCCGGTTCGACGACCGGTATTTTCTGGGGACGCCAGACGATCGGTTCGGCGACCACATGCGCATCCTGTCCTCCTACGATGGTGCCACCCCCCGGATCGAGACGTTCGACTCCCCCCAGTTCGGCACATCGGAACTGATCGTCGTCTGCCCCGACCAGCAAGGACTATTCTCCAAGATCGCCGGGACGATTTCGGCCAGCGGGATCAACATCCTGAACGCCACGATCGCGACGTCAGGCGACGGCGTGGCCCTCGACACCTTTTTTGTGACGTACATGGGCAAAAGCCTGAAAGACAACCCGAAGAAGGAGCATGTGGCCGCCGAACTCTCTGCCGTCCTGATCGGGAAAATCGATGTCGGGGAACTGATCGCCGAGAGGAAGGTCGCCCGTTTCTCACGGGAAAAGGTGGCCAAGTTCCGCCCTACGCACGTGGTCTTCGACAACTCGGTCTCCTCCCGGTTCACCGTGGTCGACATCTTCACCTACGACCGCATCGGCCTGCTCTACGACATCACCCACACGCTCGCCGTCCTGGGACTCGATATCGTCCTGTCGAAGATCTCCACGAAGGCGGACCAGGTGGCCGACGTCTTCTACCTCATGGACAGGGACGGGAAGAAGATCGTCGACCCGGAACGGGTCGAGGAGGTCCGCCAGGCGCTCCTCGAAGCGATTGGCGACTGACGGGGGCGGATGATGAAGGGGGGGATACTGTCCGACTCGCACGACCAGAGGGGATTTGCCGAAGACGCCCTCGTTCTCTTCCGGGAGGAGGGGGTCCAGGTGATCCTGCACCTGGGCGACGTCTGCCGCCCGGAGACGATCGACGCATACCGGGAGTGCGGAATCCCGATGATCGGCGTCTACGGCAACAACGACGTCGACAAGGAGGGCTTGCAGGCCGTCTCCGGAAACGGTTTCCATCAGGGACCCTACATGCCCGAGATCGTCGGGCGTAAGGTCCTCATGGCCCATTCCTTCGACGAACTCCAGGAGGAGATCGGCGAAGGGGGCAGATTCGACCTGATCCTTTTCGGCCATACACACCGCCCGCTGACAATGCGCATAGGGAGGGCCCTGATCCTGAACCCCGGCGAGGCATGCGGGTTCGTGAGCGGGAAGGCGACCTGCGGCGTGATCGATTTCGACAAGATGGAGGCGAGCATCCGCGAAATCCGTCCCGGCGCCGCGAATGGACGGAATCTGTCGGGGGACGCACCCCGGCAGCGCCGGATACGGTAGGCGGGCATGGACATCGACGCTCTTACTGACGCTTTCCTCCTCCATCTCCGGACAGAGCGGCGGCTTTCCGCCAACACCGTCGAGGCATACGGCTTCGACATGCGGCGATTCGCCTCGTTTCTCCTCTCCTCGGGGGGCGGGCTGCCGTCCTTCTCCCGTTCCGACTTTCTCTCTTTCCTCTCCTCCCTTCGGGAAAAGGGACTCTCCGCGCGCAGCGTCGCGCGCCACGTTTCCACGGTCCGGTCGTTCTTCCGCTACCTTGTCCGGGAAGGGCTTCTGCCTGCGAGCCCGATTGCAGACGCCCGGGGGCCGAAGATCGGGCGTCCTCTCCCCAAATACATGACCCATTCCGAAGTGGAGAGTCTTCTGTCCGCCCCCGACAGGGATACGCCCGAGGGGATGCGGGACCGGGCCATGCTCGAGCTCATGTACGCATCCGGCCTCCGTGCCACGGAGGTCGTGTCCCTTCGGCTCGAGAACGTGGACGATAACGCCGGGTTCCTCCGGGTGGTCGGCAAAGGGGGGAAGGAACGGGTCGTCCCCGTCGCACAGCCCGCACTCGAGACCCTCCAGGAGTACGTGAAGAACGGGCGACCCCGGTTCCTCAGGAAGAAGGGGGCGGGCAACCTCCTGTTTCTTTCGCGGTTGGGGCGGCCGATCACGCGGCAGACGCTATGGAACCGGATCGGCCGGTGGGCGAGGGAGGCCGGAATCCGCGGATCGATATCCCCGCACACGCTGCGCCACTCCTTCGCAGGGCACCTTCTGGCGGGCGGAGCGGACCTGCGGGCGGTGCAGGCGATGCTCGGACACGCCGACATCTCGACTACCCAGATCTACACGTACGTAACTGCGGAACGGCTCCGGGAGATCCACCGGAAGCACCACCCGCGAGGATAGGTGTCTGTCTTTAGCTGATCACGTACCTGGCTAAACGATGCAATCCACGATCATCGGGGTCATTTTTCTTCCCTGAGGAAGATCTTGATATCCTCGTCCGGCGATTCTGCGAATTTCCGTTTCGCGCATTCCACGAGCCCGCCTCCATTGGAATTCCCACGAGGGGATTTCCGACGTTCCACCAGTCCTCCAAGCAGGACTTTGGTTTTTCCCTCCACTTTGTAGACCGAGAATAGCGGTTCCAATTCGAGGATACCCCCCACTGTGTTTCCACAGGTCTCAGCTGATCTGGGGATAAAGACAGCAAAACCGGTGCCCTTCGTAAATCTATATAGTTATCAGATGGTTATGAATAGCAACCCCATGGGAAGAGGAAAATAAATACATAAGGAATCCATTTTATTTCAACAGGTTGACATACGGACCCGCACGAATTACTTCGGGCCGGCAGGGATAAAAGAGATATTTCCCAGTAAGGGTATGCAATATCAATATTTTCGGCGAGTTAGCCGATTGGGGGCGGCAGGTCACGGCAAACTTTTCTTTCTTCCGCATCCCAGAAAAAGAAAAAATTTGCTTATTGTAAGTCTGAAAATTACGCATACGAATAAAATATTTCTTTATCATGGATGTAAATCGTTAAATTCTTCAATAAAAAGAGCGTACCTCCAATGGCCCGATGATTGCAGTAAAATACGATAGAATCCAATGAAGCGAGGTTCCTCCATGACACCACCGAAAACGCAAGCACTTGGTCGGTACTTGTTAATATCACTTGCCATCATTTTTTCTGCCATGGTAATCAGCGGATGTGGTGGTGGAGGAGGAGATAGTAGTAGTACAACCTCTGGGACTCCGAACATAGGTTTGGTCTCAGCGCAAACCGATTTTGGTGTAGTTGTTCTGGGTAAAACCGGCGACAAGCACATTGAAATTTGGAACACAGGAGGCGCAAATCTTTCCATAGGACAAATTACGCCACCAGCCAATCCATTTAGCATGACTGACAGTTGCTCGGGTGCGAATATTCCTCCGTCATCCAACTGCCAGTTGACAATTCGATTTGCCCCTACCTCTCAGGGTGATTTTACTGGCAGTTTCGATATCCCCAGCAACGACAGCGATGCCGGGCTAATTACCGCAAACCTGGCCGGAAAGGGAAGAGCCCTAAACTTGTCCATCAACCGCGTCACCAGGGTAGGCCAGACAGTTCAAGTAGTTGTCTCTGTGGAAGACCGATTCGATGCCCCTGTTACCACCCTGGCAGCGAGCAACTTTTCCCTTGTGGAGAATGCAATACCAATAAGCATAGGCAACGTTTTCAATAACATGGTGAAGCCTCCCGTCTCCGTCGGTATGGTGCTGGACTACAGCAGCACCATGATACCTTTTACGCAGGATGTCGAAACCGCAGTAAAATCATTTGTTGACCTGCTCGACCCGGCAAACGACGAAGCGGAAGTCATCAAGTTTGCAACAGAAATTTCGGTAATGGGACCGGGGTTTACGCAAAATCATGCGGACTTATATGTTGCAATTGACGAGCCCCCCCTTTTTGAAAGGGCAGGGACGAGGTTAAACGACGCCCTTTTGTTCTCGATCGATGAAATATCGGTACAGTCGAACCCACAACGCGCAATCATTGCGGTTTCCGACGGCCAAGGCGACGACTCCACCGGTACATCGGCCCAAGTGATTGCTGGTGCTGGTGAAAACAACGTGAGGATCTTCACGATCGGTATCGGCGCTGCGGATAACGTAACGCTCGGGCAGTTGGCCACGGGAACCGGGGGGCAATATTTCTTTGATCCCAGCGCCTCGGACCTGACGACTATCTATTCGACGATTTCCGAGATCCTGGCCAACGAATATACGATCGAGTACACCACTTCCTCTGCCGCCGGTTCCACGCTTTCGATTCAGGTTGTCGTAGACGATAACGGCAGTCTGTCTGGTGGACAGCTTGGAGAAACTTCAAAAACCGTTACTCTTTGACGAGGCATGTACAAGAGAATATTGGTGAGTTCGTTCGTGACTTCCTGCCATGTCGCGGGTCTTCCTGGTTTTCCGTTAGGCCAATAAAGACGGGTACGGATGCGATCAGGTGGAGGATCGCGTGGGGGGCAGTGAGGTTCTTTATCGTTTCCATCCAAGAGCGATCAGGGGGAGGAGAAAGAGGCCAAGCGTTTCCCATGACAGATGCCCGGAGCGACGGCTTGCTGCCAGCGAACAGCTTCCCCCACTTGCACTTCCCCCTCCACCGCCTTCGGGGGCATTCACAGCGACAGTCACTTCATCGCTGACCTCCGACCCCCCATCGTTCGCCGTGAGACGCAGGACATAGGTCCCTACTCCGGAAAAGCTCGCCGTCGTGTCCACAGCGTTCGGATTGGCAAAGGTAACGGCCCCCGGGCCGCTGACCAGGCTCCAGGCGGTGGTCATTGCTCCGGGGGGAACGGGCAGTCCGTCATCGGTCACCGTCCCATCCAGCGATGCAGCGGTCGGAAGGATCACTGCCTGATTATCGCCGGCATTCACGCGCGGCGGTTGGTTCGCTCCTCCATTGTTCACTCCTACGTTATTCTGGACGTAAAAATCGTCCACAACGGTCCCGTTTATGTTCTTGAAGTAGAAGTGCGCGAGGCGGGGATTTCCCTGGTAGTTGAAGACACCGAACAAGGCACCATAAGTAGCCCCCTGAGTGGAGGTATAAATGCTTGCCCACCACGCTCCGCTTCGCGTCTGCGAATATATACCGGCTCCGCCAAGCCCGGAGACAAAAGCGAAACTTCGCCCCTCGTCGGATGGTGTGCTTGGACTGTCGGAATCGAGAATGAGCGTGTTGCTTGTACCTGCAACCGTCTGGTTTTGGAAGTTGCTGAGTAGGTGCGTTCGGGCGTAGGAATGATCGTGGCCCGTTGCGACAATTGCCCCACCTTTCCTTGATTCCTCGTATACGCCCCATCCCGTCTCATCGGACTTATTTTCGACCTGCATCAAACGCATGTTCTTGTGCCAGCTGCTGATCCGCCAGATCGAGTTGTCCGTCGCCAGCTGGTCCCGGATGTAGAGTTCGTGGCCCGTGCTTAATGTCCCAGGGGCCGTAAGCAAGATGAAGAAGCCATTGTAGTGAAACGAGGATTTAACTCCCAAATCCCCGTCCCATGTGATTCCGAGCCGGGTCATCCGGGCTGCGAGGAACTCCTGGTACCCGCCCGAACCATAGAATCGTGCCGAATCATGATTCCCGACCGAGGCGAAGTAGGGGAAGTCCGGGCCGAGGATGCCATTGATCTGCCCGTCCCAGTCCGCAGGATTATCGTTGTAATCGAAGTCGCCAGAATGGACTACAGCATCTGCCCCCTCATTCTTGATTAGATTGAGGACTGCCCTGGCATTCGAGCCCAACCCCTGGTCACCGATGAATGCGATTGTAAAGTTGACCGATGGTATGTCGCTCTGCGCCAAAACTAGTGACGGGACCGCAATTGCGACACATAGCGAGAAGACCACGGCCAGCCTACGTCTTAATGTTTTCACTGTGCTCACCCCCGCTTCGCGGAGAACTCGTTCCGGACTCCGTGTGATACGCCGGAAGAGGGGTCCCTTTCTATTTCGTCGTTATCGCCCCAGGATCACTATCGAGCCACTCTATCCTTCATGCAATCAATAATAGGCCATTACGTCCAGACGTGTCAGGGATTGTCAAAAAGCGAAGGGGGCGACTTGTAACATGTCGTAAAAAAAAGTATTTTTTACCTATGGAAGTCATCACCACCCACATCAACGCGGACTTCGACACCATCGCCTCGATGCTGGCGGCCCGCAAGCTTTACCCCGGGGCGATCCTGGTGCTCCCGGGCGCGAAGGAGGAGACGGTCAAGGGGTTCCTCCTCCAGTCGGCCCTGTACTCGGTCGAGATGAAAAAGCTCCGCGAGATCGACCTGGATAAGGTGACCCGGTTGATCCTCGTCGACATCCGGAAATCGTCGCGGATCGGCGCGTTCCGGGATCTGATAGGCAAACCAGGCGTGGATGTCCACGTCTACGACCACCACCCGGAGGGGGAGGCCGACATAGAGGGGAGCCTTGAGGTGATCAAGAAAGTCGGATCGACCACGACGATCCTCGTGGAGATCCTCAAAGAACGGGGGATCCCGATCACGCCGGACGAGGCGACGGTGATGATGCTGGGGATCTACGAGGACACGGGGTCGCTCTCCTTCCCTTCGACAACGGTCCCTGATTATTTTGCGGCGGCGCACCTTCGGTCCTGTGGAGCCGACCTGGGGGCGGTGGGGGACATCCTTGCCAAGGATTTCACTGCCGAGCAGGTTTCGCTCCTGTACGACCTCATCCAGTCGTCGAAGACGTACACAATCCATGGGGTGGAGGTGGTCATCACCGAGGCGCGGCGGGAGGAGTACGTGGGGGACCTGGCCGTCCTGGTTCACAAGCTGCGCGACATGGAGGCGATCAGCGTCCTCTTCGCCGTCTGCCAGATGGGGGACCGGGTTGTATTGGTAGCGCGCAGCCGCAAGCCCGAGGTGGACGTCGGCGTATTGATGCGCGAGTTCGGCGGCGGCGGGCACCACTACGCGGCGTCGGCCACGGTCAAGGACGCAACGATCTTCCAGATCCGCGAGAAGATCCTTTCGACCCTTGCGGAAAAGATCATACCCCGGCGCACCGCGGCCGACCTCATGGTCTCCCCCGTGCGTCACGCCACGGTCGAGAACACGATAACCGATATCCACGACATCCTGACCCGCTACAACATCAACGCCGTCCCGGTGCTGAAAGGAGGGGAGGTAATCGGCATTATCACAAGGCAAGTGGTAGAAAAGGCTTTATTTCATGGCCTTGGTGGCGAAAAGGTAGAGGAATACATGAATGACGATTTTGACACCGTATCACCCGGGGACGGGATCGAGCGGGTACAGGAATTCATCATCGGGAAGAACCAGCGGCTGATTCCGGTCGTCTCCAAGGGCCAGATAAAAGGGATCATCACCCGGACCGGGTTCCTCCGGTTCCTCCACGACGTGCGGGACGTGGTGCACCCGGATCCCGGAGAGGACATCCCCGCGGAAGGGGCGCTCGCCCGGCGCAAGATGGTCCACAAGCTGATGCAGGAGCTCCTTCCGGCCCGGGTGTTCGACTTGCTGGTCGGCGCCGGGGAGGTGGCGGAGCGTCTCGGGATGATGGCGTACGTCGTCGGCGGGTTCGTGCGGGACCTGGTGATGCGCAATCACAACCTCGATGTCGACATCGTGATCGAGGGGGACGGGATCGCCTTCGCGGACGCTTTTTCGCAGGAGTACCCGTGCCGGGTGCGGCCCCACCACAAATTCGGGACGGCGGTCCTCGTTTTCCTGGACGGCTACAAGATCGACGTCGCCACGGCGCGGGTGGAGTATTACCGGGAGCCGGCGGCGCTTCCCACCGTCGAGTACAGCAGCCTGAAGCTGGACCTGTACCGGCGGGACTTCACGATCAACACACTGGCCGTGCGGCTGAACCCCGGCGGGTTCGGGGAGATGATCGATTTCTTCGGGGGCCAGCGCGACATCAAGGAAAGGGTGCTGCGCATCCTCCACTCCCTGTCCTTCATCGAGGACCCCTCCCGGATTCTTCGCGCCACGAGATTCGAACGGCGCTTCGGCTTCGCGATCGGCCGGCACACCCAGAATCTCATCCGCAATGCGGTCCGGCTCGACATGATCGCGCGGCTGCCCAAGTCCCGGCTGTGCAGCGAGGTGGAGCTGATCCTCAAGGAGGAGGAGCCCATCGGGATCCTGAAACGACTTGCCACCTTCGGCATCGGCCCCTCCCTCCACCCGAAGATTACCCTCGACAAGGAACAGATCGCCCTGCTGGAGGACACCTCCGAGATCCTCGTGTGGTTTTCCCTTCTCTTCCTGGAGGAGAAGGTGGAACGGTGGGCGGTCCTGTTCCTGTCACTTTTGAATCCCCTGTCCCCCGAGGAGGCGAAACAATTCGCCGATGAATCAGGTTTGGGGCGGAGGATTCGGGGCATGATCCGCTTCGCCAAGAACGAGGCACCCGCCATCATACACAGGCTTCTGTCCGCCCGGGTCGTCTCGAGGAAGTTCATCTACGACTGTCTGAACCCGCTGCCGAACGAGGTAATCCTTTACCTTATGGCAAAGGCGAAACATAACGATATTAAAAGATATATATCTCTCTATTTCACCCAGCTTAAGTACGTGCGGCAGCTTCTTACGGGGAAGGACCTCAAGGAACTGGGATATCCGCCCGGTCCCCTCTACAAGCAAGTCATGGACGAGATCCTCGAACGAAAATTCGTGGGGGAACTCCTTACGAAGGCCGACGAGATGTCGTTCGTACTCATGCGATTCCCCAAGCCGTGACTTCCCCGCAATCGGCCGAAGGCACCCCGTTCGAACTCCCGATCTGGTAAGATACACTTTTCAAGAAGAGAGAGGTTTCCCGTTGCACGATATTGCTTCGTTTCTGCACAGGATATCCGTCGAGGCGCTTCCGCTAGTGATCGCCATCACCTTTCACGAGGCGGCGCACGGGTATGTGGCATTTAAAAAAGGGGACCCGACCGCAAAGATGCTCGGCCGGGTAACGCTCAACCCTCTGGCGCACATCGACCCGATAGGGACGATCCTGTTGCCCGCGTTCCTCATCCTCACCCGGAGCCCGTTCCTGTTCGGATGGGCCAAGCCGGTCCCGGTGAACTTCCGGCTCCTCAGGGACCAGAAGCGCGATCCGATCTACGTCGCCTCCGCCGGGGTGGTAGCGAACCTGGCGCTGGCCGCGGTCTCGGGTGTGATCTTCCGATTGATCGGGTTCTTCGACCCCTTCGCCATCCAGAAAGCGTTCTACCATGGGCTGTCGGCCCAGCCGGACGGTTCCCTCCAGATGGTCTTGATCCCCGTGTCGCTGATGTGCGTGGCGTCGATCAAGTGGAACGTGCTCCTGGCGATATTCAACCTGATCCCCATCCCCCCCCTGGACGGGGGGAGGATCGCGGTGGGACTGCTTCCCTACGGTCCCTCCCAGGCGCTTGCCTCGGTGGAACGGTACGGGATTTTCATCGTCATCGCCCTGTTCATGTTCGACCCGTTTGGTATAATCCGGGGAATCATCTATCCTGTGATGAACCTGCTTTTCTCCATCTTTCTTGGTAGATTGCCGTAAAGGGGGATTTTTCGTGCGCAAGCGGGTGCTAAGCGGCATGCGGCCGAGCGGTAAGCTGCACCTCGGGCACTATCTCGGTGTGCTCGTGAACTGGAAGAACCTCCAGCAGGAGAACGACTGCTTCTACTTCGTGGCCGACTGGCACGCGCTCACGACCGAGTACGAGCGTACGGAGATCATCGGCGAGAGCATCGACGACATGATCATCGACTGGTTGGCGTCGGGGATCGACCCGAAACGGTCGACGATCTTCATCCAGAGCCATGTGCCGGAGCACGCCGAGCTGCACCTTCTGCTCTCCATGATTACCCCGTTGCCGTGGCTGGAGCGCAATCCCACATACAAGGAGCAGTTGCGGGAGCAGGCCTCCCGCGATCTGCACACCTACGGATTTTTGGGGTACCCCGTCCTGCAGGCGGCGGACATCCTCATGTACGACGCGGCGCTCGTGCCCGTAGGGGTAGACCAGGTCCCGCACCTGGAACTGACGCGCGAGATCGCCCGGAGGTTCAATTTCCTCTACAAGGAGGTGTTCGCCATCCCGGAGGCGTTCCTCACCGAGACCCCCAAGCTGATGGGGACCGACAACCGGAAAATGAGCAAGTCGTACGGCAACGCGATCCTTTTGTCCGATACCGCCGAGGAAGTCTGGAGGAAGGTAAAGCCGATGGTGACCGATCCGGCGCGCGTAAGGCGAACCGACCCCGGGAATCCGGAAATCTGCAACATTTTCTCGTACCACAAGATCTTCTCCCCGCCGGAGACGATCGGGAAGGTCGATGTGGGGTGCCGCACCGCCGGGATCGGCTGCATTGAGTGCAAGAAATGGATGAACGAGAACATGGAGACGGTATTGGGGCCCGTCCGTGAGCGCAGGAAGCAGATCGTGGACAGCGGCGTCGCGGTGCGGGATCTCCTTACGGAAGGAACGGAGCGGGCGCGGGAGGTGGCGGCGAGGAAGATGAAAGAGGTGCGCGAAGCTGTCGGACTATAACGGAAACGATAAACCGCGGGTTGCCGCCGCAGGCGGGACGGGGGATGAGCCCTCCCCGGCGAACGGCCAGGTCCCGGGGATCCGGCTCCAGCTCGAGGTCTTCGAGGGGCCGCTTGATCTCCTGCTTCATCTTGTCCGGGAGAACCGCCTCGACGTCTACGACATCCCTATCGCGAAGATCACGGAGCAGTATCTTGCCTACATCGACGTGATGAAGGCGCTCAACCTGGACATTGCGGGGGAGTTCCTGGTAATGGCGGCGACGCTTCTGTACATCAAGTCGCGGTCGCTGCTCCCCCGGCACGAGGACGAACTGGAGCCGGAGGAGGACCCTGAGGCGATGCGCGCCGAGCTCTCCCGCCGGCTGGTGGAGTACGAGCGGATCAAGGAGGCTGCGGCGCGCCTGGCCGAACGTCCGCTGCTGGGTCGCGACGTCTTCGTCCGGGATTTCCTGGGCGAGGAACCCCTCGAAGGGGAGATGGCAATCACCGAACTGTCGCTTGCCGACCTGATCTCCGCTTTCAAGGACGTCCTGGAGAAGATGCCGAAGGGGGAGGGGGTCGATATCTTCGTGGACCGGCTCTCCATGGCGGACGCCATCGCCTTTCTTCTCGACCGGCTGAAAGAGGAGGGGGCGATCCGGTTCGACCAGCTTCTCGTGGAATTCACGACGAGGAACGAGATTCTCGCGTTCTTTCTTGGCATACTGGAACTGATCCGGATGAGGACGGTGAAAGCCTACCAGGCGACTCCGATGGGGCTGATCACCATCGTGCCCGCCGTCCGGGAAGGGGAAGATGGAACAGGACCCGAATACCCCGACGCGGGGTGAGGAGGCACCGGAAGGCCCGGAGAGGCCTGAACAAAGGAACATCTCCCGGTCGGTATCCGTCCTGGAATCCCTTCTGCTCGTTTCCTCGCAGCCGCTTCCGTTCGACAGGATCGGCCAGCTCCTCGGCGGTCTCTCGAAACAGGAGGTGCGCGAGGTGGTCCAGGCCGTGCAATCGAAGTATTCGGCGACCGGGTCGGGGATCCTCGTCGAGGAGGTGGCAAAGGGCCTCCAGCTCCGCACGAACCCCGCCAACCAGGAGTTCGTCCGCAAGCTCTTCGAGACGAAACCGCAACGGTTTTCCCGGCCTTCCCTGGAGACGCTCGCTGTGGTCGCCTACCGCCAGCCGGTGACCCGCCAGGAAATCGAGCAGGTACGGGGCGTGGACTGCGCCGCCTCGCTAAAAACCCTCATGGAACGTCGTCTGGTCAAGGTGGTGGGGAAAAAGGACGTGCCGGGCCGGCCGTTCCTTTTCGGAACAACACGCGAGTTTCTCGAGGTCTTTTCGCTCGGGAGCCTCTCCGAGCTCCCCTCCATGCATGACATCGAGGACTTCCTCGCGTCCAAGACGGGCACGCCGGTGCCCCTGGCCCCTGGTGCGCCGCAACTCTTCGCGGCATTCGGCGGTCAGGCCGGAGACGGGGAAGAGCTTGCGGCCGGGCTGGAAGAGACCGGGCACGGAGACCTCTTCATGGCGACCCCAAGCATTCTGCCGGAAGGCGTCTCCAACGACGTGCTGGTCGACGCCGCATCGAGGACGGAGGCGGACGATACCGAGATCAAGCCCCTGACGCCTGCCGGCAAGGGATTTTCCAAGTTTGCCTCCTCGGGGGAGCACTTTTCCTCCGACCCCGCCGAGCCGCTGATTACCTCTCGTTCCGACCTGCCGAAGGTGGGAAACGACGAGGGGGATGACCAGACGGAAGATTAACCGGTAGAGGGATCGGCATGCTCACGGACAGGCTGAACCGCTATCTTTCCCGCGCCGCCGGAGTCTCCCGCCGCACCGCGGACGATATGATCCGCATGGGGAGAGTGACCGTGGGAAAAAAGCCGGTTCTCGACCCGGGGACCCTTCTGGACCCCTCCCGTTGCGAAGTACGAATCGACGGCAATCTCATCCTCGTCGTACCGGAGGAAAAGATCTACCTGGTGGCATACAAGCCCGACAGCGTCGTCACCACGATGAAGGACAAGGAGGGGAGGAAGACCGCCGGTTCGCTTGTCGGCGAGCTGTCCTCGCGCGTCTTTCCCGTGGGGCGGCTCGACTACCACACCACGGGGCTCCTCCTGTTCACCAACGACGGCGATTTCGCCTACCGGCTTACCCACCCCAAGTTCGGCATCGAGAAGACCTACATCGCCAAGGTGAACGGTATCCCTACGCAGGGTAAGCTGGGCGTCCTGCGACGGGGTCTGCCGATCGACGGCGTGATGACCAACCCCGCGAAGATCAACTTTCTGGAGTCGCGGGACGGGAAGGCGTGGATCTCGATCCGGATCGCCGAGGGGCGGCACCACCAGGTCCGCAAGATGTTCGAAGCGATCGGTCACCGGGTGATGAAGCTTCGCAGGGTGGCGATCGGCCCGCTGGAGCTGGTAAACCTGGAACCGGGGGATTGGCGCTACCTGACGGGGAAGGAAGTGCGCAGCCTGGTCGCCTACGTCGAGCAGAAGGAGCGGGAGGCGGCGCGTGCGCCGAAACCGAAAAGGACCGCAATCGCCGCGACCCCCAGGGAGCGAAAGGGGCCGCGGCAACCGAAACCGGAGTGGAAGCGCTCCCCGAAAGGAGTGCCAAAAGGACCGGGATCTCCGGGAGGGCCCAGGCCGGGGAAACGAAAGCAGTCCCCGTCCCCGGACAGGAAAAAACCGGCAACATAATCGGTTTTTCCGTTTTAAAACTTGACGCTCGCACGCTAAGGGTGTTTAATAGATATTTTGTGGCGCGGGGTGGAGCAGTCAGGTAGCTCGTCGGGCTCATAACCCGAAGGTCACTGGTTCAAATCCAGTCCCCGCTACCAAAAATAATCGGGAGCTTACGAGAGATCGTAGGCTCCCTTTTTACTTCCTGTAAAAATGGTTATACCGATACGTATACTCTACTCGCATATTTTTTCCCTTTCAAAAAACGAGTTTTCGAACGGATAGCTTTGGGGCGGTTCTTCTCCATTGATATGGTTATCAAATAGTGGACGACATTGTGCGCTAAACTTTCCCCGATTAACCTTTTCATGTTTGACGACGAGGAGACGCTTCTGGAAGGTTTCTAACGAAGATGACAGGCGAGGAGAGGAAGCCAAAAAAAAGGCCGCTACGCTACTGCATTTCCCGTATGCAAGGAGGGGATGAAGGAAATCCAATTCAGTCGCTTAGACTCTCCGCCAAGTGGACGGGAAGGGACAGAAGAGGACAGGAAGTGACAGCAGGACGCAGGCCCGGAGCACGCAACGGTCATTTTCGGGCCGGAGGGAAATATCGCACCTTGATTCCGACCTCGAACATTCCCATTCCCCAAGATGAAGCAGACTGTCTGGTACAATGAAAGCGATCGGCAAAGCGTAGTATCGGCCCGACGATATGCAAGGAGGACGGGGGGGGGTACATGCCGCAAAGCAACGGCCAGACGTCCGCTCCCCTCGTCGGCCTGTTCACCCTCGCGATCTTCTACACCCTTTACGTCGTGCGAGAGTTCCTGTTGCCGGTCATCCTGGCGCTGGTGCTCTGTTTTCTCCTTCGGCCCGTCGTACGCCTGCTTCGGAAGGCATATATCCCCCATTCCGTCGGCGCGCTGCTCGTGGTCGTAGCGATGGTGGCGACGACGCTCGTCGGCATCGGGAGTCTCTACAAACCGGCCACGGAATGGATGGGGAAGGCCCCGCAAATCCTCCGAACCTTCGAGCGCAAGATGGTCCCGGTGCGGAAATCCCTGGAGGATGTAAAGGAGACGGCCAAGGAGCTGGAGAAGATCACCACCTCGGAAAAACGGGGGGTTTCGAAAGTGCAGGTGCAGGTGCAGGGAACGAGTCTCGCCGAGATGGTCCTGAGCGGAACGCGGACCACAATGGCGGCCGCGGCAGTCATGCTCATCCTGCTCTATTTCCTCCTGGCCTACGGCGACATATTCATCGGGAAGATCGTGAACCTCTTCTCCCGTCCGGACACGAAACAGGAAATCCTTCTCGTGGCCCTGAAACTGGAGTACCAGGTCTCCCGTTACCTCTTCACGGTGACCGTGATCAATGCCTTCCTGGGAGTGGCCATCGGCGTCGCCATGTATCTGATCGGCATGCCGAACCCGATATTGTGGGGGGTTGCGGCGGCCCTGGCGAACTACATACCCTACCTGGGAGCGATCGTCGGTGCGGCCATCGTGGGGGTTGTGGCATTCCTCTCCTTCGACAGCCTGCCCCATGCGCTCCTGGCCCCGCTGTCGTACATGACGCTGACCGTGATCGAGGGGCAGTTCATCACGCCCACGATTCTCGGCCTTCGGTTCTCGCTGAATCCGGTGGTGTTCTACGTATGGCTGATTTTCTGGGGCTGGATGTGGGGCGTGGTCGGGGCGATCCTGGCCGTGCCGCTGCTCACGATATTCAAGATCTTCTGCGATCACGTCCCCTTCCTCTCGCCGGTGGGCGCTTTTTTGGAGAAATGACCTTCCTGCCTCCCGACCTTGACAACCACCGCAAGCTCCAGGAGAGCTGCGGCCTGACCAAGGAGCGGGCTGAGGAGGCCGTTGAAAAGTATCCAAGGAATCCAGACACGGGATATTCGGGGTCCTTCACCCCGACGCGCACCTACCGGGTGGCTGACGGTCGGTACTGTTGCGAATACGTGCAGACCGTCATGATCGGGGGAGAAGAGCATCAGGCGTACGGCACGGCATGCCGTCAGCCGGACGGAGCGTGGAAGATCGTCGGCGGCAGATAGAGCAGCGGGGGAATTCTCCGGGAGGAAGGGCGGATGTGTTCGACTACATCGAGGTTTTCTACAACCGAATCCGCCGGCACAGCCACCTCGGTCAGTTGAGTCCGCATGACTTTGAACAGGCAGCACTAAACCAGGCCTGACGGATGTCTACGAAACCAGGGGAAGTCCACTGAAGTGGAGAATCCAAACTGCCCCCTCATCCCTTGCCATCTTTTTTGCCGTGAGGTACATTTCAGTCATAGTTATCAGTTAACCTCACCTACCCACTCTTCAAACGTTCTTCATGCCGTAAACCTCCAGCCGGAGGAGGCGGCTCGGCTTCTGGCGTACTCCTTCCCGGCGGGATGATGTTTGCGGAAAGACGCATTATTGTAAACAAAATAACGAGGAGGCGAGCGATGAAGGAAGGAGGGTCCGGCGGCGGTTATCCGTTTGACTATGGTCCGGGGACCGGGGTAGCTGCATTTTGGAAGCGCGGGAGCGAGAGCGGGGAAACGTATTTTGAATCTGAACCTCCCGGGTTAGTGATCTACCCCAACAAGGGAAAGAGGAAGGGGGACGATAAACCGAATTTCTATCTCTTCATGCGGGGCGATTTTTATTCTCGAATATTAGGGGTCATAGACGTGGAGAAGGAGAGATTTCCGATTAAAAATAATACGGAGGATCCGCTCTAACGGTGAAGGGCTGCTATCAACGGCTCCGTCCCTCTTTTGTGTGACAATACCGCCGCCTCCGCAACCCCCTGTTCCACCACCACCGACTCCTTCGGAGCCCCCCGTGATCGTTATCCCGCCTCCGGTCAACATCACACCAGTCCCATGTCATCGAGACAGTCGCCATGAAGGTTTTGGAACAACCGAAGGAGTTCGGGGGTATGATCGTTCTGGTAAAAAGCGAGGACAAGATACCTGTCCCCGACTTTGACGACGAGAGCGACGACAAAGGGACAACCCACTTACAGGGAGGTAATGGGGGCCATGACATATCGAAGGTTCATCATAATAATGGTAGTGCTAATGGCCTTGATTTTGATTCTGTCTTACTTTGTGGCCTATAGGTGAAGGACTGTCCGATACCGGAGGGGTGTGAGCGCGTCTGCGTCTTGGGCTGGAATGCCAAGGCGAAGTGGGACATACTACAATTTTTTTTCATTATACACGCTTTGAGAGGGTGGTGGGGAGACCCTTGGGGGTTCGAGTCCCCCCTTTTGGCACCATCGCCTTCATGATGGCAAACGAGATTAGGACCCGCTTGATCTAATTCTTCCAGTTTATTTTGAGTTGATGACGGGATTTCCGTCCGTTCATTCGGATGACGTTGGGGCGAAGCTTCTCCATTGTTTCGGTTTTGGTTATTGCGGAGTGGAATACTTTCAGGGGGAACCCTCTTGCGGTTGGAGAGGATTAAGGGGCGCGGGTCATTCCGAGGTGGCGGGAAGGGAGATGCATTCCTGAAAAAGATCCCTTCGTGATTTCCGTTGTCGGATGATCGTCGATTTCTGAGGTCAGTGTTTTGATTTTCTCAAGGTTTCGGGATGCGGATGGTGCTGATCATCGCACTCCCGCTCGCCGCATAAAGGAGTGTAAACGGGTGGAATGTCCATGTCCCTATCCGGATGGAACCAAATGGGAGGAGATGATCGATCCTGCCCTGCCAAAATGCGATGCCAAGAATGATGACAATGATGATGCTGGCAGGTATGGGAGTCCCTTCGTAATATTTCACCTTTCCTGTTCCGCCTGAAAGCGCTTCCGCGGTCGCATTGAATCTTGCAAGCCGGCTGATCCCGCAACTCACGAAATAGATTAAAATCAGTGCATCCCACATGCCTTGCAGTCCCAATGCAAACCCCAGGACAGCGGGCGCAACGCCGAAAGAAACAATATCGGCCAGTGAATCGAGATCGGCCCCAAGAAACGATTGCCGCTTCAGATGGTGAGCCACGAACCCATCGAGAACGTCACAGACAAGCGCGAGAGGGAGGAGGATAAAGACAGCCCAGAAGTAAGTGGTGCGGGAATCGGTAACACGATTCAGACACAGAAAGATCGCGGCCATTCCGAAGCCTGCGTTTGCCAAGGTGATAAAATCCGCCAGGACAAAGGATCGGATCATGGACACCGATCTTTTTGATGGGTCCTTCACACGCTTATCGACTCCTTTCTGAAGGATGGAAATTGGTCATCCAATTCTATCTGCTTTTGGAGCCCTTAAGACCTCATTTTATCGAAAATGTGTCAATCTGCACCGATTAAGTCCGGTCAGAAACCCGAACGAACTACAAACCCCGTGCAAACAACCGCCATTTTCGGGGTGATGATGGGGTTTCCCGAAGACGGTGTTAACGAGGGAAAATCCTTGTGGTATCGGAGTGTCCCATCGCCCTCATGATGGCAGCCAGAATTGGCGCCCTCTTCCCGGTCTACTTCCGCTTCTGCCTTTTGGTTACCGCCACCGCCCTCGTGGCGCGGGCGGCCTCCGGGAGGGCGTTCACCGGTTGCCCGGCAACTGGCCGGGACCCTGCTTGTCGTCTTCTGCCTGGGAATCGTCTCGTACCATGTGTTCGGGCTTGCTCCCCGCATGGCAACCGTCAAGGAAACGGTCATCTCTTTGGAGGCGGCCCCGGAAGAAAACCCGGCGCGGCGCGAGTTCTCCCGCCTGCACGGCATCTCGATGACGCTTAACCTCGTGGTCATTCTTGCGGGAGTTGTCCTGATCCTCTGGTACGAGATGTTCCGTAGCTGAGCGATCCGGAACCTTTCCCGCGGAATAAAGAAGTAAAAAAAAAGAGGGAGGGATTGCTCCCTCCCCGATTGACAACCTCTTCCTATTACTTACTTCAGGGAATAATCGTGCGTATGGGGAACGGCAGAGCGTTCACCCAGGCGGATGAACCGCCGATAGTATCGTTCGCACGGATCCGGTAGTAGTAGGTTGTGTTGCTCGACACGTTCTGCGTGAGGCTCCTGACGGCGCCCGCGGCCGTGAAGCTGGACAGGCCGGTCGTGAACGTGGCGTTGTTGGCGCGCTGGATCGTGAAGTTGGCCGGATTGACGAGGGACGCCCAATCCCAATTCAGCGGAGCTGTAAATTTGTTGCCGTTAGCCGGCGCGACCGCGTCGTTGTCTACCAGGAGAAGGAGTGATCGATTCGGACACCGTTCTTGCTTCGTCGGGGAGCGATATCCTTCCAGGGGCATCCTCATTGCTCCTTTCATATCATAAGCGGTGTACCGCTCGATCTCTCCTGTGGCCCGGGGAGGACAGGACCTTCGTTACGCTCTAAACCCTAGGACAAACACCGGTCCGAAAATCAGACAAACGGCGACTCGCGTTTCGGACGGAATCCGATTCCGAAGTTTGGCGGACGGGATTACTGTGGTAGGTGTCCGCGAGGGACGACAACAGGCCCATGGGGGGGGCGATGTCCCTGGTCCCGACATCCTGGGGCCCATGGGAAAAAAGGAGAAGACGCCCGACGCAGGCCTTGCACAGGTCACATCAGGCTTAGATATTGCTAATAAGTGAGATATGAATACTTTCTATTAAATTAAAGGAATTACAAATGATGTCACGGGTTATAAGAATAATTTTATCGTTTGCGGTTATGGTTTTATTCACGGGGTGTGCTGCAAGCGCAAAAAAGGGTAGTCCGTCATATGTTTCAACTATTCAATACCAACACTATAATTGTGACCAAACCCAGCGAGAGTTAACCGGGTGCTCTCTTACAGAACAAGA
>Ga0210060_1000169_pt1 | contig 35492 bp, 26 predicted proteins | sample Joice_CattailNLB_FD_184871 | JGI IMG/M metagenome (GOLD analysis project Ga0210060, IMG submission 184871) | Wetland microbial communities from San Francisco Bay, California, USA, that impact long-term carbon sequestration - Joice_CattailNLB_D2... | ecosystem: Environmental > Aquatic > Marine >...
CTCTTGTCCGCCGCGTACTTTGGCGGATTAGGCACTCGCCGGCTTGTCCGGCTCGGGTTAATTGATGATTTTGATGAAGGATTGCGCCCGCAGCTGTTCAAGCCATTCCTGGTATTTATTGTCCACCATTTCGTTGTAAAGCAAGGTTTCAATTTCTGGTTCCACGGCCTCAAGGGGTTTGGCCTGGGATTCTTCGATTTTCTGAACGTATAGAATCTGATAACCAAAATTGGTGTCCAGCACAGACGAAAACTCGCCGGCTTTCATTTTCTTGACAACCTGTCGCAGTTGCTCCGAAAGTTCTTCCAGGCGGTACAACCCCAGGTCTGTGCCCTCCACGGCGGACGATGACTTTTTTAGCTCATCTACCAGAGATTCAAAGGACTGGCCCTGTTGCAATTTTACTAAAATTGCTTCTATCCGGTGGCGGGCATTCTCTCTTTCTGAACTGCTGCTGTCCGATGACACTTTAACAAACATATTCCAGAGGTAGTACTTTTTTTCTCCGGCGTATTTCTCACGATGACTTTCGAAATATTCTTTTATATCTGCTTTGGTGATTACGATTTTGGCCTTGATCTCGCGGTTGACCAGTTTGGTTCGCATAATCTGATCTTTGATCTCTTTGCGATATTCCTCCATGGTCATCCCCTGGCTTGCAAGGCCCTGGCGCAGTTGCTCATCTGTAAACTGGCGCGACTCTTTTATATTTTCGACAGTCTTATCTATCTCGTTTTGACTGACGGTGATTCGATTCCGTTTGACTTGCTGATCAGTCAGCATGCTGTCAATGAGTCTCTCGAGAATATCCTGCCGTACCTGGAAAAGGGTTTGACTCTCCTTTTCCGGCGGGTATTTTAACGCTTTGATATTGCTGGCATAGGGTGCGAAAGCCAGATTTAAGTCATAAAGGGTGATAATTTCATTGTTGACCACCGCTACAATGCGATCCACCAATTCAACTTCCTGTGCCCATAGATTAGCGGATATAGGTGCCCCAAGGCCAATGGTTGCCACCGGCAAGGCAAACATCAATGCGAGCAATGTCTTTGCCAGGCTTCTAGTCGCTTTTCGATTCACCGCTATCGTCTTCATTTCCATTTGTTTTTTTGGGCGCTGTAATCTTATCCCATTGTTCGCTGTTGATATTTATGGGATATTTAGTTTTTAATTCTTCAATCCAGGAGTTATAAGCCAGTTCTGCTTTTTCGCGACGTAATTGCTTAACAATGGCTTCATTAATATCTTGCGACGATTGGCCCGAATCAGATTCAATCTCCTTGCCTTCAAAATTCTTTTTGAAATATAGAGAAATATCTTCGGGAGATATGGAAATCCGGTTCTTAAGCTCCGCTTCGACCACTTTATCCATGATCAAGCGGGTCTTTAATCGCTTGCGCCAAACATCATATGAAACGGCAAACTCTATCAGTGTTTCCTCGAATTCTCCTTCAGGATAGTCACTTTTAATCTCGGCAACGGCCCGCTCGAGTTCGTCATCGCTAACGCTGATTTCCAGCTCTTTGGCCCGTTCAAGCATGAGCAGCTCGACGGTTAGCTGATTGAGCAGGCGCATTTGTGCGTCTCGTAAATCCTCGGATTGCTGTCTGATATTACGAGCATAAGCTGTTTTGGAAATTTCAAACGCTTGGTTGAAGTCCAGGACGGTTAAAGTACTGTCGCCAACGCTCAGCAGAACCTCATTTCCATAATCAGCGGTTTTCTGCTCGCATCCCGCCGACAGGAAACAAAGCAATACCGATGCAACCAGGCAAAATATTCTAACTGGGCTTTTTATCATCGCTTATTCCATCATTGCATGGGGCCGACAAAACACGACAGCCGTAAAAAGAATAATAATTCCAGCAAGTTGCTAAGAGACCTTAAAACATTAATTATTAACACGTTGGCCGATTTCTTTCAAGAGGTTTTTGGTCTGAGCCAGCTGGCCGTTCAAGTTGTGTGAATCCAATTTCGTCTTAAGAACGTGGTCCGGCGACAGTTTAAAATTCTTCGGCGCAGCCATTATCATATCCACCAAGCCGGCAGGATTGTGTTGGTGAGATTCAGAAAAGTTCAGAGTTATATTCCGGCCGACCAAATCAAGCCGTGAAACGCCGGCTTTTTTTGCCAGCACCTTCAGCATGATTTTCAATAGCAGGTTCGCCGCTTCTTCCGGCAGCGGCCCGAAACGGTCAAGGGACTCCGATTTAAAATCCGCTATTTGCTGAAGTTCGGTCATCTTCGCAAGACGACGGTAAGCGGACATACGCTGATCAATGTCCGGTATATAGGATTCTGCCAGAAAGGCAGACAGATTCACGTTTATTTCCGGTTCCAGGGGTTCGACGGTCTCCTCACCTTTCAAGCCGGCGATCGCGTTTTCCATCAGTTTCAAGAACATATCGTAACCAACAGCGGCGATATGTCCGGACTGCGAAGCCCCCAGGATCGTTCCACCTCCCCGTATTTTCAAATCGCTCATAGCGATTTGAAAGCCCGCGCCCAGATCACTGTGCTCCATCAAGACTTTAAGCCTTTTTTGGGCATCCTTTCCCAGCAGACTTTCATGTGGAATCAGCAGGTAGGCATAGGCCTGTTCATCTGCACGTCCCACGCGGCCCCGCAGCTGATACATCTGGGCCAGCCCGAATAGATCTGCGCGGTTGACGATGATTGTGTTGGCAGAAGCGACATCAAGGCCTGATTCAATAATGGTGGTGCACACCAACATATCTATTTCCCGGTTCATGAACAAAAACATAACCTGCTCAAGTTCATCTTCATCCATCCGGCCGTGGGCGACTGCAAGACGAACACTGGGCACCAATCGCTGTAATTTCCCGGCGATTTTTTCAATACTTTGAATATTGTTATGAACAAAGAAAATTTGTCCCTCCCGCCGCAACTCTTTGCTAATGGCATCGGCGATAACAGCCTCATCAAATTCTGATATGAAGGTCATTATTGATTTTCGAAATTCGGGCGGAGTTGAAATGATGCTGATGTCGCGAACCCCCACCAACGACAAATGCAGGGTCCGGGGTATCGGGGTGGCTGTTAAGGCCAGAACGTCCACCGTGCTTTTGAGCTTTTTGAGCTTTTCTTTATGTTTAACACCAAAACGTTGCTCTTCATCCAGTATCAACAGCCCGAGATCATTGAATTGGACGTCCTTTTGTACCAGGCGGTGCGTGCCGATAACAATATCGACCTTGCCCGCTTTGAGGTCGTCAATGATGGTGCGCTGCACGCGAGGGGAACGGAAACGACTTAAACATGCGACATTGACCGGATAACGGTTAAAGCGTCGGCGAAAGGTTTCATAGTGCTGCTCTGCCAGAATGGTGGTCGGAACCAGCATGGCCACCTGCTTGCCGTCATTTACAGCCAGAAATGATGCCCGCAGGGCAACCTCTGTCTTGCCATAGCCGACATCACCGCAGACCAGGCGATCCATCGGTGTTGTTTTCTGCATATCCTCAATTACATCCTCAATGGCTTTCAGTTGATCGACCGTCTCTTCATAGGCGAATCCGGCTTCAAAATCTCTGACATAATTGTCTGCCGCTGAAAAAACATGGCCTTTTCCCACCTTTCTGCGGGCATAAAGTCTGAGAAGTTCTCCGGCAATTTTTTCCGCTGATTTTTTTATCCGTGATTTCACTCGCTCCCAGGATTTGCCGCCGAGGGTGTCCAGGACCGGTTCAATGCCGTCCACACCCATGTATTTCTGCACCACACTCATGCGATCAACCGGCAGATATAGCTTATCTCCGCCCTTGTAGCTGATGATCAGAAAATCATTGGTGACTCCGTCGATGTTCATTTTTACCAAACCGCCATATTGTCCAATTCCGTGATCGTTGTGAACAATGAGGTCGTCTTTTTTCAGTTCCTGAAGATCGAGCATCTGAGTGCGCGGTCCTGGTGAGGTGGGTTTCCGGCGCTGGTGTCGCACACCGAAAATCTCATCATCAGTTACCAGGGCGAGATACTCCGCCGGCCACACAAACCCGCTGGAAACCTGTCCGGTGCAAATGAAAAGCCGACCCGAGTTATTTTTAATTTCTGTAAACCCATTCACAGCCGTCAACTGAATACCATAGGGAACAAGTAAAGAATTCAGTCTGTCAGCCTGGGACCGATTCCGGCAGGTAAGGAGGGTCGCGTATCCGGATTGTTGTTTGTCCCGCAACCATTCAACCAGCGGTCTGAGAAGCTGCTCTTTTTCCCGATAATTTTTCAGAGCCATGCTCAGGTCGGCATTATTTTCAACCGCCGCGTGGAACTGGTAGGGCGCGGCCTGGTGGTGGTCATCGTTTTTTAGAACATCGAGAAACTTAAAATTCAGCGGTTTTGTTTCTGATATAGCCGCCTTAGCTTGAGACCAGTCCAGGTATAATTCCTGCGGTTCTAAGCAAAGTTTCCTCTCATCACGGGACGAGCTATAATTGTTTAGCAATCGCTCTTCGGTTTCCAGGGCGACTTTGTCCAGTTCATCGCAATTAACGGTAACGATCAAAGAATTTTTCGGAATATAGTCGAATAAGGTATCAAGCTGGGGATAAAATAAAGAAAGCAGACTTTCGAGCCCGGGTACGTCCTCATCATGTCTGATGGTGTCAATGATTTTTCGGGCATGCGATACCGGGACTTCCAATTCATTGGCCAAAGCTCGTATACGGCTGATAATATTCGGGGTATACTTTTTGTTCAGTATTAATTCCTTGGCAGGCAATATGATGGCTTCTTGGACATCTTTAAGTCTGCGTTGATTGGAAGCCGAAAAAAATCGCAAGGATTCAACCAGATCCCCGTAAAATTCAATTCTTAGTGGATCATCGTACAATGGGGAAAAGACATCGATAATACCTCCTCGAACACTAAAATCACCGAATTCTTCAACAATGGCAGTTTTCGAATAACCACCGGATATCAATTTGGTGATCAAACTGTCGCGATCAATCTCCTCTTTCGCAATTAATAGCTCCGCATAGCGGCTAATCTCCTGCCGGGGAATGATTTTTTGCAGCAAGGCATCGACCGTGGTCACCACAATTGGCGGTGTTTTGGCTTCCATCAGCTGATGCAGAACCCGAATACGATGGCCGGATGTTTCACTATGATAGGAAAGAAATTTAAATGGTAATATGTTGTAAGGTGGGAAAAACAGAATGGGAAGATCATGTTGATCGGCAAAAAACTTCAGGTCCCCTATTAGACGTTCCCCTTCCGCCACAGATGACACAACCACCAGACAGGGCAGCTGGTGTTGCAGATAAAGCCTTGATATCAACCAGGCTTTTTCAGAGCCAGAAAGCCCGATACAGTCGATTCCGCGATCTCTTTCTAAAAATTGATCGAATAATTTTTCAGATAAAATTAATTCTTGATTTTGCACCCCAACTCCAGTATCAGATGAACGGTTTTTTCTTTATAAGCCGACGTAGCTCAGTTGGTAGAGCAGCTGATTCGTAATCAGCAGGTCAGCGGTTCGACTCCGCTCGTCGGCTCCAGCAAAAAATCGAGGGATCCCGATTAAATTCATTGGGATCCTTTTTTTGTGCCTGTTCCCGCCGGGCCCGCTTCCAGCCCGTAGGCTTACAGGCCGGAGGGTAAGCGTCTGTAGGCCGGAGGCAGGGGTTCAAACACAGAGCTTTTACCTGAATTTAGTGATTTCTGCAAACTGAGTTTGCCTGCACCTGATTTCAGCCGGGCACCTCATACGAAATGCAGCCAGATCAAATAAAAAGGCCTTTTATAGCGGTATAAATTTTAGCCGCGATTCTAAAAATAAGGCGGATTCAAGGCCGGCCCGGGTGAATAATCGAATATACAATATTTTTTAATAAGTTGCTTGACATAATTTCGAAATACATATATTCTTAATAGTTACAGGGTGTTCGAAAAGATTGGCATGCTCACAAGTTCGGCTCTTAACCTGAAGTCAGTCCAATTTGGCCTAAGGAATATCAGCCTGAATGGAAACCGAACCGCTACTTTAAATTTTATTTTAATGGGGATGACTGAATGACGGATCCGGATGATTTGAGGTTGAAAGCTGAGATCGATGAAATAATGAAAAGTGTCGATTGTATAATGACAAAAGTCGAAACGGTTATGCCGGCAAAGCAGAAAGAGGCACAACCACAAAGCGACGGGAGCAATATTGCATAGTAGGTAATCGGAAATAATGGTCCACTGGGAGGAGGCGCTATGGCTTTGACTAAAAGTGATATCGTTGCCGCTGTTCATGAGCTCGGTTTCACCAAGAAAAAATCAGTCGACATCATAGAATCATTGCTTGAAATCATAAAAGGCAGACTGGAAAAAAGTGAAGATGTCCTGATTTCGGGATTCGGCAAATTCTGCGTCAAAAATAAAAACAAACGCAGAGGGCGCAACCCTGCCACCGGTGAGGACTTGATACTTAGAGAGCGTAGAGTCACCACCTTTAAGTGTTCCGGCAAATTAAGAAGCAAAATCAATGGAGTAGGCTACTCTGATCAAAGCTTTTAACAATCAATTTCCAACAACTCTCCTCACGGATCCTCCTCAAAAAAAGAGCCGGTAGCGGAATACAAGCAACCCGCTGCCGGCATCTCGGCAACCGAACCTGTATGTCCGTGCATCAATCCTGGAATGAAATATTCCGGGATTTTTTATGTTTAGAAACCACTTCTATTACAGATCTATATTGTAGGCTTTTATCTTGGTCAACAACGAAGGATGGCTGATTTCAAGCAGTTTGGAGGCCTGGGTGCGGTTGCCCTCTGTTTCCTCGAGAGCCCGGGTGATCAGCTTTTTTTCTAAAACTTTCTGGGCATCTTTTAGGGAAAACCCGCTGAAAAAGCTGGATGGCCCCGGCCCGTTGTTTGCCATCACTTCAGCAGGAAAATGCTCAGGCAAGAGCAGGGAATCATCGGCAACCACCATGGCTCTTTCGATACTGTTTTCCAACTCCCGGACATTACCGGGCCAGGAATATTCCAGCAACCGCGACATCGCTTCCGGCGCCAGATCTGATATATTTTTTTCAAGGGTTTCATTAAATTGATTTATAAACCGCTTGCATAACAGGGGGATATCTTCGGTGCGTTCGCGCAGCGGCGGAAGTTTAAAAATCATGACATTCAAACGATAATACAAGTCCTGGCGAAATGCCCCCTTCCCGACTTCTTCTTCCAGGTCCCTGGCTGTTGCTGCCACAACGCGCACATCTATTTTCATCGATTTTGAATCACCGATCGGCCGGACCTCATTTTCCTGCAAAACCCTTAGAAGTTTCACCTGCAATGCGAGCGGTAATTCGCCTATTTCGTCCAAAAAAATGGTGCCCCCCTCGGCTTCTTGAAATAAACCCTTTTTATTGCGATCCGCTCCGGTAAAGGCCCCCCTTTTATGACCAAAAAGCTCACTCTCAAGGAGATTTTCAGGTATGCCACCGCAGTTTACGGGTACCAGCGGCTTTTCCGCTCTATCACTGCTGTAGTGAATGCCCCGGGCAAACAACTCCTTTCCGGTACCGCTGTCACCCAGAATCAGCACGGTGGTTTTGTACTGAGCCGCTTTATCGGCCATTTGGAACAAGGACTGCATGGCCTTGCTTCTGGTCACCATATTGTGGAATTTGTAATCCCCCTCAATTTTTTGAATCCGCTCCCTTAATAAGCGGTTTTCTTTTTTTAAGCTTTCCCGTTCTTCGGCCTTTTTAAGCGTCAGGTAAACTTCATCGGTCTTAAAGGGCTTGGATATGTAATCATAGGCACCCAATTTCATGGCTTCAATGGCAGTATCAATGCTTCCGTATGCGGACATCATAATAACCGTGCTGGTGCCGATCTTGCCACGCGATTCTTTGAGAAATTCCATCCCGTTCATCTTGGGCATTTTGATATCACAAAGGACAAAATCATACTGCCCTCCCTCGATCATCTGCAGTCCTTCGGAGCCATCCGAGGCTGTATCGACTAGATAGTCCGCCTTCTTAAGCACGGTCGAAAGCATATGACGCATGTTGGCCTCATCATCGATGACCAATAGGCGTTTGGGTGTGTTGTTGCTGGAATTCATAACGACTTTGTACTCCGCGGTTCTATATTTTATGTTTATCGTGTTATTTTTACAGGTTTCAGGTGTCAGTGTTCAGGTGTCAGCAATTTAAAGCGAAATTTCGAATTATATATCATTTTATATTGCAGCCACCACCACGGCGCTTTTTCGAGCTGTCCGATGTTCAGCTGAAACCTGACACCTGACACCTGAAACCCGAATAAATACCAATTAAACGTATAAATAGTTTAAATGGGCTTAAGCTTGTTCTTGCCTATGCAAGGGCAACGAAATGACCATCGTTGTTCCGTAGCCATGCTCACTACTGCCCGTCATTTTGCCGCCCAGACTTTCAACAATCATAAAGCTGACGGAAAGACCCAGCCCGGTACCCCTGCCGGGATCTTTGGTGGTAAAAAAAGGATCGAAAATATTGCTTAAGTTCTCTTCAGCGATCCCCGGCCCGTTATCGGCAAACATGATGTGCAGTCGATCCGATGTCGCCTGGCTATGATGGTCGCCATTTTTCTCTAGAGCGGTGGAAATTTTCAACTTACCACCGTTTATTTTTTCATCGTCGGAAATAGCGTCTGCCGCATTGATGATCAGATTTAAAAAAACCTGCCGCAGCTGATTCGGATCGGCCAGCACGGTATCGTCTTCAGCAGCAAGGTCGAGAGAGAGCTCGATGTTTGACATCAAGGGTTGAACACGCAGAACCTCGGCCGTATCCTGGATGATATAATGCACGGAGACCGTCGTTCGATCCGAATTAGACGGTCTCGAAATTTCCAGAAGCTTGCGGATAATGTTGTTGATGCGCTCGATTTCATCTTCCGTGCGCTGAATATACTCATCCCTCTCATCCTCGGTGATATCCGGTCGTCTGAGCAATTCCAAATAGCCCATCACGATTCCGATCGGGTTTCCTATTTCGTGGGCAATACCGGCGGATAACCTCCCCACGGATGCCAATTTTTCCGCCCGGATAATGTCCCTCTGAGCCTTCTTCAACTCCAGGTTTGCACATTCAAGGGATAGAACCGTTGATTTCAATTTCTCTTTATCAGCGGAAATGCGCTTAAGCATGCTGTTCAACGCCGTTGACAGGCTGTTGAGCTCATTGTCTTCTTTCCGTACCGAAAAAATGAGATCGTCATCCTCCTTGTAATCTGCGGCCCGTTTGGCCAGCCGGGCCAGAGGCTGCAGGTAAAGTTTGGAAACGCGGTAAATTCCGACGACTGTCAGAATTGCCAAATTGATGAATATATATATAAACAAAAAACGCTGGGACCGTCTAAGGGTATGGTGAACCCTATCCAACGGCAACACAATGCTGATTCCCCCGACAGGCACACCGTTTTTTTTTAGCGGGGCGGAAAGTATCATCCGGGCCTTTTGATTCCAGAATATGCTCCAGGAGGTACCATAAAACTGTATCTTCTTTTCGCCGGCGGCAATCGCTTTTTGGGTGAATCCAACAAGCTCTTCAATCGATGCCTCTGATTTCTTTCCCAAGTAGCACTGCTCTCCTTTGCTTCCCAGGACCAACGCATTGGAGATCTGGGAATCATCGATCATCTTGGCTATAAACCACTCGGGAATTAAATCAGAAGAGGCCATACCACTGAGTAGGTTTTCCTCGAGAGAAGCCAGCAGAATGTTGGCCCTATAGATCTCGGAACGAATCAACTCACGCTTGACGGTCACCATCGTTACCAAAACGATCAGCAGCATCGCAACTAAAAGAAGGATTGCGATATTGAGCGCAATTTTCGCTTTGAGACCACGCGCAAACATTTAGACAAACTCCATACGGTTAAAATTAGTTATCAATACTCCAAAAACCTGGAATCATCCGTTTAAAATCAGTCTATAATGCAATTATAGTGCCTAAATTTAGTGTGTTGCGACTTTCTCGGCGGAGTCAGATGTAAATCAAAAATAAACGCAGTCTCCGTTCCAATCGAGCAGGCCAATAGGCTTACTATGTGCCCCTATCCCGCCATATTTCAGACTGTGTCGCAATTCAAAAAAGCGTTTAAATTCTGCCCGTCATGCCGGACTTGATCCGGCATCCAGTAGCGTAATCCTCTGAAAAAGCACTGGATTCCGGGTCAAGCCCGGAATGACGAAACAGCAACAAATGCAGTATTGTCAATTGCGACACAGTCTGTTTACCGGTATCAAGGCTTCAATCCCATTCTGAGCTTGCAGCATTCGTTCTCTACAGGTTCATCCTCGATTCAAATGATATTTTATGATAAATAGGCATTATTAATTTGGCAGGCGTCAAATTTGTAACGATTTCTGACAAGCACTTTAGACACCGGGGCGAAAAAGAAGGCAAAACGACAAATTAAAAAACCCGGAATCATTAAATGATTCCGGGTTTTAAAAAAATTCGGCGGCGTCCTACTCTCCCACACAGCTTCCCGTGCAGTACCATCGGCGCTTAAGAGCTTAACTTCCGTGTTCGGGATGGGAACGGGTGTATCCTCTTAGCTATTGCCACCGAAAAATGTTAGTTCGTATTTAGTTTTTGGTGTTTAGTGTTTGGTTTCAGAGGTGTCTGATGCTCAACACCAAACACAAAATACGAAACACCAAATACTATTTCCAATCTGTTTTTTCAGCACGAAGCTCTGGCATTCAAATCGATCATGTAAATTATTTTATGGCCAAGCCGCACGACCAATTAGTACCGGTAAGCTCAATACGTTGCCGCACTTACACATCCGGCCTATCAACCTTGTGGTCTACAAGGGGTCTTCAGTTCCACATGTTGCCATGCGGAAGGGATATCTAATCTTAGGGTTGGTTTCCCGCTTAGATGCTTTCAGCGGTTATCCTTTCCGAACTTAGCTACCCAGCAATGCCGCTGGCGCGACAACTGGAACACCATTGGTTCGTCCATCCCGGTCCTCTCGTACTAGGGACAGATCCCTTCAAATATCCTGCGCCCACGAAAGATAGGGACCAAACTGTCTCACGACGTTTTAAACCCAGCTCACGTACCACTTTAATTGGCGAACAGCCAAACCCTTGGGACCTGCTACAGCCCCAGGATGTGATGAGCCGACATCGAGGTGCCAAACCGCCCCGTCGATGTGAACTCTTGGGGGCGATAAGCCTGTTATCCCCGGCGTACCTTTTATCCGTTGAGCGACGGCCCTTCCATTCGGGACCGCCGGATCACTAAGACCTACTTTCGTACCTGCTCGAAATGTCTCTCTCGCAGTCAAGCTCCCTTATGCCTTTACACTCCATGGCTGGTTTCCAATCAGCCTGAGGGAACCTTCGCGCGCCTCCGTTACTCTTTGGGAGGCGACCGCCCCAGTCAAACTACCCACCAGACACTGTCCTTCGCCCGGATAACGGGTCGAAGTTAGAACCCTAAAATAATAAGGGTGGTATTTCAAGGTTGGCTCCACAAACACTGGCGTGCCTGCTTCAAAGCCTCCCACCTATCCTACACATACCATTCCAAAATTCAATGTCAAGCTGTAGTAAAGGTGCCGGGGTCTTTCCGTCTTTTCGCGGGTAGACGGCATCTTCACCGCCAATACAATTTCACTGAGTCCCTGGTTGAGACAGTGCGGAAGTCGTTACGCCATTCGTGCAGGTCGGAACTTACCCGACAAGGAATTTCGCTACCTTAGGACCGTTATAGTTACGGCCGCCGTTTACCGGGGCTTCGGTTCAAAGCTTCGCTCCGCCGAAACGGAGCTGACAAATCCCCTTAACCTTCCGGCACCGGGCAGGCGTCAGACCCTATACATCGTCTTGCGACTTAGCAGAGTCCTGTGTTTTTAGTAAACAGTCGCTACCGCCGTTTCTCTGCGACCCCCTTCAGCTCCGCATGTAAAATGCTTCACCTAATGAGGGCACACCTTTTCCCTAAGTTACGGTGTAAATTTGCCGAGTTCCTTAACCAGGGTTCTCTCAAGCGCCTTAGGATTCTCTCCTTGCCCACCTGTGTCGGTTTGCGGTACGATCACCTTATTATCTCGCTAGAGGCTTTTCTTGGCAGTATGGGATCAATCAGTTTGTTCCCGCAAGCGGGATCCTCGTCACCTCTCGGCCTTGTAAATGAAAGGACGGATTTGCCTATCCTCTCAGCCTACTGGCTTGAACCACCTATTCCAACAGGTGGATGACCTACCCTTCTGCGTCCCCCCAATCACTCTCGTCCCCGAAGGGACATTGATAATCCGGTGGTACAGGAATATTAACCTGTTTTCCATTACCTACGCCTTTCGGCCTCGGCTTAGGGATCGACTAACCCTGAGCAGATTAGCTTTACTCAGGAAACCTTGGGCTTTCGGCGAGCGGGTTTTTCACCCGCTTTATCGTTACTCATGTCAGCATGGTCTCTTCTGTCCTGTCCAGCCGTCCTTACGGTCGACCTTCAACCCGAACAGAATGCTCCCCTACCGATCCCTCGACGAATCGAGAAATCCCGCAGCTTCGGTAATGTGCTTGAGCCCCGTTACATCTTCGGCGCAGACTCACTCGACCAGTGAGCTGTTACGCTTTCTTTAAAGGATGGCTGCTTCTAAGCCAACCTCCTGGTTGTCTGGGCATTTCCACATCCTTTCCCACTTAGCACATATTTAGGGACCTTAGCTGGCGATCTGGGCTATTTCCCTCTCGACCACGAAACTTAGCTCCCGTAGTCTGACTCCTGTGATAGCAGTTAACGGTATTCGGAGTTTGGTTAGGTTTGGTAATCTGGTAGGACCCCTAGCCCATCCAGTGCTCTACCCCCGTTACTGAATAACACAAGGCTATACCTAAATATATTTCGGGGAGAACCAGCTATTTCCAAGTTTGTTTGGCCTTTCACCCCTATCCACAGCTCATCCGAGCAGTTTTCAACCTACAACGGTTCGGGCCTTCACGCAATTTTACTTGCGCTTCACCCAGGCCATGGATAGATCACTTGGTTTCGGGTCTACTTCACGCAACTAATACGCCCTGTTCAGACTTGCTTTCGCTCCGGCTACACCTAACGGCTTAACCTTGCTACGTAAAGTAACTCGCTGACTCATTATGCAAAAGGCACGCGGTCAGGCTGAATAACGCCGAAGCGATACTCATAGCCCTCCCACTGCTTGTAGGCACGCGGTTTCAGGTACTATTTCACTCTCCTCACCGGAGTACTTTTCACCTTTCCCTCACGGTACTAGTTCACTATCGGTCACCAAGAAGTATTTAGCCTTGGGAGATGGTCCTCCCGAATTCCCGCAGGGTTCCTCGTGTCCCGCGGTACTTGGGTTTTCGACCCAGGAAGGCTGATTCATTTCGCTTACAGGACTGTCACCCTCTACGGTAAGTCTTTCCAGACTCTTCAGCTATGAATCAGTTTTGTAACTTCCCGACAGATCCGAAACTCCGTCCGATCGAACCCCACGACACCAAATATGCAACGCTTTCGGGCTTGACACATATTCGGTTTGGGCTGTTCCCCGTTCGCTCGCCGCTACTAGGAGAATCACTGTTGTTTTCTCTTCCTGCAGGTACTAAGATGTTTCAGTTCCCTGCGTTCGCCTCTGTAACCTATGTATTCAGTTACAGATGTATCGGCACGACCCGATACGGGTTTCCCCATTCAGAAATCCCCGGATCAACGCTTGTTTAGCAGCTCCCCGAAGCTTATCGCAGCTTACCACGTCTTTCATCGCCTCTTGGTGCCAAGGCATCCACCGTGTGCCCTTAATAGCTTGGCCACAAAATAATTGACACGATCACATCAAATGCCTGTATTGGCTTCGTGCTTGAAAAAAACAAATTGTCAAAGAGCAAAATTCTAGTCAAAGAACAGACTAAAACGCAGTGCTAAATTACCAGCCGGGATTTTTGAATTTCTTCTCCTGGCTGAGGATTTAGCGAAATTTTAAAAGATGGTAAAGATTAATGGACCCGATCCTACGGCCACTCAGATGATAAGAAGGGCGCTTCAATTCGATTTACCCCCAACGCGATCACATCCTACAATTCTGATCGTGGTGGAGGTGAACGGATTCGAACCGATGGCCTCCTGCGTGCAAGGCAGGCGCTCTCCCAGCTGAGCTACACCCCCGAATCGATCACGGATTTAGGGTTGCAGATTTATCGAAATTCCAAAATCTTGCATCCAAAATCCTAATTCGCCTTTGGTGGGCCTGGATGGAGTTGAACCATCGACCTCACGCTTATCAGGCGTGCGCTCTAACCAAACTGAGCTACAGGCCCATCGAAATTCGGAATTACGAATTCGGATTCCAGAATACAATCCATTCAAATTTCCTTTTTCCGCATTCCAAATTCCGAATTCAATCCGGCCCATCATTCATTTCAAATGTATGAGAACAACACTTGATCTCTCAAAACTAAATAGTGGTAGAATGAGTCGAAAAGGTTTTTTCTTTCTAAAAAACTTCAACAAATATGGTTGCATCCTTAGAAAGGAGGTGATCCAGCCGCTGGTTCCCCAACGGCTACCTTGTTACGACTTCACCCCAATCATCAGCCATACCTTAGGCGCCTGCATCCCCGAAGGGTTTGCCCAACGACTTCTGGTACAACCAACTCTCATGGTGTGACGGGCGGTGTGTACAAGGCCCGGGAACGTATTCACCGTGGCGTGCTGATCCACGATTACTAGCGATTCCAGCTTCATGAAGTCGAGTTGCAGACTCCAATCCGAACTACGAACTGCTTTCTGGGATTGGCTCACCCTCGCGGGTTGGCAACCCTTTGTACAGCCCATTGTAGCACGTGTGTAGCCCTGGACATAAAGGCCATGAGGACTTGACGTCATCCCCACCTTCCTCCCCGTTAACCGGGGCAGTATCTTTAGAGTCCCCAACTAAATGATGGTAACTAAAGAAAGGGGTTGCGCTCGTTGCGGGACTTAACCCAACATCTCACGACACGAGCTGACGACAGCCATGCAGCACCTGTCACCGGGCTCCCCGAAGGGCACTCTCATGTTTCCAAGAGATTCCCGGGATGTCAAATCCAGGTAAGGTTCTTCGCGTTGCGTCGAATTAAACCACATGCTCCACCGCTTGTGCGGGCCCCCGTCAATTCCTTTGAGTTTTAACCTTGCGGTCGTACTCCCCAGGCGGAACACTTAATGCGTTTGCTGCGGCACAGCAGGGGTCAATACCCGCTACACCTAGTGTTCACCGTTTACTGCGTGGACTACCAGGGTATCTAATCCTGTTTGCTCCCCACGCCTTCGCGCCTCAGCGTCAGTATTGGTCCAGGAAGTCGCCTTCGCCACCGATGTTCCTCCTGATATCTACGCATTTCACCGCTACACCAGGAATTCCACTTCCCTCTCCCATACTCAAGTCCCATAGTTTCAAATGCACTTCCGGGGTTAAGCCCCGGGATTTCACATCTGACTTATAGGACCGCCTACGCGCTCTTTACGCCCAGTAATTCCGAATAACGCTCGCACCCCCCGTATTACCGCGGCTGCTGGCACGGAGTTAGCCGGTGCTTCCTTCAGTGGTACCGTCAGCACATGGTGATATTAGCACCATGTGGGTTCTTCCCACTTGACAGAGCTTTACGACCCGAAAGCCTTCATCACTCACGCGGCGTTGCTGCGTCAGGGTTTCCCCCATTGCGCAAAATTCCTCACTGCTGCCTCCCGTAGGAGTCTGGACCGTGTGTCAGTTCCAGTGTGGCTGATCATCCTCTCAGACCAGCTAACCATCGTAGCCTTGGTAGGCCATTACCCTGCCAACAAGCTAATGGTACGCGGGCTCATCCTCAAACAGTAGCTTACAAGTAGAGGCCACTTTTGATCTTTAAAACCGAAGCTTTTAAGATATTATTCGGTATTAGCATCTCTTTCGCGATGTTATCCCCAATTCGAGGGTAGATTACCCACGCGTTACTCACCCGTGCGCCACTTTACTAACTTCAGCAAGCTGAAGCGTTCTCGTGCGACTTGCATGTGTTAAGCACGCCGCCAGCGTTCATTCTGAGCCAGGATCAAACTCTCCAATTGAACTATAATATGCTGTATGGATAACAGCATTTTTTTCGGACCCGACTCATCCGAATCCACTATTTAGTTTTCAAAGATCAAACGTCCGCCATTATCAGGATGGCAGTCGAAAAAGCCGTTTATTAACCGCAAAAAACGACGTTTTAAATATACTAACTTGTTTACTCTTGTCAACCTTTTTTCGACTTCCGAATCAAATCTGAAGTTCCTTTCTTCAAGGCCTACAAGAGAACCGCAAAAGCATTATATTTATAACTATATTTTATTCGTGTCAAGAGAAAAAAAATATTTTTTTATAAAAATAATTAGCCGATGAACTTCTTTCAGGCAGGCTTTTCGCGACTCACAGAAAGAGACCCGGAAACTACAACGGCTATTTCCTTTTGTCAACTTAATTTTGTAATATTTTTATCTTTTTTTGGAACTATGAAGACTTAAGGTTTTCAATAAATGGTTTCAGGAAATAGGGTTCAAAGGTTCTGGGTTCACAGTTCAGGGTTGCCGTATCTGAATGCCCAACCAACTGATCTTTTTAACCTCTGAACCCTGAACGCTTAACCCTGAACTCTTATCTTATGAAACCGCTTTTTGCCGGATCTCAAGACGATTGTTTTTTCATCGTCCAGATCCTGCTCGGTGATCAATTGATCAAATACGTCAATTCTCTGGCCGTTCACATACGCACCGCCCTGCTGGATGAGCCTTCTGGCGGCACCGTTCGAATCCGCCAGCCCGGCATCCCGAAACAGCTTAAAGGCAGGTATGCCGGCTTTTAAGGCGTGTGCTTCCACCTGGGAATGGGGAACACTGACATCGTCTCGACCTGATTCGCCCCTGGGCACTGAGCTCGAGGGCAGGAGGTGACCCGAAATAGTGCGGCCGCCAAACATGCTGGCGGCAGCCTGATAGGCTTTAAGCGCCTCTTCTCTGCCATGGGCCAGCAAAGTGGTTTCGAAGGCCAGAACGACCTTGGCACTGTTCAATTCAGAGCCTTCGAGGGTATCAAGGGCGCGTATTTCATCGATGGGTAAAAAGGTGTAAAGCGCCAGAAATCTGGCTACATCGCGATCATCGGTGTTGACCCAGTATTGATAATACTCATAAGGGGGAGTTCTTTCAGAATCCAACCAGACCGCCCCTTTGGCCGTCTTACCCATCTTTTCGCCGCTGCTGTTCGTAATCAGAGGGAAGGTGATGCCAAAGGCTGTCTGTTGCTCCATTCGGCGTATGAGCTCAACCCCGGCTACGATGTTGCCCCACTGATCACTGCCGCCCATCTGAAGCCTGCATCCCTGGCTTCTGTATAACTCCAGAAAGTCATAGGCCTGCAGGACCATGTAATTAAATTCAATAAAACTCAAACCATCTTCAGAATCGAGGCGAATTTTACAACTTTCAGCTTTAATCATGCGATTGACGGAGAAGTGGCGCCCGACATCCCTCAAAAAAGAGATATAGCCCAGCTTGGTCAACCAATCGGCATTGTTAAGCATGATTGCCTTGCCGTCACTGAAATCAAGAAAATGGGAAAGCTGTTGCTTAATACCCATCGCATTTTCTTCTATGGTTTCCGGCGTCAGCAGCTTGCGCATCTCGGTTTTCCCGCTGGGATCTCCGACCAGGCCTGTGCCGCCGCCGACCAGGGCAATGGGGCGATGTCCGTATCGTTGCATATGCGCCAGCGACATAATCGGAACCAGGTTGCCGATATGCAGACTGGATGCAGTGGGGTCAAATCCGATATAGCAGGTTATATTGCCCTGATCGGTATAGTCATACAGCTCCTGATCATGGGTCGTCTGCTCGACAAACCCCCGCTCCCTAAGCTCATCAATTACGTTTCCCATTGTTCGTACTTTCCTAAATGGTTGGACCTGGCTAAATTCTTAGAATCGTTTATCCGGCATCATTATAATAGGTTTCAGGTGTCAGGTGTCAGGTGTCAGGTGTCAGAGGACAGAGGACAGATGCGATCTCTGATTGTCTGTAATTCACCACGCAACGCGTATCTCGCAACGCGCAGCCCGGGACTTCCAATTCGCAACTCATAACCTGACACCTGAAACCTGAAACCTGAACCCTATTTATTGGCGTATTCTACGGCCCTGGTCTCCCTGATCACCGTAACTTTTATCTGCCCGGGAAACGTGAGTGACTCTTCAATCTTTTTGACAACATCACGACTGAGCAAAATAGATTCTTCGTCGGAAATCTGTTTACTTTCCACGATCACTCGGAGCTCTCGTCCGGCCTGTATGGCATAGGTATTTGCCACGCCTTTGAAGGAATTCGCAATATTCTCTAAATCTTCCAGGCGCTTGATATAATTTTCCAGCAATTCTTTACGAGCGCCGGGCCTTGCGCCGGAAAGCCCATCGGCCGCCTGAACCAGCAAGGCATACACCGACTCCGGCGGCACATCTTCATGGTGGGCGGCAATCGCATGCACAACTTTTGGGGATTCGCCGAATTTTTTGGCAACCGTGGAGCCGATAACGGCGTGCGGACCTTCCACTTCATGGTCGATCGCCTTACCGATATCATGCAGCAGTCCCATGCGTCTTGCCATTTTGACATTTAATCCCAATTCGGAGGCCATAATTCCCGATAAAAAACCGACTTCAACCGAATGCTGTAAAACATTCTGAGCATAACTGGTTCGAAACTTTAACCGGCCGATGAATTTAATCAATTCATTGTGGATTCCGTGCACACCCAAATCAAAGGCAGCCTGCTCACCGGCTTCCTTTATGGCCATATCAACTTCCTGTTCCACCTTCTTAACCACGTCCTCAATGCGTGCCGGATGAATCCTGCCGTCGGAAATTAATCGCATCAAAGAAATACGCGCAATCTCCCGCCGAACCGGATTAAATCCCGACAGAATAACTGCTTCGGGTGTATCGTCAATGATCAAATCAATTCCGGTGGCTGCTTCCAGCGCCCGAATATTACGTCCTTCACGGCCGATAATTCGGCCTTTCATTTCGTCGCTGGGTAATTGGACCACCGAAACAGTTCTTTCGGCTACAAAATCCCCAGCATATCTCTGAATAGCAGTAGCAAGGATCTTTTTCGCCTTTTTATCGGCCTGCTCCTTGGTTTCATTCTCTATTCTTTTGATAAATTTGGCCCCCTCATGGCGCGCCTCATTTTCCATAGCCCGGATGAGCAACTCCTTGGCCTGGTCTACCGTCAACCCGGAAATTTTTTCCAGTTGCCTTTTTTGCTCCTCAATCATTTCACTGTACTCCAGCTCCTTGCGTTCAAGCTTGCCCTCCCGCTTGGTCAGGTGCCTTTCTTTGTGGGCTTGCTCTCGTTCCCGACGTTCGAGCTGCTCAGTTTTGTGATCAGTACTTTCTTCTTTGTGCATCAACCGGGCTTCTCTCTTTTTTAATTCTTCCCGGGTTTCCTTGGTTTCGGCATCAAACTCACTTTTTAATTTAAAAAGCTTGTCCTTTACCTCCAAATCGGCTTCTCTTAGAAGTGTTTCCGCCTTTTTCGTAGACTCTTCGGTCAACCGAACTGCTTCTTCTTCAGCCGCCCTTATTTTCTGGGTCATAATTCTGCCCTTGACCCAGTAGGCGATCAACAAACCGGCAAGAAAGCTTCCGATTCCGATCAATATACTGTAATCATTCATTATATATCTCCCTGGCCATCAAAGAACAGTTGTCATTGCTTTGATCACCAATTTTATCAAATCGCTTCGTAACGAGAAATCGGGGATAAGGTATCTGGGGACTCAAAATGAGGGAAGTAGCGCTGAAAACATCCGGTCATCCAACGGATTCCAGGAAAGGGAAAACCCCCGCCACAATGCCGTGTTGGCAGGTCTTTGAACCTGGGGTTCAAAGTGGGTACCGTTTAGCTTCTTTAGGCTTTTCTGATCAAGCAGAACATGCGCACCGAAGCCAGGGAAGGCTCCCATCGTAATAGCTGTTGGATCAAAGAATATCTTCCAATCACGCGCACGGCAGGGGCAACAGAGTTTCGTCTGTTATTCAACCTCGTTCACCTATAGATGGAACCCGGAAAGACCACTAAAGGAATCGGGCTATCAATGCTGGTATAGGCACAGGGAAGGTATTTTTGCTTATTTATGGATCACTTATGTCCAAATTCAGTTGTTGACCTGGAATTCCCATCACTGCACACTGTTATCCAATGTACGAATCAGTTTTGAAGTTCGATTTGTAACATCTCGCAACAATTTAGAATAATTGTTTTTCAGTTCCAAATGTTCATTGGCGATATTCAGTGCAGCTAACATTAAAATGGCTAATTTCGAAATATTTGATGATTGACCGGATTGCTGATTCTCAACTCGAGCCACTTCTTTGACCAGAAAATCAGCAACCTCCTTTTCCTTGGTTACTTCCGAATTGGCTTTAAACGTATGCGGTTGTCCAAAAAGCTCTATGGTTACAGTTTTTTCCAATGGCTACTAACTTTTTCCCTTCCGGTTCCCATACCGTGCCGACCATACCCAAAACTATTCTGATATCTCATTTATTCTGGTCAGCAAACCGTCAATTTTTGATCGGATCAAGGCCTTCTCCTCAGCGTAGCTTCTTTCCGCCTCAACCTTACCTTGAATCTCCTCCTCTAAACTTTTAATTTTTAACTTAAGTTCTAAATTGGTTGCCTCGTGGGCTTTGCAAATTTCGATTAATCTTTCAACTTTTTGTTCAATTTCTTCAAACTGCCTGAAGACATACTCATCATTCAAAATCTGTACCTCACCCTAAAATTAATTCAATATAATCTGTAATATATCAAAAAGTCAAGGGATAATCCGCAGCTGCTTTTTCATGATCTCCTCCACCGTTTCCAAATCCTGGCAGGTGTTGACCCCAATAATCTGTTGACAATCGGTGGAGACCCGGACGCCCATTTTCTTTTTTTCCTGGTATCCGATCTCCATAATATCGGTGAGGTACAATTCGCCCTGGGCATTGTCCGATCCGATTTTTGGCAGTGCTTTCAGCAAAAATCTTTTGTTGATACAATAAATACCGGTATTAATCAGCTTTATTTTCTTTTGCCTGGCGGTGGCATCGGCCTCTTCAATTATTCCGCAAATCAGGTTGTTTTCATCGAGCAATACCCGGCCATAGCCGTACGGATTTTCAAGCCTAACTGCCAGAAGTGAAATATCGCGTCCAGCATTCAAGTGGTCCTCTATAAGTCCGGTTATGGTCTCCGGTTCGATAAGGGGCACATCCCCGCATAAAATGACCACTTCTTCGCAATGTTCAGGGATATGCGGTAAGGCGCATAACACGGCATGGGCCGTTCCGAGCTGTTTATCCTGGTGGGCGAATATCAACTGATCGAAACCGGACAGGCATACCCGAACCGTTTGGGCCTGGTGTCCAATGACCACAATCACATTAGCACCGGCAACTTTTCGCGCGGCTTCAACAACGTAGATAATCATGGGTTGGTTCGCTATTTCATGCAGGACCTTGGCTTTGTCGGATTGCATGCGGGTCCCCATGCCAGCTGCTAGGATTATTACGGCAACATTATTTCGCATAAGTTCAACCTGTTTTATTATGAAAGAATTCGTTTAAAAAAACCACATCTGCAATTTAAAATCCCAAATCCCAAGCACCAAATTACAAATAAATCACAAATTCAAATATCCAATGACCAAAAACTTCGATTAAATTCAAGCAGTCTTTCTCCCAGTTTTGAATTTGGAGTTTTGGTCATTGAGATTTGTTTGTTATTTGGGATTTGTTATTTGTTATTTTGCGAAGTCCAGCAAAAAAATGACAAATTGCCTTGCCACATAATAAACCAACGATACCGTCCCCGGTCAAATAAAAAAGGGTAAACCAGCAAGTTGGTTTACCCTATATTATACATTATCCGCGTCAGGTGCAAATGTCGAAAAAGACCCGGATTTATAGTGGTTGTCAAAAAAACGTTCCGTTATTCAAACGTTTTTTCCTACAACCACTTATACCAGCCGGAATGTTTTTATGAAAAGCGGTATAAATATTACAGCCCGGCTATTTTTATGCGCACCACCGCTCGCTCAAGGGCTGCCTTGGCCCGGGCGATATCGACCTTTTCCTTGGCACGGTCATCGGCCAGTCGCTTTTCAGCCCGCTGCATGGCCTCTTTGGCCCGCTCCGGATCAATATCTTCCATTTTTTCAGCCGACTCCGCCAGTACCGTAACTTTGTCCGGAAGCGCCTCAGCAAACCCGCCACTGACGAAAACATAACGGTCCTTGCTGCTTTCATCCCGGTAGTGGATGGCACCTGTTTTTAATGAGGTCATAAAAGGTGTATGACCGGATAGTACACCGAATTCGCCCGAGCTGCCGGGCGCCATAACAATTTGCGCCATTTCATTGACAACTTCCCTATCCGGGGTAACGACTTCTAATCTGATATTGTCAGCCATATGAGTACCTATGAAATTTTATTGTCCTTCTAATACCGTCATTGCAATTTTTGTGCTTTAGGATCTTAGCTATTCAGCAGACAGCTTCTTGGCTTTTTCAATAACGTCCTCAATGCCCCCCACCATATGAAAGGCCTGTTCCGGGAGATCATCGTGTTTTCCCTCAATTATCTCTTTAAATCCTCGGATGTTATCTTCAATTTTGACATAGGCACCGGGTGTGTTGGTAAAAACTTCAGCAACATGGAATGGCTGGGACAGAAATCTTTCCAGCTTTCTTGCCCTGCTAACCGTAATCTTGTCTTCATCCGACAATTCATCAATTCCCAGGATTGCGATGATATCCTGCAGTTCCGTATATTTTTGCAGGATTATCTGCACCTGACGGGCAACTTGGTAATGCTCATCCCCGATATAGGCCGCATCCAGAATTCGGGAAGTCGAATCAAGCGGGTCCACCGACGGATAAATACCTTTTTCAACCAGTTTGCGGGAAAGTACCACGGTGCCGTCAAGGTGGGCAAAGGTGGTGGCAGGTGCCGGGTCCGTCAAGTCGTCTGCAGGCACGTAGACGCACTGAACGGCCGTAATTGACCCTTTGTCCGTCGAGGTAATCCGTTCCTGCAGTTCCCCGAGGTCAACTGCCAGTGTCGGTTGATAACCAACGGCCGACGGCATACGCCCGAGAAGGGCTGAAACTTCTGAGCCGGCCTGGGTAAATCGGAAAATGTTATCGATGAAAATAAGAACATCCTGTCCCTCGACATCGCGGTAATATTCAGCGGCGGTCAGGGCGGAAAGCGCCACCCGAGCCCTTGCACCGGGAGGTTCGGTCATCTGCCCGTAAATCAGCGCCGCCTTGGGCAGAACGCCGGCTTCTTTCATCTCATGGTAAAGGTCATTTCCTTCGCGGGTCCTTTCACCGACACCGGCGAATACCGAAATACCGCCGTGCTGCAAAGCGATATTGTTGACCATTTCCATCATAATAACGGTCTTGCCGACACCAGCGCCGCCGAAGAGGCCCATTTTGCCGCCACGGGGAAACGGGACAAGCAAATCGATAACCTTAATGCCGGTTTCAAGTACCCGCACGGTCGTATCCTGTTCCGTAAATTTGGGGGCTTCACGATGAATGGGCATCATTTTTTCCTGACTCACCGGCCCCAATCCATCGACCGGCCGGCCAACCACGTTGAGGACGCGGCCAAGTCCGGCTGCGCCCACAGGCATCATAATCTGTTTGCCGGTATCTTTTACCTTCTGCCCTCTGACCAGACCGTCGGTCACATCCATGGCAATGGTCCTGACCACATTGTCACCCAGATGCTGTGCGACTTCAACAACCAGATTGTCCTCTTCATCGCTGATTGCAGGGTTGGTGATATTAAGTGCCGTATAGATCGTCGGCAGATTGCCCTGCGCGAATTCTACGTCCACAACAGGCCCCATAACCTGCGTTATCGTCCCAATGTTTTCTCCCATCTATAGACCTCCAAAATGTTTAATTTGTGGCTCGTTATTGTATCAATATTTAATCACTTTTAAAAAAGATTGAGCAAAGCGAAGCCTTCCTTCGACATTCTGCGGTTCGATATTCTGCGGTGCTGCGGTTCGCTTTTAAACTCTTAGAACCCTAAACGGTTAATTAACCTCTATCCTCTAAGCGCCTCGGCCCCGCCGACGATGTCCATCAATTCTGCCGTAATGGTGGCCTGGCGGGCTTTATTATATAGCAGTGTTAAATTTTCGATCAAATCGTTACATGCGTTGGTAGCATTGTCCATGGCAGCCATGCGGGCGGCATGCTCGCTGGTGGACGTCTCCAGCAAGCAGCTGTGCAGCTGCACATGTACACTTCGTGGCAGCAATTCCCCCAAAAGACTGTCGGGTGACGGTTCACAAATGTGCTCCGCCAGGTACTCGCCGGTTTCTGCCGGGGCATCATCATCTTCGGTTTCGATCGGCGGGATTGGAAGCAGCTGTTTTACCATCGGGACCTGCCGGCCCATACTGATAAATTCAGCGTAGATCACATAGACCTCGTCATAGTCTCCGTTGAGATACCCTTCAACAAGCTTGCGCCCGGCGGTGGCGGCCACATTGAAGCTGAAGGTCGTGCCCACAATGCCGATATGCTGTTCAGCGATCGTGTATTTGTTTTTTCGGGCCCAGTCGCGTCCCCGTTTCCCGAAATTGGTAAAGGAAATTTCTACTGCGCCACTTTTTTTATCCTTTATAAAGGCCTTCGCTTTTTCAACCAGGTTGACGTTGAAGCCTGCGCACAGCCCCCGGTCTGAAGTACATAAAACCAGCCGGATTTTTTTTACTTCCTCACGCGGTACCAGCAGAGGGCTGGCTTCATCCCCGGACTTCTGGGCCAGACTACCCAGCACCTCCGAAAATTTGCTGGCATAGGGGCGAAAATTTTCCATATTCGCCTGGGCACCCCTCAATCTCGAGGTGGCCACCATATTCATGGCCTTGGTGATCTGTTTGGTCTTCTTTACCGCGCCAATTTTATTCTGGACATCTTTTAAGCTTGCCATACTGATTAACCTTCTCGCGTGTTGCGTGTTGCGGGTCGCGGGTTTCGCGTTGCGGGTTTCGCGTTGCGTGGTCGGTTTGTCAGAATTTCCCTCGCACCCCGTACCTCGCAACCCGTATCCCGCAACTCGTAACTCGATTTTATTTTATCGTATCCTTAAACTCTTCGCCGTAGGCCTTCAGGGCTTCGGCCATTAATTTGTTCAGGTCATCCGAGAAGGCTTCTTTTTCCTTAAGCTCGGAAAAAATTTGCGGATATCTGTCCTCGATAAATGAGTACAGCCCGGCTTCATATTTGGCAAGGACATTGACCGGGAGCTCGTCCAGATAGCCTTTGGTTCCGGCATACAGAATGCTGACCTGTTTTTCCATTGGCAGCGGCTGATACTGAGGCTGCTTCAGGATTTCTACCAGCCGTTGTCCACGCGTCAGCTGTCTTTGGGTAGAAGCATCCAGGTCACTGCCAAAAGCGGCAAAGGCTTCCAGTTCTCTAAACTGTGCCAGGTCCAGCCGCAGGGTACCGGCCACCTGCTTCATGGCTTTTACCTGGGCGGCACCGCCGACCCGGGATACGGAAAGACCGACATTAATCGAAGGTCTGACACCGGCAAAAAACAGGCCCGGCTCAAGATATATCTGGCCGTCTGTAATCGAAATAACGTTGGTGGGGATATAGGCCGACACGTCACCGGCCTGGGTTTCAATGATCGGCAGGGCTGTCAAAGAACCGGCGCCAAGCTCGTCATTCAATTTAGATGCACGCTCGAGCAGACGGGAATGGTTGTAGAAAATATCACCCGGATACGCCTCACGGCCCGGCGGACGTCTCAGCAGCAGGGAAACCTGCCGGTAGGCGGCCGCCTGTTTGGATAGATCGTCATAAATAATCAGGGCATGCTGACCTTTATCACGAAAATATTCTCCCATGGCGCAGCCGGCATAAGGGGCAATAAACTGCAGGGTCGCCGGATCACTGGCACAGGCGGATACGATGGTGGTGTATTCCATGGCGCCGTGTTTTTCCAGGACGGCATGGACCTGGGCAACCGTAGATTGCTTCTGACCGCAGGCCACATAGATGCAGTAAATATCGGTATCCTTCTGGGCCAGAATGGCATCAACGGCGCAGGCTGTTTTACCGATCTGGCGGTCACCGATAATCAATTCCCGCTGGCCTCTGCCCACCGGTGTCATAGCGTCAACCGCCTTTAACCCCGTGTAACACGGTTGGTGCACGCTTTTTCGAGCAATGACACCCGGGGCCACCATTTCGACCCGGCTAAATTCCTTGGCATTAATCGGGCCTTTGCCATCCAACGGCTCACCGACCGCAGAGACAACCCGACCTAGCACGGCTTCACCAACCGGCACCTGGGCAATCTTGCCGGTTCGTTTGACAATATCGCCTTCTTTAATGTGGATATCTTCCCCCATGATGGCGCAACCCACATTGTCCTCTTCAAGGTTCAATACCAGCCCCAGGATCCCACCCGGAAACTCTACAAGCTCCAGGGCCATGACTTTCTCAAGGCCGTAAACGCGCGCGATACCGTCACCAACCGACAAAACGACACCTGTTTCGCTCAGCTCAACTTCTTTGTCGTAATCCGTAATCTGTTCTTTGATAATTTGACTGATTTCTTCTGCTCTTAGTTCCATTAGACACCCTCACCCCTTTTTAATGATTCTCTCATATTGAGTAATTGTGTTTTAATACTCCCATCCAGAACAAGATCGCCGATGCGAGTCACAATACCGCCGATAAGACCTGGATCCTGTTCAACTTCAAGAATAATGTCTTTACCCGTCTTCTCCGACAGGGTGTTGCGAATCTTGTCAACCGTCGCAGATGACAGCGCGGTCGCCGAAATCAGGCTGGCCCGTGCAATACCTTTTAGGTCATCGGCCAGCTTTTGATAAAAGTCATTGATACTGCTCAAATAAGCAAACCGCCCCTTATTAAACAACAGGGTTAGAAAGGATTTCATAACCCGGGAAAGAGCCAGCTTCTCAATGACGGACTCCAGCACCTTTTTACGCCCCTCGGCATTGTAAAGAGGATTGCTGATAGCCCTCTCCAGAGCTGCTTCCTTTTGAACTAAGGCATTAAAATTTTCAAGTTCTTGCCTGTAGATTTCGATCTGGCCGTCTTCTTTTCCGATCAGCAAAAGTGCCTTGGCATAGCGCCGTGCAATTGCAAAGTTTTTCATCCTGCCCCCACCTTCATCAGATATTCATCAACGATTCTATCTTGATCTTCGCCCGTAAATTTGCTTTTTATAATATTTTCGGCCTTTACCAGTGATTTCTCGAATATCTCTCTTTGCAGCTCTAATTTTGCCTGTCCAAACTCATGTTCAATATTGCGACGGGCTTGAACCTGGAGCTTTTCAGCTGAGGCTTCAGCCTCCTTTAATATTCTTGCTTTGGCTTCGAGGCCCTGACGAACATAATCATCGACGATTTTCTCAGCCTCTTTTTCCAGCTGGCCCAATTTATCATTGTATTCGGCCAGCTGTTTTTCCGCTTCGGCCTTCTGAGTTTCCAATTCGTCAAGCTGTGCTTTGATCACCTTGATGCGGGAGCTGAGCGCCTGGGACAATGGTTTGCGTAAAACAAAAACAAGCGCCACCACCAGCACTGCAAAATTCATCACCCGGAACGTATCCGTTGATACCCATCCTTTGGTTCCGCCCTCACCGGATGAGCATAAGGCCGCTGAGACTGAAAATGCTATCAACAAGAGAACATATAGGATAATGACCGCTTTATTTTTTTTCCCGGGATACGATCGGCCGGTACCGGAAGTCTTCATCAAACAGCCCTCCCCAGAATTTTTTCACTGATTTGATCGGCAAAACTGTCGACTTCTTTTTGCAGGCTTGCTCTTGCAACCCCAGCTTCTTCCTTGATTTTTTCACGAATTTGCACTAACTCTGCCTGGGCTTTCCGATTGATGTCGGCAATAATTGATTTTTCTTCATCGGCCGCTTCCTGCACCAGCGCGTTCTTTTTTTCAACGCCTCTGGCCCGTGCTTCTTTTACCCCCGCCACAAAGGCCTCGTCTTTTTCCCGGGCATCTTTGGTGGTGGTTTCAATCGAGAGTTCAAGACCATTGACTTTGTCTTTTCTCTGGCGCAAGATTTTACGGATCGGCTTATATAAAAGCAGGTTCAGCACCCAAATGGTGAAAACGAAGTTGGCAATTTGGATAAAGACGGATCCGTCAGGGGTGACGGTTACCCCGCCGCCGCCGGACTCACCTCCGGAGCCAAGGGCGTGCAGGGGAAATAGAAGACAAGTCAGGGTAAGCAAAAAAAACAGAAGTGGAAAACCTTTCCGGTAAATACCAGAAATTTTCATAAAAAACCTCCATAACCAATTTTCAGCAGCGGTATGAAACACAAAATCTATGAAATTTTCCCTGTAATGAAGAGGCGTGACTGCGGCGGTCTATAACATCTGACCTGATTGATTGTCAAAGGTTTTTTGAAATTTTTTATCATCTGGTATCTGAAAGCGGCCGGGAAGGTAAGTGGTTTGGATTGTTACAGAAATATAGAAATGGCAACTGGCTGTCCGGGATGCGCAATAACCTAATCCCCCTGGATGGCGAAGGGATATGGTGGCAACATAATCCGGTGAATTTTGACCTCGGTGTGGTTGTCAAGAACCCATTATTTATCTTTTGGATTTTCACTCTGCGCTTGCATTTTTCACAAAAAAGGTTGGTTTTACAGCTTTGTCTGGCTGGGCCTTCATCACACAATTTCCATTAAAAACACCACCCGGCTCAATGGAGATCACCGGCGCATGTATATCACCTCCGACTCTGCCCGGGGGATAAACTTCAATACGTTCCGTGGCTTCGATGGTACCGTTGAGTTCACCCATAACGACAGCCACATTGACAAACACTTCGGCGTTGACAACGGCTTTTTCGCCGACAACCACCGTACCGCTTTTGCTGGAAATTTTACCCTTAACCGTTCCGTCAACTCTTATAGTTCCCTTAAATTCGATGTTACCGTCAATACTGGCATCAGCACCGATAAAGGTTGAAATTCGATCCGATCCTTTTTCTTTTTTCATTTTATTAGCCTACCTCTTCGTTGGATTTGATGATTGACAATCTCGCAAACAACTGGAAAAGCAGCCATTTACGAGAGTGTTTCGTTTTTAGTGTTTTGTGTTTGGTTTTTGGTATCCTGACCGACCGAACATTCTGCCACTCATGCCAAACACCACACACAAAACACCAAACACATGATGAATTCGTTTTTTTTCGAATTCATCATTCAAGCATAAATCGTCGCATACTCACATTCATCAATAGGCCGATACCGATAGCAGTTGTCAAGACCGATGATCCGCCATAACTGACTAGCGGCAACGGCACACCAACCACCGGCATCAATCCCATGGTCATGCCGATGTTAATAATTACCTGCCAAAAAAACATAGAGGTGATCCCGACTGCCAGAATAGTTCCAAAAGGTTCCCGGCATCCCTGGGCGATTTTGAGGCCCCAGAATATCAGGAGCAGAAACAAAAGAACAATCACGACGGAGCCAATAAAACCCCATTCTTCAGCAAGAACAGAAAAAATAAAATCGGTGTGCTCTTCAGGAAGAAAGGATAAGGCATTCTGGGTGCCCTGCAAAAAGCCTTTCCCTGAAATCATTCCCGAACCGATGGCAATCTTGGATTGAATAATATGATACCCCGCTCCCAGCGGATCAAGGTCCGGATCCAGGAATACCATAATTCGCCGCTTCTGGTATTCCTTTAAAAATAACCAGACAAGGGGGACCACCGCGGCACAGGATACCATCAAATATATAAGCGATCGTCTCTCGATTTTTACAAATAGGGTGATGGACCCGGCAATTAGCAATAGCATCCCGGCCGTTCCTAAATCCGGTTGTTTGACGATCAATACAAAAGGAATGAGGATCAGAATAGCAGGCCTGAAAAGCTCTCGCAGGGAGTAGCCTCGGGTGTTGGCATCCTTTGAATAATATCGGGCAAGCACGATCATAACCGCTATTTTGGCCAACTCCGAAGGCTGCACGGATACCGGCCCCAGTATCAACCAGCGCCTTGAACCGCCGACATATTTGCCAAAAAAAAGAACCCAGAGCAGCAAAAGGATACAGCCGATGTAAAGTACCGGCCCCCAGCGGTCCAGCAGTTTATAGTTAACTGAAAAAGAAACTGCCATGGCAACCAGGGCGGCCGAAAACCAGACCAGCTGCTTGTAAAAAATAATCTTCTGGGGTTCCGGGGTCTCGGCGGTAACGGCACTGTAGAGCGTAAGCAACCCAATACCGCCAATTAAACCGGCGAGACCCAGCAGCCCCCAATCGAAATATTGTAAAAGTCGTCGGTCAAACATTGTTGCTTAAGTTCCGGTTAATAATTTCTGTTGCTGGTCATATGTTAGGTGTCAGGTGTCAGGTGTCAGGCTGAACATCGGAGTGTCCGAGCCGAGGCCGACCTTACTGATCTTCGCCTTCCCTGACACCTGAAACCTGACACCTGAAACCCTAAATACGCTACAAACTTCTATCAATTCGCCTAACCACCCCACCTATCTTCATGGCCACCATCTTGGGCCACCTGACCGGATGATTGCGGTTTTCGCAAATACGTCTTGATAAGCTCTCTGGCTACGGGCGCCGCTGCGCTGGAGCCGTGCTCACCGTGTTCAATCAGGACCGCCACAGCAATTAAAGGGTTTTCAGAAGGTGCATAGGCAACAAACCAGGCGTGGGCTCTGAGATGGGCCGGCCTTTCTTCTTCCGGCCGGGTATCATCCTCTTTGCGACCGATAACCTGGGAGGTCCCCGTTTTCCCGCTGATCTGGATATCTTGCAGATGGCTGCCGCGAGCGGTGCCCTGGTCGCTGTTAACGACGGCCCATAGGCCGTTTTTCACGATTTCCAGGGTTGTCCGACTGACCGGCAACTTCCCGATCACCTGGGGTTCGTTTTGATACAAAATGCGGCCATCCGGGGTTTTAACCGCCTCCAGTATGATCGGTTTGTATCGGGTTCCACCGTTGGCAATCGCAGCTGTCATCCCCACCATCTGCAGCGGCGTTGCCAGATTAAATCCCTGTCCAATGGCAACAGACAGGGTTTCGCCCTCCTGCCAGGGGACTCCGGTACGCCTTTTTTTCCATGCTGCAGTCGGTATCAATCCCTTGGCTTCTTTGTCCAGATTAATCCCGGTGGGTGATCCCAGGCCGCATGCTTTGGCATACCAGGCCAGTCGGTCAACTCCCAGCAACTCGCCGACCTTATAAAAATAAACGTCGCAGGACTCGGTTATGGCTTTGTGAATCGCCACTTGTCCATGACCGCCTTTTTTCCAGCAGCGGTAGGTGCGATTGCCAAAGCGGTAAAAACCAGGACAAAATACCTGGGTATTCTCGTCGATGACACCTTCCTCCAATCCGGCCAGGGCGGTAATAATTTTAAACGTGGAACCGGGTGGATATTCGCCCTGAATGGCTTTATTCTCCATGGGGCGGAAGGGATTGGAGATCAGGGTATCCCATTGCTCGTGGGACATGCCTTCTGCAAAGTAGTTCTGGTCAAATGAAGGACTGCTGGCTAAAGCCAGAATTCGGCCCGTGCTTGGTTCCATAGCCACCGCAGCCCCGGCAACGCCTCTCAGGAGTGACTCGGCCTTTTTCTGCAAAGCATGGTCAATGGTTAAATAAATATTCTGGCCGGGTTTGGCGGCCACCGTTTTTAATACCCGCACCACCTGACCATTGGCGTTGACCTCAACCTGACGCCCCCCGCGTGTCCCTCGCAGATAATTCTCGTAAGCCTTTTCGGCACCAAATTTGCCGATGAAATCGCCCCGGCGACGTCCCGGATATTTTTTTCCGGCAAGCTCATCAGGGCTGATTTCGCTTAAATATCCGATAAGATGAGCTGCATCCTGCACATTAAGGTAATGTCTTTGCAGCTTAACATTGACCTCAATTCCGGGAAGATCGTATTTGTGGGCTTCCATGGATGCCAGGGCATTGCGGCCGATATCCTGCTTCATCAAAATCGGCTTATATGCTGAGATACCTTTGCTGGTTGTAAGTTTCAGCATTAATTCCTCATGGGAAACATTGAGGTGTTTGGCAACTTTTTTTATAGTCTCTTCAACCGTTCCAGCATCTTTTAGGGTAATACTGACGTCAAACGACGGTCTGTTCTCCACCAGGACATACCCATTGCGATCGTAAATCAGCCCCCTGGGCGGATCAATGCTTTGAAGTCTAATCCTGTTATTGAGTGACAATAGATGATATTCTTCGCCCTTGACCACCTGAAGATAAACCAGCCGCAATAAAAGAACCGCAAAGGCCACCAGGACGCATATCATGACACCCGTAACGCGTTGCCGGTACCATTCGGCATCTGCTGTTTTTAAATATTTATCTGCCATGGTGTTTTGAATGATAAATGTCGAATGAATAATGAAAGTATTCTATCATTTTATTCTTAGACAAATTAAAAATTATCGCTTTTATATTGATGTAATCCAAAATAAACAGTTGGTCTCAATTTAGTTTTCTCCAGAAACTGAAGATATGGAATTCCAAATGACGGAGCGAAGCGATTTCCATAATTCGTCATTCTTCATTCGTCGTTCGTCATTCCAAAAGCATTCGTCACTATTCATTCTGCCTGCGAGCATAAAGGGCCCGGAAGCCGGTATCCAACCAATTGTGCGTGTTTCTGAAAATTATTAAAAATACAGACCCGGTAAGCAATGCCCACAGAATCTGAACGGCAACGATTTTAACAGCATCGCCGGCCAACTGCTGCTCGGGACTGAAAATGACGAAAGAGCCCAGAAAAATGAGGTTTTCCGCCAGCACTCCGGCGGCAACGATAACGGTGATGCTAGTCACTCGCTTGCCGACCTGAAGCAATTGGGTGATTCCTTTTACGCCAATAAACAGCCAAAAGTAGCTGGTTAAATAAAGCCCGAAGAAACTCCCGGAAAGGTTGTCCATAATAAACCCGAGAAAACAGACAAAGAGCAGGCCCTCACGAATAGGGCGCGACAGGCTGAGATAAACGATAAAGGGAATCAAGAGATCATAAAATCGGTCCAGCATTGACAAATAAGGCATGACCGTGGTCTGCAAAATGACCAGCACCAGACAAATACCTATATTGAAACAATAACTCATTGCCGACTCGCCATATCTTGTTTTTCAACTTCCAGGACCACCAATACCTCTTCAAGTTTCTCAAAATCAACAAAGGGCGTTACGATGACTTCATGGAAAATATCGGCGTCATGCTCGATAACTTCGGATACCAAACCGATCCGTAATCCTTTCGGATAAACACCGTCCAGGCCGGAAGATACGACAGTATCACCGACGCGAACATCATTTTTACGCAGCACGAAGTCCAGTCGGCAGCGATCCGTTGATTCGCCTTTGATGACACCCCGGGCTCTGGTTCTTTGCACCAGGGCATCCACGGCACTGTTGCGATCGATTATCAACATGACTTTAGAATAGTGATTCGATACCTCAATTACCTGACCGGCTATACCTTGCGGCATCACCACCGGCAGGCCCTTGGCCAGCCCGTCAGCTCTGCCCTTATCAATGATAACCGTTTTAAACCAGGCCGATGGATCCTTGCCGATGACCTCTGCGGCAACTACCATTTCGCTAATGGTTTTCTCAAAATCAAGTAAATTGCGCAGGCGGACATTGGCCAGTGCAGTCTCCTGCCACTGGTTATTAACTTCAAGCGCCTGATTGAGTTGTGTTCTTATAATCTGATTTTGCCTGGTGACGGTAACCAGATAGAAATAGTGCTGCCAAATGTCCCTGGTAAACCGCATCGTGCGGGTAACCAGTTCCTGGAAGGGAGAAATAAAAGAAATGGCAATTCGCTCTAGACCGAAGGTCGTGTAGCGCCTGCTGTTAACTGAAAGGACAATGATGTTGACGGCAATCAAAACGATAACGCCAACGATGAGCACCATTTTTCTGGAAAACATAGATCTGAATGGGTCGGAGTTTTTACATCCGAAAGCAATTACAGCTTATTTTTTTAGGTCTGGGTTTTGGATTCAAACATGGACGATTGCGTTACGTGTTGCGCGTCTCGTGTTTCGGGTTGCGCGTTAAAATTCGGAATTCTGTCGATCAAAACTCGAATGCGACCCATTTCCCTCGGAACAAGCCCCCGGCATCCTGCAACTCGCAACGCGTAACCCGCAACTTGCAACCCGAACCTTTCAAGTTATGAGTACTTCCCTTAAAAATTCTAGATTATCCAAGGCTTTACCCGAACCCAGAGCAACTGTCGACAGCGGATCTTCGGTGACGGTAATTGGCAAACTGGTTTCCTCACGAAGCAAACGGTCCAGGTTTTTAAGCAGAGCGCCGCCACCGGTCAGGATAATTCCGCGATCGACAATATCGGCGGACAGTTCCGGTGGTGTCTGCTCCAGGGCAATCTTTACCGTCTCAACAATGGCATCAATTTGCTCGGAGATCGCGATTCGGATCTCTTCCGAATCGATGGACAAAATTTTAGGGATCCCCGAAGCCAGATCACGGCCTTTGACCTCGATGGTTTCCAAATTCTGCGGATCCGGATACGCATTGCCGATGGTAGTTTTGATAACTTCAGCTGTCCGCTCACCAATTAACAGGTTGTATTTGCGCTTAATATATTGGATGATGGCAGAATCCATCTTATCACCGGCGACACGCACGGACCGGCTATAGACAATTCCCTTTAGCGATATGACAGCTACCTCGGTCGTCCCGCCGCCGATATCAACCACCATATTACAGGTAGGTTCGGCAATTGGCAGTCCGGCACCGATGGCGGCAGCCATGGGTTCCTCAATCAGAAATACTTCGCGGGCACCGGCCGATTCAGCTGATTCCCGCACGGCGCGCTTTTCAACCTGGGTGATCCCGGAAGGAACGGCCACGATAATCCTGGGACGTACAAAGGTTCTTCGGTTATGCACTTTGTGAATAAAATGTCTCAGCATTGCTTCGGTAACTTCAAAGTCCGCAATCACGCCGTCGCGCATGGGTCGAATTGCCAGAATGTTGCCCGGAGTTTTGCCGAGCATATTTTTCGCTTCAAGACCAACGGCCAGAACCCGGTTTTTGGACCTGTCGCCGGTGCTGACGGCAACCACGGATGGTTCGCTCAACACGATTCCCTTGCCTTTTACGTATACAAGTGTGTTGGCCGTGCCCAGATCAATCGCAAGGTCGTTGGAAAATATTCCCAGAATGCCATCTAAAAAAAGATTCATAATCCCTCATAATTGCGCAACTTGGATGCGCCGGTTGGTTAAATCCTTAACTAAAAAAATAGAAATAAATCAGTAAATTACTATCAGAGTTATCATAACACTACAAGAAAAAATTATCATCAAAAAAATG
>Ga0210060_1000175_pt1 | contig 34643 bp, 35 predicted proteins | sample Joice_CattailNLB_FD_184871 | JGI IMG/M metagenome (GOLD analysis project Ga0210060, IMG submission 184871) | Wetland microbial communities from San Francisco Bay, California, USA, that impact long-term carbon sequestration - Joice_CattailNLB_D2... | ecosystem: Environmental > Aquatic > Marine >...
CCGTGCAGGCGCTCGCCTACGGGGTCCGCTTTTCAGGGTGCACCGTTCATTTTCTCGACGAAGGCGTCGACACCGGCCCCATCATCGTCCAGGCGATCGTTCCCGTCTTCGACGACGACACGGAGGACACGCTCGCGGCGCGGATTCTCGTGCAGGAGCACCGGATCTATCCGATGGCAATCCGCCTGTTCTTCTCGGGCAGGCTCGCGTTCGAGGGAAGGAAAGTCAAGGTCCGGGGGGAGCCGAAAATTCCGGAGTTTTTTCATCGGAACCCGGACGCTTAGCCGTCATTCCCAGCGCAGGAAAAAGAAATACCCCCAGTATTTCCACCCCTCCACGAGGAAGAGGCTCGGCAGCCGGCGCCACGCTCCCTTTCGCCTCCAGTTCGAAACCACCGGCGACACCGATATCGAAACGTCGGGGGGCAGGATCTTTCGCATTGCGAGGTAGGCCCGTGGAACGTGATAGTCTGAGGTAACGAGAATCACCTCCCGGTACCCTCGGGAGACCACGGCCGATTTGGCCGAGAAGGCGTTTTCCAGCGTGTTCTCCGACCACCCCTCGATGTGGATCCGTAAAAGCTCGGCGGGAGATATCTCCATTCCCGCGGGAAGGATGTTCGAAAGCGTAGCCTCCCGCCCCGCCCCGAGAATGAAAAGTTCCTTCCCCTTCCCCTCTTTCCAGGCCCGAAACCCCTCGGCGATCCGGTTCTCTCCGCCGGTCAGCACCAGTATGGCGTCCGCTGCCTTTCCGGTCGAATGCCCCTCGCCGCGCGCGAGAAGATGGGGAATCGCCGCCGCGCCGAGCAGGAGGAGGATCAGGACGGTGGCGGTTTGCCGAACCCTGCTCTTCTTCCGGGGGACTCCCAATCGAAATTGGTCTTGCTTTTGCCCTAGCATCCGTGTTATTTTCCCTTGGTTTTCACCACGGAGGATACCATGGCCAAGTGCTCGATTTGCGGGAAGGGACCCAATTTCGGGAACAGCGTTTCCCACGCCAACAACCGGTCCCGGAAAAAATGGAAGCCCAACGTGCAGCGGGTAAAAACGGTCACCAACGGAACCGTCCGCCGCGTCCACGCGTGCACGCAGTGCATCAAGTCCGGGCGGATATCGAAAGCCCTCTGATTCATTCGACTGACGCGACCGCGTCGATTTCCACCAGCGCTCCCGCAGGAAGTTTCGCCACCTGGATGGTCGCGCGCGCCGGCGGGTTTTCCGGGAAAAACGTCCCGTACACCTTGTTCATCGCCGGGAAATCGGACAGGTCGACGAGATAGACGGTCGTCTTGGCGACCGAACGCAGTGAGGCACCGCCCGCCTCCAGAACCGCGGCCAGGTTGCACAGCACCCGTTCCGTCTGGGATTCTACCCCTCCTTCGACCAACTTCCCCGTGGCGGGGTCGAGCGGAATCTGCCCCGAACAGAACAGGAACCCCCCCGAGAGGATAGCCTGGGAATAGGGCCCGATGGCCGCCGGGGCCTTGTCCGTCCGCACCGTTTCCCGCACCTTCTACCCCTTTCCCCGCTCGACGGGCATAGATAATTTTGTACATAAACAAATACTTAGGTAAACCAAGTCATCCAAGCTATGTTGTTTTTGTTCATTTTACTCTTTTTGAAAGGGAGGTAGCACAAAACTAACACATCGAAATGTACGGTGATTCACCCCTATCAGGTGTTACATACTTTCGAGAAACGGCGATGCTTGCGAAGCGATAGGTTCCAATGCTGGAGGGAAATTTCGAATGGTATCTGCCCATGTCTGCCCCCATAGGAAGCAATACGACATTATTCTTTGTTAATCTGACGCCAAGGGAGTGATAGATAGAAGACAGATGGTCGGCCCGGCCGTTCGTCAAGGCGCCCTATGGGAGAGACACGTACAGAATAGGCAAGGGTCGGGGAGGGAGAGATTGGTGCTCCTTGGCACGTGGGTCATATATTTCCGCTTGACTCCTCCTGCTTTGCTCAAATATGTTTTTGAACAATAAAGGAGGTGGGGAGATGCCGAAGGAAATACGAGTCAACGCTGTCATTGACCCTGCATTGAAAAAGCGACTCTACCGGGTACTTCTCGAAGAAGACCTGACTTTCTCCGACTGGCTCCGGAAGCAGATCGATGCGTACCTCAGGAAGATGGAACCGATGAGGAAACCACGCAACAGAAAAACGGGGTGAGAGATGAAACGGTTCGCGATCTTCGCCGTCTGTTTGCTTGTTTGTTCCATCGTCGCGGAATCATCCGCCGAAATATATCTGGGAATACCCCCGTTCAAAGCATTGGGGGATGTAAAGAAAATGTTCCCGGGAGCAGAGTTTAAGAAGTTGAACCCCGCGTGGGCAAAGGAAGATGATGCGATGTATTCCATAACCGGGGAAGGGATCGAGGGGAAAATAATTATTATGTTTCACGATACTCGGCCTTTGAACCGGGATTATATGAATCAAGAAACAGACGATACCATGAAGCGTTTATTTAAAGAATATTCCGAGAGGTCGGATGATGATTCTCTCCTTGTGACATGGGTAAGATGGGTCCCGGATGAACCTTTTCCGGTTGAAAGGTTGATTACAAAATATGGGAAACCGGAAAAAAGCGATTATTCTTCCGTAGATTTCAAACCATACTACCTATGGAAAACAAAAGGAATCTATGCACATCTCTCCGATGACGGCGAAAAAGTTGTAATGATTACATATCATCCAACGGAAAAGGAATTGAATGAAGCAGATGAGGCTAGAGTCAAGATTGTGGTGGAAAAACCTCCACTTTCTCAGGAACATAATAAAATCGGTCCTATAGAAATTGAAAAACGTACCCCAGGAATGGAGGAGCAAGGTAAAGAGGAGGCGAGATAGATGGGCGACAAACTGCGCGAGCGCAAAGGGACGTATCGCTATCTGGCGTTCGGTTTGCTCCCCCTTCTGGTGACGACATCATTGGCTGTTACAGCGTATTCGGGAGAATGGGAGGATGCTGTCGCCGCTTATAGTCGAGGGGACTACACAACAGCGTATCGTCTTTTCAAGCCAATGGCACAGCAGGGAATGGCCGAAGCCCAGTTCATCCTCGGCCTCATATACGATAACGCCCGAGGCGTCCCGCAGGACTACGCCATGGCAGTGAAGTGGTACCGAAAAGCGGCAGAGCAGGGAATTGCCAAGGCCCAGTTCAACCTCGGCATCAGTTACGAGGACGGCCAAGGCGTCCCGCGGAACTACATACTGGCGTATAAGTGGTTCGACCTCGCATCTTCTGCACTCGAAGGAGAAGGTCGGGAGAGAGCCATAAAAAACAGAAACAGTGTCGCCTCCAAGATGACTCTGGAACAGATTGCCGAGGGGCAACTGTTGGCACGGGAGTGGAAGCCGAAGAAGGAGGTGAGATAGTTGGGCGTCAAGGTGAGGAAGGACATATGGATGTATCGCTATCTTGTATTCGGGTTGCTCACCCTTCTGATTTCTACATCGATTGCTGTTACATCGTTCGGGGGACAGTTCGAGGATGCTATGGCCGCCCTCAATCGGGGCGATTATGTAAAAGCCAGCCGATTGATGAAGCCATTGGCAGAACAAGGAGAAGCCAAGGCCCAAGCTGAACTCGGCGAAATGTACGCAACTGGCCAAGGCGTCGAGAAGGACTACGCCGAGGCGGAGAAGTGGTTACGTAAGGCAACCGAGCAAGGAAACGCCATTGGCCAATACAACCTCGGAGTCATGTACGAACGCGGCTTGGGAGTCCCGCAGGACTACGCCGAGGCAATGAAGTTGTATCGGAAGGGGGCCGAACAGGAAGATGCCAATTCACAGTTCAACATCGGAGCCATGTACGCCAACGGTTGGGGCGTTCCGCAGGACTTCCTCGAAGCGGTGAAGTGGTACCGAAAGGCCGCCGAACAGGGAGACGAGGGTGCCCTGATCCGCCTCGGCTACATGTATTCACAGGGACAAGGCGTACCGAAGAGCTACGCGGAGGCCCTGAAGTGGTATCGTAAGGCAGCCGATCAAGGAAGTGCCGCAGGCCAGCACAATCTCGGATATATGTACGCTACTGGCCAAGGTGTCGAGAAGGACTACATTTTGGCGTACATGTGGTTCAACCTTGCGGCTACCCGGTTCCCTGCATCCGTAAAAATGAGGGATCTTGCTGCCTCCAAGTTGACCCCAGACCAGATTGCGGAGGCGGAGAGGATGTCGCGGGAGTGGAAGCCGAAGAAGGAAATGAAGTAAATGGGTATCAAGGTGCGTAAACACAATCCCTGGATTTGTTCGTTAGGAGTGGGAATGTAGATCATGAATAAATACCAGAAATCCATATTATTACTGGGATTATTCGTAATCGTACTTATGGGCTTTTTCCCTCCGTGGGATTTCAGTTTCGAAGGAAGTGATGTAATTAGATCTGGGCCTTATGCTTTTATTTTTTCACCACCAACGTACAAACCGTATGGCATCGAAGGGATTCCTCGGATAAATACCTTTCGCCTATTGGTGCAATGGGGTGTCACCGTAGTCTTTATCTCGGGTTTATTATTATTTCCAGATAATCGGTCCTGAAACGGAAGAAACCGGCGATCCAAACCCGTAATTACGCAGATCCGATTCCCCGCACGTAACCTGCGAGGCGGCTTGTGACGATTTTCTTCGCCGGAAAGCAGACCTCCGGGGCAAATCAACCCTTAATTAAATCCTCGCCAAAGGTTTACCTAGAATTATTCGCGGGGAGATTCATCGCGGACCTAACGGAGAAGGACGGAACGACTTCATCCTGGCCCGGCAGAACTACAATACTAGCGGAATCGGCAGGAGAGGAAGCACATAGTGGTTGATTTTAAAGCGGTTTCTTCTATCCCTTTCCCCGCTCGACGGAATAGACGTTCTTCACCTTCTCGATCGATTTGATGAGCGTGGACAGGTGCTTCGCGTCGCTCACCGAGACGTCGAAGCTGCAGATGGCGCGCTTGTCCCGGGTGGTCATGACCACGGCGCGGCGTATGTCCACGTCGCTCGCCGTGATGGTCCGGGAGATGTCGGCGAGCAGCCCGGGCTTGTCTGCGCAGATGACCTTCAGCTTCACGGGATGGGCGGCCTTTGTCCCCTCCTCCCACGCCACCTCGATCGCTCGGGCGGGATCCGTCTCCAGGGCCTTCGAGCAGTTCCTCGCATGGATGGTCACCCCCCGCCCCCTCGTGATGAATCCGACGATGGGGTCACCGGGCACGGGATGACAGCAGTTCGCCAGACGGATGAAGATGTCGTCCACTCCCTTGACGATGACCGCGCTCGGTTTCCTCGTGGTGACGCGCTTGATGAGGGCTTCGAGTCTGGACTCCTTTCCCTTTTCCTGCAGCTGTTCCGGCGGGACGAGGCGTCGCAGCAGCGGGAACAGGGAGGCCTTCCCGTACCCGAGGGCGATGCAGTAGTCGTCGGCTGCCTTGAAGCGGTTTTCCTCGAGGACTTCTGCGAACTCCTTGGACTTCAATGTCTTCGAGAAGGAGAGGGAATGCTTTCGCAGCTCGCGCTCCATGATCTGGCGCCCCACCGTCAGACTGTGTTCCTGTTGCTCCTGCCGGATGAACGCGCGGATCTTGTTGAGCGCCCTGCTGGTCTTGGCGATCTTTAGCCAGTCCCGGCTTGGTTTGTGCGACGGATTGGTGATGATCTCGACCACGTCTCCGTTCTTCAGGGACACCCTGAGGGGCACCATTCTCCCGTTCACCTTCGCCCCGACGCACTGGTTACCGACCTCGGTGTGGATCGCGTAAGCGAAATCGATGGGCGTCGCGCCACGCGGCAGCTCTTTCACGTCCCCGCGGGGGGTGAACACGTACACTTCCTCGGGAAAGAGTTCGACCTTCACCGTGTCGAGAAACTCCCGCGGGTCCTTCATTTCCTGCTGCAGTTCGAGGATCTGGCGGAGCCACACGAACATCTGGTCGCCCTTGTCCGTGACCTGCTTCCCTTCCTTGTACCGCCAGTGTGCCGCAACCCCGTATTCTGCCAGGGTGTGCATCTCCTCGGTCCGGATCTGGATTTCCATCATCTCGGCGTTGGGGCCGAACACGGTGGTGTGGAGGGACTGGTAGAAGTTCGCCTTGGGCATCGCAACGTAGTCCTTGAATCTCCCCGGGACGGGGCGGAACAGACTGTGGACGATGCCGAGCGCCTCGTAGCACTCACGGATCGTCTTCGCGATGATGCGTAGCCCGAGGAGGTCGTAGATGTGCTCGAAGTCGATCTCCTGCCTCGCCATCTTGGTGAAGATGCCCGAGATGTTCTTGGACCGGCCCGTTACCGACGCATCGACCCCGGCCTCGCGGAGTTTCTCCTCCAGGAGGGCGATCACCTTTTGTATGTGTTCTTCCCGGCCGCGCTTCCGTTCGTCGGCGGCCCGTACAAGCTCCCGGTAGTCTTCCGGGTGTAGGATCGCGAAGCATTTGTCCTCGAGCTCCATCTTCACGCGGGACATTCCGAGACGGCTCGCGATCGGAGCGTAGATTTCCTTGGTTTCGCGGGCGATGGCGACCTGCCGGTCCACAGAGAGGTGATCGAGCGTCCGCACGTTGTGGATCCGGTCCGCGAGCTTGACGAGGATCACCCGGATATCCTTCCCCATGGCGAGAATCATTTTCCGGAGGGATTCGGCCTTCTGGTCGGCAACGTCCGAGATGACGACACGGCTGATCTTGGTGACCCCATCCACCAGCTCGGCGACGTGTTCCCCGAACAGCTCCCGGATCTCTTCGATTGTGGCAACCGTGTCTTCCACGGTGTCATGCAGCAGGCCCGTAGCGATCGTTTCCTCGTCCATGTTCCAGTCGGCAAGGATGTAGGAGACGTTCAGGGGGTGAATGAGGTAGGGCTCTCCCGATTCCCGCAACTGGCCGTGGTGAACCTTCGCCGTGAAAACGTAGGCCTTCTGGATGAGTTCGATGTTGGCCGTCGGCCGGGAAGCCTGGATCCGGTCGACGATGTCGTTCAGTCGGAGCATCGCGGGCTCCGGCGTTATCGCTTGACCCGCACCGTCCCCTGGGCAATCTCGCGGAGCGCCACCACGGTGGGCTTGTCCCTTCGATGGGACGTATCAATCGATGCCCCTACCCCGCCCAGGAGCTGCTTGGCCCTCTTCGCCGCCACAACGGTCAGTTCGAAGTGGCTATCCACCTGCTCAAGACAATCCTCAACCGTCACACGCGCCATGGTTTTCCCTCTCTGCTTCCGTCAAAGATTTTCGCCAAACGATCGAACGCCCGCTTCCGCCGGAGGCGGGCCGCCCGCACGATCCATTCCACTCTGCTCACCGCCTCCTCGAGGTCGTCGTTCACCACGAGATAATCGTACGAAAGGAGTTCCCGCGCCTCGTCGTCCGCGGCCTGGAGGCGAGCTTTCACCTCCTCGATGCTGTCCCTTCCTCTCCCGATCAGCCTGTTCTCGAGGGAACGCCGGTCCGGTGGGAAGACGGCGACCAGGATCGCCTCCGGAAGTTCCTTCTTCACCTTTTTCCCGCCCTGGACGTCGATCTCCAGGACGGCTTCCTTCCCGCGGGAGACGATGGAACGAACCGCCTCCCGCGACGTCCCGTACCGTTGTCCGTACACGGAGGCGAATTCCAGAAACTCCCGTGAACTTACCATTTTATCAAATTTTTCCGTCGTGATGAAATAATAGTCGGTGCCGTTCACTTCCCCCCGTTTGCGGGGACGGGTGGTATAGGAGATGGAAAGTTCCATGTTATCGAGTCTTTTAGCGAGCATCCGGCAGATGGTGGTCTTCCCTGAACCGGACGGTGCCGAAATGACGATGACGTCCCCCGCCTCCATGTGTCACTCCACGTTCTGGATCTGTTCCCGGATCTTTTCCAGCTCCGTCTTCCCTGCGACTACCCTCTCCGATATGCCCGCGTGCGCAGACTTGGACGACGCAGTGTTCAGTTCCCGGAACGCTTCCTGGACGAGAAAATCAAACCGCTTCCCTACCGCCTCTCCCGCGATCGCCATCAGCCCCTCCATGCCCGACAGGTGGGAGGACAGCCGGTCGCATTCCTCGGTGATGTCCAGCCGGTCGATCAGGAATGCCGCCTCCTGCTGCACGCGCGCAGGATCGACCCCTGGCTCGCCGGAAAGAGCCTCTATCCGTTCACGGAACCGGGCCTGGACGAGTACCTTGTTCTCGGCGGAAAGGCCGGAAATCTCCACCGACAGTGCCTGCATCTTCAGCACCGCCTGCATGATCACGTCGCGGAGCCGCCCGCCCTCCTCCCGCCTCGATGAGACGAGCATCGACAGGGCATCCCGTACCGCACCCTCCCCGAGACCCCAATGCTCCTCCGCCGGGTCGCTCCCCTCCGGACCGAACACGAAGATGTCGGGAACCCGGACCAGGTCGCTGAACGAAAGTTCCATCGGCAGGGAATACTCCTCCCGTATCCGGTTTGCCTCCACCAGGAACGAGGAGAGAAGTCCGTGATTCACGCGGACGGCGTTTCCCGTCCGTCCCCACTCCCGGATGTTCAGGAAGACGTCCACTTTTCCCCTCCGGAGGGCCTGCCTGACCATCGACCTGATTCGCTGTTCCCACAACAGGTATCTCGCAGGGCACCGCACATGGATGTCCAGAAACCGGTGGTTGACGGACCGGATCTCCGCGGTCACCATCACGTCCTCGCCGTGACGGTCTCCCCTACCGAACCCGGTCATGCTCATCCACATCCGCAGGATTCCCCTTTCTGTCGCCGTTTTTTCCCTGCCCGGCAAAGCGTGCGCAGCATCGTAAGGAAGGTGCGGATTTCCGGCGACGCGAAGTCGGGGTACGTCCACGGCAACGGCCGGTATTCCCCCTTTTCGAAGACGAGCGTCAGGTCCGCAAATACCCCGTCCCGCATGTAGATCCGGTGGCTGTAATTTTTCCCCGTGGCAAGGACGACGTTCTCGTCGGTGAGCAGCCCCGGGTCGATGTTCACGTTCCGATTCCCGTCGACCGAGAATTCCGACTCGATCGACTCTGCGGCAAGTTTCGCCTGCACCAGGCCCTCCCGTGCCACATCATCGGCCGCCAGGAGAAACCGGCGGAACAGCGGCGCCCCCATCTCCCTTTCGTAGTAATCGGACCGGTCGAAGGGAAACGGACCGCTTGCGTATTCGATTCTCCCGATCCGTCCGTGAATCGCCCGGACGGTGTTTTCGAAATCCTCGTCATCCCGGTAGATCACCGAGAATATCAACCTGGCTGGCGGAGGGGTTTTCCGTTGGCTCAACGGGAAGAGGACTCCCTTCTCCCGACCCGCGTCGCGTCTCCCGTTTCCTCGCGAGCCGCCTCGCGTTCCTTCTCCCGCATCCGCAGGGCCAAGGAAAGCTTTTCCGCGGTTATGGGCGCTGTTCCTACCTCGCCTACGACGACCCCCGCGGCCACATTCGCGAGGAGGGCGGCATCCCGAAGCGGCGCACCTGCCCCCAACCCCGTCGCAAGGGTGCCGATCACGGTGTCCCCGGCGCCGGTCACGTCGAACACCTGGCGTCCCTGCGCCGGTATGTGGAAGAATGTCCGGCGGCCGCGTTCAACCAGGCTCATCCCTTCCTCCCCCCGGGTCATAAGAATCGCGTCCGCCCCGGTCTTTCGCAGGAGCGCTTTTCCCCCCTTCCAGATCTCCAGATCCCCCGTGAGCTCCCGGCCTCCGAGCGCCACCTCGGCCTCTGCCTTGTTGGGGGTGATCACGGTGCATCCGCGGTAATAGGCGAAATCGGTCTGCTTCGGGTCGACCGCAACGAACACTCCCCTCCTCTTCGCCGCCGCGGCCACCTCCTCCACGAGCTCACGGGAGAGGGCCCCCTTCCGGTAGTCGGAAAGGACCACCCCGTCCGCCCTGTCGAGCGCCGCGAGCACGCGTGTTTTGAGCGCATTGCGGGCCTTGTCGGCAGGGGCCTCTTCCTTTTCCCGGTCGACGCGGACCACCTGTTGCTGATGGGCGATGACGCGCGTTTTCACCGTCGTCGGGCGATCCGGGTCAACGACGAGTCCCGCTACGCCGATGCCCCGGGTCCGCAGCATGCGCGTGATCTCGCGGCCTGCCGGGTCGGATCCCACGAGGCCGGCAACGTCCACTCCCGCTCCCAGCGAGGCGACGTTCAGTGCTACGTTTGCCGCGCCCCCGAGCGTGCGGGTGTCCCGGATCACAGCGACGACCGGGACAGGAGCCTCCGGGGAGATCCTCTTTACGTCCCCCCAGACGTATTCGTCCAGCATGATATCCCCGACCACCAGGAGGCGGCAGGAGGGAAACCGCCCGATGTATCCGAATGCCCGTACGATGAATCCGTCGTCATTCATACGGGGTCGCTTCGTCGATGAGCAGAATGGGTATTCCGTCGTCGATGCGGTATCCCAGGCGGCACGCCTCGCAACGGAGTTCGGACTCCTCCGGGGTCAGCACCAGGCCTCCCTTGCACTTCGGGCACGCCAGGATCTCCAGCAGTTCCTCGTCCATGGGCTACCCTCCCTGCTGGCCAGGGATCAGTTCCCCCACCAGCGTCCAGGTTCGTATCTTCTTGAACTTCGCATACATGCGGACGGGGACATGTCGTTCGTCCGTCGTCATCCACATCCGCATCTCCTTCTTGGTTTCCACCTCTCCCCCCTGCCGGAGCACGGGCTGGACGATAATCGTATCGAACTCTCCCTGGTCCGTCCGGATCTGTTCGAACCCCAGGGGCTTGGCCGAGACCTCCCACAATTTCTTCCCCGCGTACATTGAATGTTCCTCCGCTTCCCCCTCCAGCCCCCGGGTCCGGATATAGTACGCGAGCGAGACGGGGTCGTACACATTGGGGACGACGTCGACCCTCTTTTTGACCTTTCCGGTCTTCCTGTTCCGGTAGACGATCGTCCCTTTTTCCTGGTCGTAGATGGCCACGTCGTCCCGTTTCTTGCTTTTGGTATACTCCTGCCGAAGCGGCGCAATCGTGTGCACATCCAGATAGTAGTCGATTATGTCGTCCATCGGGTAAATCACCGAGAGAAGATCCGAGGTCCACGCGCGTACGCGGAGGTGGTACGCTTCCTTTCCCGACAGGAGTACTTTCCCAAGAAAGGAGAACCGGGCATACCCCATCGTGATGCCCAGAAACTCCACCTTGTAGACAAGTTCTTCCTCCCCTCTCGCCCAGAGCGGGCCTTCCATCGAAAAGGCCCTCTCCTCCGGAAGCTTGACGATGTCGATTCCGCCTTCCCCGGTACCCGCGCCGGGAACGGACACTCCTGGTCCGGGCTGCGGGGGCATGGACGCCACCGTTGTCTCTTCTTCCGGTGATGCCTCTTCCTTTCCTCCTCCGGCCGTCTCCGGCGTTGCAGCAACCTCGGGCGATTCTTTCTCCCGAGGAATTCCGGCTACAGACGGAAGGGAGGATTCCGGGGACGATCTACCGGGAGGCTCTTCCGGAGCCATCTCCGGCGGGGAAACCTCCGGAAGGGAGGAAGGAGCTTCACCGGCCGAGGGATGCGGTTCCTGCGGCGGGAGAGAGGCGACGGCCGGGGGCTCCGCATCGCCGGCCGCCGCTAGCGGCGGCGCATCCTTCCGTGCGGGCTGATGTGTCTCGCGATAACAACCGGTCGCCAGGAACACGAGTGCGACAGCAAGAAGCAAAGAGCAACGCCATGCTCTTTTTCCCGGAGAAACCGACCTCTTCACCCTATTTCCCTTCCGACAGGATCCACTCCGCCGCCTCCCTGATGCTGGGGAGGAACACATCCGCCCCGAGGCCGCGCCGTTCGCCTTCCCTCCGCTCCGATATGCCGTATCCTGTCGCAACAAGTATGGTTTTCGCCTTCATGCTACGCCCCATCAACACATCGCTCATTTTATCACCGACGATCCACATCGTATACGAAGCCGGTTTTCCCAGGCGCGCCAGCACCCTCTCCGCCATCCCGGGAGACGGTTTTCGGCACCCGCATACGACGCGGTACTCCTCCACCGACCCGTCCGGGTGATGGGGGCAGTATTCCACGGCGGCGAACTCGACCCCTTTCGCGCGGAAAAGGGCGACGAAGGCCTGATGCACCGCTTCCCCCTGCTCTTTCCCAAACTTCCCTTTCGCCAGACCCGCCTGGTTGGAGACGACCGCAAGGGAGAATCCCCCTGCCGAAAGGCGCAGAAGCGACTCCGCCGCCCCGGGGATCTCCCGCACTTCCCTTGGGTCGGACAGATACCCCACGTCCTCGATCAGTGTGCCGTCCCGGTCGAGAAACACGATCCCTTTCATCTAGTGCACCGTCTCGCAAATACCTTGGCATTCGAGCACCGCTGCATCCGTTCCATCTTCGTTGCGCTTCTTCACCATACCCAACAGTATGCCTCAGTCGCGCGCCTTGCTGGCACGGCGCATCGACGCTCTCGGTGCTTCAAGCTATTTACGAGGCGGTACACTAGCCTCCCGGTACAGGTCGGGCTCTCCCGGCGGCCTCGTCTTCCACCTGCGGTGGAACCAGAGCCATTGCGTGGGGTCTTCCCGAATCGCGTTCTCCAGCTCCTGGTTGCACCGGCGCGTGAGCCGGAGCACCTCCTCCTCCCGGGGAGCGGCCGGATCCATCGGGATCGCCGGCCCAAACCGCAAGGTGTGGTGAAACTTCCTTTTCGGATTACGGAAGATGAACGCCGGGTGGATATTCGCACGAAGAGCGAGGGCCATACGGGCAATCCCGTCGGTCGTGTAGGCCTTCTGCGTGAAGAAGTCGACGAGCACCCCCTTGTGCCTGTCCACGTTCTGGTCGATCAGGATCCCGACCATCGTCCCGCGCCGGATCTCCCGCATCACCTCCTTCGCGGAGTCGAACTTCCGGATCACCCGGTTCCCGAAGCATTCCCTCCGCTCAGAGACGATCCGGTCCCAAGCCGGGTCCGCAAGAGGACGGACGATGAACGCCACGGGTTTATGCATGATGCCGGTCGAGTGCGAGGCGAGTTCCCAGTTCCCGAAGTGCGCCGTCATCGCGAGCACCCCCAGGCCCCGTTCCTGTTCGCTCCGCAGGATATGGTCGATCCCCTCGATTCGGAAGTTCTTCTCGATATATCTCCTGTCCATCTTCGGAACGTGGACGAACTCGGCCGCCGCGATCCCCATCCTCATGTAGCAGACCCGGACGATTCGGGCCGCTTCCCGGTCCCCCATTTCCGGAAATGCGATCCGCAGGTTGATCCGGCCGATCTTCCGATGCTTCGCATCAAACGCCCAAACCAGCAGCATCACCGCTTCGAACAGCGCAGCCCGCATCCGCAGAGGTATTGCTTCCATCACCCGGATCGCGGCCCGGTACATTTTTTCCTTCATCGGTTCTCCCGCCGGCCGATCCGATCCAGAAGAAGACGGGACAATTCTTCCCATCCGGAGAGAAAGTCCACCTCCACGCGGAGCGCCGCGACGGAAAACGGCACCTCGGCCGGAAGCCGGATCATGTCTTTTTCGGTCGTGACTACGGGCAATCCGCCGGCGGCCGCACGAATCGTTTCGAGGTCAGCCGTCCGGTATGGATGGTGGTCCCGGAATCCGTGGAACTTGCGGACGAGGAAACCCGAAGCCCGGAGAGCGTTTTCGAACTGCTCGTTCCGCGCGATTCCCGAAAAGGCAGCAATCTCCTTTTCCACCATTGGGAGAGGTCTCTCCCTGCCGTCCCTGTCGACGAGGAGGCGCGGGACGATCCGGGAGAAGGCCACGGGCCTCTCCGGCGGGAACGATACGGTGCCGGCCGCCTCCCTGCCATGGTCGGCGCTTTCGCAGCGTGTGACGATCAGGGCGTCCGCAAAGCGGGCGTGGTCCGGCGGTTCCCGGAGCGGGCCGAACGGCAGGGTCCGTCCGTTCCCCAGCCCCAGCCCGGCGTCGACCAGGAGAATATCGGCGTCCCGCCGCAGGGAGAGGTGTTGGAACCCGTCGTCGAGTAGGAACGCATCGGCCTCGAGGACCCGCAGGCATTCCGTTCCCGCGGCAAAGCGGGATTCCCCGACGAGCACGGGGATACCAGGGAGTGTCGACGCGAGAAATGCCGGTTCATCCCCCACCCGCTCCGCCTCGGCAGCCCCGCGGGTGCCGTCCGTCACTCCCCCCTGTCCCCGGGACGCCCACAGGACGCCCCCGGTCTTCCTCCCGTAGCCACGGCTGAGGATCGCGACCCGCACACCCTGTCCGGTAAGCCATCGGGCGAGAAACTGGACATGTGGGGTCTTCCCCGAACCGCCCGCCGTCAGGTTTCCCACGCTCACCACCGGACGTGGAAGGGAACAGGAGCTGAGAATCCCCGCGCCGTAAAGTCTCCTCCTCCCCCTGGCTACCACCCCCATCATGACGCTACCCCTGCGCGCCGGGTCAGTTCTCCGGCGACCAGCGCGGCGTTTCTGCCACTGGCACCGCGGAGGGATTCGAGAAGACGCTTCGCGCGCTTCCCCATCTCAGCAAACGGGGCGGGATCGGCCGCCCACTCCGCCATCCTGCGGCAAAGATCGCTCTCGTCCCGCACCGTCATCACCGCATCCCCCCGGGTGAATAGTTCATTAATTTCCAGGAAATTCCCCGTATGCGGTCCCGTGACGGCAGGAACCCCGTAAAGGGCGGGTTCAAGGATGTTGTGCCCCCCCTTCGGGGCTAGACTGCCTCCCACGAAAGCGATGTCCCCTGCTGCGTACGAGGCCAGCAGCTCCCCGACAGTGTCCAGAACGACGACGGGAGAGGAATGCTTCTTTTCCTCCCCGGATGCGATACGCGATTTTCTCGCAACTTCCCAGCCCCGCCGCTCGCAAAGGTCCGCCACAGCGTCGAACCTCTCGGGGTGCCGGGGAGCGAGCAGAAGTCGGGCCGATGGGTTGACCGAACGCGCATCCGCGAACGCGGAAAGCACCGCATTCTCCTCTCCCTCGTGTGTCGACCCCGCGACTACCCATGCGGTACCCTTGTCCTTCTCGCCTTTCAGCCAGGAAAGAAAGGGCGAATCGGAGTCAGGGGGAAAAAACACGTCGAATTTCATGTTTCCCGTGACAGTGACTTTCACCGGATCGACTCCGAGGGCGATCATCCTGCGGGCATCCTCTTCCGTCTGCATGGCAAAGGCCGTAACGCATGCGAGGACTCTTGCGAAAAAGGAAGAAAACCGTCCGTACCCTCGAAACGAGCGTTCCGAGACCCTCCCGTTCAGGATGACCACGGGAATCCCCCGCGCCGCGCACTCTCCGAGAAAGTTCGGCCAGATCTCCGTTTCGAGTATCGCCACAACGTCCGGACCGACCCGGTCGAGGAACTTCCCGGAAATGCGGGGGATGTCGAAGGGGAAGAAAAACGTCTTCTCTACGTGACCGGCGAGCGCTTTCCCCGCCACCTGCTGCCCGGTAATCGTTACCGTCGAGAAGAAAAGTTCCGCGGAGGGGAGCCGTTCATTGAGGTCGCGTACGAGGGAGACCGCCGCGAGTGTTTCTCCCACCGAGACCGCATGGATCCAGATCCGTTGCTTTCCCGCCGGGGGGGGAATGCGGCCGAGGCGGATCCCGAGGCGGTCCGGAAAATTCTTCCTGCGTTTCGCGGAGAAGCTCATCCAGGGGATCCACGCAGGGGCCGTCAATACCAGGGCGCCTGCAAGCCCCAGGTTGTACAGGAAATGCGCGCGGCTGCCCGGGAGAAAAACCTTCCCTGCCCTTTCAGGCGCTGCCAGGACGACCTTCCGCACCGGGTTTCCTCTCCTCGAATTGCTTGAGGTAGAAGGAGCGGTAACGCGAATCCCGCGCCAGGAGCTCCTCGTGTCCTCCACTCTCGATGATCCGTCCCTCCTCGACCACCAGGATCACGTCGGCATTGCGGACCGTGGAGAGCCGGTGGGCGATCACAAAGGTGGTTCTTCCCCGCATAAGGTGCTCTAACGCCTCCTGGACCACGCTTTCCGAATCACTGTCGAGGGCCGAGGTCGCCTCGTCCAGGATCAGGATCGGAGCGTCCTTGAGGATCGCACGGGCGATGGCGACGCGCTGCCTTTCCCCCCCCGAGAGTTTCAGTCCCTGTTCGCCGATGACCGTCTCGTACCCCTCCGGCATCCGGGAGAGGAATCCGTGCGCGTTCGCCCTGCGCGCAGCCTCCTCGATTTCCTCCTTCGAGGCGTCCGACATCCCGTAGGCGATGTTGTTACGAACGGTATCGTTGAACAGGATCGTGTGCTGACTTACTATACCGATCTGCGAGCGCAGCGAGGAAAGGGAAACGTCCCGGATGTCCGTTCCGTCGATCCGGATCGCCCCGTTCTGTGGATCGTAGAACCGCGGGAGCAGGTCGACGAGAGTGGTCTTGCCGGCTCCGCTCGAACCCACGATGGCCACCAGTGTGCCGAGAGGAACCCGGAAGGTGACGTCCTTCAGGATGTACTCCCCTTGCTCGGAATACCGGAAATCGACGTGGTCGAACTCGATTCCCGTTTCGATTCCCGCCAGGTCCGGCGCATCCTTCTTCTCCTTGACATCGGGCAGTGTGTCCAGTACTTCGAACACCCGGCTGGCGGCGGCGATCCCCTGCTGAATCACGTTGTTGATACGGGACAGTCGCCTGACGGGTTCGTAGAGCATGAAGAGAGCGGTCATGAAGGAGAAGAAGTTCCCCGGCGTGCTCTGACCGTTCATGACGCTGTACCCGCCGTAGAAGATGACCGCTGCGGCGCCCACCCCCGCGAACATCTCCGAGAGAGGGGAGGTCATCGCCTGGACCTTCACCACCTTCATGCTCAGGCGGAACAGCTTGTCGTTGCGGGTCGCGAACCGGTCCACCTCATACTCCTCGGCTCCAAAGGACTTCACGAGTTTCGCGCCGCTGATCGTTTCCTGCAGATGAGAGGTCAGCCCCCCCGTTACCTCCTGGGTCCGGATGCTCGTCCTTCGGAGCTTGCGGCCGAACTGGACGATGGGCCACAAGGCGAGGGGAAACGCCACGAGAGCGACCAGGGCCAGTTTCCAGTCACGGTAAAATATGACTCCCACGAGGAAGAGCGCGGAAAAGACGTCCTTGATGAGGCCCGTGACCGCCTCCGTCACGGCCCCCTGCATGAGCCCGACGTCGTTGGTCACACGGGACATCAGCACGCCGGTGGGATGTTTCATGTAGAAGGAAAGGGAGAGGGACTGCATGTGGCGGTAGAGGTGGTCGCGGATGTCGCGGATAACCCGCTGGCCGACTCCGCTCATCAGATAGCTCTGGGCGAACTCGCACACGCCCTTGATCAGGTAGACCCCCAGGACGAGCAGGGGGATGATGGCGAGCCGGGCAGCGTCCTTGTTGATGAAGATATCGTCCAGCGCGGGCTTTACGAGAAAAGCGATCGCGCCCCGGAAGGAGGACACGATGACCATGAACCCCATCGCGAGTGCGAGCCGCATCGTGTACGGACGTACGTAATCGAGCATGCGCCGATAGACCGTCATCCCCATACCGCACCCGCCTCCTGTGCAAGCATCTCCACCACCGCCTCCGCCGGACCCGTCCCGGACAGGACTGCCCGCAGTCCCCGGCACACTTCGGACAGTCGCTCCCGCTTTCCGTCGTCGGTCAGAAGATCGCCGATCTCCTGCGCCATCGTCTCGGGGCGGCATTGGTCCTGGATCAATTCCGGCAGAAACTTCCGGCCCGCCACGATGTTGGGCAGACCGATACACGGGACCTGGGCCATCCTCTTCCCGATCCGGTAGGTTACGGACGACGTCCGGTAGACGATCACGGGCGGGACCCCGAGCAACGCCAGTTCCAGCGTCGCCGTCCCCGAGGCTGCAAGGGCGGCCTTCATCTCCCGGAACACCAGGAACCGCTCATTTTCCACTATTGTCAAAGGGAGTTCGCTCCCCGTCAACCCCGCCAGGATCACCTCCCGGAACTCCGGTCCGGCGAGCGGGACGGCGAAGTGGACATCAGGGAAGCGGGCCGCGATCCTGCGGGCCGCTTCGACCATCAACGGGAAGTGTCTGCGTATCTCCCCCGGCCGGCTTCCGGGGAGCAGTCCCACGACCCGCTTTCCTGCCGGTATGCCGCAGTTCCCCACTCCAGTGTGGACGTCGAAGTAGGGAGCCAGCTCGTCAAGAAGAGGGTGACCGGCGAACCGGACGTTCACCCCTTTTTCTTTCAGAATCGGTTCTTCGAAGGGAAAGGGGACGACCACGCCCCTCGTGAAACGGCCCAGTTCCTCGGCCCGCCCCGCCCTCCACGCCCAGAGCTGCGGAGGGATGTAGTAGACCACGGGGATCCCGCCGGCATTCGCTTTTTTTCCTACCCAGAAATTGAACTCGGGGAAATCGACGAGGAGGAGCGCTCCTACGTCGGGGCTCTTCACCCTGCGAACCGCCCTGCGCAGCGCACGGGTGATCGCCGGAAGGTGGCGTATCACTTCGGTCATCCCGACTACGGAGATCTCCCCGTAATCTTGCAGGAGGCGCACCCCTTCGCCCGCCAGACGGGCGCCGCCGATCCCCTCCATCGGGGCCGCGGGAAATCGCTTGCGGAACGCGCGGGCGACGCGCACCGCGTACGTCTCCCCCGAGGGTTCCCCGCAGAGGATGAACAGGGTCTTGGCCGGCGGCTTCAACGACGTCGCATCTTCCGAAGGATACGGAAGGCAACCTCCAGCGCCGCTAGCCCGTCCTCCCCGGAAACGTGAGGCGCGCCTCCGGTCCGGGCACAATCGACGAAGGACCGGATCTCGTCCCGCAGGGCATCTCCCTTTTCCGTTTCAAGCACTTCGCCGGTGATTTCCGGCAGACCCCCCGGCCCTGTCGGAAAGATCCGCCGGTAGATCTGGATCTGGTTCTCGACGAAGTCCATCGACACATAGGCATCTTCCTGGAAGATCCGGATCTTGCGCTGCTTTCGCATTGACACCCGGCTTGCCGTCACGTTGGCCACGCATCCGTTGGCAAAGGTGAGCCGGGCGTTCGCGATGTCGACGTTGGAGGAGATAACCGGCACCCCGACGGCACTGATCCGGGCCACGGGCGACCGCACGAAGGAGAGGAGGAGATCGATGTCGTGGATCATCAGGTCGAGGACCACGTCCACGTCCGTGCCCCGCCCCCCGAACATGCCAAGCCTGTGGCACTCGATGAACCGAGGCTCCTTCAATACGGAGGTTGCGGAGATAACCGCGGAGTTGAATCGCTCCAGATGCCCGATCTGGAATACGAGGCCCCGCCCGGCGGCCTCCCGCACCAGAGTCCGCCCCTCACGGACGGACGCCGCGATAGGCTTCTCGAGGAGGACGTGAACCCCTGCCCGTATCGCTTCCCGGGCCACCCGGAAATGGGCGGTCGTGGGCACCGCGATGGATACCGCGTCGACTTCCCGCAGAAGATTCCGGGTATTCTCGAAAAAGGAGGTTCCGAACTCCTCCGCGACCGCCTTCCCCCTCTCCCGATCAGCGTCGCAGACCCCGGAGAACACGACATCGTTTAACGACGCGATCTTCTGGGCGTGCAGTCTTCCGAGGTACCCGACACCAATGACGCCCGCGCGGAGCATGCGCTACCTTTGCACCCCTCGCTTGCTGGACCTGACGAATTCGAGGAGATTCCGGACCTCGGGGAGAGACTCCGTCTCCGTCTCCGCCCGCGTGAGCGCCTCCCGCATAGGCAGACCCGAACGGAACAGGATCCGGTACGCTTTTTTGAGTTCCGCAATCGTCTGCTCCGAAAACCGGTTCCTTTTCAAGCCGATGAGGTTCAGCCCGAACAATCCGCTCCCCTTCTTCCCGCGCGCCACGACCGCCGTCACGTAGGGCGGGATGTCGAGAGGAATTCCGGAAAGCGCCCCGATGATCGCATACGAGCCGATACGAACGAACTGGTGGACTCCGACAAGGCCGCCGATGATCGCACCCTCGCCGACATCGACGTGCCCGCCCAGCGTCGCCGCGTTGGCCATGATCACCCTGTCGCGGACGTGGCAGTCGTGCGCGACGTGGCAATAGGCCATGAGAAGCACGCCGTTCCCGACCCGGGTCGTACCCCCGCCGCTATCGGTTCCCCGGTTCACCGTGACGTACTCACGGATGGTGCACCCCTCGCCGATTTCCACCCAGGTCTCCTCCCCCCGGAACTTGAGATCCTGGGGCGGGGCGCCCACCGAAGCGAAGGAGAAAATGCGGGTTCCCCTCCCGATCCTGGCGTGGGATTCGACGATCGCGTGCGCACCGATCCGACACCCGTCCCCCAACGTCACCCTTGGCCCGACAATGGCGTATGCCCCCACATCCACGCTTTCCCCGAGGGAGGCGCCTGGATCGATGATCGCCGTCGGGTGAATCATCGCAGCGCCCCTTCGTTTCCTTTCTCCCACTGCTGATCCCCCAGGGAGGCCGTAAGGTCGGCCTTTGCGGCAAGGACGCCGTCCACGGTCGCCTGCCCGTGCATCTTCCAGACCGGGCCCTTGTGGGCGATGACCGTACACTCGAGCCGGAGCTGGTCCCCCGGCATGACAGGCCGGCGGAATTTGCAATTGTCGATGCCGGCAAAGTAGGCGATTTTCTCCTCGCTCCCCATCGCCTTGAGGGCAAGGAACCCTCCCACCTGGGCCAATGCCTCGATGATGAGCACTCCGGGCATGATGGGGTAGCCGGGGAAGTGCCCCGTGAAGAAGGGTTCGTTGATCGTGACGTTCTTGAGTCCGACAATACGCCGGCCCGGCTCTAATTCCACGACTCGGTCCAGTAGCAGGAAAGGGTACCTGTGCGGCAGCAATCTCATGATTTCCTGCGCATTGAACATGTCACTCCCCCCCCCTCGTTTTTTTACCTTCCTCGAGCCGTTTCACGCGGCGGAAAAGCTCCGGCAACTTAGGCAGCAGGATCGCCATCCGGAGCCAGGTGGGATGCGGCATCGCCGGTATTCCCGACCATACCCGGGAAACCGAGGCGCGCAGGGAATCGGGAACACCGCACTTCGCCCCCAGCATCGTGCCGTCATCCACTTCGAGGTGGCCGGCGAGCCCCGCCTGTCCGCCGATCATGACGCGATTGCCGATCCGCGTGCTCCCGGAGATTCCGGCCTGCGCCGCGATTGCCGTGCCGCTGCCGATAACCACGTTATGCCCAACCTGGATGAGATTGTCCAGCTTTGCCCCCCGGCAGACCCGGGTGACGCCCAGCGTCGCCCTGTCGATGGTGGTGTTCGCCCCGATCTCCACGTCGTCCTCGATCTCGACGGTTCCCACTTGGGGGATCTTCCGGAACCCATCGGCCGTCGGGGCGAATCCGAACCCGTCGCTTCCGATGACGCACCCTGCGTGAAGGATCACGCGGGCCCCCACCTTGACGCCGTGGTACAGCACAACGTTGGGATACACGAGGCAGTCCGGCCCGATGCAAACCATTTCCCCCACGCAGACGCCGGGAAACAGGACGGTGCGGTCACCCACATCGGCGCCTTCCCCGATGGCCACGAAAGGCGACACGGTTACGTCTGTCCCGAGGCGTGAGGACGGGTCGACAACCGCCCTGTCCGATATCCCGGGGGCAGGACGCACCGGAGGATGGAACGCCTCGATGGCGCACGCGAAGGCATGGTACGGGTTGTCGGAAACAAGGAACGCCGCCCGCGACTCGGGAACGGGTTCCTTCGCGATGATCGCCGAGGCGTTCGAATCCCTGGCGAATGGCAGGTACTTCGGGTTCGCAAGAAATGTCACATGCCCCGGCCCCGCCTCCTCGATCGGGGCGATGCCGGAAACCACGGCATCCCCTCCCCCGACGACCTCCGCACCGATCCGGGCCGCAAGGTCGGAAAGGCGGAACTCATTTCTCACCAGGCTTCTCCTTGTTCACCAGTGCCAGGACCTTTGCGGTGATATCCAGCGAAGGGTTGAAGTGTACGACCCCGCTGCTTCTCTCGAGCAGGAGGTCGATCTTCTCCTCCTGCACGATCTTGTCCACCTGCCCCTCTACGATCTTGAGGACATCGCGGGTCAGGTCCCGCTGGCGGCGCTGCATCTCGTTCTCCGAATCCTGGGAGACCTTGCGTAGTTCCGCTACCTTCGCGGCGAGGGCCTCTTCTTTGGCTTTCAGTTTCTCCTTGCCCAGGAGGATCTTCTGCTTGTCGATCTCTTCCTTCATCTTTTTCGCTTCCTCGGTCAACGCATCGACCTTTTTCTTCAGCTCCTCGTATCGGCCCTCCATCTTCTTTCTCGCGATCTTTCCGGCTTCGGACTCGTTCAGGACCTTGTTGACGTCGATCACGGCTATCTTGAGCCCCTGCGCAATTGCCGGCCCCGCGGCCAGAATGGCCGCCGCAACCACCGCCGCGATGATTCCTTTATACCTCTTTTGCATCGTCGTACCTCCTGGTTAAAATGCCGTTCCGATCGTAAACTCCATCACGAGCTTCTCTTCGCCGGGTTCGGGATTCAGGGGCCACCCCCATTCGATCCGCAGGGGTCCCATCGGGGAGTACCAGCGAATACCCATCCCTGCAGCATACCGGATGGGAGGTCCGTCCCACGGCTTCATATCCCACGGCCACTGCCCCTGTCCCCAGGTATTGCCCATGTCGAAAAAAAAGACCCCCTTCAACCCGAACTCTCCGAAGATGGGGAAAATGTATTCCACGTTAACCACCAGTTCCTTGTTTCCGCCGATCTCTTCGTCGGTGTTCGGGTCTACCGGGGAGATGGTCCGGGCTTTGTAGCCCCGGATGTTGTAAGGTCCCCCCAAGAAGAACCGTTCGTAGAGCGGGACCGTCCCTCCCACCGTACTGATCGTGTGCCCCCATAGAAAGTTCCCGGAAATGATGTTCGTTTTTGTGACGGGGAAAAACGCCTTCGTGTTCAGGAAGTATTTCACGAAGTCCGAGTCGCCCCCCAGGGGTTCCCCTGCGTATTCCACCGTCACGGATTGTACGGTTCCCCGCGAAGGGTCGATATACTTGTCCGTGGTGTTCTTCGTCAGGTTGAGCGTGACGCTCCGGGTCTGCTGCTTCCCCATGGCGAACTCTTCCTGCAGGATCGGGGAGACGGCATTCTCGCGGTCGAGGATCTCCACTTCGTCGAGCCGAAAGGACAGGCTGGCGGTTGTGTTACGGTTGAACGAATACCCGAAGCCGACCTTCCCACCGGTGGACTTCCGCTCGAAATCGGTGTAATTCGTCTTCAATTTGTAGGCGCTCAGAAGCAGGCTGAAGTCGGAATCGAGAAAGTAGGGATCCCGGAAGTCCAGGCTGAACAACGTCCTCCGGGACCCGAACTGGGTGTTGAGGGAGGCTTTCCAGCCCCTTCCAAAAAGGTTGTTCTCGGTCAACTGGACCACTCCGAAGATTTTGTCGATGGTACTGAACCCCAATCCGCCCGACAAGGTTCCGGTCGGACCCTCCTGCACCTCGACCTTGACGTCCATTTCATTAGGCACCTTCGAGGGCTCGGTGCTGATTTTGACGTCCTTGAAATAGGAGAGGCGGGTGAGGTTTTCCTTGCTCTTTTTAAGCCCGGTAGCGGTGTACGTCATACCGTCGGCCACGTCGAGATTGCGCCGGATCACTCTGTCGAGCGTCTTGGTGTTTCCGACCACTTCCACCTTCCCGAAGTGGAACTTGTCCCCTTTCTCCGCCTTGTACATCACGTCGGCCAGGGGATATTCCTTCCGCTTCTCCAGAAGGGGGGAGACGATCGCGAGTGCGTATCCCTTGTCGTTCATGGCCGTGGTCAGGGAAAGGACGTCCGAGAGAAGAGTCTCCCGGCTGAACACGTCGCCTTCCTTGAGCTTCACGGCCTTTCGTTGCGCCTCCTCGGACAGACCGGATTCCCCGGAGAAGCGAACCTTACCCACGCGGTACTGCCGCCCCTCGAACACGTGGATCGTCACCACCAGCCCCTTCGGCCCCCTTCCGATCTCGGGATCGGAGACCTTGGAGTCCATGAACCCGTTGTCCTGATACAGCGCCTCGATCAGCCGGACATCATTCTCGAGAACGTCTTTCTTGAAGGTCCCCGAGTCGGTGATGAACGAAAAAAACCCTTTCGTTGTCGTTTCCATCTTCTCAAGGATTTTCTTCTCCCCCATATATTGGTTCCCGGTGATACGGATCTTCTCGATCGTGAGTTTTTCCCCTTCCGACACGCGGAAGGAGACACGGATGGAGCCGTCCGCCTCCTCCTGTACGGAGGGAACGACGGTCGCGTCGTAATATCCCCTGTTCTGGCAGGCTTCCACCAATTTGCGCGCCGACTCCTTGACTTTGTCCTCCTGGAAGAGGCTGCGCTCCTTGATGGTGAGCGCCTCCTTGAGGTCGGCAGTATCCACTTCCTTGTTCCCCTCGATTACGATCGAAGAGACGATCGGCTTCTCGACAACGAGCACAACGAGCCGAAGACCGCCGGGTTCATTTTCCGCGTCGATTTTCACGTCGGAGAAATACCCCATGCGATAGATCGCCTTCACGTCCGCCCGGATCTTCGCGGGATCGAACTCCCCTCCCACGCGGGATTCCATGACACGAAGAATCGTGTCGGGCCCGACCCGGTTCGCTCCTTCCACCCGGATTCCCAGAATGGGAAAGCCGGCTGCACCGGCGCGCGGGAGAAGGACCGCCGAGATCGCCAGAAGGACCGCGACACCCAAAGCCGTCACCCGCAGGTCGATCACCGAACGATCACCCCGTCGTCGATCTTCAGAACCCGGTGCATTTTCCCGGCCAACTCCTCGTTGTGGGTGACGACCACCAGGGAGAGCCCCCTGCGCCGGTTCAACTCCCCGAGAAGATCGGCAACGCCTCCTGCGGTTTCCTTGTCCAGGTTTCCGGTGGGTTCGTCGGCCAGGAGGATTTCCGGACCCATTGCCAACGCCCGGCAGATGGCCACCCTCTGCAGTTCCCCCCCCGATAGCTCCCCTATGCGGTGGGTCATCCGGTCGGAAAGCCCGACTTCGGAAAGGAGGTCATCCGCCCTCTTCCCCGCCTCTTCCCGGGTCATCCCGGCGATCAGGCAGGGTAGCATCACGTTCTCCCGTGCATCGAACTCGGGCAGCAGGTGGTGGAACTGGAAAACGAAACCCACAGTCCGGTTCCGGAATTCAGCGAGCTTCCCCTCGGGCAAAGACGTCACGTCCCGCCCGTCGTAGAGGACGCTTCCCGAGGTCGCCCGGTCGAGGGTTCCCACGATCTGTAGAAGGGTTGTCTTGCCGACACCCGATACCCCGACCACGCCGAGCATCTCTCCCCGGTCGAGCGTGAAGGAGATTCCCTTCAGGACCTCGATTGTTCCGCCCCTTTTCGGGAACTCCTTGCGAAGATTCTCGACGCGGAGAAACCCGGCGCTATTCATACCGGATCGCCTCCGCGGGATCGATGAGGGAAGCCTGCCTCGACGGGTACAGGGTAGCGAGAAAACAGATAAGGATCGAGCTTGCTCCGACGAGGATCAGGATCCCCGGGGAAAGATCCACCGGCAGGGTGGAAATGTAGTACACGTCGCTCGGCAGCCGGATGAACTGGTACCGGCGAAGGAGATAACACAGAAGCGTACCCAGGATCGATCCCGTGACGGTTCCGGCCATCCCGATCAGGAGTCCCTCGAGTGCGAAGATCTTGCGAACCATCTTGCGCGTTGCGCCCAACGTCATGAGAACGGCAATATCCCTGGTCTTGTCCATGACGACCATGATGAGCGTGCTGATTATGTTGAATGCGGCGACCATCACGATCAGGACGAGGATGATGAACATGACCACCTTCTCCAGCTTCAACGCAGAGAACAGGTTCCGGTTGCTCTGCATCCAGTCCTTCGCCCAGTAGGGATAGCCGAGCGCCTCCCGGATTCGGGTCGCGATCCGTCCCGCCCGGTAGATGTCGTCGACCTTCACTTCGAGTCCGGTAGCCCGCCCTTCCATCCCCATGAGCCTGCCCGCCTCTGCCAGGGATACGTAGGCGAAGGAGGAGTCGTACTCGTACATGCCCGATTCGGAAAGACCCGCCACCCCGAAGCGTGCGATGCCCGGGAACGCTCCCATCGGGGTGATGTTTCCCCCGGGTACCAGGATCTCCACGAGGTCTCCCGGCGAAACGTCCAGGTTGGCGGCAAGCTCCTTCCCGAGGATGATCCCCGGCAGACCCGAAGACGTCTTTTTCGCGAGATCCTCAAGCTTCCCTTTCCGTATGTCCCGGGGAAGCCGCGTCACCTTCCCGATGGTGGGAATGTCCACGCCCCGCAGGATTGCCCCCGTGGACGCGGTGCCCGAGGAGATCATCACCTGGGAGAACAGGTACGGGCTCGCCGCGACGACTCCGTCCATCGCGTCGACCCGCCGGGCGAGAGCAAAGGGGTCCGGGATACTTCCCTCCAGGCTGGTCACGTGTACGTGCGCGGTGGCTCCGAGTATCCGGTCTTTCACCTCTCTCTCGAAACCGTTCATCACGGCAAGGACGATGATGAGGGCCATCACCCCGATGGCCACGCCCGAAACAGAGATCACGGTGATGATGGAGATGAACGTCTGCTTCCGCTTGGCCAGGAGGTATTTCAGGCCGATGAAGTATTCGACCGGGAGGGTCACCCTTCGCTACCCTTCCTTCCGGAGCAGCGGGAACAGGATGACCTCCCGGATGGAAGGAGAATCGGTAAAAAGCATCACCAGGCGGTCGATCCCGATTCCCTCGCCCGCCGCCGGGGGCATCCCGTATTCGAGTGCGCGAAGGAAGTCCTCGTCCATCGCGTGCGCCTCCTCATCCCCTCTTTCACGGGCCTTTCGCTGCTCCTCGAACCGTCGCCTCTGCTCCCGGGGGTCGTTCAGCTCCGAAAACGCGTTGGCGATCTCCCTCCCCCTGACGATCAGCTCGAACCGGTCCACGACCCCGGGGCGGGAGTCGGACGCACGGGACAGGGGAGACACCTCGATGGGGTACTCCGTGACGAAGGCGGGCCCTTTTATCTTCGGCTCGGCCACCTCCTCGTATAGGGAGGCCAGAAGCGCGCCCGCGGGAATATTCTCTTCCACGGGAAGCCCCAGTCCCCGGGCCATCTCCCCGAGGAAGGCCGGGTCGGAAAGCCGTTCCTCCGCCACGTTCCCGTATCTTGCAACCGCTGCGGCGACCGTCATCCTTTCCCAGGGGGGGGCGAAGTCGATCGTCTCCCCCTGCACGGTCACGGTCGTCCTGCCGAAGAGGGAAAGCGCGAGGGAGGACAGCATTTCCTCCGTCAGTCCCATGAAATCTTCGTAAGTCGCATACGCCTGGTAGAACTCGAGCATCGTGAACTCCGGGTTGTGCTGCGTGGAAATCCCCTCGTTCCGAAAGTTCCGGTTGATTTCGAAAACACGCTCGACCCCCCCCACGAGAAGACGCTTGAGATACAGCTCGGGGGCGATCCGCAGGAACAGTTCCATGTCCAGGGCATTGTGGTGGGTGACGAACGGGCGGGCGGCCGCTCCCCCTGCAATCGGCTGCATCATCGGGGTCTCCACCTCGAGGAAATCCCGCGATACCAGAAAATCCCTGAGAAACGAGATGATCTGGCTCCGGCGCCGGAAAAGATCCCGCACCCCTTCGTTCACGATCAGGTCGACGTACCTCTGCCGGTAGCGGGTTTCCACGTCCGAGAGACCGTGCCACTTTTCGGGAAGGGGCCTCAAGGACTTGGTAAGGAGACGGAAGGACTCCGCCTGAATGGTCAGCTCTCCCGTGCGCGTAAGAAAAAGAGGCCCTTCGACCCAGACGATGTCCCCGACGTCCATCGTTTCCCGGAACAGGGAGTATTCTTCCTCGCCGATCCCGTCCCGCTTCAGGTACACCTGCAGCTTTCCCGCCCGGTCGGCGATCACAAGGAACGCCGCTTTCCCGAAGTTCCGCTCGGCGACGACCCGCCCGGCGATGTCGACCCGGATCTCCTCTTTCGCCAGGTCTTTGCCTTCCGCGGCACGAATGGCGTCTGCCGTCGTCCCCCCCACCTGCTGGTCATTCGTATAAGGATTCCTGCCCCGCCGCCGGACCTCGTCCGCTTTCCGCATCCGTTCCCTGACGAGGTCGTTCCATTCTTCCGTCACGCGGGCCTCCTCCGTTGCTTTTTCGCCGGATTCCCGGGGATCTGCCGTCCCTTCCCGGCGCGCTGTCGCGCGAATTCCGGTTACGCGGAGCGCTGCTCGCCCTGCGCACCCGCCGCAAGAAGATATTTCCGGATGAATGCGATGATATCGCCGTCCAGGACGGCGTCCACGTTTCCTGTTTCGTGCCCGGTCCGGTGGTCCTTCACCATGCGGTAGGGGGCGAGGACGTAGGACCGGATCTGGGATCCCCAGGCGATGTCCTTTTTCGATTTGTGCGCCTCCGCTGCCTTTTCCGCCCGTTGGCGCATTTCGAGCTCGTACAGTTTCGATCGGAGGATCTTCATCGCCATCGCGCGGTTCTTGTGCTGCGACCGTTCCTGTTGGCAGAGGACCGTAACCCCGGTCGGCTCGTGGGTGATCCGGACCGCGGACTCGACCTTGTTGACGTGCTGGCCCCCGGCTCCGCTCGAGCGGAGAGTGTCGATTCTCAGGTCCGACTCGTTGATCTGGATCTGCACATCGTCGTCGATTTCGGGCGATACGAAAACGGACGCAAACGACGTGTGCCGTCTCTTGTTTGCATCGAACGGGGATATTCGCACGAGCCGGTGTACGCCGCTTTCCGCTTTCAGGTATCCGTACGGATGAATTCCCGACACGAGCAATGTTACGCTCTTGATCCCCGCGTCTTCCCCCGGCTGTCGCTCGATGACCTCGGCGTCGAAGCCGTTCTGGTCGACAAAATGGGTGTACATCCGGAGAAGCATCTCCGCCCAGTCCTGGGACTCCGTTCCTCCGGCGCCGGCGTGGATCGTTACGATGGCGTTCCTGTCGTCGTTCTCCCCCCCGAGCATCCGTTCCATCTCCATTTCGTCGAGGCGTACCGACAGGGAATCGGCTTCCTGCTCGATCTCGGCGGCGAGGGAAGGATCCTGCGTCTCGTCATAGAGCTCGAGGTACGCGCGGAGATCGTCCAGGGATTTCGCGATGTCGGCCCATTTCGTCAGGACCGTCTCCAGCACCTTGCGCTCTTTCAGCAACGATTCCGCCTTCTCGGGGGAATCCCACAACCCTTCCTTCGATGTTGCCGCCTCGAGTTCGGCCAGGCGTGCCTGTTTGCGTTCTACCTCAAAGATAGCCCCGAAGATCGTCGAAGCGGGATGCCATCGAGGCAGTTTTATCTGCCAGAATTCCTACGGCCATGGGTTCCTCTCCCGGGAATCATCAATAGTAAAAAAGTTATTATAGTACAAGATTTTGCGAATAAATCACCCATTTTTGCATATAGCGTCTCCCCCCCGCGAGGATGGATCGATCCCATGAGGACCCCCCTGCGGAAGAGCCCCAGTTCCGCCACCACCTCTCCCCGCTCGTCTATGACGGCGCTTATCCCTGCGTTCGCCGCCCGCACCATCGGTCTTCGCAGTTCCACGGACCTCATCCTTGCCATGGCGAGGTGCTGGTACGGAGCGACCGTGTCCCCGAACCAGGAATCGTTGGTGACGTTCACCAGCCACCTCGCGCCCTCGCGGACGCTTTCCCGGAGGATCCCCGGGAAGACCGCCTCGTAACAGACGGACGCCCCGACGGGTTCCCCCAGGACGACGAACAGCGCCGGGTCCTTCCCCGCGGAGAAATCCTCCTCTCCCGCCGTCAATTTACGGAGGAAGAAGAGGATGCGCCGGAGGGGGATATATTCCCCGAACGGAACGAGGTGTCTCTTGTCGTACCGCCCCTCCGCGATCCCCCTTTTCCCGAGGAGGAACACGCTGTTGTAGTATTTCCCCCCTTCAGACGGGTCGAACCAGGGGGCGCCGAAGATGATCGGAACATGGTTCTCATACGCCACGGCATCCACCACGGCGCTCATTTCCGGTTCCCATCCGTAGAAGAACGGGGCAGCCGTCTCCGGCCATACGACAACCTCCGCTCCCTTCTCCGCCGCCTCCCGGGTCAGCGTTCCGTAGATATCGAGCGTTTTCTTCTGGTGATCGGGATCCCACTTGACCGACTGGTCGATTCCCCCCTGTGCGATTCCCACCCGGACGGCTGGGCCGGGGTGTCCGCTCCGGTCCGACGACGTTTTCGCGGCGCCATATGCGATGAGAATTCCGACGACGGCAGTCGCCCCGGTGATGGAAAAGAGTGCGTCCCTCCTGTTTCCATGAGCAATTCCTGCGCCAGCCATATACAGACAGACGTTCACGGTTGCCAGGAGAAATCCCAGTCCGAAAACGCCGGCCAGGTCGGCCGCCTGCCGCATCAGGTATTGACCGGAGAGTCCATAGCCGAGAAGCATCCAGGGAAACCCCGTGAACAGGACGGACTTCCCGTATTCGACGCACACCCATGCCGCAGGGAACCCCAATAATCCCGCGATCCCGAACCGTCGCCGGAGACGGTAGGCGATCATCGCCGCGAGAGAGACGTAGACGCCGAGATAGGCCGATACCAACAGGGCGGCAACGCTCCCCAGAAACCATCCCAGGTTTCCCTGCACGGCCACCGTATAGGCGATCCAGTAGAAGAGGAGAAGATGCGCAAGCGTGCCCGCGAAAAATCCCCTTCGCGCTGCCTGCCGGGCGTTGGCGGATGTCGTGGACAGGATAAGGAGTGGAACGAGGCACACGAAGGGAAGTCCGGGAACGTCATAACCCGGCATTCCCGCCGCATACAGGACGGAAAATGCCGCGCCAAGCAAACCCGTCGTTCTCACGGAACGTTTCAAGGCAGAGAAATCCCCGGCGTTCTCTGTCGTAAAGACACCTTTCAAATGGGGCTTCTCCCCTCTTTCAGGCAGGAGCGGTACACCCGGACTTCCTCCCTGCGCATTCGGGCGGCTCCCGTTTTCCCCTTTTCGTGATCGTGTCCGAGAAGGTGGAGCATGCCATGGACGATAAAGTAAAAGACCTTCTCCTCCTCCGAGCATGGCCAGCTCTTCGTACGGTATAGGCAGGCCCGCGCGGAAAGAAGAATGTCCCCCGCGATCCGGGAGGGGGGCGCCCCTTCCGTATCGTCCTCGGGAAAGGAGATCACGGTCGTCGTCCCCGCGCGCCCGAAGAACGTCCGGTTGCACCGCTCCATTTCCGCGTCTTCCACTACCAGGATGCGAAGGTCCGCCCCCTCCACCGCCAGGACCGTCAAGGCCCTGCGGACGAGTCCACGGAGAAGATCCCCGTTGAAGGGGGCAGGCCGCACCTCCTGCCGGATGCTGATCCTGTACCGGGTGGCTGCCCGGGGCACCGGATCTTGCCCACCCGGGTGTCCCGCGGGACCGGGAGACTTGTTATTCCTGGCTCCGCTTTTCGTATCGCTCATAGGCCTTGATGATTTCCTGGACGATGGGATGCCTGACCACATCGATCTCGGTAAACCAGCAGAACTCTATCCCCTCCACCCCTCGCAGAAGAGAGAGCGACTCTTTCAGCCCGGAGATGCGACCCGAGGGAAGGTCCGTCTGGGTGATATCCCCCGTGATCACTGCCTTGGAGCCGAATCCGATCCGCGTCAGGAACATCTTCATCTGCTCGGACGTGGTGTTCTGTGCCTCGTCGAGGACCACGAAGGAGTCGTTGAGCGTCCTTCCCCGCATGAACGCCAGCGGAGCGACCTCGATGACTCCCCTCTCCATCATCCTGCCCGCCTGCTCATACTCGAGCATCGTGTACAGCGCGTCGTGCAGGGGCCGCAAATAGGGGTTGACCTTCTCGGCCATGTCGCCCGGGAGGAACCCGAGCTTCTCCCCCGCCTCGACCGCCGGGCGCGCGAGGATGATCCGTTTCACCTCCTTTCGCAGCAGGAACCCCACCGCCATCGTCATGGCGAGGAAAGTCTTGCCTGTCCCGGCGGGACCGACGCCGAAAACGATGTCGAAATCGCGGATGGCGTCGAGATATTTCTTCTGCGCAACACTTTTGGGTGTGATGACCTTGTTGCGGGAGGACTTGAACACCACGTCTTCGAATATGCTCGCGACCTCCGCGTTCCGGTCCGATCGGACGATCTTGACCGCGGCCACAACATCGTTGGACGTGATGGGGATTCCCTTGCGGAGAACCCGGTACAGCCCCGTCAGGACCTTTTCCGACAGCTCCACCTGGAGCGGGTCGCCGGTCACGGTCACCACGTTTCCCTTCGGGAGGATCGTGACCCCAAGAGCCTGTTCCACGATTTTCAGGTGATCGTCGTGGCTGCCGAACAGGTTCGCAAGCACCGCCGGATCGTCGAAGCGTACCGTGTGTTTTTCCGGGATGTCCGGTTCCATCGGTCCTCCTGTCCTTCCCTACCGCAGGAAATTCGCCCATCCGGCCAGGACGCGGGTAACCGAGGGAGACAGGAGAACCGTGTACACCCAGGAACCCGCCACGACTGCCGTTAACGTCCATATCACCGCACGCCCGCAGCCTATTGCGTATTTCCGGGACATGCTCTGAAGGATCACGTCCCCCGCGTCGGGACTCTCCTCTTCCAGTCCGGAGATTTCCACCAGCCCCCTGTCCCAGAGCCCCCACAAGGCCCGAAGCCCCTCGTACCAGGTGATGCAAGCCTTCCGGAACACACGGTACGGGTCGGGGGAATATTCGACCACGTTCCAGACCATCCTTTCCTCCTCGGGCAGGGCCGACGGGTCGATCCGCACTCCCCGTTTCCGGGCTACCTGGAATTTTCCCGGCGGAAATTTCTCGCGCAATTGAGGATATTCGTCAAGAAACTGCATCCCTTCCATGAGCAATACGTCCGCTCGCAGGGAAGAGGCCATCCACGCGGGGGGACGAACGGCGAACACTTCGAACTGGTACTCGCCTTCCTTGATCCGCAGCGAATAGTAGATGCTGTCCTTGACCTGCAGATAAAGATATTTGGCAAGTTTTTCCCGGGAGATCTTCCCCCTCTCCACCAGAATCTCACCGATCTTCTTTCTCTCCCGGTCCTGCTGGGCGAGAATGCGGGGAAGTTCCTGGGTGGTCAAGTAGCCCGCCGCCACCAGCATGTTCCCGAGCAGGGCGTGCCGGGCCCGATGCCGGTCGGGTTGCACGTCGACGATCATGCCGTCCGCAAAGAGAAATACCGTCTCCCTCTCGTCTCCGCGAATCGTGAGCGCGCCGCTCTTCCCCTGGCTTGCCACCAGCTGGAAGATTTCCGGGATGCTGAAATCCGAAATCTTTCCCTTCATGCCTTTACCTCTTTTCTCCGGTAATTCCGACGCTCCGCTGCATTCTCCCGAACGACCGGATCCCCCATGCAGCTCCGGCCGCCCAAAGAACCGCCGTGGTAAATACGGCCCAGTGTGCGACGATCGACTGGAGCTCGGAAATGATATCCCCCCCCTCCCGGGCGCCGAGGGAGGAAGACAAGCCCGCCAGAGACAGGCTGAGCAAGACGACGTAAACCATCGTCACGATCTCCTTCCCGGACCAAAGCCCACCGGAACCGGGAACCAGGACGGAAACCGCCCGGACGTAATTCCGGTGCATGCGGATTCCGAGGGCCCGGCGTTCCTTTTCCTCCCCTGCCCGGATTCCCCAGCCGACTTTCGCATGGCACATATTGCAGAAATCGGTCGCCTCCCGGATTCCCACGACAAGGGTCTGCGCGCCGCATCCGCGGCAGGTGGTCTGGACCCAGACCCGCAGGGAAAGGAATTTCCAGAGTACCGAGCAGAGCCAGACGAGGATGAGGAACAAGGGAGCGGTTTCCGGGGTGAGAGGCCGGAAAAAGATCCGGTAATACTCTCCCTCGCCCGCCTTGCCGAGCAGTTCTCTCCGCCGGTTCCCGATCACCCGGATCAGCTCGTACACGGGCAAGGGGGAGGCCAGCCACTCCCCTGCTTCCATGTCCCCGGGATGGAAGCGGAAGGGGGAAAGCCTTCTCACCCTGTCCCATGCCAGGGGCTGTATCAGCCTGGCCCGTTCCAGATTGAACATTTGCAGGTACGCCTGATACGCATTCCACAGGGCGGGACCGTCTTCGGGGCGTTTCCCGACCGCCGACTCGAAGTCGGACAGGGCTTCCTCTGTCTTTCCCTGCTTCGCCCTGGTGATGCCCCGGTTGTTGCGCACCTCGGGGAGATCCTTCCCTTCTTCGATCAACTCCGTCCAGATTTGTTCCGCCCTCGCGTCGTTACCCGCCTGCATCGCCGCGCGCGCCCGGGAAAACTCGACCAGCCAATAGGGAGCCGCGCCCCCCACCGGCACATGCCCCTTCCGGGCTTCCGCCGGCCATTGCTGGGGGATATACCCGTCGGCTCCCAGCCATCCTTCCTTCGGCACGTCGCCCGTCACCGCGTGCAAAAGGTGGAGCATGCTCCCCCCGAGAAGAAGAGAGGCGAGGAGGAGGATCGCAGCGGTCATCAGCATCAGTTCCCCGCGTCGCAGATAGGCCACCGAAAACAGCATCCAGTAGCACACCACCACCGCGAGCCCGAGACCGGCACCCAGGGGGAGGAGAAAAAGGGCGACGACTACCAGGGGGGCAAGGTACTCCCGCATGGGGAGCCGCGCGACCCGTGCGATGTCCAACTCCAGAGAAGGGCGCGCCCGCATGAACAGGGCGATCGAGATCCAGACCACGAACCAGCAGGCGGTCGCCGCGAAATAGGAGATTATCCAGGCGGCATGCCCCAGGAGGGCCGGCCCG
>Ga0210060_1000176_pt1 | contig 34637 bp, 22 predicted proteins | sample Joice_CattailNLB_FD_184871 | JGI IMG/M metagenome (GOLD analysis project Ga0210060, IMG submission 184871) | Wetland microbial communities from San Francisco Bay, California, USA, that impact long-term carbon sequestration - Joice_CattailNLB_D2... | ecosystem: Environmental > Aquatic > Marine >...
CGCCGCCGAACTTCTTCGACAGAATGTGCGTGATCGCCGCCGTCAGCGTCGTCTTGCCGTGGTCCACGTGACCAATCGTGCCAACGTTCACGTGCGGCTTGGTGCGCTCAAATTTGCTCTTTGCCATGACTGACCCCTGATATTCCCGATCTCGTTACTTCTTGGCGCTGATGACCGCCTCGGCGACGCTCTTCGGCGCCTCGGCGTAATGCTTGAATTCCATCGTGTAGGTCGCGCGGCCCTGCGTCAGCGAGCGCAGCGTCGTCGAGTAGCCGAACATCTCGCCGAGCGGCACTTCCGCCTTGATCGCCTTGCCGCCCGGCAGATCCTCCATGCCCTGGATCAGGCCGCGCCGCGACGACAGGTCGCCCATCACGTCGCCCATCTTCTCTTCGGGCGTCTCGACTTCCACCGCCATCACCGGCTCGAGCAGCACCGGCGTCGCCGCACGCATGCCGTCCTTGAAGCCGAAGATCGCCGCCATCTTGAACGCGTTCTCGTTCGAATCAACCTCGTGATAGGAGCCGTCGAACAGCGTCACTTTGACGTCGACCACCGGGTAGCCGGCGAGCACGCCGTCGCGCAGCGCCTCCTCGACGCCCTTTTGCACGGCGGGGATGTATTCGCGCGGCACCGAGCCGCCCTTGATCGCGTCGACGAACTCGTAGCCCTTGCCCGTCTCGTTCGGCTCGAGCTTGAACCAGACGTGGCCGTACTGCCCGCGGCCGCCGGACTGCTTGACGAACTTGCCTTCGGACTCGACCTTCCTGCGGAAGGTTTCGCGGTAGGCCACCTGCGGCTTGCCGACGCTCGCCTCGACGCCGAACTCGCGTCGCATGCGATCGACGAGAATCTCGAGGTGCAGCTCGCCCATCCCCGAGATGATGGTCTGGCCCGATTCCTCGTCGGTACGGACGCGGAACGACGGGTCTTCCTGCGCAAGCCGGCCGAGCGCGATGCCCATCTTCTCCTGGTCGGCCTTCGTCTTCGGCTCCACGGCCTGCGATATGACCGGATCGGGAAACTCCATGCGCTCGAGCGTGATGACCTTGCCGATGTCGCACAGCGTCTCGCCGGTCGACACGTCCTTGAGCCCCACCGCCGCGGCGATGTCACCCGCGCGCACTTCCTTGATTTCCGCCCGGTCGTTGGCGTGCATCTGCAGCAGCCGCCCGATGCGCTCCTTGCGCCCCCGCACCGGGTTGTAGACCGTATCGCCCGAGTTGAGCACGCCGGAGTACACGCGGATGAACGCGAGCTGCCCGACATAGGGGTCGGTCATGATCTTGAACGCCAGCCCCGCGAACGGCTGTTCGTCGCCCGCCGGTCGCAGGTCGGGCTCGCCGTTTTCCTTCGCGCCCTTCACCGGCGGGATGTCGACCGGCGAAGGCAGGTAATCGATCACCGCGTCGAGCATCGCCTGCACGCCCTTGTTCTTGAACGCCGAGCCGCAGAGCATCGGCACGATCTCGTTGTTGATCGTGCGGATACGGATGCCCTTCTTGATCTCCTCGGCCGAGAGCACGCCCGACTCGAGGTACTTGTTCATCAGCTCCTCGTTCGCCTCGGCCGCCGCTTCGACCATCCGCTCGCGCCATTCCTTGGCGGAGTCGAGCAGCTCGGCCGGAATCTCGGTGCGCTCGAACTTGGTGCCCTGCGACGCGTCGTCCCAGAGGATCGCATTCATCGCCACCAGGTCGACCACGCCGCGGAAGCCTTCCTCGGCGCCGATCGGGATCTGGATCGGCGTCGGATTGGCCTTGAGGCGCGACTTCATCTGGTCGTAGACCTTGAAGAAGTTGGCGCCGATCCGGTCCATCTTGTTGACGAACGCGAGACGCGGCACGCGGTACTTGTTCGCCTGCCGCCAGACCGTCTCGGACTGCGGCTGCACGCCGCCCACGGCGCAGTAGACCATGCACGCGCCGTCGAGCACGCGCAGGCTGCGCTCGACCTCGATCGTGAAGTCGACGTGGCCGGGCGTATCGATGATGTTGATGTGATGCTCGGGGTAGGACAGGTCCATCCCCTTCCAGAAACAGGTCGTGGCCGCCGAGGTGATCGTGATGCCGCGCTCCTGCTCCTGCTCCATCCAGTCCATCGTCGCGGCGCCGTCGTGCACCTCGCCGATCTTGTGGTTCACGCCGGTGTAGAACAGGATGCGCTCGGTGGTCGTCGTCTTGCCTGCGTCGATATGCGCACTGATCCCGATGTTTCGGTAACGCTCGATGGGCGTCTTGCGTGCCACGGTCATGCCTCTATGCTCAGAATCGGTAGTGGGAGAAGGCCTTGTTGGCCTCGGCCATACGGTGTACTTCTTCGCGCTTCTTCATCGCGCCGCCGCGGCCTTCCGAGGCCTCCTGCAGCTCGCCGGCGAGACGCACGGTCATCGATTTCTCGCCGCGCTTCTGCGCGGCCTCGCGGATCCAGCGCATCGCGAGCGCGACGCGGCGCACCGGCCGGACCTCGACGGGCACCTGATAGTTCGCGCCGCCGACCCGACGGCTCTTCACTTCGACGACCGGCTTGACGTTCTGCAGCGCCTGCGAAAACACCTCGACCGGGTCCTTGCCGGACTTCGTCTTGATGACGTCTAGCGCACCGTACAGGATGCGCTCGGCCACGGCCTTCTTGCCGCGCGTCATCAGCACGTTCACGAACTTCGTGACGTCCGGGTTGTGAAACTTCGGATCCGGCAGGATCTCGCGCTTCGGAACTTCTCTACGACGCGGCATTGGCGTTGCGGTCCGTGTGAGGTTTCAGTGGCTCTGGAGAATCAGGCGGCCTTGGCGCGTTTCGCGCCGTACTTCGAGCGTGCCTGCTTGCGGTCCTTCACGCCCTGCGTATCGAGCGAGCCGCGCACGATGTGGTAGCGCACGCCCGGCAGGTCCTTCACGCGCCCACCGCGGATCAGCACGACCGAGTGCTCCTGCAGGTTGTGGCCTTCGCCGCCGATGTAGCCGATGACCTCGAAGCCGTTGGTCAGGCGCACCTTGGCGACCTTGCGCAGCGCCGAATTGGGCTTTTTCGGGGTCGTCGTGTACACCCGCGTGCACACCCCCCGCTTTTGCGGCGATCCGGCGAGCGCCGGGACCTTCGATTTGGCCGGCTTCGCGACGCGCCCCTGGCGCACCAACTGATTGACGGTAGGCATGTTTTCCGATTCCAGAAACGAACCGGGCGGCCGCGGGGAATACCGGCAGCCGCCCAGTGGAGTAAAGAGGCCGGATTATAAAGAGGTTTTTCCGGTAGCGTCAAGCAATCACGCGCCTCCGAGCGGAGATGCTGCGGTGCACCGTGCACTTCCCCGTCGGACGCCCTTTTCCATGGTCTCGCGCCCCGGTCTTTCGGGGGCGCGCGGCCCGCCTCAGGCGGTTGGATCGGACAGGAAACCGAACTGCTTTTCCAGCGTGCCGCTGGCGAGACGACCGACCGCGACGCGCGCGCGCGCGCCGAGGCGCAGCCAGGCGTCTCCCGGGGCGAACGCCGCCCAGTCGAACGCGGCGTCCAGGGGATCGCCATGCCGGTCTTCGAGCAGCGTCGACACGCAATGCAGGTCCCGATCGTCGATCACGCCGCCACCGCGCACGCCAGCGAGGTACAGCGCCCCCTGCTCGTCGACCCAGGCGCCGCGGATCGTGCCCGCGCCGCGTCCGCAATGATCGCGAAAGCCCTCGGGCGCGCGCCGATACACGAGCGGCGTCGATTCGAGACGTGCATAGACGCGCTGCGGTCCATTCTGGAAATACCAGGCGCCGCGCGCATCCGCGGCGTAGTTGCGCGCGATGAAATCACGCAGCGCCGCGTTGCCGATGCGCTCGAAGGCGCCGCTCGACGGGTTGCGCAGCCGCCATTCGCCGCGCCGGTCGAGCGCCAGCCAGCCGACCACCGCCGGCACATCGGGCCAGCGCGCGAGCGCCCGCCTGACCGACTCATCCACCGCGCGTGCCCCTCGTCACGATTCCGCTCACCTGTCTCGTCTCGTATGGCATCGCGGCCCGGCCAGTGACACCATAGCGCTTGGCCGCGCAGCGCAGCGCCGACGCGCTTCGGGACCCGCGCCCGCGCCGCGATTCGCGATGATCCGCTTGATGATCCGATTGACATCCTAGAACAATGAACCACACAGCACCGCGCGCGCTGCGCGTCGTCGACACCGGCATCCGGAGCGGCCGCGAGAACGTCGCCTTCGACCAGGCCCTGATCGCGGCACGTGCAGACGGGCGCGCGCCCGACACCGTGCGCTTTCTGCGCTTCCGGCCCTGCGCACTGATCGGACTGCACCAGATTCTCAGCCATGAAGTGCGCCTTGCGTTTTGTCGCCAGCAGGGCATCGAAGTGGGCCGGCGCATCACCGGAGGCGGCGGTCTCTATCTCGACGAAGGCCAGCTGGGCTGGGAGCTGGTGCTCGATCGCCGGCTGCTCGGCAACGCCGACCTCGGTGCCTGTGCCGCGCGCATCTGCGAGGCTGCGGCGCAGGGATTGCGTAGGCTGGGCGTCCCCGCGCAGTTCCGTCCGCGCAACGACATCGAGGTCGACGGCCGCAAGATCAGCGGCACGGGCGGCTTCATCGACGGCACGACGCTCTTCTATCAAGGTACGCTGCTCGTCGAGTTCGACGCCGCGCGCATGATCGAGGTGCTGAAGGTGCCTGCCGAAAAGCTCGCCAAGCGCGACCTGGACGACGCCCGCCGCCGCGTCATTACGCTGCGCGAAGTGCTCGGCCGCGTGCCGTCGTTCGCCGAGGTGCACGCGGCGCTGCTCGGCGGGTTTCGCGAGGTTCTCGGCCTCGAGCCGCAGTGGGGCGAAGTCACTGCGTACGAGGAAGCGCTCGCGCAGCGTCTGCACGCAAGCGAATTCGGCACGGACGCGTTCGTTGCCTCGCTCGATGCGCCCGAGACCGACGAGACCCTGGTGTCGACCACGCTCAGCCGTCGCGGCGGCTCGCTGCGCGCCGACATTCGGCTCGAAGGGCGGCGACGCGAGCGGCTGCGCGAGGTGTTGATCACGGGCGATTTCTTCATGACACCGCCGCGCGCGCTATACGACCTCGAGGCGGCGCTCCGCGGACGGCAGGTGGCGGAAGCGGGCGCCGAGGTCGACGCGTTTTTCGCTCAGACCGCCTGCGAGATCATCGGCCTGACGCCACGCGACTTCCGCGAGCTGGTCGAGAGCGCCCTGGCGCAGCTCAGCCTGCAGGCCGCAGGCCAGGCATTGCGCGGTCACTGGCGCGGGCCGTCCCCCGAGGCCGCGCCGACGATCGTCTTCCTGCACGACGCGCTCGGCTGCGCGCGTCTGTGGCGCGACCTGCCCGAGCGCCTGGTGGCCGCGACCGGCTGCGGCGCGCTGGTCTACGACCGCTGGGGCTCGGGCGATTCCGCCCCGCTGGTGCCGCCGTTCTCGAAACGCTACCTGCACGAGGAAGCGCTCGAGGCGTTGCCCGAGGTACTCGCGCAGACCCGCGTGCGCGATGTCGTGCTCGTCGGTCACTCCGACGGCGCGGCGATCGCGCTCGCCTACGCCGGCTGCCACCCCGCGCGCGTGCGTGGCGTGATCGCCCTCGCCCCGCACCTGTTTCGCGAAGAACGCACCCTGCGCGCGATCGACGCGCAGATCGCGGATTTCCGCGACGGCGACCTGCGCGCGCGGCTGCAGCGCTACCACGGCGCGAAGACCGACGCGCTGTTTGCACGCCTGGTCGAGACCTGGACCGCCGGCGCGCCCGGCGACGGATGGGACCTCGAGCCCGCGCTGCGCGGCGTGCGCTGTCCGGTACTCGCGCTGCAGGGCGAGGACGACGAATTCTTCTCCGCGGCGCAGCTCGAAGCACTGGCCGCGCTGCTGCCCGGGCGCCTGCAGACGCTGCGCATCCCGCACTGCGGCCATGATCCCCAGCATCAGGCGCGCAAGCCGGTGCTCGCCGCGCTGACCGCGTTCCTGCGCACGCTCGGCCCGCCCGCCGAGTCGCTCGCACCGACGTTGCAGGAGACCCGATGAGCGAAGTGCTCTACTGGGAGGACTTCGCGGTCGGCGAAACGAGCGAGATGGGCAGCCACTGCTTTACGCAGAAGGAAATCATCGATTTCGGCCGGCAGTTCGACCCGCAGCCGTTTCACACCGATCCCGAGGCCGCGCGCGCGTCGTTCTACGGCACGCTCATCGCCAGCGGCTGGCATACCTGCGCGGTCGCGATGCGCCTGATGTGTGACAGCTACGTCAATCGCACGCGCAGCATGGGCTCGCCCGGCGTCGACAACATCCGCTGGCTGGCCCCGGTGAAAGCGGGCGATACCCTGACCTACCGGCGCACGGCGCTCGAAGCGCGCGCTTCGCGCAGCCGGCCCGACGCGGGGCTGGTGCGCAATCGCTGGGAGGCGGTGAACCAGGACGGGGTGCTCGTCCTGACGATGGAGGGCTGGGGCATGTTCGGACGGCGGCCGCGATGAGCGCGCGCATCGAGCTGCGCCATCGGGTCCACGTGCTCGGCAAGAAGGAGGAGCTCGCGGCGACGCCGGTGGCGGGACACATCGTGATCGTGCTCGACATCCTGTTCGCCACCACCACCATGGTCACCGCGCTCGCACATGGCGCGGCCCGGGTGGTTCCGGTTGCCGACGAGCAGGCCGCGCGGCGCGAGGCGCAGCACCATCCCGCCCGGGAGGTCGTGCTGGCGGGCGAGCTGTACGCCGAAACGCTGCCCGGTTTCGCCCACCCGGCGCCGCTCTCGCTCCTGCGGCACGGCATCGGCGGCAAGACGGTGATCTATTCGACGACCAACGGCACGGTTGCGATGACCCTCTCGGCGGGCGCGGAACACACGTACTGCGGTGCGCTGCTCAATGCGCGGCGGCTCGCCGAGCACATCGTGGCGCGCCATCCCGAGCGCCCGATCCTGATCGTGTGCTCGGGCTCGGGCGACAACTTCAACCTGGAGGATTTCTACGGCGCCGGCTACTTCGTCGAGCGGCTCGCCGAGCTGCTCGGCGCGCAGGCGGATCTGTCGGATGCCGCGATTGCCGCCCGCAGCCTGTACCGGCACGCGCGCGCGCCCGAGGTGCTGCTCGATTGTCGCGTCGGGCGCATGATGTCGTCGCGCGGATTGAGCGACGAGGTCGCCTTCGCCTGTCGCTTCGATGCGTTTCCGGTGGTGCCAGAATTGCGCGGCGGACGCCTCGACCTGCTCGCCTGACCGGCTAGCCACGCCGCAATTCCGCGCTCAGCGCCAGATGGTCGGACAGCATCGACCACGGCGCCCCCCGGTGGACCCGCGCCGCCAGCACCTCGAAGCCATGCACGTAGATGCGATCGAGCCGCAGCAGCGGCAGGAAACTCGGAAAAGTGCGCGCCGCGCGCCCGTGCCGTGCCACCGAGACCTCGCGCATGCCCAGGCGGCGTTCCAGCACCGCGCTTGCCCGGTGCCGCCAATCATTGAAGTCCCCGGCGATCACCACCGGCAGCCCGCGCCCGATCAGATCCGCGAGGCGGTCGGCGATCGCTTCGGTTTGCATGCGGCGTCCGCGCTCGTGCAGCGACAGGTGGACGCACAGACAATGCAGGTTGCGCTGCCAGCCGGGAACCGTCACCACGCTGTGCAGCAGACCGCGGCGCTCGAAACGGTGGCTCGAGACGTCCTCGTTTGCCGCCGACACGATCGGGTAGCGCGACAGGATCGCGTTGCCGTGATGGCCGTGGTCGTAGACCGCGTTGCGCCCATAGACGGGGGTCCAGCCGCCTTCGGCCAGGTATTCGTGCTGCGGCACGCCGGGCCAGGCCGCGAAGCGCAGCGCCAGGCGCTCGTTCAATCCCTGGACTTCCTGCAGGAACACCAGGTCGGCGTCGAGCGTACGCAGCCCCTCGCGCAGCTCGTGAATCACCATGCGCCGATTGAACTGCGACAGCCCCTTGTGGATGTTGAGCGTCGCGACGCGCAGTACGGCCGTCATCGCGTGAGACGGCCGCCGGATTCGCCGAGCAGCAGGATGGCGTCGCGGTTCGACCAGGAAAAGCATTTTTGCGCCGCGGCCCGCCACGGCAGCCAGAGCGACGCGCGGTGCTCCTCGGGCGCAAGTCTCACCGGCGGGCGCTCCGGCAGCGCAAAGCTGAAGACATGCTCAGTATTGTGCGTGGTACCCGGCGCGAAACGATGACGCCAGTGTCCGTAAATCTCGAAGGTATTGATCAGATTCCAGCGCCGCAGCCGCCCCTGGTTCGCCGCGAGGCCGGTCTCTTCGAGCAGCTCGCGCTGCGCCGCGTGCTCGAGCGGCTCGTCGGGCGTCTCGAGGGACCCGGTGACCGACTGCCAGTAGCCCGGGCGCTGCGCGCGTTCGAGCAACAGGACCTCGAGCGCGGCGGTATGGACCACCACCAGAACCGAGATCGGAATCTTGTGGCTCACGCCGGCACGTCGCCCCAGCGCGGGAGCGCGAGACGCCGCTCCGGGTCGATGAAGATGACGCAGAACACGCGGCCCTGGGTCGACCAGTGCGCCGCGACGTCGGCCAGCAGGTCGAGCAGCACGCGGAAATCGTCGCGCGCGGCGGCCTGAAGCGCCTCGAAGCCTTCGATCACGAGCAGGCGCGCCGTATCCCTGCGCCAGGAAAGGTCGTCGAGGCAGTCCTCGAGCGCATCCCAGTTGCCGCCGAACCAGTCCGGAAACGCAAGCGCGACGGCGAGACGCGCGAGCAACGCTTCCTTGGCGGTGATGCCGGCGAGCGAAATCGACACCCGGTCGAGCCCGGCGGCCTGCGCCGGCGCAAGTCGCGGCCCCTCCGAGGCGCGATAGACCCCGGAGCGCATCGCGCTCAGCCGTTGGTCACCCGCGGCGTCTGTGCTCATTCGCGTATCCGCTTGAAGCTACGGTAGTGGTCGTCCGTGTAGTAGCGCTCGCCGCGCGCACCGGCAACGATCCGCCGCGCGCCGCGGTCGCGCCGCCCCGGCGTCGGCACGGTGTACTCGCGATAGTAGCCACGCTCGCGCAGCGGCAGCAGACGCTCGCGATTGCCGAACGTCGTGCCGTCCTTGCGGTAGGGAAATGGCCCGCCGCGATCGATCCGCTCGAGCGTTGCGCGCGCCTCGGGGGGAAGCGCCGAGTGCGCGATCTCGTCAGGACCCGAGGCGGCGCCGCAGCCGCCGAGCGCCGCGAGCAACAACCCGATGAACGCCCGGCGAAGCCAGCGCCGCCGCAGCATGCCGCAGGCCTCAGCCGGGCGCCTTCACGCCTTGCACGTTACGCAGGCGAATATGCAGCTCGCGCAGCTGCGGCTCGGTCACCGGCGAGGGCGCTCCTGTCAGAAGATCCTGGCCGCGCTGGGTCTTCGGAAACGCGATCACGTCGCGGATCGCCTCGGCACCCACCATCAGCGCGACGAGGCGGTCGAAGCCGAACGCGATGCCGCCGTGCGGCGGCGCACCGAACTGCAGCGCGTCGAGGAGAAAACCGAACTTGGCGCGCTGGTCCTCGGGCGAGATCTTGAGCGCGCGAAACACCTGCTGCTGCACCTCCTGGCGGTGGATCCGAACCGAGCCGCCGCCGATCTCCCAGCCGTTGAGCACCACGTCGTAGGCTTTCGCAGCGGCGCGCTCGGGCGCCGACTCGATAAACGCTTCGTGCCCGTCCTTCGGACTGGTGAACGGATGATGGCGTGCCTTCCAGGACTTCGTCTGCTCGTCGAACTCGAACATCGGAAAGTCGACGACCCAGAGCGGCTGCCAGCCCGGCTGCGCCAGGCCGCGCTCGTGGCCCACGCGCTGGCGCAACGCACCGAGCGAGTCGCTGACCACCGTGGCGCGGTCGGCACCGAAGAACAGCAGGTCGCCGTTTTCCGCGCCGCTGCGCTCGAGGATCGCCGCCAGCGCTGCGGCATGGAGGTTCTTGACGATCGGCGACTGCAGCCCCGCGGCGCCCGCCGCACGGTCGTTGACCTTGATCCAGGCGAGGCCCTTGGCGCCGAACCCGCGCACATACTCGGTGTAGCCGTCGATCTCGCCGCGCGTCAGCGCACCGCCGCCCGGCACGCGCAGCGCCGCGACGCGCCCGCCGGCGGCATTGGCCGGCCCCGCGAACACCTTGAAGTCGACGTCCCGCATGATGTCGGTGAGCTCGGTGAGCTTGAGCGGCACGCGCAGGTCGGGCTTGTCCGAGCCGTACTCGCGTATCGCCGCCTCGTAGGTCAGCACCGGAAACGGATCCGGCAGCTCGACGCCGATCGTGTCGCGAAAGATCGCGCGCACCAGCGACTCCATCATCGTGCGGATCGCATCCTCGCTCATGAAGGAGGTTTCGATATCGATCTGCGTGAACTCGGGTTGCCGGTCGGCGCGCAGGTCCTCGTCGCGGAAGCACTTGACGATCTGGTAGTAGCGGTCGAAGCCGGCGATCATCAGCATCTGCTTGAACAGCTGCGGCGACTGCGGCAGCGCATAGAAGTGCCCGTCGTGCAGCCGCGAGGGTACGAGGAACTCGCGTGCGCCCTCGGGCGTGGACTTGTAGAGCACGGGCGTCTCGATGTCGACGAAGCCGTGCGCGTCGAGGAAGCGCCGCGCCGCGGACGCCGCGCGGTGCCGCAGGCGGAGATTGTGCTGCATCGGCTCGCGCCGCAGATCGAGCACGCGGTGCTCGAGGCGCACCCCCTCCGACAGATTGTCGTCGTCGAGCTGAAACGGCGGCGTCGCCGACGGATTGAGCACCTCGACCAACTGCGCCAGGACCTCGACCGCGCCGGAGCGCATGTTCGGGTTGACCGTCCCGTCCGGGCGGTGGCGCACCACGCCGGTGATCTTCAGCACGTACTCGCCGCGCGTGCGGTCGGCCGTCGCGAACGCCTCGGCACGGTCCGGGTCGCAGACCACCTGCGCAAGTCCGGTGTGATCGCGCAGATCGATGAAGATGACACCGCCATGGTCCCGGCGGCGGTGCACCCAGCCGGCGAGCGTCACCCGCTGATCGATCAGCGCAGGGCTCAGCTCGCCGCAATACTGCGTTCGCATCTCAGCGTTCCTCGGCGGCGCGCTTGGCGCGCTCGGCCGCTTGCTCTGATTTGCCGTTCGGCACGGCCACTCCCATGGAAATGATGTACTTCAGCGCAGCCTCGACGCTCATGTCGAGCTCGATCACGTCGGCGCGCGGCAGCATGACGAAATAGCCGCCCGTCGGGTTCGGTGTGGTCGGTACGTAGACGCTCACGTAGTCGCCGTTCAGGTGGCTCGCCACGGCCCCGCCCGGCACGCCGGTGAGAAACGCGATGGTCCACATGCCCGGGCGCGGCCACTGCACGAGCAGCGCCTTGCGAAACGCCTCGCCCTTCGAGGAAAACAGCGTGTCGGAAACCTGCTTCACGCTCGAGTAGACCGAGCTGAAGAACGGGATCCGGTGCAACAGCTCGTTCCAGATGCGCACCAGCCGCTGACCGATGAAGTTCGCCGCCAGCACCCCGGTCACGAACACGATCAGCACGGTGAGCAGCACCCCCATCCCGCGCACGTGCACACCGAGCCAGCGATCGGGGCGCCATTCGGTCGGCAGCAGCAGCAGGGTCTGGTCGAGCGTGTCGACGACGAGCAGAAGCACCCAGATCGTGATGACCAGCGGGATCCAGATGAGCAGGCCGGTGATGAAGTACTTCTTCACGTGCGCGAATCAGCGAGGACCCCGAAAAACAAAATCGCCCGGCGCGGGGTACGCCCGCCGGGCGATCGCAGGACGGTCGCGGCGGCGCCGCTCAGCTCGTGGCGCTGGCCGACGCGGTGCCCTTGTCGCTGGACGTGGCCGACGAGGACTCGGACTTCGAATCGGACTTGGATTCGCCGCCACCCTCCGATTTTCCACTGTCCGACTTTCCGCCCTCCGCCTTTGCGCCCTCGGTCGGCGCGCTTTTCGACGCCGCCTTGCCCGAGTTCTTGAAGTCGGTGGCATACCAGCCGCTGCCCTTCAACTGGAAGCCCGCGGCCGTGACCAGCTTGCGGAACGACGCCTTGCCGCAGGACGGGCAGACCGTCATCGGGGGCTCCGAGACCTTCTGCAGGTATTCGTTCTGGAACCCGCAGTCTGCGCATCGATACTCGTAAATCGGCATCTCGCGTACTCCCTGTGTGGCGACGACCCGCGTTCGCGCGGCGCGGATTATAACCCGCGCGCTTCGCGCCCGTGCCCCTAGGCATCTGATTTGAGGGCAAAAGCCCGCTTTTCAAGGCCTCTCAAAAGGGAATATCGTCCTCCATATCGTCGAACTTGCCGGCCGGCTTCTTGGCGGGCGCGCGCGCCGCCCCGGCAGCCTCGCCGCGCGACGCGCCGGCGCTCTCCGCGCGCGGCTCGCCGCCCCCCTCGCGCCGGCCCAGCATCTGCATGGTGTCGCCGATGATCTCGGTCGAGTAGCGATCGTTGCCGTCCTTGTCCTGCCACTTGCGCGTGCGCAGCTTGCCCTCGACGTAGATCTGCGAGCCTTTCTTCAGGTACTCGCCCGAAATCTCGGCCAGGCGCCCGAAAAACGCGATCCGGTGCCACTCGGTCGCCTCCTTCATGTCGCCGCTCGCCTTGTCCTTCCAGCGGTCCGTGGTCGCCACCCGGACGTTGGTGACCGCCTCGCCGCTCGGCATATAGCGCGTCTCCGGATCCGCGCCGAGGTTGCCTACGATGATTACCTTGTTGATCGATGCCATCTCATACCCCTCCCGTAACGAGTTTCTTCACGCTGCCCTCATCCCAGTCGCCCGACACTACTTTAAGGCGTGCGACCCGCTCCTGCTCGGAAACATCGGCGTCGCGCACCCCGCGCACGCGCACCAGCGCCTCGCGCAGCCCGGCGAGCTCCACCTCCGATGCAATGGAAAACGTCAGATCCGAAAGATCGTTGACCTGACGTTCGGCCAGCACGGTCATCCCGGCCGCGAGCGCCAGCCAGAGCGCCGCCAGCGCCGCGCACACAGCGTAGACCGCCCCGGCCCCGTAACGGCCCGCGATCACGCCGCCGAGCAAGCCGCCGACGAAAAGACCCAGGGTCTGCAGGGTGTTGTATACGCCGATCGCGGTGCCGCGCGCCTGGACCGGTGCGATCCGCGAGACCAGTGACGGCAGCAGGGCTTCCAGCACGTTGAACGCCGTGAAGAACGCGACCATCAGCGCGGCCAGCGTGGTCAGGTGGTTTCCGGTCATCCCCAGGGTGAACTGCGCCGCCATCAGCAGTCCGATCATGCTCAGCAGCACCGGTTTGGGTCGGTTGCCGCGATCCGCGACCAGCACGAACGGCACCATGAGCACGAACGAAGCCAGCACCACCGGCAGGTAGAGCTTCCAGTGATCGTGCAGCACGAGTCCGCCCGCGACCAGCCGCGGCGGCAGCACCACGAACATCGCCATCTGGGTCAGATGGAGCACGAAAATGCCCATGTTCAGCGACATCAGCTGCCGGTGGCGCAGACACTGGCCAAGCAGCCGCCGTGCGCCATCCTGCACTGTGCGTACCCGGCGCGGCGCCTCGGGCACGAAGGCGCGCAGGATCCAGATGGACAGCAGCGCGAGTCCGGCGGTGGCGCCGAACAGGCCGCCCATGCCGATCCAGCGATACAGCAGCGGCGCGGCGACCAGCGACAGCGCAAAGCTGAATCCGATCATCGCGCCGATCATCGCCATCGCTTTGGTGCGGTGGCGCTCGCGCGTCAGGTCGGCGACCAGTGCGATGACCGCCGATGAGATCGCCCCGGCGCCCTGCAGCATCCGGCCCGCGATCGCCGTCCAGATGTCGGTGGCGAAGGCCGCCAGCAGGCTGCCGAGCGCGAAGATGATCAAGCCGACGATGATCACCGGCTTGCGGCCCCAGCGGTCTGAGGCCATGCCGAACGGAATTTGCAGGATCGCCTGCGCCAGGCCGTAGGCGCCGAGCGCGATGCCGACCAGCATCAGGTTGCTGCCGCCCTTGAGCGTGTGCGCGTGCACCGCGAACACCGGCAGCACGAGGAACAGCCCGAGCATGCGCAGGCCGAACACCCCGGCCAGGCTCAGCCCGACGCGCATTTCCGATGCGGTCATGCGATCGCCAGGTACTACGGACGGCATTGCGGGATGAAGCTCGGGGTGGAAGCAAGACGGGAAGGCTCGTTATAGTAGCAGGTTTGCAATTTGCGCTTCGCGCCTTGCGCCGCATGAAACCGAACGACGTGCCCTCAGCATCCGCGCCAGCGACGGCCGACCATGCCGACCCTGGCGACCATGGCGACCATGGCGGCCGCGCCGAGCAGCGCATTCGCGTGCGCGGTGCGCGCACCCACAATCTGAAGAATCTGCATGTCGATCTGCCGAAGAACCGCCTGGTCGTGATCACCGGGCTTTCCGGCTCCGGAAAGAGCTCGCTCGCGTTCGATACGCTGTACGCCGAGGGCCAGCGGCGCTACGTCGAGTCGCTGTCCGCGTACGCCCGCCAGTTCCTTCAGCTGATGGACAAGCCCGACGTCGATCTGATCGAGGGCCTTTCGCCGGCGATCGCGATCGAGCAGAAAAGCGCGGGCCACAATCCGCGCTCGACCGTGGGCACGACGACCGAAATCCACGATCACCTGCGCCTGCTCTTCGCGCGCGCCGGCACCCCGTACTGCCCGGAGCATCAGCTGCCCCTCGCGGCGCAGTCGGTCGCGCAGATGGTCGACCACGTGCTTGCGCTGCCGGCGGACACGCGACTCATGATCCTCGCGCCGGTGATCGCGGGCCGCAAGGGCGAGCAGGGCGATCTGCTCGACGAGCTGCGCGCGCAGGGCTTCACGCGCGTGCGAATCGACGGCAAAGTCTTCGAGCTGGACGCGGCGCCGCGTCTCGCGCGGCGCGCGCGCCACTCGATCGACGTGGTCGTCGACCGCCTGCGCGTGCGTGCCGATGCGCGCCAGCGCATCGCCGATTCCTTCGAGACCGCGCTGCGCCATGCCGATGGACGCGCGATCGCGCTCGAAGCCGACGATGCGCACGCGACCGAGCACCTGTTCTCGGCGAAATTCGCCTGCCCGCAGTGCGGCACGGCGCTGCCCGAGCTGGAGCCGCGCCTGTTTTCGTTCAACAATCCCGCGGGCGCCTGCCCGCAATGCGACGGCCTGGGCAGCGTCGAGTTCTTCGACCCGCGGCGCGTCGTGGCGCATCCGAATCTGAGTCTCGCCGGCGGCGCGATTCGCGGTTGGGACCGGCGCAATCACTTCTATCACGCGATGCTGCAGTCGCTCGCGCGGCACTACGGCTTCGACATCGAGCAGCCCTGGGAAATGCTCGACGACGCCGTGCAGCAGCGCGTGCTCTATGGCTCGGGCGACGAATCGATCGCGTTCAGCTATCCGGCCGCGCGCGGGCGGGCGACGCTGCGCAGCCATCCGTTCGAGGGCGTGATCCCGAGCCTCGAGCGGCGCTACCGCGAAACCGATGCCGCCGTCGTGCGCGAGGAGCTCGCCCGCTATCGCAGCACGCGCGCCTGCCCGGCCTGCGACGGCACACGGCTGCGCCGCGAGGCGCGGCACGTGCGTCTCGCGGGCCGCACGATCCACGAGATTTCGCGCTGGCCGCTGCGCCAGACGCTGGATTTCTTTCGCGCGCTCGGGCTCGAGGGCGCGCGCGCCCAGGTTGCCGAGCGCATCGTGCACGAAGTGGTCGCGCGCCTCGAATTTCTCGCCAATGTGGGCCTCGACTACCTCTCGCTCGAGCGCACGGCGCAGTCGCTCTCCGGCGGCGAGGCGCAGCGCATCCGCTTGGCGAGCCAGATCGGCTCGGGTCTGACCGGGGTGATGTACGTGCTCGACGAACCGTCGATCGGGCTGCACCCGCGCGACAACGCGCGCCTGGTCGAAACCCTGCTGCAGCTGCGCGACCTCGGCAACTCGGTGATCGTGGTCGAGCACGACGCCGAGACGATCCGCGCCGCCGACCACGTCATCGACATGGGGCCCGGCGCGGGCGAGGCCGGCGGACAGGTGGTGGCCGAAGGCACGCCGCAGGCGATCATCGCAGACCCGAATTCGCTGACTGGCCGGTACCTCCGCGGCGCGCTGTCGATCAGCCTGCCGCCGCTGCCGCGGCGGCCCACGAAGAAGCGGCTGCGCGTGCGCGGCGCGCGCGGCAACAACCTGAAGAACATCGACGTCGAGCTGCCGCTCGGCCTGTTCGTCTGCGTGACCGGCGTTTCGGGTTCGGGCAAATCTACCCTGGTCAACGACACGCTCTACGCGGCGCTCGCGCGCCAGCTCTACGGCAGCACGTTGGAGCCGGCGGCGCACGACGGCATCGACGGGCTCGAGCACCTCGACAAGGTGGTGAGCGTCGACCAGGCACCGATCGGGCGCACGCCGCGCTCGAACCCGGCAACCTACACCGGTCTGTTCACGCCGATTCGCGAGCTGTTCGCCGGCGTACCCGAGGCACGCACGCGCGGCTACGATGCCGGGCGCTTCTCGTTCAACGTCAAGGGCGGGCGCTGCGAAGCCTGCCAGGGCGATGGCGTGACGCGCGTCGAGATGCATTTCCTGCCCGATGTCTACGTGCCCTGCGATCTCTGTCATGGCGAGCGCTACAACCGCGAGACCCTCGAGATCCGCTACCGCGGCAAGAACATCCACGAGGTTCTGCAGCTGACCGTCGACGAAGCCGCGGCGTTCTTCGCCGCGGTGCCGGCGATCATGCGCAAGCTGAAAACCCTGGTCGACGTCGGCCTGGGCTACGTGCGGCTCGGACAGTCGGCGACGACGCTCTCCGGCGGCGAGGCGCAGCGCGTCAAGCTTTCGCTCGAACTGTCGAAGCGCGACACCGGAAAGACGCTCTACGTCCTCGACGAACCGACCACCGGGCTGCATTTCCACGACATCCAGCTGCTGCTGGAAGTGCTGCGCCGGCTGCGCGACGCGGGCAACAGCGTGGTGGTGATCGAGCACCACCTCGACGTGATCAAAAGCGCAGACTGGGTGATTGACCTCGGCCCCGAGGGCGGCGAAGGCGGCGGCACGCTGGTCGCCGCCGGCTCGCCGCGCCAGGTGGCAGGCGTCGCGGCGAGCCACACCGGGCGCCATCTGGCAGGGCTGTTCGCCCCCGCGGCGCCGGCGAAGGCCGCCGGCTGAACAGGCACTTCGCACGCCGATTGAATCTACGATTGCCGTTTTCCGGTAAGGAGCAGGTCATGTCGCAAACGCAGCGCAGCATCACTGTCAGCTGGGACGATCCGATGGCCGCCTATGCCGCCGGCAAGGGATTGAGCGGTCTGCAATACATGGAAAAGCTGATCGCCGGCGAGATCGCGCCGCCGCCGATCATGAAACTGATCGGCTATGCGCTGCTCGAAGTCGCCAAAGGGCAGGCCGTGTTCGGCACGACGCCGGCCGAGCAGCACTACAACCCGATCGGCGTGGTGCACGGCGGCATCGCGATGACCCTGCTCGACTCGGCCATGGGCTGCGCGGTGCACAGCTTGCTGCCCCGCGGCATGGGCTACACGACCCTCGAGGCGAAGATCAACCTGGTGCGCGCGATCACCCGCGACACCGGGCCGGTGCGCGCCATCGGCAGGGTGATCCACCAGGGCCGCAGCACCGCGACCGCCGAAGGACGCCTCGAGGACGGTGCCGGCAAGCTGTACGCGCACGCCACGACGACCTGCATTCTGCTCGGCGCGCCCGCCGCGCAAGGCGCCGCGGCGGCCTGAGGCACGGGATCGCGGCGCCGGGTTTACAGGCCCCGGGCGATGTGGTCACAATCGGCCCATGTCGACCGGCCGGGTCTACCGCTTCGCCCCCACGCCCGATCGGCAGGCGCGGCACCTGTTCGTATTCCTGCACGGCTGCGGCGCGACCGCGCAGTCGATGATTCCCATCGCGTTTCGTTTTCAGGCGCGCTTTCCGAGCGCGGCGATGCTGGTGCCGAGCGGATTTCGCCGCGGCGCCCGCGGCGGCGCGGCGCAGGACTGGTACTCGATGCGCGGGCTGAGCGGCGAGAACCACCATGCGCGCGTCGCGGCGGTGCTGCCCGATGTCGAGGATCTGGTGCGGCGCGAGCAGATGGCGCTCGGCCTCGGCTCGCGGCGCACCGTACTGATCGGCTTCTCGCAGGGCGGCACCGTGGCGCTCGAGGCGGTCCGGGCGCTGCCCGAGCTGGCCGGTGCGGTGGTCGCCTTCTCGTCGCGCTTTGCCAGCCTGCCGAAACCGGCCGAGCGCATCGATGCGCGCATCCATCTGGTGCACGGCGCCTACGATTGCGTCGTCTCGCGGGTCTACGCCGAGCGCGCGGCGCGCTCGCTGAATGCGCTGCGCGTGCCGGTGACGCTCGACATCGTCGACGATCTCGGCCACGCGCTATCGCACCGTGCGATCTCGCTCGGCTCGCTGCGCCTGCTGCAGGGCATCTACCAGCGCCGCGGCGCGACACTTCACTAAGAAGGGGTCAGACCCCGGTTTAAGCCTGCAACTCCTGCAAATCCCGAAACAGTTCCAACGCCTTCGGATTCGCCAGCGCATCGGTGTTGCCGACCGGCATGTTGTTGACCACCGCGCGCACCGCGAGCTCGACGACCTTGCCATTCTTGGTGCGCGGAATGTCCTCGACCTGGACGATCTTCGCCGGCACATGGCGCGGGGTGGCGTTGTCGCGGATCTGCGCGCGGATGCGCTCCTCGAGCGCGGCATCGAGCGTGAACCCCGGACGCAGCTTGACGAACAGCACCACGCGCGTGTCCGCCGGCGAATCGGGCGGCCAGAGCTGGCCGATCGCCACCGACTCGTCGACTTGGTCGATCTTGTCGACCTGGGCGTAGATCTCGGCGGTGCCGATCCGCACGCCGCCCGGATTGAGCGTCGCGTCCGAGCGCCCGTAGACGATCATCGTGCCGCGCTCGGTGAGCTCGACCCAGTCGCCGTGGCACCAGACATTCGGATAGCGCGCGAAGTACGCCGCGTGATAGCGCTCGTCGCCGCGGTCGCGCCAGAAGCCGAGCGGCATCGACGGAAACGGCCGGGTGCACACCAGCTCGCCCTTTTCGCCGACCACCGCATTGCCGTCCTCGTCGAACACCTGCACATCGACGCCGAGCGACCGGCACTGCAGCTCGCCGCGGTACACCGGCAGCACCGCGTTGGCGTCGGCGAACGCGGCCATGATGTCGGTGCCGCCCGAGATCGACGACAGGCAGACGTCGGTCTTCACGTCGCGGTAGACGTAGTCGAAACTTTCCGGGATCAGCGGCGAGCCGGTGGTCAGGATCATGCGCAGCGCCGACAGATCGTGCGTCTCGCGCGGCACGAGGCCGCGCTTGGCGAGCGCGTCGATGAATTTCGCCGAAGTGCCGAAATGCGTGATGCCCTCCTGCTCGGCGTAGTCGAACAGGATCTTGCCGCCGCGCACGAACGGTGAGCCGTCGTAGAGCATCACGCTCGCCTCGGCGCACAGCGCGGCAAAGAGCAGGTTCCACACCACCCAGTTGGTCGTGCAGTAGAAAAAGAAGCGGTCGTTCGGCCGCAGATCGAACTGCAGCTTGAACATCTTCAGGTGCTGCAGCAGCGAGCCCCCCGCGCCGTGCACGATGCATTTCGGCATGCCGGTGGTCCCCGAGGTGAACAGGATGTACACCGGGTGATCGAAAGGCAGCTGCGCCCAGGCGATCGTCTCGGGGGTGAAGCGGCGCAGCCACTCCTCGAGCGTCACCGCCTTGGGGATGTCGGAGACGTCCAGCCGCGTATCGAGGTGCGGCACCACCACGACCTTGCGCACGCTCGGCAGGCGCTCGACGATCTCGCGCACCCGCTCGAGGCAGTCGTGGCGCTGGCCGTTGTAGACGTAGCCGTCGGCGCAAAACAGCACCTTGGGCTCGATCTGGCCGAAGCGGTCCACGACGCCATCGACGCCGAAATCCGGCGAGCAGGACGACCACACGATGCCCTGCGACAGCGCGGCGAGCGCGAGCATGCCGGTTTCGGGCATGTTCGGGATGAACGCCGCGGCGCGGTCGCCCGCGCGCAGCCCGAGCTGCACGAGCGCCTGCGCCGCGCGCGAGACGTCGCTGTACAGGTCGGCGTACGACACCCGGCGGCGAAAGCCGGATTCGTCCCAGAACACGAAGGCATCGCCGCGGTCGCCGCGGCGCAGCAGGTTCTCGGCGAAATTGAGGCGCGCCTCGGGAAACCAGTGCGCGCCGGGCATCTTGTCGCCGTCGACCAGGACGGTGGAGCCCTTGCGCGAGGCGATCACCCCGCACTCCTCCCACACCGCGCCCCAGAATTCCTCCGGATTCGCGACCGTCCAGTCGTAGAACTCGGGGTAGGTGTTGCACTCCAGGTTGTAGCGCCGTACGCAGTGGCGCGCGAACTGCGTCAGCTGGGCGCGCTCGATCGCCTCTTCACTCGGTTGCCACAGGATGGGGGGCGTCGACATGCGGGCCGGGATTTCCGTTGCTGGCGCTGCGCGCATTATAGGGGCCCGCGCTTGCCCTGCCCCGGCGCTTAACCTAATCTTCCGGCGCTCATGCCACGCCGGGGAGGGCGGATGGCGGCACCCACCAGGGCCGAACTGCAGGCGCGGGTTGCGAAGCTCGAGCGCGCGCTCGCGCGCGAGAAAAAGCGCAATGGCGTCGCAGAGGATCTTGCCCGAGCGCGCGACGCCCAGGCCGCGACCGCCAGGATCCTGCGCGTCATTCGGAAATCGCCCTCCAACGTGCACCCTGTGTTTGAGGCGATCGCGGATGCCGCGATGCGCCTGTTCGGCGCGTGGTCGGTCATCGTCGTTCAATTCGACGGCAGCCAGATCCAATACGGTGCGGCGCGCGGCGGGCGGCGTGGCTCGGTAGCGCGCGTGCGCGCCATGTTCCCACTGCCTTTGAGCAAAGCGACCACCATTGGGCCCGTTGGGCGCTGCATCATGGGCCGGAAGCTCGTCGAACTGCCTGATGCGCGTCGCGACAGGAGCCGGGAGATGCGAGAGCTCGCACGGGCGCGTGGCTTTCGGTCGACCTTGGCCGTCCCGTTCATGAACGCGAACGCGCCGATCGGCGCGATTGGGGTCACGCGGGTGGAGGCCGGGCACTACACCCGGGCAGAAATCGATCTGTTGCAGACCTTCGCCGACCAGGCGGTGATCGCGCTCGAGAACGCGCGCCGGTTCCGTCAGACGAACGAAGCGCTCGAGCGGCAGACGGCCACCGCCGACATTCTCAAGGTCATCAGCGGCTCGCCCGACGACGTGCAGCCCGTGTTCGACGCGGTCGCCTACAGCTCGATGCGGCTGCTGGGCGCGCTGTCCGCCTCGGTGTCGATCCGCGCCGGCGACACGCTGCGGCTCGGTGCGTTTACGTCGACAAGCAAGACGGGCGATCAGGCGGTGAAAGATCTTTTCCCGCTGTCGCTCACGGACAACCGCGACACGATCCTCGCGCAATCGGTGCTCAAGGCTGCGCCGGCGCAGGTCGGCGATGCGCAGGGAACCCGCCGCCGGCCGCGGCTTCGGCAGATCGCGCGGCGCAGAGGATTCCAGAGCATCATCGCCGTGCCGATGCTGAGCAAGGGTCTCGCGATTGGCACGGTCAGCGTCACCCGCCGCGAGGCGGGCGGATTCAGCGATCACGAGGTCGAGCTGCTGACGACCTTCGCCGACCAGTCAGTAATCGCGATCGAGAACGTGCGCCTGTTCAACGAGACCAAGGAGGCGCTCGAACGCCAGACCGGGACGGCGGAGATCCTGAGGGTAATCAGCGGTTCGCCGACCGATATCAGACCCGTTCTGGACGCGGTCGCCGAAAACGCGGCGCGGCTCTGCGAGGCGTCCGACGCGATCATCCAGCTCAAGGAAGGCAATCAGCTGCGCTGGGCCGCACACTACGGCGCGCTACCGAATCTGCCGCTTGATGACAGGCGGACGATCTCGCGTGATCTCGTCACCGGCCGCGCGGTACTCGAGGGCCGGCAGATTCACATCCACGACCTACAAGCCAAAACCGACGACTATCCGGCGGGGAGTCAGATCGCGGCGGAATTCGGATACCACACGATTCTCGCCACGCCGCTGATGCGCGAGGGCAAGGCCATCGGCGTCATCATGGTCCGCCACAAGGACGTGCGGCCGTTCAACGACAAGCATCTCGCGCTGGTCAGTACCTTCGCCGACCAGGCGGTGATCGCGATCGAGAACGTGCGCCTGTTCAACGAGACGAAGGAAGCGCTGGAGCGGCAAACGGCGACGGCCGAGATCTTGAAAGTCATTAGCGAGTCGCCGACCGATGTGCACCCGGTGTTCGACGCGATCGCGAAAAGTGCGGCAAGGTTGATCGGCGTCGGCGCACGTTTGGGGATCGTGATACGCGAAGGCGATCACGTCGATATCAAGGCGATCGCAACGAAAGACGATCTGGACGCGGATCCGACGCGACAGATGCTCGATGCGATGAAGAAGCATTACCCGCGGCCCTACGATCCCGAGCGTCATCTCGGCTCGAAGGTCATGGAATCGCGGGTGCCTTTGGAAGTCGACGACACCGAGGCTCCGGGCGTACTGGAACTCGTACGCGAACTTGCGCGAAGCGGTGGCTATCGGTCCATCGCCATGGTTCCACTACTCCGTGAAGGCGTCGGTATTGGCCTGATCGCGGTCTCGTTCGAGCAGCCCGGCGTGCGGCTGAACGACAACCAGCGCGCGCTGCTGCAGACCTTCGCCGACCAGGCGGTGATCGCGATCGAGAACGTGCGCCTGTTCAACGAGACCAAAGAGGCGCTCGAGCGGCAGACGGCGACCACGGAGATCCTGAAGGTCATTGCAAGCTCACCCGATGACGTTCAGCCGGTGTTTGAGGCCATCGTCGCGAGCGCCATGCGGCTGATGAAGGGTGCAACGGCGCACGTGACGCGGCTGGAAGGCGGCACGCTGCATCTGCTCGCATACAGCCAGACCGACGCCGCCGGGGCGGCCGCCCTGAAACGGGTCTATCCCCGCAATGTCGCCGGCACGGATGTGGCCGAAGTGCTCGAGACGCGCGTGCCGCGCGTCATCTCCGACGCGGAGATGGATCCGCACATTGAAGAGGAAGTCCGGGCGGCAATGCGCGCGCGCGGCGTACGCGGCTCCGTGGTCGTGCCGCTCGTCAGCAAAGGCGACTCGGTCGGAACACTGGTCGTCAATCGCCGCGACGCGGGCGGGTTCAGCGACCATGAGATCGGGCTGCTGCAAACCTTTGCCGACCAGGCCGTGATCGCAATCGAGAACGTGCGCCTGTTCAACGAGACGAACGAGGCGCTCGAGCGCCAGACCGCGACCTCGGAGATCCTGAAAGTCATCAGCAGCTCGCCGACCGACGTGCAGCCGGTGTTCGACACGATCGTCAAGAACGCGGTCGAGTTGAGCGATGCGCTGTTCAGCGCCGTCTACCGCTACGACGGGGACCAGCTCCACCTGGTCGCGCACCACAACTACACGCCGGAGGTGCTCGAGCTCGAGAACCGCGTCTACCCGATGCGCCCGGACCGAGGCCAGGCGGTCGGACGGGCGATTCTCGATCGCAGGCTGGTACATATCACGGATGCGCTGACCGATGCCGACTACCAGCACGACATCGCGACCACCGGCGGCTGGCGCAGCATGGTCGCGGTGCCGATGTTCCGTGAAGGAACGCCGGTCGGCGTGATCTGGGTCGCGCGCGCGCAGATCGGTCCTTTTTCGAAACATCAGATCGCCCTGCTCCAGACCTTCGCCGACCAGGCGGTGATCGCGATCGAGAACGTGCGCCTGTTCAACGAGACCAAAGAGGCGCTCGAGCGGCAGACCGCTTCGGCCGAGGTGCTCCAGGTGATCAGCGGCTCGCTCGCCGACACGCAGCCGGTTTTCGAAGTGATCCTGGAGAGCTGCGAGCGGCTGTTCAAGGGCCGGCACGTGGGGATCACCCTGGTCGGCGAGGACGGCCTGGCGCATATCGGCGCCTACCACGGTCCCGCAGCGCAGACCTTTCGCGAAATGTACCCGCTCCCGATCAACCGGGAAACGGGAACCGGTCTGGCGATCATCGGGCGCCGCACGCTGCACTACCCGGACGCCGAAGGCGGCGCGGAGGTCCCCGAGTCCGTGCGCCGCGGCGCAAGGATTACCGGCCTCAAATCGGTCGTCCTGACGCCCCTGCTGGGCAAGGACCGCACGATCGGGGCAATGTTCGTCGGCCGCGAATTTGCCGGCGCGTTTTCCGGCAACGAGATCGCGCTCATCAAGACCTTCGCCGACCAGGCGGTGATCGCGATCGAGAACGTGCGCCTGTTCAACGAGACCAAGGAAGCGCTCGAGCGGCAGACCGCGACCGCGGAGATCCTGAGGGTGATCAGCAGTTCGCCCACCGACGTGCAGCCGGTTTTCGACATGATCGGCAAGCTGGCTGCAAAGCTCTGCGCCGCCGACATCAGTGCCGTCGCGCGGTTCGACGGCGAGAAACTCCAGCTGGTCGCCCTCCAAGGGGTCGCAGAAGACGGCGTGGAGTCCATTCGGCGCGCGTTCCCGATGTACCCGGGCGAGGAAACGGTGATTGCTAGAGCCTTCGACAAGCGCGACGTCGAGCATGTCGCCGACGTCATGGACAACCCGAGCTACGCCCGGAGAAGCGCCGCGCGTGCGGGCGGGTACCGCGGCTGCCTGGGTGTGCCGATGATCCGCGAGGGGAACGTCATCGGGGTGATCTTCGTGGCTCGGGTCGTCCCGGGGCATTTCGCGGATTCGCAAGTCGCCCTGCTCCAGACGTTCGCCGACCAGGCGGTGATCGCGATCGAGAACGTCCGCCTGTTCAACGAGACCAAGGAAGCGCTCGAGCGGCAGACCGCGACCGCGGAAATTCTCGAAGTCATGAGCCGCTCGCAGAGCGACCTGCAGCCTGTATTCGACACCATCGCGGCGAGCGCGATGCGCCTCTGCGACGGCGATCAGGGTCTGGTCTATTCCTACGACGGCGAGCTGGTGCACATCGCGAGCCTCGAGTCGATGTCGCCCGAAGCCGAGGCGGCGACCCGAAAGCTGTTTCCGATGCCTGCGAACCGCGGATTCGCCACGGGGCGCGCGATTTTGACCTGCGCTGCGGTGCAGTTGGCGGACGTGCTCGAAGACCCGGAGTATCAGATCGCGGAAACCGCGCGCGTCACCGGCTGGCGCAGCGTCCTCGCGGTTCCCATGCTGCGCGCGGGGACTCCGATCGGCGCGATCGCAGTCGTACGCCGGCAGCCGATGGCGTTCACCGACAGCCAGGTTGCTCTGCTCAAGACCTTCGCCGACCAGGCGGTGATCGCGATCGAGAACGTGCGCCTGTTCAACGAGACCAAGGAAGCGCTCGAGCGGCAGACGGCGACCGCGGAGATCCTCAAGGTCATCAGCGGCTCGCCGACCGACGTGCAGCCGGTGTTCGACACGATCGTGGAGAGCGCAGTGCGCCTGTGCGACGCCGTGTACAGCGCGGTCATCACGGTCGAGAGCGGCCTGCTGCACCTCGTGGCCCACAGGAACTGGCCGGCCGAAGGCCTGGCCCATGCGCAACGGCTGTTTCCGATGCCGCTGGAAAGCGACCACCTCAGTGCAATCGCGGCCCGAGAGAATCGCGTGATTCACCAGGTCAACCTGCAGGATGACCCCGCCGTGCCCGCCAGCTCGCGCGAGCTGGCGATCACCACGGGCTACAAGGCGCTGCTGATCGTACCGATGGTCCGCGAGGGCCGCGCGCAGGGCGTCGTCGTGGTCGCGCGCAGGGACCCCTTTTCGGACGACCAGATCACCCTGCTGCAGACCTTCGCCGACCAGGCGGTGATCGCAATCGAGAACGTGCGCCTGTTCAACGAGACCCGGGAAGCGCTCGAGCGGCAGACGGCCAGTGCGGACATCCTGCGCGTGATTTCGAGCACGCCGGCCGATACGCAGCCGGTGTTCGACGCGATCGTCAACAGCGCCCAGCGCCTGATCGCGGGCAAATCGACGGTTCTGCTCCTTCGCCAGGACCCGCACTTCGTCGCCGTGGCATACGCTGGACCGGAGATTGCGGAACTCCCGGAGGCGGTCCGCGTCGCGCCCTTGGACCGGGACAAGAATTTTCCGTCGCGCGCGATTCTGGATGCAAAGGTCCTGCGGATCCTCGATTTCGACGCCGACGACGCCCCCGAACACGAGCGGATGGTGGCCAAGTCGTTCGGCATCAAGTCTGGGCTGATGGTCCCCCTGCTTCGCGAGGGCCAGGGGATCGGCGCGATTGCCGTTACACGGGACACGTTGAGCCCGTATCGGGACAAGGAAGTCGCTCTACTGCAATCGTTCGCCGATCAGGCGGTGATCGCGATCGAGAACGTGCGCCTGTTCAACGAGACCAAGGAGGCGCTCGAGCGGCAGACCGCTACCTCCGACATTCTGCGTGTGATCAGCGGGTCGCCCACCGACGTGGCCCCGGTGTTCGATGCCATCGCCGAGCGGGCGCGCGTGCTGTGCGGCGCGAGCCTGGGTTACACCACGCGCTTCGACGGCGGGCAGCTGCACCTGGTCGGCTACCACGGCACGTCGCCGCAGGCCGAGGCCACGATGCGCGCCTCGTTTCCGAGAAAGCCGGACCCGGGCTCGATCAACGGTCGATGCGTCCTGACATGCGAACCGGCCCAGATCTTCGATGTTCAGGTCGATCCGGACTATCAGCTCTACACAGAGGCAAAAGCGGCCGAATATCGCAGCATGTTGGCCGTGCCCATGCTGCAAGGCGGCCGGCCCATCGGCGTCGTCGGTGTGGCGCGCAGGGAACCCGGCGCGTTTTCCGAAAGGCTGGTCAGCCTGCTGCAGACCTTCGCCGACCAGGCGGTCATCGCGATCGAGAACGTGCGCCTGTTCAACGAGACCAAGGAGGCGCTCGAGCAGCAGCAGGCGGCGGGCGAAATCCTGAGCGTGATCAGCAGCTCGGTCGCGGATACCAAACCGGTGTTCGACAAAATCCTGGAGAGCGGCCACCGTCTGTTCGGCAGCGACGAGATGGACGTGCTGCTGGTGGACGACCAGGGGCAGCTGCAGATCGGCGCCTATGTCGGCAATGCGCACGACGCGGTGGCGGCCACCTTCCCGGCGCCGGTCGAGCGCACCCCGGCCGGCCAGGCGATCCGCGCGCGGCGCGTGGTGCACTGGCCCGACGTGATTCACGGCGACGACGTGCCGAACGTGGTGCGCGAGGTCTCCAAGGTCGCGGGCTACCAGGCGATGGCCTTCGCGCCGATGCTCTGGCAGGACCGCGGCATCGGCGCCATCGGCGTCGCGCGCGCGCGAGGCCCGTTTTCGGCCAAGGAGCTGGCGATGCTGCAGACGTTCGCCGACCAGGCCGTGATCGCGATCCAGAACGCGCGGCTGTTCAACGAGACCAAGGAGGCGCTCGAGCGGCAGACCGCGACTGCGGAGATCCTCAAGGTCATCAGCGAGTCGCCGACCGACGTGCAGCCGGTGTTCGATGCCATCGTCGGCGCGGCAGTACGGCTGATCGGCTGCGACATGGCTTTCGTGCAGCGCCGCAGCGGCGCGACCTATTCCATCGTGGCCGGCGCCACCCCGCAGGGCCTGCTGTCCAATCTGGCGGCCGACCAGCCCGTCGATGCAGCGGCGAACTTCCCGGCTCGCGCCATGCTGAACGGGCAGGTACTGCACTTGCCGGATTGGAGCACCATCGAGCTGCCGCCGCATGAACGCAACGTCCGGGAGCGGTACGGCATCGCGTCGGCGCTCTACGTGCCGCTGCTGCGCGAGGGGGAGTGCATCGGCGTGCTGACGCTCGCTTCGCGGCGGCGCCACCACTTCGGCACGGCCCAGATCGCGCTGGCCGAATCGTTCCGCGACCAGGCGGTGATCGCGATCGAGAACGTCCGCCTGTTCAAGGAACTGGAGCAGCGCACCGATGCGCTCACCAAGTCGGTCGGCCAGCTCACCGCGCTGGGCGAAGTCAGCCAGGCGATCAGCTTGACGCTCGATCTCGAGACCGTGCTGAAAACAGTCGTGTCGAACGCGATGCGACTGTCCGGGCTGGACGCCGGGGTGATCTACGAGTACGACGTCGCTACCGAGCGCTTCGAGTTGCGCGCCTCCGAGAACTTCGACGACGAGAGCGTCGCCAACCTGCGCGGCGCGGAACTGCGCGTCGGCGAGGGCGCGGTGGGGACCAGCGTGTCGGCGCGCGCGCCGCAGCAGGTCCCCGACACGCATGCGCCGGACTACCCCGAGCGCCTGCGCACGCTGCTCGATCGCCCCGGGTTCCGGGCGGTGCTCGCGGTGCCGCTGCTGCGCGAGGAGCAGATCATCGGTGCGCTGTTGATGCTGCGTCGCACGCCGGGGCCGTTCGCGGCCGACACCGTGGACATGCTGAAGACCTTCGCCTCGCAATCCGCCCTCGCCATCCAGAACGCGCGCCTGTTCCGCGAGATCGCCGACAAGGGGCGTCAGCTCGAGGAAGCGAGCCAGCACAAATCGCACTTCCTCGCCAGCATGAGCCATGAGCTGCGGACGCCGCTGAATGCCATCCTCGGCTTCAACGAGATGATCATCGGCGAGGTCTACGGCGAAGTGCCGAGCGACATGAAGGAACCGCTCGAGGACATCCAGACCAGCGGCAAGCACCTGCTGCGCCTGATCAACAACGTGCTCGATCTCGCCAAGATCGAAGCCGGGCGGATGGAGCTCGCGCTCGCCGACTACGCGGTGCAGGACCTGATCGAGAGCGTGCGCGCGACGCTGAAGCCGCTTGCCGAAGCGAAGGGCCTGGAGTTTCTCGCCTCGGTACCTGCCGAGATTCCGCTCGCCTACGGCGACTTCGGCCGCCTCACGCAGTGCCTGATGAACCTCGCCGGGAATTCGCTCAAGTTCACCAAGACCGGCAGCGTGGCGATCGCGGCGGAGCAGAACGATGCTACGCTCATCTTCCGGGTCGTCGATACCGGCATCGGCATCCCGCCGGAGAAAATCGACAGCCTGTTCACCGAGTTCAAGCAGACCGACGCCACGATCGCGAGCGAGTACGGCGGCACCGGCCTCGGGCTTTCCATCACCAAGCAGTTCATCGAGATGCACGGCGGCCGGATCTGGATCGAAAGCGAGCTCGGCAAGGGCTCGAGCTTCATCTTCGAGATCCCGCTGCGCGCCGCTACCGGAGCCGCCGCATGAGCGCCAAGACCATTCTCTACGTCGAGGACAACGAGGCGAATCGCATGATCGTGCGTGACCTCTTGAAGCGCACCAAGTACGCGCTCATCGAGGCGCACGACGGCGAGGCCGGCGTTGCGATGGCACTCGAGAAGAAGCCGGATCTCATCCTGATGGACATCCAGCTGCCGAAGATCTCGGGCATGGAGGCGATGCGCCGCATTCGCGCCGACGCGAGCATGGCGGCCACGCCGATCATCGCGATCACCTCGTTCGCGCTCTCGGGCGACGACCAGAAGGCGAAGGAAGCCGGCGCCACGGCCTATCTGGCGAAACCCTACAGCCCGTTCGACCTGCTCAAGCTCGTGCGCCAGTACGCGCCGGATTCGTGAACGGACCGCTCGAGATCCATGGATTCGAGGATGGCGACAAAGCGTAAATCCATTCAACGCGGCAAGAAGTCGAGCGCCGCAAAGCTTCGGCGAGCACGCGTCGGGACGCCTCGGGCCGCCGTGCGCGCATCGGGGGCCGAAGCGCTGCGTCGCGCGCGCGCGGAAGCGACCGCCGCGCGCAAGGAAGCCGCGGGATTGCGCAAGCAGCTCGCTGCATCCGCTCAGGTCCTGAAGGTCATCAGCGAGTCGCCAGCCGACGTTCAGCCGGTGCTGGACGCGATCGTGCGGAGCGGCCAGCGGCTGTTTGGCGCCGAACACACGGCAATCGTGCTGACAAAGGGAGATCACATCGAGCTGCGCGCTTCGGCAGGTCTGGACGGGGCGAAGCTGAAGGCCCTGCGGGCTTCGTTTCCGCGTCCGATCGACCACAAATCCGTGTCCACGGAATTCGTCGCATTGGGAAAGATCGGGCATTACGCGGACATCACCGCACCCGGAATGCCTGCCTACACCCGTAAGACCGGCAGGCAAACTGGCTTGCACGGCTGGCTTGGCGTGCCGCTGATGCGCAAGGGCGAGTCGATCGGCGGTCTGGTCTTCGCACGCCCGGAGCGCGGCCTGTTCAGCGATGATCAGGTCGCCCTAGCGCGCGCCTTCGCCGCCCAGGCGGTGATCGCGATCCAGAACTCGCATCTCTTCAACGATACCCGTGAGGCGCTCGAGCGGCAGACTGCGACCGCGGAGATCCTCAAGGTCATCAGCGAGTCGCCCACGGACGTGCAGCCCGTGTTCCAGGCAATTGTCGAAAATGCCGCGCGGCTGATGGCGCCGTGCAACTGCGGCATCAACATGCTCGAAGGGGACGCGATCTACTTCCGTGCGGCTGCCGGCGCAACGACGACGCCGGAGCAGTTGGAACGCATGCGTGCGTTGTTCCCGATCCCCTTCGACCCGAACCAGAACCTCGTATCACGCGCGATTGCGGAAGGACGCGTGATCCATGTGGATCCCACTGCCCGAGACGCCCCACCCCAGGCAAAAGCCGTGTCCGCGGCGATCGGAGCGCAGTCAATGACGCAAGTACCGCTCACGAAAGCGGGCAAGGGTATCGGCGTCATCACAGTGCGCAGCGACGATCCTGCTTTCCGCCTATCGGAACGGCAACTCGCGCTCATACGGACCTTTGCCGACCAGGCAGTGATCGCAATCGAGAACGTGCGCCTGTTCAACGAGACCAAGGAAGCGCTCGAGCGGCAGACGGCGACCGCAGAAATCCTGAAGGTGATTGCGAGCTCGCCCACCGACGTGCAGCCGGTGTTCGACGCGATCGTGGAAAGCTGCACGCGCCTCCTCGCCTGCAACCATGCGACGCTGCGGCTCGTGAAGGGAGATCGCGCCGAGTTCGCCGCGAGCAATTCGACGATCGGCGGGAAAACGGTCGTCCAGTCTCCCATGTCGATCCACGATGACGCATGGCCGACCTCCCAGGCGGTAGCGCGCGGGACGGTAGTTCAGATTCCGGACACTGCGGCGGATGGCGTCTCCGCGGAGATGAAGCAACGTGGCGAGCAACGCGGCTTTCGCTCGCTGATGGTCGCGCCCCTGCTGCGGGAAAGCGACGTGATCGGCACGATCAACGTGCATCGCGCGACACCCGGGCGCTTCACGGACAAGGAAGTTGCGCTTCTTGAAACCTTCGCGAGCCAGGCGGTGATCGCGATTGAGAACGTGCGCCTGTTCAACGAGACCAGGGAAGCACTCGAGCGGCAGACGGCGACCAGCGGCATTCTCGAAGTCATGAGCGGGTCCCCGACCGACGTACAGCCCGTCTTCGACGCCATCGTAAGGAGCGGCGCGCGACTGTTCAGCGGTGCCGGCGTCGCGATCGCACTTCCGGACGCCGGCCAGGTCCGGCTCGCGTCGATCGCCGACGAAGACCCGGAACGATGCGCAAGATGGGCCGCGAGTTACCCGTTTCCGTTGACACGGGACTACATGCACGCGACGGCAATCCTCGACGGCAAGGTAATCGACGTTTCGGACGCGCTCGACCCGCCCGCGCAATGGGCGGCGGGCATCGAAAACTTCCTCCGCACCGGCTATCGTGCCATCACAATTACGCCGATGATGCGCGGCGATACCGCCTTCGGCACAGTCAGCGTGGTGCGCATGGCGCCGGGGCCGTTGACCGACAAGCAATTCGCGATTCTGAAGACCTTCGCCGATCAGGCGGTGATCGCGATCGAGAACGTACGCCTGTTCAACGAGACCAAGGAATCGCTCGAGCGGCAGACCGCGACGGCCGAGATCCTCAAGGTGATCAGCGAATCGCCGACCGACGTGCAGCCGGTGTTCAATGCAATCGCGCGCAGCGCGCGCCGGCTCTGTGCGGCCACCTACAGCGCCGTGTTTCTGGCGGACGCAGACCGGCTCACGCTCGCCGCCGTCGAAGGGGTCGAGGCGGCGGGGGTCGCCGCCCTGCTGGAAACGTATCCGCTCCCCATCGGGCGGGAGACCTCTGCGGGGCGCTGCATCCTCGATGGACGCATCGTGCATCTCGAGGACGCCCGGCTCGATTCCGATTACGGCCATCCGCTGCGCGACACGATCTCGGTGCGCTCCATTCTCTCGGTCCCCATGTTTCGCGAGGGGTGCCCCCTCGGCGCGATCAGTGTGTGGCGCGGCGAAGTGAAAGCTTTCTCCGACAAGCAGATCGCCCTGCTCCAGACCTTCGCCGATCAGGCGGTGATCGCGATCGAGAACGTGCGCCTGTTCAACGAGACCAAGGAGGCGCTCGAGCGGCAGACCGCGACCGCCGAGATCCTCAAGGTCATCGCCAGTTCGCCAGACGACGTTCAGCCCGTGTTCTACGCGATCTGCCGCAGCGCCGCGCGGCTCGTGGGCTGCCGAGTCGGGATCAACGTCCTCGAGGGCAACCAGATCCATCTGAAAGCCCTCGCCGCCCCCGCCGCCTCCGCCGGGATGAGAGACCTGCAGGGCATCGCGGTCCCCGTGTCGCTCGGCTACGGCGAGCCCGGCTACATCGAGGCGCTCGTCGAGGCAGCGAAGCAGGTTTACCCGCTCCCGTACCAGCCCGAGCGCAACTACGTCGCGCGTGCGATCGCGACTGGCACGGTGACTTCGACTCCCGACACCGAGGCACCGGAGGTCCATCCCGGTTTCAGGGAGTTTGCCCGCACTGGCAAGTATCGAGCCACCGCAAATGTCCCGATGACTCGCGACGGCGTCGGCCTCGGCACCATCGGCCTGGTGTTCGAGGAACGCGGCAGGTCGCTCGACGAACGGCAGGAGGCACTGCTTCGAACATTCGCCGACCAGGCGGTGATCGCGATCGAGAACGTGCGCCTGTTCAACGAGACCAAGGAGGCGCTCGAGCGGCAGACGGCGACCGCAGAAATCCTCAAGGTCATCAGCGAGTCGCCGACCGACGTGCAACCCGTTTTTGATTGCATCACGGAGAGTGCTGCGCGGCTGTTCGCACCCTGCATCACAGCAATCATGATGAGGGAAGGGGATCGCGTGGAATTGAGTGGCCTGACGGGTCCAACGCGAATTGACGAGGAAGCAATGTCCAAGGCGTTTCCGGTTCCGTACGATTCCGGATCGAGCCTGGTGTCACGGGCCATCGCTTCGTGCCAGCTCCAGCAGATCATGGACAGCGAAGCCGCGGACGCTCCGGCCGCGGTGACACGGGCGGGGCGCGCAATCGGATTTCGCGCCCTGACGGTTGCGCCGCTTCTCCGCGACGGCGTTGGCGTTGGTGCGATCTCGATCGCGAGTCCGAAAGTCGGATACCGGCTATCGGAGAAGCAGCTGTTGCTACTCCAGACGTTCGCCGACCAGGCGGTGATCGCGATCGAGAACGTGCGCCTGTTCAAGGAGCTGGAACAACGCACTGAAGCACTCACCAGATCGGTCGGCCAGCTCACCGCGCTGGGCGAAGTCAGTCAGACCATCAGCTCGACCCTCGACCTCGAGAAAGTGCTGCCGACCATCGTCTCACGGGCAGTGCAGCTCACCGGCCTCGACGGTGGCGCGATCTACGAATACGACGAAGTGCAGCAGGTATTCACGATGCGCGCCGGCGAGAACGTCCGGCAGGAGATCCTGGAGCTCGACCGCAACGAGCCGATCCGCATCGGCGAGGGCGCGGTCGGGCGCGCCGCAGCGACGCGCAAGCCGGTGCAGGTACCCGACATCGCAGCGTCCGCCGCTGGCCGCCAGACGCGCGGGCGCGACGTGCTCTTGCAGATCGGCGCCCGTGCACTTCTCGCGGTACCGCTGCTGCGTGAGGGTCACATCCTCGGCGCGCTCGCCGTGATCCGCAACACCCCGGGCGAGTTCCCGCTTGAAGTGATCGCCCTTCTCGAAACCTTCGCCACCCAGTCGGCGATCGCGATCCAGAACGCGCGCCTGTTCCGCGAGATCGAGGAGAAAAGCCGCCAGCTCGAAGAAGCGAGCCAGCACAAGTCGCAGTTCCTCGCCAGCATGAGCCACGAGCTGCGCACGCCCTTGAACGCGATCCTCGGCTTCAACGAGATGATCCTCGGCGACATCTACGGCGAGGTCAGCGAAGACATGCGCCCGCCGCTCGCGCAGATGCAGTCGAGCGGCAAGCACCTGCTCGGGCTGATCAACAACGTGCTCGACCTGGCGAAGATCGAAGCCAACAAGATGGAGCTCTCGCTCGCCGACTACGCGGTGCAGGACACGCTCGCCATGGTGCGCGCGACGCTGCAGGCGCTCGCCAGCGAGAAGGGGCTGGAATTCGTCGTCTCGGCGCCGGAGGACCTGCCGCTCGTCTACGGCGACGGCGGCCGGCTGTCGCAGTGCCTGATCAATCTTGCCGGCAACGCGATCAAGTTCACCAAGGAAGGCCGCGTCGAGATCGGCGTCGCGCAGGACGGCGAAATGTTGCGCTTCAGCGTATCCGACACCGGCATCGGCATACCGCCGGACAAGATCGACAGCCTGTTCACCGAGTTCAAGCAGACCGACGCCGCGATCGCCTCGGAGTACGGCGGCACCGGGCTCGGCCTCGCCATCACCAAGAAATTCATCGAGATGCACGGCGGCCGGATCTGGATCGAAAGCGAGCTCGGCAAGGGCTCGACGTTCCTTTTCGAGATCCCGCT
>Ga0210060_1000177_pt1 | contig 34609 bp, 29 predicted proteins | sample Joice_CattailNLB_FD_184871 | JGI IMG/M metagenome (GOLD analysis project Ga0210060, IMG submission 184871) | Wetland microbial communities from San Francisco Bay, California, USA, that impact long-term carbon sequestration - Joice_CattailNLB_D2... | ecosystem: Environmental > Aquatic > Marine >...
CCGTGGCAGCTGGTTGTATTCCGTGTCTGGAAAAAATGGTGGAAATGGCGAACGGGGTTGACATGGATGCAAAAAAGCTCAAAGCAGCGGCTGTTATCGGTCAGTTCGTCAAAGATCAACCGGCTGCACACATGAAATCTGTTGCCGACAACCTATTGGGAACACACCTTCAAAACGCAAAGACGAAGGCAACATGCCCGGTTGACACACCTGAAGATCAAAAACAAGGTTGCGGGTGCGAGACCGAAAAAGATCATTGTGCCTGCGGATAGCAGCCATATTAATAAAAGTCTGAAGCATTCCCCACAAATAGATTCAGGATCAATGAATGTTACTTCAGACGTTGCCCGATTGGAAATGATAACATAAATAGTCAAAATGTGACTCACGGTCCCCTACACGACTGGTTGCTGTAATAAGTCGAAACAACAAATATAAAAGGCCGACCCCAGCAGATAGTGGCCGGCCTTTTATGCTTAATATCCACCGCAATCCTCTGAGAGCAGGAATTGTAAGGCGGTTAGCAGATTATAAGTGGAGTAGCTATAGAGCTTACGCTTATGGGAGGATCTGCGCCACGGAATATTTGTCGGAAGCGAAAAATTTGTGAAAAAAATTAAAAAGCATTATCTTCCGGATATGCCCCATGCTGAACTGCCTTCTCAAAATCAGGTTATCAAGGATGTCGACGTTGAAACCGTGCTTTCCAAGGCAGCCGGCTTATTGAAATGTGACCTGAAGCTTTTTCGAGAATCGAGCAGAATTACAAAATCGACTAAAATCGACCGGGATCTGCTGATCTATATCGCCTGGCAGTTAGGCGTAACGACCAATCAGGAAATTGGCGAAAAATTCGGGCTTGGCTATTCAGCCGTAAGCCAGCGGGTAAAAATTATTAAGGAAATGCTCAAAAAAGATAAAGGGTTAGAAAGAAAATACCGGCAAATTAAATCACTAATCAAGATCTGACACCATTTGTTCTCGCTACTATTATTTCTTCGCAGTTTCTTAAGCCTTATTCACCTATTTTTCGTATCATATCAAAGGTCATCCTTATCCATGCCTATGAAAATGAAGCTCTTATATAGCGCTATTCTTATCTCAGGCAATCACCCTAATCTCCATACCTTGACAATAGATAACATTTTCTGATACTTATCCTGGATAATCTGTATATATGCGCTAACCCAGAAAAAAGAGGTAGCCATGACCCGAATATTAAAGCCCCGCTTCTCATACCGAGATGTGGGGCTTTTGTTTTGAGAATCTATTAAACAAGCTGATTATTGTTACTATGGAAGCAATTTAAGCGCTGAATTAACCTAAAAAATTGAGTTTCAAAGAATGCAACCAAAATATTCAAATATTTTTTGGCATGAGGGTGTAAAAATATTTAAAGAGAATTTTTTAGAAAATAAGCCAGATCAAATTCGTATTGATCATTTGGAAAATGACGTAACAAAAGCACTTTTGAATGTTCTTGAGCATTGCAGTGATAAAGTGTTAGGCGCATTCCATAGAATGATAAATGTAAAAAAAGCACCTGGTGCATTTGAGCTTGATTTTCAAGTTACGGATTCTGAAAAATTGAGACAAAAAAATACCAAAATAATGCTATCGATCATTTCAACATCCTATAATACCAAGTCCAATCCGGCATACTCAACAAAGAAAAGCAGGCCTGATGCATGTATTTTTTCTGCTGATACAGCTATCCTAATCGAAGCAAAGACGCAAAGTCCACTTATAGAGGAACAGTTGGAGAGCCATATTAAAAAGTATTTAGGCTCAAATACAACTAAGCGGGTTATAACATGGGATGTCAAAGCTGCTATCATCTGTGGAATGAATATTGATAGGAATTGAAATGAGCGTATATTGGCGTAATCCTAATATATAGGAGGCAGTTGTGAAAGAATTGCTTCAGGAGTTTATCAACTGGGCTAAGAAAGACAATAGATACCCCCTTCTTTTTCCGCTTAGTGCACCAGCCATCTTTTATTTTGTTCAGAACTATTTTAAAATTCGATCTTTTGCTGAAACATTGCATCATGAAGCCTTTTTAATCTGCAGTGGTTCAATTGTGGTAATATCAGGACTGGTATTTTTTTTACTAAATCGAAAAAATCGTGCAAGAATGCTCACTGGCTGTTCTATAGCTATCTGCGGTCTCGCCACTTTCGGGTATGGTATTTCTACAATGACCCCTTGTAAATTGTCGCCAGAGCGCATAGTCGTGGCTGTTGTTGAATTTGATCCAGGTGGAAAAGAAGCAGAAAATGACGCAATTGAAATACGAGATGCTTTATGGAGGAAACTGCAAGATAGTGAAAAGCAGGGAGTTCCGATAATTGCTAAAAAACTAAATAAGCGGATATTATTCAAAGGCTCAGTTGATGGTAGTGCTGCAGCAAAAAGGATCGGGAACTCTAAAAAAGGCTGCGCCCATTTGGTGATTTGGGGAGAAGTAAGTAGAGAGGGAAGCAAAAAGGATGAAATTGCCGTGGTACCTTATGTCACTGTGGCTCAGCATATTCCCGGTGTTGAAATAGCGGAATCTCAGTTTTTGGCCTTGGAAGATACCGATATTAATTTCCATAAAATAAAATCAGCAAAAATCATAGATGTTGTTAAGTATATTGGTGGTCTCGCATATTACAAACAAGGAGATTGGGAAAATGCAATTAAGATGTGTGATAATGTGGAATTGTATGAAGCGATGATCATCCTTGGTATGTCTAACTTAATGAGAAGAGATCTTGCAAGCAGCCTTGCTGCTTTTGAAAAAGCTGCTGCACTTGAGCCAAATGAAATCTCTTCTTATAATTCACTGGGGATGGTTTACTTGCAAATGGAGAATTATGAAAAAAGCAAGATTAACTTTACCAAAGCGTTAAGTATTAATGAGAATAGTTTTGCCGCCAGAAATAATCTTGCTTTAACAAATCTGAAATTAGGTGAATATAAAAGTGCAGAAGACAATTTTTATAAAGCCCTGGCGCAGAAAAAGCACCCAACAGTATATTCTAACTTAGCCTTTTGCCTTTTTGAACTAAACTCGATACCAGACGCAATAAGGAGTTGGGAAACTAGTTTAAAACTTTTCTCTGATTGGCCATTATATCCCGGAATTAAATATGATATGATGGATGCAAATGCGGGGTTATCTGTAGGTTATTTTGCAAATGGAAATCTGGACCAGGCAATAGAACTATATGGAAAAGTAGTAGGAAGTAATCCAGATTATGCTGATATTACTAAACTTGAAAACGATTATCTTTGGCCCCCAAAGACCAGATCAATAGCTATTGAATTAATAAAAAAATTAGGCAGCAATACGAAATAAACAATTTTTTTATTTCAAAATCACATGGTAACGGTTTTTTTGGGTTAACTCCAACTTAAGGAAGGTGTGCCAATGCATTATACCAGACGCAATTTTCTAAAAAATATGGCCAAAGCAATTACTTTTATGGGGCTTCCTACCTATAACCTAAAGAAGGCCATTGCCGCACCATCTCAATTGAACATTGGTATTATTGCCTCCCTTTCGGGAGTGCGCGCTGGATTAGGAAGAGAAGGATTGAGGGGTGCGCAACTGGCAGTAGATGAAATAAATTCCGGCGGAGGAATTCGAGGCATCAAAACTCATATTAATATTATGGATGATCAAGGAAAAGTTGAACAGGGATATCGAGCATTTCAGATTCTTGCAAGAGCATATGACACAATTGCCTTAATAGGAACTACTACAGTTTTTTATGACAAAACACTGAGTGAACTTGCCGAAAGCTACAAGCTGCCATTTTTTGTCCTCAATCCATTTAGAAGATCATGGTATCGGGAAGGGCTGAAATATACATTTAGAATCGTCCCAGAAGTAAGCTTAATGGCAGACCAGGCTGTCAGTTACCTTAAAGAGATTGCTAACAACAAAAAAGTAGCAATAAATAAAATTTGTGTTTTTCGATCTGAATCTAAAGCATGGGATGAAGCTTTAGAGAAAATAGTTACTGCGTCTAAACGAGAAAAGCTGTCTCTGGAATTTACTCAATCAGTCCCATATAATATTTCAGATATACGCAGAATTGTTCGCAAAAATCAAAATAAATCATCTGACATAGTATTTTTGCTAACCGGAAATGAGACTCAGACAAAAGTTATTGTAGAGACAATGCGAGAAGTAAGGTATAAAGCAAAAGCAATAGTCGGATTTTTCAGTAATCTAGCTAATTCGGCATATGTTGCTGAAAATGGGAATTTGTTTCTTAACCTGATGGATGCTAATTATTGGGGTGATCCCAAACGTGATGAAATAAAATTATTTCAAAAGCGTTTTCGTAACCAACATGGAGTATATCCTTCAAATGATGCTTACGGAACTTACACAGCAATTATGATTTTAAAATATGCCATAGAAAAGTCCGGATCTATTGAAAAGAGTAGTTTCACGTCATTTATGAGAGAGAAAAAATTACCAAATTTTTTACTTGCCCAAAGAGGGGGGATTAGTTTTGATAAACAAGGCCGGAATGTAAATGCTGAGACAATTTTGTTACAGGTTTCGAATCCAAGACCTATATCGATCTATCCTGAAAATTTTGCTGACCGCAAACCCGTTTTCCCAATTTGAAAATTTAAGAAAGTTAACTTAGAATACCGATTATTATCATCCAAATAGGCTATCCAAACAACCTTTGAGGCGAAAATAATATCGGCCTAAACCAACTGTAACGTTTCTTAAATATTTAATATTAGGGGGTGGATAGATCCTATTTCGGGACTTCACCCTTTTTAACACCCTCTTTATCATGCCAAAGAGGATGAAGCCTTTTATCGGGTGATCCTAAGTTTTATTTTGCGGATGATCTATGTCCTATAATTACCAACTTAAAAACCCCTCGATTTACAGCACGGGATTAGATCCTCCTGATGTTTAAGCTTAAAGAAAGGGTCATTTATTTAAATTTTCGGATTTTTTTCAATCCCTATTTTGGGCTAATGGCACAAAGCATCAATAAAAACTTTAAATGCATATGAATCTCTGACCTTGCATTTTCATTAAAGTTCAGAATACAAGGTCTTGGTTCAATCTGAAAAAAGGTGTCATGAAAAAAGGTGTCACATGAAAAAAGGTGTCAAATCTTGATTAGTGATTAAATATTGACATATAGACTGATGGTCGGTAGGAAAAATTTATGGCACGTGCATGGCGAATAGAATATGAGGGAGCGCTTTATCACGTTTTATCCCGTGGTAATCAAAAGCAGGATATCGTCACCAATGATGATGACCGCCAACTCTTTTTAACCACCGCGGGTGAGATGGCAGAGCGCTTTGATATAGACATTTTTGCCTATGTTTTGATGGACAACCACTATCACCTGCTATTTCGAACCCAAAGAGCAAACTTGTGCCGAAGCATGCAGTGGTTTGGCGCCACCTATACCAAAAGGTTCAACCTGCGCCATAATCGGAGTGGGCATTTATTCCAGGGTCGTTATAAGAATATGTTGGTGCAAAACGATGCCTACCTGTTGCAGCTTTCCTATTATATCCACCGCAATCCTCTGAGGGCAGGAATGGTTATGCGGTTAGCAGATTATAAGTGGAGTAGCTATAGAGCTTACGCTTATGCCCAACGCCATCAGAATTGGTTGAACACAAAGGCAATTTTAACGCAATTTATGAATGTAAAAGACCAACACCAGGCTTACCGGGAAAATATGCAAAAGTACGCCAAAGAGGAACAACGCGTATGGGAGGATCTGCGCCACGGAATATTTGTCGGAAGCGAAAAATTTGTGAAAAAAATAAAAAAGCATTATCTTCCGGATATGCCCCATGCTGAACTGCCTTCTCAAAAGCAAGTTATCAAGGATGTAGAAGTAGAAACCGTACTTTCAAAGGCAGCCGGCTTATTGAAATGTGACCTGAAGCTTTTTCGAAAATCGAGGAGAATTACAAAATCGACTAAAGTCGACCGGGATCTTCTGATCTATATCGCCTGGCAGTTAGGCGTAACGACCAATCAGGAAATTGGCGAAAAATTCGGGCTTAGCTATTCAGCAGTAAGTCAGCGGGTAAAAATTATTAAGGAAATGCTCAAAAAAGATAAAGAGTTAGCAAGAAAATGCCGGCAAATTAAATCACTAATCAAGATCTGACACCTTTTGCAGGAGGATCTATGAAAGATGCAACTTATTGGATTAAGATGCTGGATTTAAAGATGCACCCGGAAGGGGGGTATTTCAAAGAGACCTACAGATCTGATGAAATAATTTCCAAAAAATTTTTACCGCAACGCTTTGATGGTGATCGAGCCTTTGCGACCTGCATTTATTATTTATTAAATCGAACAGATTTTTCAGCATTTCACGAAATTAATCAAGATGAAGTCTGGCATTTTTATGATGGATCATCGTTAACAATCCATATCATTGATCAAAATGGCAATTATTCCCATGCAAAACTGGGCCGAGACCTCGAAAATGGTGAATCCTTTCAAAAAGTTGTCAATGCGAACAGTCTGTTTGCGGCTGCCGTTAGCGATATAAAAAGCTATTCTCTTGTGGGTTGCACCGTTGCTCCCGGATTCGATTATAAAGATTTTAAAATGCCTGTCCGAAGCAAACTGGTTGATCAATATCCCCAACACAAAGAAATTATAGAAAAGTTTACAAAATAATCGCTCAGCTTCCACCTTTTGAAAATCATCCTTAACAAAAAGATTGTCCTGCCAACATCGATTTGTTATAGCTTTCCCGGTGCTGATTTCAGAATGTGGTAATTCGTGGGGCTCAGACATCAAGGAGGAAATTTGCTCGCCAAGGTTTTCAGCAGTGCGGTACTGGGTATCGACGCCTACCGGGTGGAGGTGGAAGTTGACATTACCTCGGGGCTGCCGACCTACACCACCGTAGGATTGCCCGAGGCTTCGGTCAAGGAGAGCAAGGAGCGCGTAAAATCGGCCATCGGCAACTCGGGGTACCGCTTCCCGGACGACCGCATTACCGTCAATCTGGCCCCGGCTGACATTAAAAAAGAAGGCACCGGCTTTGACCTGCCGATTGCCTTGGGGATCCTGGCGGCCACCGGCATCATCCCCCAGGAAATCATTTCCCAATATCTGGTCCTCGGTGAGCTCTCCCTGGACGGCCGCGTCAAACCGGTCAGAGGGTCTTTGCCCATGGCCCTGGCCGCCAAAAAGGCCGGTTACAGGGCGATTATCGTCCCCTTTGAAAACAGCCGTGAAGCATCGGTGGTCGCCGATATTGATGTGCTGCCGGTCAAAACCCTGTCCCAGGTGGTGGCCTTTTTAACCGGATTTTCCCGGATCGCACCGGAAAAAACTGACATCACCGATCTATTTGAAAGGGACGGCCGATTCGCGGTGGACTTTGCTGAAGTGGCAGGCCAGGAGCACGTCAAACGCGCCCTGGAAATTGCGGCCGCCGGCGGTCACAACCTGTTGATGATCGGCCCGCCCGGATCGGGCAAAACCATGCTGGCAAAACGCTTGCCTACCATCCTGCCGCCTTTTACGTTTCAAGAGGCGATTGAAACTACCAAGATATTCAGTGTGGTGGGGTTGCTGGAAAAAGACCAGGCCCTGATCACCCGGCGACCGTTTCGCTCTCCCCATCACACCATCTCCGACGCCGGACTCATTGGCGGCGGGCACATCCCGCGTCCCGGCGAGGTGAGCCTGGCGCACCACGGGGTTTTATTCCTGGATGAGCTTCCCGAGTTCAAAAAGCATGTTCTGGAAGTCCTGCGCCAGCCCCTGGAAGATTTAAAGGTCACCATTTCCCGCGCCTCAACCACACTCACCTACCCGGCAAGCTTTATGCTGGTGGCTGCTATGAATCCCTGCCCCTGCGGCTACTTCTCGGATCCCAAGCATGCCTGCCGCTGTTCCTACCAGCAAATTCACCGCTATCGATCCAAAATATCGGGCCCGCTTTTAGACCGCATCGACATCCATGTGGAAGTGCCGGCCGTGCCTTACAAAGACCTGATGGCCGAATCAAACGCCGAGCCATCAGCCGACATCGGCAGGCGGGTGGCTGCCGCCCGCCAGATCCAGTCCGGACGCTTGGCAAGGGCCAAAATTTTTTGCAACGCCCAGATGAGCAGCCGCCACATCAAAACCCACTGCAAGATTGACGACGCTTCACGCCGCATCCTGGAGTCGGCTATCGACAAACTGGGGCTTTCGGCCAGGGCCTTTAACCGGGTACTGAAGATCGCCCGTACCATAGCAGACCTGGAGGGCGAACCGAACATTCTGGTGGATCATATCTCCGAGGCCATCCAGTATCGTAACCTAGACCGAGGCAGCCAGTTTAAATAAAATACAATAAAGCGCTGCTTACTTATTTATGGATGTCTATCTTTTGCACCTATTTTTAATTTCTGAACTGGAAACATAATGCTGTTAACTAAATGCTAAAGGCTTTTTCTTAAAGATACCGGCTCGAAATATATTCAATATAATCGTGATGGAAATCACGGTATTCTTCGGATAATTTGATAATTAGCTCTTGGTAGCTTAAGGCATGAAAACGGACACTGTCCGCTTTTGCAATTCGTGTAAATTCTTCAATTTCTTCTCGGTGTTTCGAACTTTCATCTCCCATACAATCGTACCAGAGGTAAAGGAGGCGAAATTTGTTTTTGCCATATTTTTCCTTCAGCCCCAAAATATGCTTCACAAGCTGTGCCGAGTGAAGGTGATTGAAACGTTTGTTAGTTGGGCTGATTTTCCTTGATAGGCGACGCAGATTAGGAACATCTTTCCATATATTTTCCAAATTAAGATATTTCTGCTTGAGTCCGGAGTGCCGACGGGAAGAATAGGCTTCAGAGAAATTGCATTCAATTGCAAAAACTTTGAACTTTGACTCTGGAGAATTTTCAATCGTGACATCAATGTCCGGACCGAAAGCGAATTTTCTGCTTATTTCATGTTTGGTTTTAAACATTATGTTGTTGGAGCTCTTATTTTTTTTGTTGCATAAGCCGCAAGCAGCAGCAATCTTGGGAACCTGATTCACTTTTAACCAATACTGGAAGATGTTTACGCCCAATGCTGCTGTTGAATGCAGTGCCTGCATTTTGGAAGGATACCCAATCAATTCAGCACCATCACCATCCTTAAAGCATTTCCTTACCGAAGGGTGCAAAGGTTCAAATAAATTTGCCGAAAGCCTTTTGGTATACGTTAAGCGGCCACGGACACCTTTGCTGCCGATGAGCTTAATATTATTATTCAGAGCCCATTGCGTCTGTTTTGATAAAATGTATTCATATGCTTTCATGGCTTTCCCCTCATGCGCACCCGCTTGACAGAAAATATCCCTGCGGAAATCCGCGATGTGTTAAATGCCAGACATATCCCCAGAGATCTAATGTCGATTCGCACGCGCCAGATAGGTTTCTCGTAAACTGCTTATTTTCACCCCAAAATGACCGCTCTAAGACCCTATTTCTACCATTTTTAACCAATTAAAATCAAGCGATTATCGTGGACCCCCAGACCCCCTCAGTTTACGTGAATATTCCCTTAAAGAATTATTTACCTGTTTATGGATGTCTCTTTTATCGCTTCTTCTCGGGCAACAGGCTGATAGCCAATGCCGGCACAGCAATAATGAAGGCTGGTAGGATTCCGAAATAATATAGAAATTCTTAGGTTTTTAAAGTGTTTAGACAGCTTTATACCATACTGGCGAACGGAATAAAAATGCAACTCACAGTATTCCGTTTTAGGTTTAAATTCAAACCCCTTTGGTTTTCGTGTTATTTTGATTTTCAGGGCTGAACACTTTTAATCACGCCTTCTTGAGTTAAATCATATGTTATGTTAATAAGTTACTTGAGAGGGCGGTTCAACCGAAATATTTAAAAAATTTAGGGGGCCTATCGAATCTGTATTTTGGGCACCCGCATCCCTGGGCTCCTTTTCGGATCCCAAACTTGCCTGCCGCCTGCAGGAGCCAGTCAGGTTGGAATGAGTGAGTTGTAGAAATTCCGAGACCTTTAATTAAACTAACAAAAGAGGACCCCATGAGTGACTTTAAAGAAAGCCTAAATGACCTACTGCTTGTTCTACTGTCTATCGCTGTTCTGATGGTATGGGTATACTTTCAGCAGAGCCAGCAATGGAACCTGACCTTGAAATCCCGGGATCAGAAGATTGGCGACCTTGATCAAAAAATTGCCGAGCTTCAGAAGAGGTTGGCCCAGGCGCGGGACACCATCACCGGTTACGAGGCATCATCCAATAATGCAGCCGAGGAAATAAAATCGGCCCGGGAAATTATCGGGGAGCTGGAATCCGGCAGGCAAAAAAACCAAAAGAAAATAGCCGAGTTGCAGGAGGCTCTTAACATAAAAGACAGCCAGGCGGCCGAACTCGACACACACCTGTCGGCGATCAAGGACAGCTCAGCTAAGGAACTTGCGGCTCAGGGCGCCCGCATCAGCGAGCTGGAGAACATGGTGGGTGATCAGAAACTTCAGCTAACAAAAACCGCTGAAACTATCCGGCGCCTGGAGACGTCTGAAAAGGAAATGCAATCAAAACTCCAGGCAGCCGATCAGGCGTACGCAGACCTTAATGAAAGCCATCAAAAACTTTTAGATGAGCTCGCCGCCCTTAAAAAAGTGAATTAGCCGGCAGCCCTGGGAAACTGGAAACACCGGCCTGAGCAGGCATCCAGATTCTAATTCTGATTATACGTCAGTCATACGAGATTCTTGCATCAGAGCGATTAATAAAATACCGACGGCCATCAACGCAATCAACACCAAAAGCAGCGGTGTCATCGCGCCCGACTCGGTCCTGAAATAATCCATCAAAAAAATGAAAAGGACACTGATCCCCTGCCCGAACATCCATAAAACGCCCTGGGTAGTGGCTTCCGGTGCCGGTTTACAAACGTCGGAAGCGACTTCCATAAAAATCGGCGCCAGGCCGAGCTGGAAAAAACCCAGGATCGCACCGGCGAAAAGAAGTAAAGCAAAGGATTGAACAAAAGTGAGCCCAAGCAATCCGGGGACGATCATGACAACCCCGGACAATAGATAGGGTTTGCGCCGCTGTGTCTTGTCGGACAGAAGGGGCAAGACAATGCAGCCAACAATGCCGGTGACCATCATAATCCCCCCCAGGGTACCGGCCTGCATGGAATTAAAACCACGCGGGCTGATGATTTGTTCGATCCAGGTGGAAACAGTGTTGAAAGTGGCAAGGCCGAGGCTGAATACGATGAGAAGAAAAATACCTTCCCGGGTTTTGAAAACATGTTTTAAACCCTCGCGCATCACAAAGCGTTCCTCTTTTTCAGAGGCGGATGGCGGTGTCGCCGGCCTTTCCCTGTAAAACAGAAAAAAGGTGACGAGTGCCGCAAAGGCCAGCATCCCGTACCATATCAGCATTGCTTTGATTCCCAGGCTGCCCGCCAGAACCGGTGAAACGGCCATGCCGCCCATAATGCCGATGAACTGGGCCAGCATGGCGATTCCGGTGGCCGTGGCTCTTTCATGGACCGGGAACCAACGGGCACTCATGGTGGTAATCGCATTAATGATAAACGGCTGGGCAATGGATAGCATTATGGTCGCCATCAGCACGATCGTATAATTGTGGCCAAAGAATCCACGAACGAGCCCGAAAATTCCCATCAAAATCACCCCGAACCCCATCCCTTTGCGCACCCCGAAGGTGGCGATAGCCCAGGACGAAGGCAGACTGACAATGACGTAGACAATCATGAACAACATCGATAGAAGGCCGATCAGCAGTGGCGTTACGCCGTAGAATTGGGCGGCTTCGCTGGTTATGGGCAAAAACGAGGACCACAGAACCTGGATCGATGCCTGGACTAAAGCAAAAACTGCCAGTGCTACCCAGCGATACCCGTAGACTTTATACTCATTGGTATTCATAGGCTTTTATCCTTTATTTGATTTTTAAACAGTTGAAACATAAAAGTCAATGATCGAGAAATCAAGGAGTGAATACCGCTGCATTAATAAAGGAACATTCAGCAAAGTCGTCGCTGAACGGTCTGATCGGATTATTTCAACTGCCTGCAGCCGCCTGATGACACGCCTGGTAAGGATATTTTTTACATCTGCGACCCTCAGCGGTTGATTGGGATTGCAACTCTTTGAAGTTACCACTATATTTTAAGAATGGTGTTTGCTAAAAGTGTGCCCAACTGCTTCATATTCATTATTTTAATTGTATTCATACAGTTATGTCGATATTTAGGCCGCGGGGGTTTTTAAAATTGTAAAGAAAAATTCCCCCCGGGGGCCGTCGCACTTCCCAATTGTGAAAAAAATTGCCTAAAGTGGAAACTTACAAGCTCAATAGACTTGAAATCACTGTCGACAGGCCCGGTGCCGACCGCTTCGCCAAAGTCAGCTATCCGATCCGCTACGGCCGATTTACCGAGATTCAAACACCGGACTATATTTTTCAGTTTAACTTAAATGGTGAAATCAAATATATTCGCGGCCTTAACGGCAACTGGCCCCATCGGGCCGAGTGGTTGAAACGAACCGACGGCAATGACTGGATATACTATTCCACCGGAGGCTACCGGGGGGTATTTTCTGTGCTGGGTGAATATTATCGCCCCTGCCTTCCCTACCCCAGCAACTCAATCTGGGAATATGATCCCTTCGCCGATCCCCGTATCGACCAGGCCTTAGATGCCTTATCAGAGTTGCAGAAGAATCTTGGCGCCCTGCCAAACAACCGTCTGCCGGCTAAACTGAAAAATCTCTGTGAACTCATCTCCGGCAATAATTCGAAGCCCTTGCAATCGAAGTCGGATAAGCTTCACGAAATAATTGGTGGAGGGGTATCGGTGCTGCCGCCCGATACGCGTCATGTGGACTATGACGTGATCCCGGTCATGATTGCCGATGGTTGTCTGTATCACTGCGATTTTTGCAGGATCAAATCCGGGCAAGGATTTCGGGTCCGGTCAAGGGAAGATATCCGGCAACAAATTCGACAACTGCAGAGCTTATACGGTGCTGACCTTCGCAATTATAATGCGCTTTTTTTAGGAAATCATGATGCCCTGGCAGCGGGCCCAGAAAGGATCTGCCTGGCGGCAACCGAGGCGTTTGCCGCTTTTGGCTTTGAAGCATCATACGTAAAAGATCCAACCCTCTTTTTATTCGGTAGCGTGGATTCTTTTCTCAACGCCGATAAAGCCCTGTTTGAATCGCTCAACCGCATGCCGATGTATACGTTCATCAATATCGGGATAGAGTCTGCAGATCCCGCCACCCTGAAATATCTGAACAAACCGTTGGATATCCAAAAAATTGAAGCCGGCTTCCAGATGATGCTCGACATCAACCGAAGTTATCCCAATATCGAAATCACGGCTAACTTCCTTCTGGGTGACCGGCTTCCGCCCGGCCATTACCGGTCCATTATCGAATTGCTCCGCAACCGGCTGGATGGATTTTACAGCAAAGGCGCCATCTACCTGTCGCCTCTGATGTCCGGCCAAAACCATCCTGAGCTGCTGCAGACCTTTGTTAGGGTCAAAAACATGAGCCGGCTGCCCGTCTACCTCTATCTGATTCAAAGACTATAAAGTTAACCCGGGCCGCTTCACTGGTCAAATATCTGCCGCTAGAGCAGGAAATTTTTTCAGTTTTAGGGGCAGTCATATTTTTTAAACTCATATAACCAATTGGAATTTATTATAATATTTACATATAACAAACTGGAATGATAATTGCTTAATTTTATGGGATCACATTGAAAGCAAATATACCGCTTTCCAAAAATAAGTTCCTGAATACGGAAGGCTGGCATAAGGGGTTGTAGGAAAAACCTTCGAGTAAGGTTTTTTTAACAACCGCGATAAGGGGAGTGCATGTCATCGGAAAATCATTTGACCGTAAGAGATTATTTTGACCGGGCCGTGGGCGGCCGGCCGCGAACAAAGAAGGGAAATTCACCCGGCAAGACCGGGGCAACCGGGGCTCGGGGATTTCACCAGCTATTGACCTCGCAGCAAAATCAGCGTTCAGCTAAATCCCGGAGCCGATCCGGCGGGTTGAAGATTAGCGACTACCTGGCTCGTCCCGTCCTAACAAAACATAAGTTGACACTGCGCCCGACAGTGCCGCCGGTTAAAAAAGATACCGCCAATATCCCCGGGGCCCATCTGCCCCCGGCCCTTTCCGGCACCGGGCAAATCGCCCAAAAAGAACCCATCCGGGCTCGCGCTCGGATAGAGACCACGGCCAGGCTGCACCCACAAATTCCGGGATTAACAGCGGAACAGACCGTCTTGCGGGACCGCCAAAAAATCCAAACCAGCATTCTCAATTCCGCCCGAAAATATGATCTGCCGGTCAATTTAATTGCGAGTGTCATCCGGGCCGAATCAAATTTTGACGTAAAAGCCGTCTCCCATGCCGGGGCCCAGGGCCTGATGCAGTTGATGCCGGCCACCGCCAGAGATCTGGGGGTAAAAAATCCCTTTAATATTGCAGAAAACATCGATGGGGGATCCCGCTATTTGCGGCAGATGCTGGACAGCTTCGACGGTGATCTCAAACTGGCCCTGGCAGCCTACAATGCCGGTCCGGAGGCCGTGATAAAATACGGCGGGAAGGTCCCACCTTATTTGGAAACACAGCAGTACGTCCAACGGGTGCTGAGGTACACCAGTCAAATGGCTTAGAGGCTAATTTTTTCCGGGCTTTAAAATTTTTTTTCTTAATTTGCAGTTTCCAGCACTTCTCGAGCAATCGAGTTGCAAGAAAAGGCCAATCGCGGCTGGAAAACCTCTCCCCCAATTTACAAATTCCTAATCGAAAGTGATGCCCTCTTACTCCTGCCCAAATTAATTCCCTTTCAATTAGCATGGCTCGCCCCAAATTTGCTTCTGGCTTAAATTGGAACTTGAATTTTAGATAATTACGCATTATGAGAATTTCAGGTTTCTCCGAATAAAACTGCAAGAATAGTCTACGGCTATGTTTTACAAATCAATTGCAATTTTTATTCTGTCACTCCCAGCACTCGCAATATGTTCGGGCGCTGCCGATATCACCGTGTTCAAAAATGTTCATCTGGTGCCAATGACAGATGAGAAGATTATTAAAAATCAAACCGTGATTGTCGAGGATAATCGCATCAAAGAAATCGGCCTGGATGATAAGGTCATTATACCTAAAAATGCTAACGTCATTGAAGGTGCCGGAGCGTACCTGATGCCTGGCCTGGCCGACATGCACGTGCATCTGAGAAGTAATTGGCCATTGCCCCAGTTCCTCCTTTATCTTGCCAATGGCGTGACAACAGTCAGAGACCTCGATGGGGATGAGTATATATTGCAATGGCGAGATGAGATTAATGCAGGCCAGCGTGTTGGCCCGGCCATATATGCTTCCAGCCCCATAATAAGGGGATGTGAAAAAGACACAGTGGAACTTATAGCCAAATACAAATCCAGGTATGACTGTGTGAAACTCTATTCTTATTTTTCAAAAACTGATTATAAAAAGGCAGTGCAAACCGCTAAAGAGCACAATGTATACACCGTTGGCCATATTCCATTTGCAGTTGGACTGGATGGCGTCATTGCCGCCGGCATGAATGAAATTGCACATGTTGAGGAACTGGATTTTGAATTTATCGATTTTGACCGAACCAGAAACCTGCAACCGGCCGAGTGGTTGCCTTATATCATTGGCGAAGCAATGCAACAAAATATGGGTTCTTTGGGGATTGAGAGCAAAGAGAGAAAAACCAGGCAGAAAGCGCGCCTTTCTGAGGTTGTTAGCAAATTAAAATTCGCGCGTATTCCAGTTTGCTCGACCCTTTCTGTCAGCAACGTGATCGTTCAAAAACTATTTAAACCGGAAGCATTCCTGGAACGCCCGGCGAGCAGGTATTTGCCGCTAAAATACAAAGAAGCCTTTTTACAAGGCAAAGAAAAGCATCAATTGCAATTTAAAGGCAACAAGGATGCGGCCCTCTTTAAGTATGATCTGGAGAAAAAACTGTTGGCTGAATTGCATCGCGCGGGTATATTGATCGTATTGGGAACCGATGCCGGCACTGCCGCAATGGGAATTGTCCCGGGGTTCTCGATCCATGATGAGCTGAGAATTTTAACCGAGAATGGCTTTTCGCCCTATGAAGCCATTGCCACCGGCACCGCAAATGCTTCAAGGGTTGTGGCGGCCATGACCGGACACAATGATTTTGGGACCATCGAAACGGGTAAACGCGCCGATTTTATATTGGTGAATCAAAATCCTTTGGATGACCTGACGCATGTCATGGACTATCGGGGTGTTATGGCCAACGGGAAATGGTACCCACAGGCGGATTTAGAAAAAATGATTGACCCTTCATTATTGTCCGATAGCGAAAGTGACGGGGGGAGTCACGCCACCGGACACGCCTCTGTTATCCCTGTTCCAGATCCGAGAAGCGGCAAAGTGGAAATTCTGACAAAAACCTGGCGTGATGAGTGATTTACTGATTCTGGAATGGAGGTAACATGAAGCAGAACATATCCACCGGCAGAAGGCAGCGATATTTTGCAAAGACACAGGTTCTCAAAATTGCGCTATCGTTTTTGATCCTGCTAGGCATTCTGGTTTTAAGCAGCGTGGTAGCCCGGGGCCCGGCCATGGCCGCGGATACCATGATCAATTGCGACGCCCATAAAGGTGTGTGTTCTCAATCTTCGGGGGCTCTTACCGTTTCCCTTGAAATTACGCCCCGGCCCGTAAAGGCCATGCAGGATCTGGTTTTTAAAGTATCCATCACAGGGGCCTCACCGGCCGAACCACCCCATATCGACCTGGGCATGCCGGCCATGAAGATGGGCCCCAATCAGGTGGCGCTGAAACCCACCGGTCCTGGTACCTACGAGGGAACCGGTGTGGTCGTGCGCTGCCCCAGCGGCAAAAGAACCTGGTTTGCCAATGTCATCGTGCCGGGATCGGGAGAGGTTAAATTTATATTCGATGTCATTTATTGATCCCCTTTACCCCATATTCCTGATCACCGGATTTACCGTGGGTTTCGGTCATTGCATCGGGATGTGCGGACCGATTGTGGTTTCTTTGTCGCTCAATCTCAAGGATAAGAATTTTTTAATACCCCACCTGCTTTATAGTGCCGGCCGGGTCGTCACCTACAGTATTCTTGGCGGCGTAATGGGTGTCACCGGTTCGTTCACCCTGGTCGCCTCCCATATCGCCGGCATCCAGAAAGGTGCCATGATTTTGGCCGGGATCCTGATCATCATCATGGGACTGGCTATGAGCGGCTGGATCTCCTTTGGCAAGGTGTTTGGCGATTCTTACAATCCCGGTAGTTTTGTCTCCAAAGGTTTTCAGCGACTGTCCCGGGCAAAATCACCGGCCGCCTATTTTCCAATCGGTTTGTTGCTGGGCCTGCTCCCCTGCGGTCCTGTCTATACCGCTTTGCTGGCCGCCGCCGGAGCCGGTATGAAGGCCGCCGGTCCCCTCGAAGCAATTATCAAAGGTATGGGCGTAATGTTGTGCTTCGGCCTGGGCACTGTACCGGCTCTTTTTCTTGTCGCCAAACTGGCCGATATGGGCTGGTTGAAAAAAAGGGAGCTTATCTATCGCATCGGGGCCATACTCATGGTGGCCGTTGGGATTTACTTCATTATTAAAGGGATTCGGTATTAGCAATTGATATTAGAATCCATAACAGTGACAGGCAGAATAAAATTTCCTTTGGCTTCTTACTGATTAAATGGGAATAAAACTTTAAAATCCCTTTTCATGCTAACTACGGTCCAGGCGTTTTTGGTTGCCGTTTTTAACAGATCGGATTTGTGGTATTCAAATTCTCTCTCAGGATCATCATGATCTAAAATGCATACCATATTAGGTAATCCACTGGCCGCCGTCACTTCCAACATGGCCGAATCTCCGCTTGAATTTCCAAATGCAAAAATCGATGGTAATAGTCCCCTTTCTCTAATTCTCACAACTTTATTTTCATCGGCATTATACGGTTCAAAGTAAGATGATTTTCTGATGAAAACTGGATTATTATCGCTTCCAAATTGCAGACGAAACCCAACCATTGTGCCGATAATCTGATCCCTGGGAATATTCAAGATATCTTTTGATACGCTGCGAATAAATTCTTGCTGGGAAGTAGAAACAATGTAGACTTTAAATCCGTGATCTGTAAGATAATCAATCAATTCAATCATTGGCTGATAGAATAATTGAATATAAGGCTGATTAAATCTTGGATGTTTTTCTTGACTTAGAAATCGTCTGCTGTATTCCAGGTAAAATTTTAGGGATTCACCTTCGAATGCCTCGGCAATCGCTGTTTTTATATTTTTAGAGAGGTATTCTGCGTCACCTTCGATAACCGCCTTGTAGATAGGATTGGTCTCTAACTGAGGATTTAGTTCTACTTTTTCCAACAATCTATGTCTTGTTAATGCGACTTCAATATATTCGGGTTTTTCGCATAAAATTGTTCCATCCATATCAAAAAATGCTCTACGAAATTCTAGGGGAACAAAGTTATTGCTTACCGGATCCGATACTGATTTGACAAATGAAACAATTTTTTCTTTTGATGGCCCTGCTTCCCAAGACCGCAGATGGCTTTGAATTTCAAGAACGCTGAAACTCTGGTCCGCATTGGAATAAGCACTTAAGCTTACGAGAAAAACAAAACTCAAAAAGATATTTAACGATAATTTTTTCATTTTCAATCTCCTGGCCATCACCGGGTCTGCTGAGCGCTTCCCGATAAGCCGGGCAGTATTGTCCGCCTCCGGCGCGTTGGGCATTTTCGATCTGAGGGCAATGCCTATTCATAGTAAATAAGGCCCGACTTTGTCAATTTGTTAGCGCCAGAAAATGGCTTTAGCTAAAATTATACACAATTTAGAGCACTTAACAACAGGTTCAGGTAATATAAAGTATTTATGATACTTACCGATAACAGATAAAAGCCAAACTGGCTGCAAACATACTGACAGACAAATTCAGAAAACAGGCAATATGGAAAATTCTGACAGCAACGATTCGGTGTATTCAAAACTGGCCAGGGTCGCCCTGGAAGAATGTGAGCAAAGATTTCGAATTTTTATGGAGACCACCAAAGAAGGGGTTGTCATTCACGACCGGTTCAAAATCCTGGAAACCAACCCGGCCTTTGCTGAAATGTTTGGCTTCAAAATGGCCAATATCCTGGGCAGGGATGTGTTGGAGTTTATCTCACCTCAGTCACGTGATTTAGTCATGGACAAACTCCTATCAGGTGATGAGGGCTCATTAGAAGTGACCGGTTGCAGAAAAGATGGCACACCCGTGGCCGTTGAGTTTTGCAGCAAAGTTATCCCCGGCGGAGGTAACCGGATAAATCTGACGCTGTTCCGCCCATCAGAAAAAAATATTCAGGCCGCACCGGAACATCCAGCTGCAAACGACCGGCTGGACCAGCTTTTTGAATATGCTCCGGATGCCTATTATCTGGCAGATGAAGCCGGAACCTTCATCGACGTCAATAAAGCTGCCCGGGAATTGTTCGGCCATAAAAAAGAATTTATCGTTGGTAAAAGTTTTTTAAAATTAAAAATACTGGCACCGGATCAAATCCATAAGGCTGCCAGAAACCTGGCGCTAAATATATTCGGCAAAACAACAGAGCCTGAAGAATACGTCATCCAGCGCCGGGATGGCCGCGAAATTCCGATAGAGATCAGCACCCGCCCGGTGAAAGTCAACGAAAAAAAATTGTTGTTTGGTATCGTCCGCGATATTACTGAAAAAAAGAAAACCGAAGAAGCCCTGCGCCGGGCGTTCAAAGAGATAGAATCGCTGGTGGAAGAACGCAACCTAACGGCAACCTAACAGGGCAAACGTCGAAACAGAAAGGTTGGACGATTGTAAATATTTTTGCTAAAAACAAATATCATGACAAAAGTTGTTGACCTTAAAACCTATCGTAGCCGGGCCCTGGAACAAAGGGGTTTCGGCCCCTGGCAAAAGCGCTTCTCGGAATCATATGATTCCCGAACCCGCCTGTCCGATATTTCAGACAAAACCCTTTACTATTTATCGCAACCCGGTGAAAACAGTTCCAACGCATACTACGAAATCATCATGGGCATCCTGGATCTTGGTCAGGCAGCCAAATTTCACTATCTCAACAATCATGATCAAATGCGCGTGGTCGATATTCATCTTTTTTTAGCCGATCAGTTCCGCTTTGAAATGATGCGACGCTTGGAATGGATCTTGAGTTTTGAAGGGGGGAAATACAGCCTTTTAATGATGGTTCAGGAGTTTGAGAAAATAAAAAATAAATGCAGGCAACGTCCGCCTGACCTTTCCCGGTCAAATTCAAATTATTCAGAATATAGCAAACTGACCGACGGCGATAAGGAGGTTTTCATCCGCCGCATGCTGCAAGAAGCGCTTGATGCATTTAAAAAGAGAATTTAGTCCGCCATAGGCGGATAAACCCTCCAGAGGCGGATAAAGGTTTAATTCCCCGCCCCTTGGGGCGATTATAAATATTCCGATTGATACCCCGCTGCTTGCGGCGGGTTAGTTCATCAAGATGCTAGATGGAAGGGCCCACCAAAAAGAAACCCAGGGCTTATAAAGATAAATGGCCGCATTCCAATGGGAATGCGGCCATCAGCCTTGGGTTATCGATCTAACTAATTGAGTCCATCCCCAATGCGGCAGTTGCTATCCGATTTGAGGTTTTATTCCTCAGGGCATTCGCGCTGAATCCTTATGATTCCATTTGCGAAATGGAAGGACCCGGCGTTTAGGTTGCCAGTCGGATACATCAGTATAGCAGCTTGCCACTCTGGGGACTTATTTATCTGTCAATCACAGATAGAGTCGGAAAGACGTCATCAATTCAGCAATTCAATTCCAGAGCTTTCCAACATCCAAAAACTACTCAGCCGGGATATAGGGAACTTCCGCGCCCCACCACCCTTCTGATTCAGATTTTTGCAAATCTTGATTTGTGGGACTCTTGTATCCCCACCAGCTAAAGGTCATGTGATCATTTGTTTTATAAATGGTGTCGTGTTTGTACCATTCGGCAGTACAACCAGCGAGAAAAAACGCAATGATCAGCAAAAAAATAATTTTTTTCATGATCGAACCTCCTTTCTGAAGCTAAACGGAATCGAATCTGACCCACCGACTGTTTTAACCTTCCGCATATTATAAACACCTTGAGAAAAAAGTCCATAGAAAAAATTAATAACTGAAACAAATTTTCAATATGAACCCCTTTCAGTAATTGCCAGCCGGCCGTAATCCACAATAACTATTTGAAAATATTATAAATATAATCGATCGATCGAAAAAAGAGTAAAGTTCAAGAAACAAAATACCGATATTAAACACGGTAGAACTTCACGGACACGTTCTCCGGAACCCAAGCGGTATCCGAATTATAAGTACCTTGAATTATTATAATCTTAAACCATTTGGTATTTGCAGCGAACTTTCTAAAGCCAGGACGAAAAATATGAAATCAACCCAACGGATGAAATATTTGGCATTTATAATATCTGTTTTGTGCATGACGGCGGCATGTGCAACACCCCCGCCGATCTCAGTTGATGAAGCCCTCACGGCCGCAGAAGAAGAAAAATTGCTCTGGCGCCAGGCCCAGGAAGAACAGCAGGTCCTGGACGACAGCGGCTGGCTGTACCGGGATGCAGAGAGTGAAACCTATCTTAATGAAGTGGCCGCAAAGCTTAAAGCATTTACCGATTCGCCGGATATCTCATTTAATATTAAAATCATCAATGATCCCCACTTAAATGCGTTTGCCTTTCCCAATGGGGTCATCTATGTCCATACAGGGGTCCTGGCCCGTATGGAAAATGAGGCCCAGCTGGCTGCCCTTCTGGCCCATGAAATGAGCCACTGTACCCAACGCCATGCGCTGAGACTCTTAAAAAGCCTGAAAGACCGGCCGGCACATATAGCTGCTTTGCAGCATGCTCTTGAAAAAATGGCCATGATCCAGGGCCTGGCGCGAATCCTGGGAGTGAATGGATCGATGGCTGCGGTAAGCGGATACACTCGTGAGTTTGAGGCTGAGGCCGACCGCGTCGGGCTTGACCTCATGGCCAAAGCAGGCTATGATCCTAAGCAGGCCCTGAATCTTTTTGAGCACCTGCGACAGGAAATTGAAAGCGAAGGTATCAAAGAGCCCTATTTCTTCGGCAGCCATCCAAGCGTGCAGCAGCGCATAGAAAACGCCGGCCTTTGGCTGGACACTCAGTATTCTGGCGGTGACGCCGGCATTAAAGATTCGACAATTTTCCGTTCCAGGCTAAACAGGCTGATCCTTGACAATGCCCGACTGGACCTGCGCATCGGCCGGTTTATGGTTGCCCAAAAGGGCGTGGAAAAATACCTGCGCCTGAATCCAAATGATGCCGGCGCCCATTACCTGCTCGGCGAAATTTTCAGGCAACACGGCCGACAGGGCGATATCAAAACAGCCATTAGACAGTATCAAGAAGCCATTAAACTGGATCCATTATTTCCGGAGCCGCACAAAGCCATGGGCTTGACGTACTTCAAGGAAGGAGAGAGGCATCTGGCGCAAAAATTTTTTGAATCCTGCCTGCTGCTTTCACCGGATGCGCCTGATAAAGCCTACATCCAGGGGTATTTGCAAAGATGTATTAAAAACGGAGAAGATTCATGAAAAGATTGCTCGTCGTGCTAATTGTTTTAGGTCTGATTGCTGGCTGCGCATCTTCCGCAAATAGGCGCAGCCTAAAAGATTTGCCTGATTACAACTTCTCTGTTGAAATACCCGATGGGTGGTTTAAGCCAAAATATGAAAAAAGGTATCTGATCACCAAAGAGGCAAAAGCCACTCTGCTGTATGTGTTTATTCAGCAACGCCCGCTTGATCGCTCCTTCAAGAATACGCAAAAGAAGTTAAGCACGCGAATGCTGCCCCTGGAATCAGCCGGCCTTATTCTTGATGAATTGTCCTCTGATCGCAGAATTATGAGTTTCGAAGTTCTAGAAAATACCCCGGCTATCATAGACGGACATGCCGGTTTCAAAATTTTGTTCACCCATAAGAGTAAAACAGGATTCAAGTACAAAACCCTTTATTATGGATTTATCAACGGTGACTCGTTTTATAATATACGTTACAGCGCAGGGATGCCGGACTATTATGATAAAGGCATCGAAGATTTCAAACAAATCCTCGACAGCTTTAAGTTAGCTGAAGGATAACGTAATCTAGCTTCTCAAAATTTTTATTCCTTCTCGCAACATCACACAAAATCACTAAATCGGAAATTAGAAGATGTCGATAAATTCGATTTTCCCCCCGCCAAACTCAACCAGAGTGTCTGCGGCGATGGTCAGCCCCTGCTTGAGATAGTGTCCTGCAATACCGGGAACCGCATAGGCGTAGAACAGAACATCTGCGGTTTCCTCCCCTACGCGGGTTTTTTCATCCGCCCCCTGACAGAGGACGCAGACGATTTCCGTTTCATCCCGCAGCACAATCTCCCCTTCCCTGGTGACAAATTCGCGCCCCCCCATTCCGGCACAAATTTCTCCCTCACGGGTCACATCCAGGGTTAAATTGCCGTTAAACTGCTTATAATCGGCAACCGCCACCAGGATGCCGGCACACATTTCGGCCATAAAATGGGCATCAACATAAAGGGAGTAGCGGGGAAATCCGCTGTTAACGGTTCGTTTGAGATGTTTGGGCAGGGGGCAGTCCAAACCGAAGCTTTGAAAAAAGCGGTTATAGATCTCAATCCGGGCGGTAATCTGCGCCAGGATCTCACGTTTTCTCATATTGCGCAAAAGCTTCCGCTTGTACTGGTCAAGACCCGGCGGATTGGTCGCGTCCCGGCACCCGGTAATCAGGGTAAGACCGAATCCCACACCGGGGTACATTTTCCGGTATTTCGCTGACATGCTGAACAGATTCCCCATGTCCGACCTCCCAAAGTTTAGGTGAAGTTATGGTTCAAAGGTTCACCGTTCAGGGTTCAGGGTTCAGGGTTTCCTTAATCCAATATTTTTTTTTAAGACTCATAATTCTGCAAATCAGATTGAATGACTAATTGCCAAACATTTCTGGTCATAGAAAGTTGATTGTGAACTGAATCTTTAACTCCCGCCGATAATAAACTCTGAACCTCTGAACCCTGAACCCATTGTCGACTGTTGGCTCCAACGTTTCAAACTATTTGGCGAATCAACTCATCAGCCAATTAGCTATGACAGGAGTATTGGCATTCTTGACTCTAGATGTCAAATCCGTGACTGATGCACAATCATCCAGATTCAAAGGCTCCCGCCATCTGCCATTAAATTTCATAACTATCTGTATTTTAAAGTTAATATTTTTGCCTGCTTGATATAAATAATTTGGTATGCTTCTTGCTGTATTAGTGAATAACACAATTGGAAAAAGAAAAAATATAGATAGAAGGAGATTGAGTCATGGAAAGAAAAATTTTTGTCTTATTTGCTTTGGGAATCTTTTTGGTCAGTTGTGCAGGCATGCCGTCAAACAGTTCGCCACAGAAACCCCAGGAGGTGGTTGTAACGGTTCAAGCCGCCGATCCGACCAAGGTTACGGTTCAGGAACAACAACCGGAGCGGGTGAACAGATCCATGGAAATCCCCAACCCCGAAGGTGCCCTGTCGCAGTTGTCTTTTATTTCAAAGGACAAGGCCTTTGTGAAAATCTTTTCCGGTCTTTCGGTGGCAGACGTTACCCGGCTGTGGAACGATCTTGTTGTCCTGGAAAACAACACGAACATTCGTGACGTGAATCTGTTCATCAACTCTCCCGGCGGGGATGCTTTTTCCGGCCTGGCCCTGGCGGATCAGATCGAGCGGGCCAGGAGAAAAGGCTTTAAAATTACCGCCCATGCCTCGGGTATCATCGCCAGTGCGGCCGTACCTGTTTTCGCAGTTTGCAATGTGCGCCTGGCGGCACCGGGAACCATTTTCATGGTGCACGAAGCTGCGCTGTGGAAATGGCCGGGGCGCGAAACCGCTTCGGATATTCAATCCCAAAACGATTTGATGATTCTGCTGCGCGATCGTTACATTGGAAAGCTGGTTGACAATTCCAAACTGGACAAAACCAAGTGGGAAGAGCTGGAGAAAAAAACCACCTGGTTTAGTGCCAATAAAGCACTGAGCTGGGGGCTGGTGGACAGCATCGAGTAGCGGCCGGTATCATGGCAAGGCCTCGTTCCTGACTGACTCAACTCTCCTGCAATCGTCTCATCTGAATTTGAGGGGCGAAGCCGTGCGGACCGCAAAAGGTCGTTAGCATCCGAGTGATGCTAACGACCTTTTTTTTATCGTTGCTCATTGATGACTCGGACTTTTGATTTTTTTGATCAAAACGATCTTAACCATCCGGAAATATTTTTCCGGGGTTAAGGATACCGTTGGGATCGAACAGGGATTTCAGGCGCTGCATCCATTGCAGACTGGATCCGTGCTCGGTGGCCATATATTTCCTTTTTCCAATGCCCACACCGTGCTCACCGGTGGCCGTACCCCCCAGATCCAGCGCCCGGATCACCACGCTGTTGACCACCCGGTCGATCTTTTCCCATTCTTTTTGGTCGCCTTTTTTACCGGCGACAACCAGGTGAACGTTGCCGTCACCCGCGTGGCTCAGCGTATAACCAATTATTTTGTGAGTAACCACTTCATTGTGGATCGTTTTTATCAGTTCCGGATATTGAGTATTGGGCACAGCCACATCCGTTGACAACACCCGGCAGCCCGGATGATTGCGTATGATTGTCTCGCCCAGGCCGTGGCGGGCTTTAAAGATGCGATCCCTTTCCGCCCTGCCAAGCCCCGGCCTGAATTCCAGGCATCCTTGCGCCCGGCAAATATCGGCGGTCATCTCCAAAACCTCTGACAGCTGTCCGGTGGTAATCCCGTGAAATTCAATAAACAGGGTCGGCGAAACGCTTAAATCAAGATTTTCTTCCCGGTTCATCAAGGCCACGGCTTCGGGCCCTAATAATTCCAGCGCGGCTGGATTGAGCCCTGCGCGTTTGATTTCAAAAACGGCCTTACCGGCGGTCTCAATACTTGGAAAAGTGACAACCGCGGCCGAATATTCCGGAGGGAGCCCTGTCAGACGAACGGTGGCTTTGACAACGATTCCCAGGGTCCCTTCGGATCCGACCATCAGGTGAATGAGGTCATAGCCCGAAGATGTTTTGCTGGATCGGGTTCCCATTTCAACGATTTCACCGTTGGCCATTACCACCGTCAAGCGCAGAACATAATCCTTGGTGGAGCCGTAATAAACGGTGCGGGTGCCGCTGGCATTGTTGGCTATCATCCCGCCGATGGTTGCCCGGGCGCCGGGATCCGGCGGGAAAAACAATCCCGTGTGCTTGAGCCTTTCGTTTAAATCCTGGTAAACCACCCCAGGCTCCACATCGGCCTGGAAATCCTCTTCCCGAATTTCCAGAATCCGATTCATCTGGGAAAAATCCAGTACAACCCCGTGATTTACCGGAATCGGATTGCCCTCCAGGCTCGAGCCGGAACCCCACCCGGTAATCGGTATCCGGTGCGCATTGGCATATTTTAAAATATTGGAAACTTCAGCCGCAGACAAAGGCCATACAACCGCTTCCGGGCGACTGCGCGGGTGGGAAGATTGGTCCCTGGCATGCAGATCCAGCACCGACTGCCCGGTGGAAAACCGATCCTTATCCACCATGGATTGCAGTGCTTTAATATCGGCTTCGGTAAGGGAATTAAAGTTCAATTTGAACTCCTTGTCCGGCAATTAGCAAAATGTGAAAAGTAACCATGACCTAATCGCGGCGGAAAGCCGCTGCCACCAATTTATTTCAAACTGCGGGAGCGGCTTTCAGCCGCGATCATCACTATACCACATCTTCCTTTACACCATATTGTCCTGGCGGAAAAGAATTATTCATCGGTCCTCTGCTTGCCGCATCGAAGTCCCGCCTCAGCGTGACGAAGACGGGCCCTCCGTCTTCTGACATCTGCCTGCCCTGCGAAGCCAATCAGGCGAAGCAGGGTCATCTGTTGTATATTGTTTCTTGACTTGCAGTGGTATCCTTAATAAAAATAGCAATCAAATCCAATGTCTTTATCCAGCCTAACCGGAGCGATTGACCATGAAGATCAAAGACCAGGAAGTTACACTGAAAGCAACAGCCGGAAACGTCAAAATTCAACGAATGCCGGACGGCTTTCCCCGGATTGAGGCCGACGACCCAATTGATCTGCATTATGGGTTGGGATACATCCACGGTCATGACCGCCAGATGCATATGTGGCTTCTGAAAATTATCGGCCGGGGCAAGGCTTCGGAACTGCTGAGGGCAGATGCGGAACTGATCGAACTCGACAAATTTATGCGCTGGATTAATCTAAGCGGTGAAACAGCAAACGAGGTTCAACAGGTATCAGAAGAGACAAACAATATTTTTAAGGCCTATTGCTGCGGTGTGAATGACGCCGTCTCGCATTCGAAAACCCCTTTCGAATTCAAGCTGAGCGGATACAAACCTGACCGCTGGACACCAGAAGATGTCATCCTGATGGTCAAAATCCTGGGGTTCGTGGGGTTGACCCAGAGCCAGGGGGAAATGGAGAAATTCATCCTGGAGATGATCAGAAACGACGTCGCGCCCGGCAAAATCAAGGAACTGTTTCCTTATATCACAGAAGATATTCCTGAAGATCTGATCAAAATAATCAAACAGGTTAAATTAACCCGACCCATCATCCCCGAAGCGATCCAATGGCTGGGCTGCCTGGCCGGCTTTTCGGCCAGCAATAACTGGGCGATGGGCCCTGAAAAAACCGCGTCCGGCAAGGCCATGCTCTGCGGTGACCCGCACCTGTCGATGCAGCTGCCTTCCATCTTCTATCCGGCGCTGATGATCAGTCGGGATCATTACATGATGGGGGCCACCCTGCCGGGGGTCCCGTCCGTCATGCTGGGCAGATCGTCCCACCTTGCCTGGGCGGTGACCTACGGCACCATGGACATGATCGATTATTTCATCGAGGAAGTGCAGGATAAAAAATACCGGCGTGCCGACAAATGGCTGCCGTTCTCTGTCAGAGAAGAAATTATTAACCCCAAGAAAAAAGATCCGATTCTCATAAAAATTTATGAAAACCAGCACGGAATTCTTGAGAACGAACCCGACGAAGATGGCTATTATCTGAATTTTGCCTGGTCGGCCCGCCAAGGCACGGCCGCAGAGTCAATCAATAATCTTCTCAAAATTCCGCAGGCGAAAAATGCGGCCGAGGCCATGAATTATTTTGCCGGGCTTTCGTTTGCGCCCTTCAACTGGACCATGGCGGACACCGAAGGTAATATCGGCTACCAGCTCAGCGGGCTCTATCCGAAGAAAGTCGAAGGCACTTCGGGGCTCCTGCCCTATCTGGGCTGGAATGAAAGTCAGGACTGGCAGGGGATGATCAGTCCTGATAATTACCCGCAGGCCTTCAATCCCGAGGATGGCTTAATTATTACTGCAAATCAGGACTTGAACCATCTGGGCCAGGTTGCCCCCATGACCCTGCCTATGCCGGGATACCGGGCGGATCGTATTCGTGAGTTGCTCGAAAAGGAAGATGGGCTGACCGTTGACGATATGAAGAAAATTCACTACGACCGCTATTCAAAGCAGGCCGAAGCATTTATGGAAATCATTCTGCCCCTGCTGCCTTCTACCGAAAACAGCGACATGCTAAAACAATGGGATCGAAAATACGATTCCGCATCCCTGGGGGCCACTCTGTTTGAGAGAATATATCTGGAACTGCTGAAACTCGTTTTCGGGGAAAATGGGATGGGTGTCGATGTGGTCGCGACCATGATCACGGATACCTCCATGTTCGCCATGCTCCACGGAAACTTTGATCAGGTTTTGCTCAAAGAAAAATCCGTCTGGTTCGGTGATCGTTCCCGGGAACAGATTTATCAAACTGCCATCGACCAGGGCCTCAGGGAACCGGCCGTCCCCTACGGGCAAACGCGCAAAATTCACATTCCAAACATCTTATTTGGCGGCAAATTACCCAAAATATTCGGATTCGACTACGGCCCTTACGAACATATCGGCAGCCGCGCAACAATTGCCCAGAGCCAGATGTTCAAGGCCATGGGACACCCGGCAACATTTGTCGCCATTTACCGCATGATAGCGGATCTGGCAAGAGATGAATTACACAACAACAACGCCGGAGGTCCCTCAGACAGGCGATTTTCTAAATATTACACCATGGGAATCACAGATTGGATTAACGCCAAATACCATATCTTCAAACCGTAAAAAGTTATTCTTAATGATACTACCTTCAATTTCATTTTCGCCAGGCGTATACACACCCTCAGATTAATTCTTGACTTCACAATTAAGACTATATACTAAATAATACGTACGTAAAATATGAATCATCTTCAGCCAGTTCACCACACCCGGGCACTTTTGCCCGCAAACCTGCTGCTATTTTCAACCGAGGCGAGGAAAAACTGCTTTGCCTCCGGCAATTTTGAAACAGCACTCAGGCATAAAAACTAACAAAAAGGGAGGAACTGATTATGGATCAACCAAAAAACAAAGGTATGGACCGTCGAACGTTTATAAAAACTTCCACAATGATCGGCCTGGGGGTTGCAGCTTCATCTTTTGGTGTCCCCAAGCTGCTGCGAGCAGCACCTCCGACGATAAAAATCGGATCCGTCCAGCCGGCCACCGGCCCGCTGGCCGTCATCGGTGTGGGCCAGCGCCGGGGCAACCAGCTGGCGGTGGACTACATCAACGCCATGGGGGGTATCAAATCCATGGACGGTGCCAAGCTCGAGCTGCTTTTGGGAGACAGCGAGAGCAAACCCGAAGTGGGCCGTTCGGAAGCCGATCGTCTGATAAATGGCGGTGCCAAGGTGATGACCGGTCCTTTTCAAAGCGGTGTGGCCATGGCCATTTCCACCCTTTGCGAACAAAGGCAGGTGCCCTTTATCATGGATGTGGCTGCCCTGGATGCGATTACCGATAAAGGTAAAAAATATACCTTCCGGGTATTTATTACCGTCTCCGGTTTGCTCGAGGGTGGCATAAAATACCTGAAGATGGTCACCGACATGAAAAAGGTGATGCCCAAACGTGCGGTGGTAACCAACACTGCTGATGCCTTCGGTAAAGGCATGTCGGGCGGATGGGTCAAATTTATGGAAAAGTCGGGATTGCCCATCGAAATTGTCGACCGGGTCGAGTTTCCGTTAGGGATTCATGATCTATCGGCCGAAGTGGCCCGTATCAAAGCCGCCAAACCCGACATTCTGTTTCCAGTCTCACGTCCCGGTGACGGTATCATCCTGACCAGGGAGCTGTACAAACAGCGGGTCGAATTATTGGGCATTTACGGCCCCGGCTCACCGGGCTGGTATGAACCGGACGTCATCAAGGATCTGGACAAACTGATTTACTATGTCATGGTCAATGTGCCCTGGATTAACCCGTCAAGTCCCGTTTACAAACAGGCCAACGCGGCCTTCGAAAAAGCCCATAACCGCTACCTGGACACCAACAGCGCCTATGCTTACACCGGTGTGCTGGTAATTGCCGATATCCTGGAACGGGCCGCTTCCACAGACCCGGAAAAGATTCTGGCGGCAACACGCCAGACGAATTTTAAAAATCACCCGGTGGTCAGCGGTCCCATCCAGTTTGACGAAAAAGGCGACAACACGGGTGCGCTAACGGCTCTGATTCAGGTCCAGCCGGATGCAGACCTGCTCAAGAGGGTCAAAATAGTGGCACCCACAGAGTTTGCCCAGTCCGATAAGATCATATTTCCGGCACCCCAGCTCTGGAAACGGTAACAGGTATGGATTCAGCCCTTGCCCTTCAGCTGACTGTCCAGGGAATTTTACTGGGAGGGATCTACGGCTTGATTGCCCTGGGTCTCTCCCTGATCTTTGGGGTTATGGGGGTCATCAATTTTGCCCACGGCCAGATGATGGTCATGGCCATGTACGTGTCCTACTGGATTTTCGTTCTGCTGGGCCTTGACCCTTACCTTTCCCTGGTGGTCGTGGCGGCGATTATTTTTGTGCTGGGGTATTTGATTCAAGCCTCGGTGGTCAACCGCATCCTCGATTACCCCGAGGCCATGCAGGTGCTGCCGCTGGTGTCCATGGGCCTGATCCTGGAAAATCTCGCTCTCCTGCTCTGGGGGCCGGATTACCGCAGCCCCCAGACAGCCCTGGGGCTTGAAACTCTGTGGATCGGACCCATCATGATCGATGTCTCACGCCTGATCGCCTTTGCGCTGGCGATCTTGATTACCTTTCTGATATTTATTCTTTTGAAAAAAACCAACATCGGCAAGTGCATCCGGGCCGCCTCCGACAACCGCACCGGCGCCATCGTGGTCGGCATCAATGTCGATCGAATATACAACACCTCCTTTGCCCTGGGCGCCGCCACCACGGCGGCTGCCGGTGTTCTGCTCCTGCCGCTCATGCCGCTTTCACCCCACCTGGGACACGATTTCACCTTAACCGCCTTTATTGTGGTTATCTTAGGCGGCATGGGCAATCTTATCGGGGCCCTGGTGGGGGGTCTGATTCTGGGTGTCGCCGAATCCGTGTCGACCCTGTTCCTGCCGGCCACCCTCAAACATGCGGTCAGTTTCAGCATCTTAATCATTATCATGCTTTTCCGTCCTCAGGGGCTTTTTGGGGGGAAAAAATGAAACGACTTTACCTGCTGCTGGCTGCCGTTTTTGCAATTCTAATGCTGCTGCCCCTTTTCCTGGGCAATTACGCCCTGGGTATATTTGTAATGATCTTTTTCTGGGCCTACGTCGGCCAGTCCTGGAATGTGCTGACCGGATATACCGGGCACATATCCCTGGGCCATGCGCTTTATATCGGCATCGGAGCTTACGCCACCACCTTTCTGGCCCAGACTGTCGGATTGACCCCCTGGGTCGGCATGTTTCTGGGAGGATTTATTGCGGTAGCCATCGCCCTTTTTCTCGGCTTTTTAGGATTTCGATTTGGTCTCCGAGGGGTTTACTTTGTCATCATGACCATCGCCTTTGCCGAACTCACGCGCCTGGCCGTATCGCATATCGAAGCGCTGGGTTCTTTTACGGGCATTTTCGTGAATTTTAACCCCTCTTTCTATAATTTCCAGTTCAAAGGCAACATACCCTATTATTACATCGCCCTCGGTTTTATGGTGGCATCGCTCATCGTTGTGCGGTTCATCGAGGTCTCCAAAGTGGGCCGCTTTATCGTCGCGATCAGAGAAGATGAAGAAGCCGCCCAGGCCCTGGGCGTCAACACATTTAAATACAATATGATTGCGATTGCCATCAGCGCGTTTATGACCTCTCTGGCCGGCGCGTTTTATGCCAACTATATATTTTATTTACACCCGAACTCCTTATTCGGTATGTCGATGAGCATCGAGTTGATTCTGCGGCCGATTGTGGGCGGGCTTGGGACTCTCTTCGGGCCCATTATAGGATCCATTATTCTAACCCCGCTTTCGGAAATTTCCAGGGCCTATTTCGCCAAGGGCGGTCTGGAGGGCTTGCATCTTATCCTCTACGGCATACTGACCATACTGGTGGTTCTTTTCATGCCCAAAGGGATTATTGTTTATGTGCGGAGGTTATTACGTCCGATTTTAAAACCTGCAGGAGGTAAATAAGTCGGTGAAGTTGGAGATTAGAGTTATGAGGTAATAGGTTGGAGGCATGGCCTTCGACCGATGGAGGTTTGAGGTTGGAGGCAAAGAATTCTGAGGTTGCTGCTTTTGCCTCAAACCTAAAGCGAAGCGATCCTAAAGTGAAACGCTCCTCTAACATAAACAAATGTGCACCTTAAGTTTATTGGAAAGCCGTATGATACATTATAGCAGCATAATGGAATAGAGAGATCCCATGAGCATTCTATCGGCTATTAAAATATCAAAAAGCTTTGGCGGCCTGATGGCGGTGGGTGACCTGTCTTTTGAACTGGAAAAAGAGGAGATTCTGGCCCTGATCGGTCCCAATGGTGCGGGAAAGACCACCGTATTTAACTGCCTGAGCGGGTTTTTGCCCCCGGATGAAGGTGAGATCTATTTGGAGGACAGGCAACTGGGTGGACTGCAGCCTTTTAAGATCTGCCAGATGGGCATGGCCCGGACCTTTCAGATAGTCAAACCGTTTCTGACCATTTCGGTACTGGACAATGTGATGGTGGGCGCCCTTGCCAGGGAAAAATCAACCGCCACGGCCAAACAAAAATCTCTTGAAATCCTTGATTTCGTGGGGCTTTCCGCCTGGACATACAAAGAGGCCCAGGGACTGCCGCTTCCCCTGCGAAAGCGGCTCGAGCTGGCCAGGGCCCTGGCCACCCGGCCCAAAGTATTGCTGCTGGATGAAGTCATGGCGGGATTAAACCCCACCGAGGTGGACGGGCTGATCGTTCTGTTAAAAGAAGTCAACCGCCAGGGGGTCAGCATTTTTTTAATCGAGCATGTCATGCGGGGTGTTATGGCACTGTCAAAGCGGGTCATCGTGATCAGCTACGGTGTTAAGATTGCCGAGGGAAGCCCTGAAGAAGTCGTCAAAGACAAGCAGGTCATCGAAGCATATCTGGGTAAGGAGTTTTTAAGTGCTCAAGGTTCGTGAAATAGATTCTTACTACGGCGACATGCAGGCCCTTAGAAACGTCAGCATTGACGTCAATCAGGGAGAGGTCGTGTCTGTTATCGGCTCCAATGGCGCCGGAAAATCCACCCTGTTAAAAACCGTCTCAGGAATGCTCCGGCCCAGCACCGGCTCTATTTCCCTGAACGGCAATGAAATATCCCGGGCGCCGACATCTAAAATAGTTGAAAACGGAATCAGCCATGTACCCGAAGGCCGACAGATTTTTCCCACCATGACGGTGTTGGAAAACCTGGAAATGGGTGCCCAGTTCCCCCGCACCAGAAAAGTGCAGCGTGAAACCCTGGAGCAGGTGTTTACCTACTTTCCCCGATTAAAAGAGCGCCTTGAACAGAAGGCAGGAACCTTGAGCGGCGGCGAACAGCAAATGCTGGCCATGGGACGCGGCCTGATGTCATTGCCTGCCCTCATGATGCTGGACGAACCATCCCTGGGCCTGGCCCCTGTCCTGGTCAGCACCATCTTTGAAATCATTGAAAAAATCAATAAGCAGGGAACCTCGATCCTGTTAATCGAACAGAATGTCTTTCACTCACTTAAAATCTCCGACCGCGGCTATGTGCTGGAAAACGGCGAGATCGCGTTGAGCGGTGCCGGACAGGAGCTGCTGGAAAATCCTCATATCCGCAAAACCTACCTGGGGCTTTAAAGATTCGGGTTGCGCGGTGCGGGATAGACCGGCTATTTGAACTCTTCTGAAAACCTTGACACGATATTGGGCAAGACCCCATATGGTCCTTTCCGGTTGACTATATTGAACGACCGAGGGTTGCCATCATAA
>Ga0210060_1000178_pt1 | contig 34421 bp, 33 predicted proteins | sample Joice_CattailNLB_FD_184871 | JGI IMG/M metagenome (GOLD analysis project Ga0210060, IMG submission 184871) | Wetland microbial communities from San Francisco Bay, California, USA, that impact long-term carbon sequestration - Joice_CattailNLB_D2... | ecosystem: Environmental > Aquatic > Marine >...
GAGGCGAAAGGGAGCGTGGCGCCGGCTGCCGAGCCTCTTCCTCGTGGAGGGGTGGAAATACTGGGGGTATCTCTTTTTCCTGCGCTGGGAATGACGGCTAAGCGTCCGGGTTCCGATGAAAAAACTCCGGAATTTTCGGCTCCCCACGGACCTTGACTTTCCTTCCCTCGAACGCGAGCCTGCCCGAGAAGAACAGGCGGATCGCCATCGGATAGATCCGGTGCTCCTGCACGAGAATCCGCGCCGCGAGCGTGTCCTCCGTGTCGTCGTCGAAGACGGGAACAATCGCCTGGACGATGATGGGGCCGGTGTCGACGCCTTCGTCGAGAAAATGAACGGTGCACCCTGAAAAGCGGACCCCGTAGGCGAGCGCCTGCACGGGTCCGTGTGTTCCAGGGAAGGAGGGCAGGAGCGCAGGGTGGATGTTCAGGATCCGGTTCGGAAAGGCGCGAATGATCACCGGGGTAAGAATCCGCATGAAGCCGGCCAGGCAGACCAGGTCCGCCCCGCTTCCCCGGATGACCTCCACGAGTCTCGCATCGAATTCCTCCCGGGTCGCAAACCTTTTGTGGTCCACAACTTCCGTCGGGATGCCGTGCTTCCTCGCCCGGGCAAGCCCATACGCATCCGCCTTGTTGCTGATGACGATCCCGACCCGGCAGGGGATCTCCCCCTTCTCCGAGGCGTCGATAATCGCCTGCAGGTTGGAGCCGCTTCCCGAAATGAGCACGGCAATCGTTGGTCTTTCGCTCATGATTTACCTCCCGTAAGCAGGACCCCGGACTCCCCGCGCTTTCCTTTCCGGACCTCACCGATCGCAAAGGCGGGGATCCCGTTTCTGCGGAAGTGGCGCAACGACCGGTCAGCGTCCGCAGGACGCACCATCAGGACCATGCCGATCCCCATGTTGAATGTCCGGAACGCCTCGGACTCGGGAAGACGCGCCGATTCGACGAGAGTGGGGAAGACAGGAGGCATCGTCCAGGTCCCCTTGTCCACAACCGCAACCAGTCCGCGCGGCAGGACTCTCGGGAGATTTCCACTGATTCCGCCCCCCGTGATGTGCGCCATGCCCCGGATCCTTATCTTGCGGGCAAGGGAGAGCACCGGGCGAACGTAGATCCTCGTGGGGCGGAGCAGTTCCTCGGCCACCGTCGTGCCCCACTCCGGGATACGCGACGTCACCCGCTTTTTCATCCTCCCGAAGATGATCTTTCGCGCGAGCGAGTACCCGTTGCTGTGAAGCCCCGTGGAGGAAAGTCCGATCAGTGCGTCTCCCGGTCGCACGGCGCTTCCGGTTATGATCCGCTTCCTGTCGACTGCCCCCACCGCGAACCCCGCCAGGTCGAATTCCCCTGCTCCGTACACGGAAGGCATCTCGGCGGTCTCTCCTCCGAGAAGGGCGCATCCGGCCTGCCTGCACCCTTCCGCGACCCCCGAGACGATCTCGGCTCCGTCGCGCGCGGAGAGCTTTCCCGTGGCGTAGTAATCGAGAAAGAACAGGGGTTCGGCGCCGTGAACCAGGATGTCGTTCACGCACATGGCCACGAGGTCGATGCCCACCGTCCCGAACCGTCTTGCCATCGCGGCGACCTTCACCTTGGTCCCCACGCCGTCCGTGCCCGATACGAGTACGGGATTGCGGTATTTTCGCGCGTTGAACCGGAAGAATCCTGCGAACCCCCCGATGTCACCCAGGACCTCCCTGCGGTGCGTCGTCCCGACGATCGGGCGGATGAGAGAAACCAGGCGGTCCCCCTCGTCGATGTTCACGCCGGCGGAGCCATATGTGACTGTTTTTTTCACGATTTTTCCTATAGAAAGATCCCAGAATGTTCTCCCACGTTACTGATTCGCGCTGTGCAATGTCAATGCTTTTTCCTCCTGCATTCTGTACAATGGTCCGGTTTTTACGGGTTTTTTGCAGGGTGAGGATATGGCGAAGAGAGTCGGCATTGTGATTCTCGGCGACGAGGTGCTTAAGGCCGAGATCCGGGAAAGCAACATCGCCTACATGCTGCCCCTTCTCAACCGGTGGGGGGCGGAGGTGGTGCTTTGTGCCATTCTCCCCGACGATGTGCCGACCGTTGTGCGTCACCTGCGCTCGTTCCTTTCCGAAGTCGATCTGCTGATCCTGACGGGCGGAATCGGCCCCACGCCGGACGACATCACGAGGGAGGCCGTGGCGGCAGTCGCCGGGGTGCCGCTCGTCGTGCACCCGGAGGCGAAAGCCCGTCTCGAGGCGTATTACGGCGGACGACTGGACAGCAACCGGATTGTGATGGCGCAGGTGCCGGAAGGGGCGGTTCTCATCCCCAATCCGGTAAGCGGCGCTCCCGGGTTTCTCGTTGGGCGGATGGCAGTCTTTCCCGGAATCCCACGCCTGCTCCACGAGATGTTTGGCTGGCTCAAGACTCTCGTGGAAGGCAGAAGAAAATCACGGGTGATCCTGTACAGCCAGGCACCCGAGTCCGCATATGCATCGATCATGCGGGAGACGAGCACCGGTTTTCCGGGCGTAACCATTGGATCGTACCCCATCATGGAAGGGGAGTACCGGGTCCGGGTCGTTTTTCGCGCCGAGGAGCTGTCGCAGGCGTCGTCGTCTGCGGACTATTTCACCGAGCGGTTGCGGGCGGAGGGGATGGAAATTTCCCGCAGGGAGGAGGAAAGAGGAACCGATGAGGACGCATAAGGTTCTTCCCGTTCTGGTCTCTCTTGCGGTATTGCTTGTGCTTTTTCCCAGCTCCTTGCTTAGGGCAGAGGGAACGGAAGAGGCTAGGAAGGCGGGCTGGGAAGAGAGCACCCCGGGACGATGGAACTCGTTGCCCGAAAGAAAGGTGAAGGCGGAAGGCGACAGCTTTCAGGCGGATGTCGCACTGGCCCCGGGGACAGGCGTACTATGGGAAAAGAAGGTAACCACGACTCTTTCGCCCGGGGATGCCCTGGTGATCGAAATGGTGTCATCCGGGACGAACGGAACCTCCCAGGACTATGATAGATACAAAGCGCATTTCCCCGTGTCGGTAACGGTCGTATTCGGGAAGGACTCCATGGATCTTCCGTGGAAGAAGCGGGTGGGGGATTTCTTTCGGGGCATCTGGTACGGCTTCTCCCCCGGGGGGATTCGGTTGACCTTCGCCTTCGGGAACAGCGCACCCGTGGGGTCGATGTACCGCCTGGGTGAAGAGGAGACGGTCTTCCTTTTAGGCGCCAAGGAAGAACGGGGAAAAAGAATCACCGTATCCCGGGATCTCAAGGAGGATTTCCGGGCGGCTTACGGAAGGGACCCCAAGGGATCCGTGACACGCATCCTTGTCTCCGCTCAGCGACCCTCCCGCGAGGATGGTCCGATCGACGTCACGCTTCGTATCACGTCTCCGCTTCTCCAATGAGAGCCTATCGGCTCCCTGTCGATTACCCCTGATACCTTCTTCTCTCCCCAAAATCGTTATCTTCGCAAACACCGCATCCAGTAAGCGTGCCAAAACGCCCCTTTCTCCGTTATAAAAGGCAAACGGTGTTTCGCGACTCTCCTTGGTCTGCATGGTCTTACTGATTTGAAATCGGGTTGACATTTCTGTTACCTGAACCGGCCGCGTTTATTGAAAATTATTCCTTTCATGGGATATCGAATTCTCATTTCTGTTTTGAAATCAAATCGTTAAACCGATCTTTTAAGTCTATTTGTTTCGCAGATTTCGGGCACGCATTTTGTGAGGACCCCCCCCGCGACCGGTTTTAGTCGGCACCAGCTCTGGATGGGGGAGAAGAGATGAACGGTTCCAGCGTCCGACTCACCGTTTTTCTGTTGGCCTTTATCGTGGCGATGATCGTTCTTCCCGGCTGCGACAGCGGGGGAAGCAGCGAGGTTACCCCGCCGTCCGGGTCCATCACGTCACTCGAGTGGGACCCCCCGATGACATTCGGGGACGGGACTCCGATCAACCCGGTCAGGGACATCGATCATTACGAGTTTTTCCTCCGCACAGATGAAAACTTCACGGATATCGATTTGCCGGTGGCACAGGTTTCGGCGGTGACCGACGTCCTCGACCCGAACGGAAATATCCAAAGCAGTGGCCCGACGTCGCAATTCACACTCGAGAATCTCCTTCCTTTCGTGGAAGGAGGAAAACGATACTACGTTGCCATTAAAGCCGTCGGGATCGACGGACTCAAATCGGGATTCATGGCCCCGGTGGTATGGGACGTGAGCTGATACGGACGGGGGGAACATGAGATCACACAGGGCCATTCTCTTGCTAATTTTGGTTATGGGGGTCAGCTTTCCCCTTTCGACATCTGCGGAACAGCGGCACGTGACTTGGACTCCTGTTAATACATATGAAAATGGGACACCCATCGGAGCAGACAAGAACTTAACCTACCAACTCTATTGGTCGACCGACCCCGGTCTATCCACCGGATCGCTTCGGACTCTGGTATCCTCCATCCCGGAAACGTCTTATACTTTTGACCCGACCGAAGCGGGGATGCCACGGGGGCAAACGATATTCTTCACGGCCCAATCCGTCCTGAATACGGGAGAAAAATCGTCTCTTTCCACGGCTACGGCATGGAACGTCCCCGTTCTTGTTCCGTCCTCTCCTTCGAACATCATGACGAGCAATCAGGCTCCATGGCAGGTTTCCTGGGATGCCGTTACGACCTACACGGACGGTACGCTCATCGGGACGGGAAAGGCCATCCTGTATACGGTCTATTGGACTCCCGACATCTGGTTGGAGGGGGGATCCCTGCATCCGATCGGTTCGCCCACGTCGGCAACTTCCCTTTCCTTCGATTCGGAGCTTGCCGGGATGACCGGCTACCAGACCGTGTATTTCACGGTAAAGACTGTTCTCGGCACGGGGGAGGATTCATCCTTCTCCGGAGCGTTTGCCTGGGACGTACCCCTCGATGGAGCGATCGCTTCCGAGACACCGATCTCTCCCGAGAACATGGTGGTCACCGACTCTTCGAGGACGGACAATCTTTCCTGGGAACCCGTCACGCGGTATAAGAACGGCAAACCGATCGAAAGCGGGAAAAAGGTCAATTACGATATCTATTGGACCACCGATCCCGAACTTTCCGCCGACTCGTTGACGCCGCTGTCCTCCTCCACAGAGGCCACATCGATCACGTTCGACCCGTCGGCTTCCGGGATGAAGAGAAACCAAAGAGTATATTTCACGGGGAAATCGAAACTCAGCACGGGCGAGGAGTCTTCGCTTTCCCCCGCCATTTCCTGGCGAGTGTCCAACTCGGGTCCGTCCGCCCCGTCGAACGGGAGGGTATCCAGGAAAAATAAAAAATGATCTTGACCTGAGACGTTCCTGATGGCGATGCCCCGTACCACCGTTTCTTAAAATTCCTTCCGGTTTACTGTTTCTGTTTGCCGCTGGGTCTTCGAACGGACATTTCCGGACCTGGCGCACGTATAAAACTTCTGCTTCCAAATCCGAAATCAAAGGTGTCGTAACCGTTATTTTGGCGATCCATATTTATCCGTAACGATTCTGGTAATGCCTAAACGGCAGTGACTTCGACAATAGAAACAAAGGGGTAAAGATTTCTTCGCAACCCCTCTATCGCCTCCTCGATTCGGCACGCCCTTTGATGGTTCCTTTCAGGTATCCGACAACATGAAAAAAAAGCCAATCACAGGGAGAAATAGATGAATCGAATCGGCATCACATCCCTCGTTGCCCTGATTCTCGCGGGAAGTTTAATTCTTGCAGGATGCGGGGGGGTAAGCGAAGAGACCAGCGCGACATCCACGCCTTCGGATCCTTCGGGTCCGGCAAGCTTTCTTGCCTGGGACCCGCCGCAGACCTACGAGGACAACACGCCGCTGGACCCGTACGTGGATCTTGATTATTACGAGTTTTACATCCGGGCCGACATGAATTTCTCAGACAACGACATGCCGGTGGCCCAGGTGGCGGCGGTGGAGGATATCCTTTCCCCTGACGGACAGCGCTATCTGCAGGACCTGGTGACGGAATTCGATCTGCAGAATCTCCTGCCGTTTGTTCCCCCGGGGCAGAGCGGTTACCTCTCCATCCGGGCTGTCGGAGTGGACGGTCTCAAATCGGATTTTTCGCAACCCATTCGCTGGAACCAGGTTTCCTAAATCAACCAAGGAGGAAACATGCAAAGAAAAGCCATCACCATGGTGTTCGTATTTTTGATGGCCATCGGGGCGACGGCTGCGATAGCGCAGGCGGAAACCCTTTCATGGAACGCCGTGACCACGTACACCGACGGGACCTCGATCGGGAGCGCGACGGTTACGTACCAGGGATACTGGTCGACGAGCTCCGGCACGTCGGGCCTCAATCCCCTCGGGTCGTCCGGCACCTCCAGGTCAAGAACCTTCAACGTGGACACCGAGGGCATGCCCCGCGGCCAGACTATTTACTTCCGGTCCAGAGCCACGGTAGCAGGCACCAATTCCGCTTATTCCTCGGCCTTCCAGTGGACTGTACCGGCAGCGACGCCCAAAGTCCCCTCGGCCCCGAACAATCTGCAGATGAATTAGACAGGAGCCGCAACCCGGCGCTCTTTATGGGGGGCGGCACTGGGAAGGCTCCTTTCTCGGGCCGCCTCCCATCCTTTTCTTTCCTCTTTTCCGAAAAGTCCCTACAATGGAAAATTCCAAATTCCATCGACGGGGGTGTTTCGTTGCGCAAGATCCTTGTCACCGCAGTCCTGTGTTTATCCTGCGGGTTCGCCTACGGGGCGGATACCGCTCCCAAAGGAGGAAACCCCGTGGTTCTGCTGGAAACGAGCATGGGAAACATCAAGGTCGAACTAAATTCCCAAGAAGCGCCGATCAGCGTGAACAATTTTCTTGTCTATGTGAAAGAAGGCTATTACGACGGGCTGATTTTTCACCGGGTGATCCGGGGGTTCATGATCCAGGGGGGAGGATTCACCAAAGATATGCGGGAAAAAAGGCCGGCCCATCCACCCATCAAGAACGAGGCCGGCAACGGGTTGACGAACGACCGGGGGACGATCGCCATGGCGCGGACCGGAGTGGTCGACTCCGCCACGGCGCAATTCTTCATCAACGTGGTGAACAACGATTTCCTGAACCATGTCGACGATACACCGCGGGGGTTCGGGTACGCGGTGTTCGGCAAGGTGGTCGAGGGGATGGATGTCGTGGACAAGATCCGGGCCGTTCCGACGGGGCGTGTCTCGATGTTCGAGGACGTACCTAAAGAACCCGTCACGATCATCCGGGCGATGGTCGTCAAGTAGCGGAAGGAAAAACGCCCGGCCTCCGGGGGGGGGTGGCCGGGCGCGGCGCGCGGTGAGGGGAGAGACTCTCCGGGGATTCGGCTTTTCCTCAAAAGAATCTGGCGCGGATGCCGTTGCTCCCAAGGAGAAGGAAATCCCCCGCCTGGTGCCTGCCCAGTGCGCGCAAACAAAATCCGGGTTTATTCTCCCAGATCCATCCTTCCTGTATACAGTATACGAATCGCCCCCAGGTGTCAAACGGGAGCAAATCCCGTTGTGCGCGCCCCCGCGGGGCATACAATGGAAACGGTTTCCCGGCGATACCGAGAGTACCGGCACATTTTCCCGCAAGGGGAAAACAGGATCAAAATGGGACGGGAATGATGCGGGAAGAAATTATCCTGACTGTGGAAGAACGCGAGAATGGGACCCGGCTGGACCGGTTTCTCCGGGCCAGGCTCCCGAGGTTGCCGTCCCGAAGCGTCCGTTTCGCGATCGAGGCGGGTGAGGTGCGAGTGAACGGGAGAAAGGGGAGAAAAGGGCAATTCCTCGTTCCGGGGCAGGAGGTGACCGTTTCTCGGATCGCCGAAGAGCAGGACTGGATGCCCGTGCCGGGTGACCTCCCGGGAGCCTCAATTCTGTTTGCGGACGACGAGGTGGTGGTGCTCGAAAAGCCGCCCGATGTCCACACCGAACCACACAGGCCGGGGGAGGGAGGAACACTCGCCGGCTACCTGCGCTGGAAATTCCCCTCGGTGACAACGCTCTCCTCCCTTCCCGGCCTCACTCTCCTGACCAGGCTCGATTACGCAACCAGCGGCGCCGTTCCTGCCGCATTGACGATAGAGGCGCTCGATTTTCTCTCCCGGGAACGGGAGAAGGGGGAGATACGCAAAACCTATTACTGCCTGGTGAGCGGGTCGATAGAGAAGGAAATGACCCTGTCCTACCGGATCGATTCCGAAGGGGGAGAAACCGTCCGGGTGAGTACGGAGTTTCGGGATCCGGCCCCGATGCGCTGGACGATCGTAACGCCTGTGCGGGGGGACGGTTCCGTAACGCTTGTCAGGGCGGAGATCTCCCGGGGGAAGCGACATCAGATCCGGGCGCACCTTGCGGCTGCCGGCTTTCCGGTAATCGGGGACAGGAGGTACGCGGCGGTGCCTCCTGGGGGGGCGGGGAAGAGAAGGCTGATGCTGCACGCGGCGGAAGTTGCGTTTCTCCACCCGGGAAAGCGGGAGTGGATGTCGGTATGTTCTCCCGTGCCTGAGGATTTCGACGTTATTTGATTGAACCGAGAAGGGATTCGAGTTCTCTCAACTGTTCCTTGTCACCCGGGAGTTCTTCCTGGTACTTGCTATAAAGTTCCATGTCCGCCGGATCGACAAACCGGTTCCGCAGGGGGTTCACGGCGAGGGACCGCTTCGCGTCGACGGCCCGTATGTGCTGCTCTTTGGCGGCGATCTTCGCTCTCTGATGTTTCACCTGGGCGACAATTTCCTCCTTTTCCTGCTCGGCGGAGAGCGCCTCCTCCTTTTCCGGATTCACGGCGCCGCGGACACTGCCGGACTGCGTAGCCTGCGGTCCTCCGGGGGGAGGCGAGACCTGCGTCGGAGATATGGAGGAGGGAGGCTCGCGGATCAGCAGGGTCGAGCCCTTCCGGTATTGGGACGGAATCGTCGTGACGTCGTCCGTGAAATGTACCGTCCCCTGGCCGTCTTCCCACCGGTAGATGTCTGCGCGGGAGGGAGCGGCGGAAGAAAGAAGGAGGATACAGGCAATGGCCCCTCCCATGAAGGCAAGCGGCCACCGAAGGCGACGGGGATGCGAAACTGGTGACGGTTTGGGTTCCATTACCGGTTCATGCAGGCGGTCGGGATGATCGCGACCGGACCGGCCACGGGGAAGGCGACCGGGATGAGGGCAACTGCATTCATTATCTTATAATACATTAGGGTATCCGGGAAAATCAATGGAGGGGCCGGTAAGGGACGGGAGATGGTTCTCCCGCGTCCGTTTCGGCTTGTACCGACCGCACCGTCTGGTAATATAACCGGAATAAAATCCCCCTGTTTGGCGTAAGGGGCCTGATTTTTCAGGACAGGCGAAGGGATCCGGCGCGATGCCGGAAACGGTCGTTCGGATTATTGCCCGACATTGCCGGTTTATCATTTTCGGTTATACAGAAGAACATTGGTTGATATAACACCGGTCGATTGCGATATTCTACAAAGATTATTACGGGGGGGGGGGGAACCCGGGTGCCACTGCTTAAGATAGACGACGTCCACCTCTCATTCGGGGGCGTGAAGGCGATCAACGGGGTCTCCACCGACGTTGCCGAAGGGGGGATCCACGCGATCATCGGACCGAATGGCGCCGGGAAGACCTCTGTGTTCAATTGCATCTCCTGTGTCTACCGCCCGCAGAGAGGTTCCGTCTACTTCGAGGATCGGAAGATCACGGGGATGAAGCCTTATCAGATCGCGCGGCTCGGGATCGCCCGGACATTCCAGAACATCGCTCTCTTTCACCACATGACCGTGCTCGACAATCTCATGCTGGGGAGGCATTTGTTCCTGAAGCGTGGCGTTTTCTTCGGGGGGATCTATCTCGGGCCCGCCCGCAAGGAGGAGATCGAGAACCGGAAGATCGTCGAGGACATCGTCGATTTTCTCGAGATCGAGAACATCCGGAAAAAGCCCGTCGGGACGCTTCCGTACGGCCTGCGGAAGCGGGTAGAACTTGCACGCGCCCTCTCTCTCAGGCCCAAGCTCCTCCTGCTCGACGAACCGATGGCCGGTATGAACCTCGAGGAGAAGGAAGACATGGCCCGATTCATCCTCGACATCAACGAGGAGTGGGGGGTCACCATCCTCCTGATCGAGCACGACCTCGGTGTCGTGATGGACATCAGTCACCAGGTGAGCGTCCTTGATTTCGGCGTCAAGATCTCGGAGGGCGATCCCGCGCAGGTGGCCAAGGATCCGCACGTCATACGGGCCTACATCGGGGAGGAGGACGATTTCCTACGGAACCTGGAGGCGCATTAAGAGGATGAAGAGCGTACTGGCGCAGCATGACACCTTTCCGAAGCTTCTGGACCGCAACGCGGAGCGGTTCGGCGACCGGAAGATCGCCATGCGCGAGAAGGAATTCGGTATCTGGCAGGAATTCACCTGGAGGGAGTATCACGAGCACGTGAAGTGGTTCTCCCTCGGGCTGGTTTCCCTGGGGCTGTCCCCGGGGGACAAGGTCGCCATCATCGGGGACAACCGGCCGGAATGGGTGTGGGCCGAGGTGGCCGCCCAGGCGGCCGGTGCCGTTCCCCTGGGCCTCTACCAGGACTCGACGCTGAAGGAGGTCGCCTACGTCATCGACCACTCTGACTCCACCTTCGTGGTGGCCGAGGATCAGGAGCAGGTGGACAAGATCCTGGACATGAAGGAGCAGCTGCCGAAGGTCCGCTACGTTGTGTACAGTGACCCCAGGGGGATGCGCAGATACAAGGAGCCGTACCTGCTCGACTTCCGGGAAGTGGAGACCTACGGCCGGGAACTGGAGGAAAAAGAGCCGGATCTCTACGCGGAAAAGGTCGCCGGGGGGAAGATGGAAGACCTGGCGCTCATCTGCTATACCTCCGGCACAACCGGCTTCCCGAAGGGCGCCATGCTCTCTTTCCGAAACCTCCTCATGATGGCGGCGAACCTGATGGAGGTCGACCCGAAGTTCGAAAACGACGAGTTCGTCTCCTTCCTCCCTTTGGCCTGGATCGGGGAACAGATGATGTGCCTGTCCAGTGCGCTTCTCACCGGCTTCACGGTCAATTTCCCCGAGGAACCCGAGACGGTCCAGGAGAACATACGGGAGATCGGCCCAAGCATCATGTTTTCCCCCCCGAGAATCTGGGAGAACATGACCTCCACCGTCCAGGTGAAGGTCATGGACGCCTCCCGCTTCAAGCGGACGATGTATGGCTGGGCTCTCCCCGTCGGGTACGCGTATGCGGATACCATATTCCGAAAGCGGCATCCGGGTCCTCTTCTCAAACTGAAGCACCGGCTGGCCTACTACCTCGTGTTCCGGGCCCTGAAGGACAGGCTTGGCCTCCTCGGCATACGCACCGCCTCCACCGGCGGTGCGGCCCTCGGGCCCGACGTCTTCAAGTTCTTCACCGCAATGGGGGTTAATCTCAAGCAGATCTATGGGCAGACCGAGATCTCCGGCATCTCCTGCATCCATCGCGAAGGCGACATCAACTTCGACTCCGTGGGCAAGCCGATCCCCGAAACCGAGATTCGGATCTCGGAAACCGGAGAGATCCTTTCCCGGAGTTCTTCGGTGTTCCTGGGGTACTACAAGAGCCCCGAAGAGACCGAGAAGACACTCGAGGGCGGCTGGCTCCATTCCGGTGATGCCGGGTACTTCACCGATGACGGGCAACTCATCGTCATTGATCGTGTAAAGGACGTCATGCACCTCACCGACGGGACGAGGTTCTCCCCGCAGTTCATCGAGAACAAGCTCAAATTCTCCCCCTACATCAAGGAGTGCGTCTGTCTGGGACACGAGCGAGACTTCATCGCCTCGATGATCTGCATCGACTACCCCAATGTCGGAAAGTGGGCGGAGAACCGGAGGATCAACTACACGACCTACACGGATCTTGCCGGAAAGCCCGAGGTCCTGGAGCTTGTCGCGATGGAAGTGGACAGGGTTAACGCCACGCTTCCCGAAACCACGCGAATCCTGCGGTTCCTGCTCCTGTACAAGGAACTGGATGCGGACGACGACGAACTGACCCGCACGAGGAAGGTCCGGCGCACCTTCGTGGGAGAGAGATACAGGCATGTGATCGAAGGGATGTACACCGGGGCGGCAACGATCCCGATCGACGCCGTAATCAAGTATCAGGACGGGAAGACCTCGCGGATCAAGACGACGCTCGCCATCCGTGATTTATAGGGAGGGAAGATGACGTTCCAGTATTTTCTGCAGCTGGTGATCAGCGGCCTGGTCATCGGCAGCATCTACTCGGCGGTTGCCTTGGGCTTCGTCATTATTTACAAGGCGACCCGCGTGGTGAACTTCGCCCAGGGGGAGCTGCTGATGGTCGGGGCCTACGTCTGCTATGCCTTCCTCGTGCAGATGCACTTCCCGTTCTGGGCCGCGCTTCTTCTCACCATCCTGTTCGGGATGGTCCTGGCCATGTTCGTCGAGCGCCTGATTCTCCGTCCCATGATCGGGGAGCCGGCCATCTCCATCATCATGGTTACCATCGGGCTCTCCCTTGTGCTGCGGTCGGTGGCCTCGGCGATCTGGGGGACAGACATCCTCGTCTACGAGCCGAAGCTTTTCCCCCAGGAGATGATCTCGTTCGCGGGTGTCCCGGTTTCGCTTGAGTTCGTCTGGTGCTTTGTTCTGTCGGTCTTCCTGCTGGCGGTATTCTCCATATTTTTCAAGTATTCCAAGGCAGGAGTGGCGATGCGGGCCACCGCTTTCAACCAACAGGCTGCACAGTCGATGGGGATCTCGGTGAAACACATCTTCGCCCTTTCCTGGGTGATATCCGCGGTCGTTTCCGGGATCGGCGGAGTTCTCATCGGGAACATCAACGGAATCAACAACACTCTCTACCACTTCGGTCTCAAGGTGTTCCCGGCGACGATCCTGGGAGGGCTCGACTCGATCCTCGGTGCCGCGATCGGGGGAATGATCATTGGAATCCTCGAAAACCTGTCCGACGGGTTCTGCAAAACATACTTCGATCTGAGCGGTGTCAAGGAGGTAGCGCCATACGTGATCCTGGTCCTCATTCTGATGGTGAAACCGTACGGTTTGTTCGGAACGAAGGAGATCGAACGGGTGTGAGCGGGAACAAGCCCAGGACCGCGCGCGGGAGAAGAGGGCATGCAATATTGCGGTGATTTCCGGACCACCTACGAGAGGGACATGGAGCTTCTGCAGACCCCGTTCGTCAAGGTCTGCGTCACGGCCTTCTTCGTTTTCCTCCTCGCGTGGCCTTTCCTGGTCAAGAGCGCGTTCCTCTGGATCACCCTCCAGATCCTGATCGCGGCGATCGGGGCGGTCGGACTGAACATACTCACCGGTTTCACGGGGCAGATCTCCCTCGGGCAGGGGGCGTTCCTCGGCGTCGGGGCGTACACGTCGGCCTACATCACGGCCAAGCTCGGCCTCTCCTTCTGGGTGGGCGTTCCCGCGGCGGGCCTGGTTACCGCAATGGCGGGGATGGTATTCGGCATTCCGTCCCTCCGGCTGAAGGGGCTCTACCTTGCGATCGCGACGCTGGCATCCCAGTTCATTCTCGAATGGATCTTCCTCCGGTGGGAATCGGTTACGGGGGGGAGCTACGGAATTGTCATCCCTCGTCCATCGCTGGGGGGGTACGTCTTCGAGAGCGACCGGTCCTATTATTACATCGTCCTTCTCATCGCCGCCGCTATGGTCCTGTTCGCCGCCAATCTGATGCGCACCCGGACGGGAAGAGCCTTCATGGCAGTGCGGGACCACTACATCTCCGCAGAGATCATGGGGATCAATCTCTTCAAGTACCGGATCCTCTCGTTCGCCATCTCCTCGTTCTACGCGGGAGTGGCGGGTGCCCTCTACGGCCATTCTCTCCGTTTCGTCTCTTCGGAGCAGTTCAACATCGAAGTGTCCATCGTCTATCTTGCCATGATCATAATCGGGGGACTGGGGAGCATTCTCGGATCCATCTACGGGGCGGTGTTCATGATCCTTCTGCCGAAGTTGCTGACGATCGTTACGGCGAAGATAGCCGTGAGCATTCCCGGGATCGCGGAACTTGCTACCGCGATGGAACAGGGGATCTTCGGGGTGATCATCATCGTGTTCCTGATCTTCGAACCCGACGGGCTCGCCCACCGGTGGAAGATGGTCAAAGCGTACTGGAAGCTCTATCCGTTTTCGTATTGATGCTGGAATTCAGGCACATGTCGGTGCAGAAACGGCGAAACCATTTAAGATAGGGAAAGGAGGAAGGACGAAGGGGACACCTTGACGGATCGATCGGAAAGGCAGGCAGGGATGAGTATTATCCGTACCGGATTTCCGAAACCGAAAAAAGCGAAGGAGGGAAGAATGGGGAAGACGATGTTGCGAACCGCGGCAGTTCTGACGTGCACGATGTTTCTGTTTACGGGGGCGGCGATGGCTGCAGACGTGATCCGGATCGGGCAACTGGCGGACCTGACCGGCCCCACGGGGGACGTGGGCAAGCCGTACGCCGAAGGAGTCCAGGCGTACAAGGAATATGTCAACGCACACGGCGGCATCAACGGCAAGAAAATCGAGATGGAGATGTACGACTACGCGTACAACAAGGACAAGGCGATCAACCAGTACAAGAAGTACAAGGAAGACAAGGTGGTGGCGATCGAAGGATGGGGGACGGGCGACACCGAGGCGCTGTCCGGCTTCATCACGGCGGACAAGATTCCGTACATCTCCGCCTCCTACTCGGCCCATTTGACGAATCCGGCGAAGACGCCCTACAATTTCTTCTGCGCTGCGGATTACACGACGGCCCTGCGCGCGGGACTCACCTACCTGAAGGATAACTGGAAGGGGAAGCAGGCTCCCAGGGTCGTCTTCATCTACCCGAACCACCCGTACGGCCTGGCGCCGATCAAGGGCGGGAAGGAGTACGCGAAGGAGCTCGGGTTCGAGATCCTGGGCGACGAGGATGTCAGCCTCAAGGCGATCGAGGCGAACTCCCAGATGCTCTCCGTGAAGAACAAGCACGCCGACTTCGGATGGATCGGCGGAACGACCAACTCCACGGCGGTCATCCTGAAAGACGCGAAGAAGCTCGGCCTGAAGACCAGGTTCTTCGTCAACATCTGGGGGATGGACGAGTCCACTCCCAAGCTGGCGGAAGGCGCGGAGGAGGGCGCGCTCCTCATGGCGGGGTCGGTACTCTATGGCGACAACGTCCCGGGGATGAAGCTCCTCATGGAGGTCACGAAGGGACAGCCCCAGGTGACGCATTACATCCGGGGGTGGGTCTCGATGATGGTTCTCACCGAGGCCCTCAGGCGGGCGGACAAGGCCACCGGCGGGAAGATCACCGGCGAGTCCGTCAAGAATGCGCTTGAGACTTTCAGGGACTTCGACACCGGCGGCCTGACCCCGGCGAAGATCACCTTCACGCCAACCGATCATCGTCCGTTCATGGCGGTCAACATCATGGAGTTCGTGAAGGGGAAACTGGTCCTGAAGAAGACGATGGTGCTTCCCCGCAAGGCGGAGTGGCTCGGGCTGTAAACGCAACAGGAAAGCGGGACGGGGGAGGGGGATGAAAATGGATTCTCCCTCCCCGTCACCGGAGTTTAACGAGGCAGACGGGAGACGCATGCTCCAGGTGAACAACATCGAAGTGATCTACTCGGACGTGATCCTCGTTCTCAAAGGGCTCTCCCTGGTCGTTCCCCGGGGACAGATCGTGGCCCTGCTGGGAAGCAACGGAGCCGGGAAGAGCACGACGCTCAAGGCGATCTCCGGGCTGTTGAAATCGGAGGAGGGGGAGGTGACCGACGGAGAGGTCCTGTTTGAAGGGGAGAAGATCAACGGGAGGGATCCGGAGGAGATCGTCCGACGGGGGATCTTCCAGGTGATGGAGGGGCGAAGGGTCTTCGAGGACCTGACAGTGGAAGAGAACCTGCGATGCGGTGCGCACACGCGAAAAGACAGCGGCGTGCGCGAGGACTACGAACGGGTGTACGGGTATTTCCCCCCGATTCGGGATCGCCGGAAGGTCCTGGCGGGGTATCTGTCCGGGGGGGAGCAGCAGATGCTCGCCATCGGGCGCGCCCTCATGGCCCGCCCGAAGCTCATGCTGCTCGACGAGCCGTCTCTCGGGCTTTCCCCCCTGCTGGTCAGGGAGATCTTCGGGATCATCAGGGAAATCAACGAGAAGGAGAAGACCACCATCCTGCTCGTGGAGCAGAACGCCCACGTCGCCCTGTCCATTTCGAGCTACGGCTACATCATGGAGAACGGAAAGGTGGTTCTGGACGGAGAGACACAGGTGTTGGCGAGCAACGAGGACGTCAAGGAGTTCTATCTGGGGATGACCGAGTTGGGAACGCGCAAGTCGTACAAGGATACGAAGCACTACCGGCGCCGGAAACGCTGGCTGTCCTAAAACCGGTGATGGTCCCGGGAACCTGGTGGCGGATGCAGGTCGACCTTCCGCGGACTTCTTGGGAACCTCCCTGGTCTCAAGGGAGTGAAGGATGATCGACAGGAAACGAGGGTTCTTCGACGAGGCCCAGGAAAGGATGACCGCAGCAGAGCGGGAAGGGTTCCGGCGAAGGATCTTATGCGATGCGGTGAGGCACGCCTACGAAAACGCTCCGGCGACCCGACGGAAGATGGACGAGGCGGGTGTAAGGCCCGCCGATGTGCACGATGTCGCCGATCTCGCGAAGATCCCGCTTACGCGGAAGGCGGACCTCAAATCGATCCAGAAGGGCGAGCTTCCCTTCGGCGGGCTGGCGGCGCTTTCCCCGCGCGCCATGCGGCGGATCTACGTCTCCCCCGGCCCCACGTACGACCCGGAGGGGAGGGAGGAGACCCACTGGCGCTGGGAGAAGGCGTTCGTGGCTGCGGGTTTCCGGCCCGGAGACATCGTCCAGAACACCTTCATGTATCATTTTTCCCCGGCCGGCCTCATGTTCGACGAGGCGCTCCTCCGGATCGGCTGTACCGTGATTCCCGCGGGCGTGGGGAACACGGAGCTGCAGGCACAGGTCATGCGCGACCTCGCCGTGACGGGGTACGTCGGAACCCCTTCGTTTCTCATGACCATCCTTGAAAAGGGGAAGGAGATGGGGATCGCGCCCGGGAACGGCCTCGGCCTCCAGGTCGCGCTTGTTGCCGCGGAGATGCTCCCCGAGTCGTTGCGGCGCAGGTTTGAGGAAGAATTCGGCATCCAGGTGCGGCAGGCATACGGGACAGCCGACGTGGGCTCCCTCGGGTACGAGTGCTTCGAGGGGAAGGGGATGCATATCCCCGACGAGATCCTCCTCGAGCTCATAGACCCGGCGACGGGGGAGCCGGTCGGGCCGGGGAAGATCGGGGAGGTGGTCGTTACGCTGCCCAGCGAGACTTATCCCCTCATCCGGTTCGCCACGGGAGACCTGTCCGTCTGCACCGACGACCCGTGCCCCTGCGGGAGGACTTCCGCACGCCTGTTGCGCATTGTCGGCCGGATCGACCAGGTGACCAAGGTCAAGGGGATGTTTGTCCATCCCGAACAGGTGGGGCAGATTGAGGGAAAGGTCCCGGAGGTGGAGACCCTCCAATTGGTCATCACTCGCGTTGGGCACGAGGACCAGATGACCATCCAGGCGGTGCTCGGGGAAGGTACCTCGCCCACAGACGCGCTGCGCACGCGGATCGTCGAGACAGCGAGGGAGGTCACGCGGATACGGGGAGAGGTTGTTTTTGTAAACGCTGCGGACCTTTCCGGAAAAGAGAAAAAGATCGTGGACAACAGAAAGTGGGAATAGAAACTAGTGTACCGCCTCGTAAATAGCTTGAAGCACCGAGAGCGTCGATGCGCCGCGCCGGCAAGGCGCGCGACTGAGGCATACCGTTGAGTATGGTGAAGAAGCGCAACGAAGCGGGAGCGGATGCAGCGGCGCTCGAATGCCAAGATATTTGCGAGACGGTGCGCTAAGGGAGGATAGATCGTCATGGACGCAGTCGCGCTGTCCGGGCACCTGGAAAAACACCTTCGGGTTCACACCTTCCCCTTGGGGATCCGGTCGTACAAACCGGGGGTACCCCTGCCGGAAAAAGTTAAAGTGCCAACGAAGCATCTTGGTATCAAGGTAGCAATATGTCAGGCAATTTCTATAGCTAGGAGGTACGGGTGGTCGATGGCGGTTTCCGGAGAGGACATTTCCTGTCCCATCGCCAAAGCGGCCTTTGGCTTCGAGGAACGCAACGAGTACTACACTTCGGGAAAGCTGGCTGACGGGATGTACGCCTCGTGCGGAGAGGCGGGGGCGAAATTCGAGGAGGCCCTTGCGAAATACGATATCGGGGAGTACGCCTGGCTGGTCGCGGCGCCCCTCGGGCGGGCGAATTTTACGCCGGACACCGTCCTCGTGTACGGGAATTCCGCCCAGGTCCTCCGGTTGCTGAACGCAGCACTGTACGAAAAAGGGGGAAGCATAAAAAGCGACTTCTCGGGCAGGGGGGACTGCACCGATATCGTGATCAAAGGGAAAAAGACCGGAGAGCCGCAGGTAATCCTGCCGTGCTACGGTGACCGGATCTTCGGGATGACCGCCGACGACGAGATGGCGTTTACCTTCCCGTTCGGGATGGGGGAGAAGATCGTCGAGGGACTCGAGAAGACCCACGCGGGGGGAGTGAGGTACCCGGTCCCCATCTACCTCCGCTTCCAGGCGGAATACCCGAAATCCTACCAGGAGCTCGAGAAACTCTGGAAAGAAGGAAAAGAAGGAGGACGTTCCTGATCTTTCCCCTCGTACAGGGAAAGTTCATCAATGTCCCCGGACGTGTACCATGTACCGGCTGACGCCGAAAACAGAGATCAGCGCGAGGGTCAGGACTCTCCAGGAAAGGCTTTCGCGGGACGGAGTCGACGGGGCATTCCTCGTCCAGAACGCCGATCTGTTCTATTTCACCGGGTCGATTCAGCAGGGGGTCCTGTTCGTGCCGGCGGACGCAGACCCGGTCTATTTCGTCCGCAGGGTTTACGAGCGGGCTGTGGAAGAGGCTGCGATCGATCGGATCGTGAGGATCACCTCGCCGAGGGAGATCCCGGCGTACTTCGAGAAGCAGAAGATCTCGTTCGGCACGATCGGGTTCGAGCTGGACGTCATGCCGGTGCTTACGTTCCGCCGTTTCTCCCGGCTATTCCCGGACGCGAAAGCGGTGGACTTGTCCGGTGTGATCCGCGAGATCCGTGCGGTCAAGGGGCCGTCGGAGATCGACGCGATGCGGGTTTGCGGGAAACACCTGGCGGGTCTATTGTCCGGCGCGCGGGAGTGGGTCCGCCCCGGGGTTACCGAGACCGCGCTCGGCGGCATCCTCCAGGGCAGAGCGATCTCGGCAGGCCACACGACCATCACCCGGATGCGCGCCTGGAACCAGGAGGTTGGGCTGGGATGCGTCATCTCGGGGGCCGACGCGGCGATTCCGTCCTACGCGGACTTCCCCACCGCAGGAAAGGGGTCGGGGCCGTACGTCCCCGTCGGGCAGGGGCACCGGACGTTCAGGAAGAACGAGCCGATCCTGGTGGACCTCATGTGGGCGCAGGAAGGCTACCTGGTGGACATGGCCCGGACGTACGTGATCGGGACACTGCCGGAGAAGCTGGAGACGGCGTACGGTATGGCTGCAGAGGTGATGCGGAAGATCGAGAGCGCCACGAGGCCGGGGGTGGTGGCGGGCGACCTCTACGAAATCGGCATGGGGATGGCCTCCCGAACCCCGTTTGCCGAGCAATTCATGGGGGCGCCGGGGTACAATGTGAAATTCATCGGGCACGGTGTGGGGATCGAGACCGACGAGTTCCCGTTTATCGCCAAGGGATCGAAAACGATCCTGGCGCCCGGCATGACGTTCGCACTTGAGCCGAAGTTCGTCTTTCCCTCGGAGGGGGCGGTGGGCCTGGAAAACACGTATCTCGTAACGGAAACCGGCTTCGAAAAGCTTACTCTTATGGACGAGAAGATCATCGTCTGCGACGCACAGGAGGAGGGGGGGGAATAATGATGGATTTTCTGAACCGGGAGGAGGCGTTCCTTCTCGTAGTGGACGTGCAGGCAAAACTTGTCCCCGCCATCCACAAGGAGCTGTACCCGCGCTCCCTGAAGAACATGCAGGTCGTGATCGAGACGGCCGATACGCTCGGAATTCCGATTCTTCTCACCGAGCAATACCCGAAAGGTCTGGGCAGGACCGTGCCGGAGGTAATACAGGCACTCGACCGGAAGCAGTACCAGCTGTTCGAGAAGGTGAGCTTCAGCTGCGCCCGGGACGAGGAATTCCTTTCCGCCGTGTCCGAACTGAACCGGAAGCAGGTGATCATTGTAGGCATGGAGACCCACGTGTGCGTCTACCAGACCTGTGTTGACCTTTACCGGGCCGGATTTTCGCTCTTTGTCCTGGACGACGCCGTCTCCTCCCGGTTCCTGCACAACTACCAGAGCGGTCTGCAGGCCCTCCGGGACGCCGGCTGCACGGTCATCAGCACCGAGACGGCAGTCTTCCAACTCCTGAAGGTGTCGAGCACGCCCGAGTTCAAGAAGGTGGCATCGCTCATCAAATGAGGGCGCGCCCCCTCCTCGTCGCCTTTCTCGCGGCTCTTATCTGCGGGATCCTATACGCGGATCTACCGGCAGGAAGACAGACGGTCGCTCTATTTCCGCCCCATGCTCTCGGGGTAGATGACGGGATGAAGATCTCCGCACTCCTGGGAAAGGCCCTGGCGGAACGTCTCCGCCCCCGGTTCGACGTGCATCTCGTAATCGATGAAGAAGGGAACAATCCCGCGGCGAGAAAGCGCAAAGCCCGTTCCCTCGGGGCCACCTATGTCCTTACGGGGAACGTCTCCCGCATCGGCCAAACGGCCACGCTCGATCTCACCTTGGCCCCGACCGAGGAACCGGAGATGGGGAGGACGGTCTTCGTGACGTCGGAAGGCGAAGGCGCATCAGTGCAGAAGGATCAAACGACGGGAGCGGAGGACCTTTCCCCTGCGTTCCGTAGGATGGCCGACGAGGCCTCCGCGAAGCTCACGCTCCTTTTTTTCGGCGACGGGCGGATTGGCGAGGGGAAGGGTGGAAAAAAGGTCCCATCCCTGTCGGGCAAGATCAGCCGAAGCCGAAACATTGCCGGGAAGATCGTCTCTCTCGCGAAAGGAGACGTCGACCGTAACGGGAAACCCGAAATCGTTGCGGCGTACCCGGATGCCGTAGTGATCTACGGTCTGACGGGGGAGGATCTGGTCGAGAAAGCCAGGATCCCGGAATCGCGTGCGGGGATCTTCCATGTAGACGTCGCGGACTTGAACCGGAACGAGATCGCAGAGGTCGTTTCCGTTCGCTACATCTCTGGCAGGGCGGTCTCCGACGTCTGGGAGTTCGACGGGTTGGAGTACAAGCGAATAGGGGTCGACATCCCCTATTTCCTCCGCACGGCGGACATGGGCCAGGAGGGGATCGTCCTCCTCGGCCAGGAATCCGACCCCGCGACGATTTTCAAGGGGCCCGTCTTCCGGATGACGGTTCATAGAGGTGAAACAGGGGACAAGTACGAGCGCGGCGATTCGATACCCCTCCCCCCGGGCACGTGGGTCTACTCCTTCGTTCCGGTGCAATTTCGGGGAGAGATCCGGTACGTGGCCTATGCCGAGGGTGGCAGGCTTCTGTTGCTCGACGGTAAAGGGGGAAAGCTGTGGCAGAGCATCGACGCGGTCCTGGGGTCCGGAACGGTCCTGGAAGCCGCCCTCGGCAAGGGTAGCGGCCTCCCCGGGGAGCGCAACCTGCGTCGTCTCTCCCTGCCCGGACGACTGTTCGCCGCGGACCTGAACGGGGACAAGGCCGACGAGATCGTCGTGGTGAACAACATCGTGTCGGCAGGCTGGTTCTTCGAGAACCTGCGTATCTTAACGAACGCGGAGGTGCTCTGCTTCGGGCAGGAAGACGACCAACTGGAGCTTGCCTGGCGGACGCCGCAGATCGACAGCCCGGCGATGGATGCTTTCCTCGATGCCCCCATCGCCGGGAGATCGTTCCGCGTCGGAATCGCCTCCCACGACAAGTCGAAGATCCTCGGAACGTACGGGGAATGGCGTCTCTACTGGGTGGACTGAGATATATTCCCCGAAGGGAAAAACCGGTTTGACACCTGGTCCCCGCGTCTTATAATTATGGATTCCTGCACGCGTGGCGGTGTAGCTCAGTTGGTGAGAGCATGCGGCTCATATCCGCAGTGTCCGGGGTTCAAGTCCCTGCACCGCCACCAATCTTTTCTCTGGGCGTAAAAACGGGACTTGAACCGGCTTGGGGCGCCGACCGAGCAGGGAGGAAAAGCGCGACGTTCCGGAGCGCGTCAGCCCCTGGCCGCGCCGCAAAGGCCGATGGCGAAACCGCCGAGGCTCAGGCGGTCAAGTCCCTGCACCGCCACCAGTCTTCTCTTATTGGCGCATAATAGGGACTTGAACCGGAACGAAAGAAACACCCTCGATCCGAGCTATCCGGGTCTTGTGATAGAATCGTTGCATCATGACAACTCTTCGCGTCCTGCTCGTTGACGATGACCCGGAATTCCTCGAATTTGCCACCGGGACGCTGTCCCGCGCGAAATATTCCGTGTCCTCCATATCCGATCTGGAAACGGCAGCCGTTGCGCTTGAACGTTTCAAAGGGAAAGCCGTAGTCCTATCCGACCTGAATGTGAATAACCAATCTGCCCTGGTATTTTTAAGGGAATCTCTCAAAAAATACCCGAATGTTCCGTTCACGCTCCTCGCCCGGTCACCCACGCTCGAATCGGTCATCGAGGCACTGAAACAAGGGGCGTACGATTTCCTGCGCAAACCCGTCGCAATGGACATCCTGTGCCATTCGGTCGCAAGGTCCATCGAGAAGCTCAATTTGACCCTCGAAGGGGAGAAACAGGAGAACGAGACGCACGCTCTCCTCGCAAGAAGCCGGGCGGAGTGCGAGAACGCAAAAAATATTAGCGATTTCAAGGGATTTCTGATTTCCACCACCGCCCATGATTTCAATTCGACGCTCACCGTCCTCGACGGGTACCACGAGGTCATAGGAAAACGATGCAGGGAGTGCCGGGAACCCCAGGCATTGCATCTTCTCGAACAGGCGCAGCGATCCATCTCGCGCTTGCGCACGATGTCCGCCACGCTGCTCGACTACGAGGCGGCGGAAAAAGGGGAGCTTCGCTTGAATCCCCGGGCATTCGATCTACTTAAACTGCTGGAGGAGTGCGTATCCTTCTACCGGCCATATGCCGAACAGAAACAGGTTGACATGGAACTGGAGGGAAGCGTCCCCCCCCTCACGGTTCTGGGCGATCAAGGACGGGTGATGCAGGTATTGGAGAATCTCCTCTTCAACGCGGTGAAATTCACTCCACCCAAGGGAGAGATACGCGTCGGTGCACGTGCAGAGGACGGCAAGGTCGCCACGATCTGGGTGCGGGACACCGGCATCGGCATTTCCAAAAAGATGCAGGAAACGATATTTTCTGATAAGAGCGGTGGATCAGACAAGGACGCTGTTGGCCGGATGGGCCTTGGACTTGTTATCTGCCGCAGATTCATCGAAATCCAGAATGGGAAGATCTGGTTGGAAAGCAAACCAGGAAAAGGGACGGTGGTTTCCTTCTCTCTGCCTATGTAAATATTTTCTTATCAAGTTCAGTTAATTACCCATATTGCTTCTTATTTTTCCCGAAATGCGAGGTTTCTGGGAGTAAATCCTCCCATTTTGTGATACCCTTTTTCCCTATATATACCCACTAAATTAAATAATTAGCCGGAAAGAACCGATAAGACCACAGGAATGGTTCCGGGCAGGCATACAGATTGCGTTAGTCCTTGCGAGTCCCAGGGAGGGTCTATGCCACAGAACGTGATACTGCTGGTGGATGATGATCCCGTCTTTACCCGCTTTACCGAAAAGATCCTGACCGAGGGTGGGATGAAGGTGGTTCCCGCCTTCAACAAGGCGGAAGGGCTCACGAAATTCGAAGAGCACCATCCCTCCTGCGTCATCCTCGACATCTTCCTTCCCGACGGCAGCGGGGTGGACATGATCAAACCCATTCGTGCCGCAGTGCCCAAAGTTCCCATCATCATGGTATCCGGGCAAAGCGAGGTGGACGATGTCGTAAGGGCGATGAAAGATGGCGCGAACGATTACATCAAGAAGCCGTTCCGAGGCGAGGAACTTCTCCTGAAGATCCAGATGGTCCTGGAGGTCACCCGGACCCGGTGGGAGCTGGACGCGCTCAAGACCCAATCCCGTGCCGAAGAGGAGTACAAGCTCCTCTTTTCATTGAGCGACCGGATGAACAAGGTCCAGGCGATCCTGGACCAGGTCGCCAACACGGACATCACCGTCTTGATTACCGGTGAGAGCGGGACCGGCAAGGAGCTGGTGGCCAAGGCGCTGCACAAATCGTCGGAGCGTGTGGGGGAACCGTTCATCAAGGTAAATTGCGCCGCCTTGCCGAGAGAGCTCTTGGAAAGCGAGCTCTTCGGGTTCGAGAAGGGAGCATTCACCGGCGCCCACCGGCGCAAGTACGGTCGATTCGAGATGGCGCAGAACGGCACCATCTTCCTGGACGAGATCAGCGAGATGCATTCCGACTTGCAGTCGAAACTTCTCCACGTGCTGCAGGAGAGGCAGTTCTACCGTATCGGCGGGGAACGGGAGATCAAGGTCAACTGCCGGATCCTGACCGCCACCAACAAGAATCTGGAAGACCTGGTGGAAGATGGCCGCTTTCGCCGGGACCTCTACTACCGGATCAACGTGGTCAACATCGTCGTTCCGCCCCTGCGGGAACGGAAGGATGACATACCGCTTCTGGCCGATTATTTCATCAAGCGATACGAGGAGATGTATAACCGGGACTCCGTTAAGATCTCGCCCAAGCTGATGGAGATGTTCATGGAGTACGCCTGGCCGGGGAACGTCCGCGAGCTGGAAAACAACATCAAGCGGTTGATCATCCTGGCAAATGAGGGGCAACTGATCTCGGAATTCATTAGAAAGCGGCAGGAAGGTTCTCATGCCGCGATTCCCGCGAGGGAAGAACGGATTGGGATCGGGACAAACGCGGCTCCCATGAAGATGGCGCAGGATCCCTTGAGAGAAAAAGGTGAGGGGGAGTTGGTCCTCCCCGACAAGGCGACTCTCAAAGAGGTGGCAAAGATCGCACAGCGAAAAGCCGAAAAGGAGCTTATCGGAAGAGTGCTCGACCAGACGCGGTGGAACAGGCGGAAAGCGGCCCAGATCCTGGATATCAGCTACAAGGCACTGCTGTACAAGATCAAGGAGTGCGGTCTGAACCAGGAGTAGGGAAAGCGGGATTTTTTTTTGGGGGAAAAGGGAAAAGGCAGAAGCAGGAAGGGAAAGTTCGTGAGATCCCTATGGGCGGTAGCCTGCGCAGCATCGGTTTCCGGTCTTCTTCTCGTACTTTCCGAAGGGTGCGCGGGACCAACATCCCAGGCGAAGGAATTCAACCGGATGGAAGTGGGGGAGGGTCCCGGCGTGGTGATGAACCAGATGATCGAGTTGCAGAAGAAACCCGCACCTCCAAAGGGAGCCGCGACGGATATCGCTTCAGCAAAACCTCCAGTGCAGGAGAGCACGGCACCCCCTCCTGATATCCCTTTTCCTTCTCCCACGATGATAGAACGTGCACCCACACCAGTTCCGGCACCCAGAAAAATGACACCGCCGCCGGTCGCCGCATCTCCCAAGCCGCCAGCGCCGGTTGCCGCGCCTATCGAACCCCCAGTTCCTGCGACTCCCACAAAGGATCCGGCGAGAGGTATTGCCTCTGCCCAAATATCGGCACCCACGGAAACTGCGCCTGCCCCGGTTCCCACCGTCTCTTCCCCGGAACATAAAGGGACGGCACCGCAGGCAAGCTTTTCTCTTACGAAACGTCCACCGGCGACCCCCAAAACGGCAAAACCGGCGGCAGATGATTATTCCGGGGGATCGAAATACCGGATTGGACCGGAAGATATTCTCCATATCGATGTGTGGGGAAACCCCGAATTGACAAGGGATGCGACGGTGAGACCGGACGGCAAGATATCATTGCCCCTGATCCAGGATATACAGGCGGAAGGTCGGACCGCCTCTGAGCTATCCGACGTGATCCGTCAGAGGCTCCTGGCATATATCAAGGATCCGGAAGTTGCCGTGATCGTCACCGAGATTAACGCCCCGAAGATTTTCGTAATAGGTTATGTGACAAAGCCCGGGCCGTATCCATTACGGGGGGAGATGTCCGTTCTTCAGGCTCTGTCGCTTGCAGGCGGCTTCACCCCGTTTGCCTCCCCGAAGAAAATCAAGGTGCTCCGCAACAATGGGGGAAAACGGGAGATACACAAGGTCAACTATTATGACATGATCGACGAAGGCGGGAATTACTTCTTGAAGCCCGGCGATACCATCGTGGTGCCTTGATGTTGCAGCGTTACCGGATACGATTCTGGTTTTCCCTGGTGCTCTCTATTTTCCTGTCCTGTGTCATTCCACGGATTTCCTGGTCAAGCTCCGACACGGCGGAAACTTCGAAAACAGGGGCTCTCTACCGTATAGGCCCGGAAGATGTCCTGCATATTTCGGTCTGGGGGAACGAGGAGTTGACAAGGGATGCGACGGTGAGACCTGACGGGAAGATATCGCTGCCTCTGCTCCAGGACATCCAGGCGGAAGGGTTGACCGCCGCAGAGCTTTCCGAGGTAATCCACCGGAAGCTCCTGGGATATGTCAAGGATCCGGAAGTTGCCGTCATCATCACCGAGATAAACGCCCCGAAGGTATTCGTAATCGGAAATGTGACAAGACCCGGCGAATATCCTTTACGGAGCGGCATGTCCGTCCTGCAGGCCCTTTCGGTTGCGGGCGGATTTACTCCCTTTGCATCCCCGAAGAAAATCACGGTGCTGCGAAACAAGGGAGGGGAGAGAGAAATTCGCAAGGTAAACTACTATGATATGATCGACAAAGGGGAGGGAAATTACATGCTAAAACCAGGCGATACGATCGTGGTGCCGTGATTATGCGAAAGAATTGCAGGATTCGGGGGTTCTCGACGCTTATTGCAATCCTGCTGGTTTTCGCCTGGGCATTCTCTACGGAAGCAGCAAATATCCGGTTTTCTCCTTCGATTGCGCTTGAAGAATCCTGGGATTCCAATATATTCAACACCAATTCAGACGAAACTTCGGACTATATCTTCCGGGCCAAACCCAGGCTGGGGTTAATCTGGAATGCCTATCAGACGACGATGCAGATCGACGGCGGCATTCAGTCCGAGTTGTATGCAGACAATTCGGAGTTGAACAACGTTGCGGATACGAAGGATGTTACTTTCTCCGTTACGGATCCCATGCAAATCACCCCCCGGTTTTCCCTCAGGCCCTTTTTCCGTTTCGTGGAGTTCAAGGATGCTGTACAGAATAATGTGTTGATTCTGCCACCCACGCCTGATGTTCCTCCCTCCCAGGCGATTGTCACGGCAAGAGAAACACAAAGGTTGTATCAGGGACTTCTCCGGATGGGCTATCAGTTGACTCCCAGAACCGATCTCTTCCTGGGAGGAGGAATATCGGCACGCAATTACGACGGAGACCCCGCGATAACAGGCAATCAAAATACCGAGACGGTAAACGCCGAGGCCTCCTTTCTATACAAATTGACCCCCCGCTTGTCGTCCGGGGTGTTCTACATCTTCGGATACAACTCATTTGAACTGGACCCGGATTTCGATACGCATACGGGGGGGGGGGAAGGCAGATATCAGTTGACCGAGCTCTACACCCTCACCGTACGAGGCGGCGCGACCTACCTGACACAATCAGGCGATGCGACAAACGAGCAAAACGACGATTGGTATCCTTACGGGACATTGGATGTAACGTATCGGCGGCAGTACTTACGTGTTTCCCTGCAAGGTTCCTACCAGCTTGTCGGGGGGAGTTCCGGCCTGCCGACAAAAAGAGGGAATGTGGGCCTCGTCATGTCGAATCGGATTACGGAGAAATGGTCTTGGAATCTCTCCGGCTTTTATCAGACCAACGTATCCATCGATAATCCGCCGACGAGGGACGTCGATACGATCCAAGGAGCAGGCGGGGTCGAATATCGTGTCGTTGAGTGGGCCTCTGTTATGTTAGGGGGGAATATCGTCCGCCAATCTTCGAGCGGCCTGAATGAAGATGACGTTGACCGTGAATCGGTCTTTCTCGGTGTCAACGTGAGTCGACCATACAAACCGTATTAGAGGGATCCGATGCCGCTTCGACCCGACATGGGATTTAATGATTATCTTCAAATCTTTTCGAAAAGGAAGTGGGTTATTATTTTTACAATAGTATTAGTATGTTTTTGTACGCTCGTCTACCTCCTTATGACGCCGCACCTGTACAAGTCCACAACCACGATACTGATCATTCACCAACGGGTTCCCAATAATTACATACAATCCACTGTCGCCGAGAGAGTGGAACGTCGCCTAAACACCATACAACGTCAGCTGACCAGCAGGACCTGGCTGACGAAAGTGATGGAAGAACTGGGTCTCTTCAAAAAACAGCGAGAGGAAGAATCCCAGGAAAAAGTCATTGAGAGTATGAGAAAACGGATTGGAATTGAAGTTGTACAGGAAGAGGGTCTTATGCTTGGAGGAAGGGAACCCGGGGAGAAAGAAGGTTTTTCAATATCCTTTTTGCATGAAGATCCGAAGATGGCCATGCGCACTGCGGAACGGCTTGCCTCACTGTTCATTGAGGAAAATATGAAATCCAGGAAAAAGCAGGCGGTGGGGACGTCGGAATTTCTCGAATCGCAGTTAAAGAGGGCACAGGCGAGGTTGGAGGCCCAGGAACAGGAGATCAATCGATACAAATTGAAGTATTCGGGCGAACTACCACAGCAGTTGCAGTCCAACTTTAGCAAGCTGAACATGCTTCAGGATCAATACCGTATAATCGCCGATAGGATTGGAGCAGCCGAACAGAAGAAGCTGAGTATTCAAATGGCGGTTCAGTCCAACCGAAGACAAGTTCTTAAGGAGGAATTGGCTTCCCGTCGGAATCAATTGGCTGAACTGTCCGCAAAGTACACGGATCAGTATCCCGACGTGGTTCGTCTGCGCGAAGAAGTGAAACAGCTGGAGAGAAAACTTGCAGAAAAACCGGGAATCGAAATGAATGATATCCATCGGATGGAAGCAGAGATCGCATCCGCGCAAGCTGAGATCCAATCACTGGAGCGGGAAGGGGACAAGATACGAAGAAATATTGCTGCGTTGCAGAATAAGACCGACCAGTCTCCTCGTCACGAGCAGGAGATGATTTCTCTTACCAGGGATTACGATAACCTGAAAAGAACGTACGATGACCTCCTCCAAAAGAAAGAGGAAGCCAATATTTCGGAAAAACTGGAAGTTTCCCAACAAGGGGATCAATTCCAAATCCTCGATCCCGCAAACCTCCCCGAAGAACCTTTCAAACCAAATCGGAGAAAAATATTTGGTCTTGCATTCCTCGCAGCCTGTTTTCTGGGGTTCGGCGGGGCGATCGGTTTGGAAACAATGGATCTTTCCTTGCGCGGCGTAACGGATTTCAAGTATTACTTCGACCTTCCGATTCTCGCAAGTATTCCCATTCTGGAAACCGTGCGATTTGACCAGCAGAAAAATTTGCGTCGGAAAGCGATTATCGGAGGAATGATTTCGTTTGCTTTTGCCTTGGTCGCTTTTTTGCTGTTTATCGTCATAAAGTTCAAATAGATACCATTTACTCGAGGGGCAGATTGTGAAGAAATCGCTATTTCCTTCGCAAGTAGGGCAAGAGTATTTCGATGAAAAAAGATACGACAAAGATGGGAAGGAACTAATCTTTCTTGAACAGTTCAAGGCTCTTCGTGCCAAATTTGAATACCAGGTGGATAGGCAAAAATACAAGGTCGTTGCAGTGACCAGTGCAATCGCAGAAGAAGGAAAAACCCTCACATCCTCGAACCTTGCAGCGAATCTGGCATCGGTCGGACGGAGAAAGGTTTTGCTCATCGACACTGACCTGAGAAAATCCGACATTGCCGGTATGTTTAACGCACCTGCAAAACCCGGCCTGAGGGAGTTTCTCATGGGAGAAGTGCCACTTAATAAGATTATTCTTTCGAGCAACTCATTGGGAGAGCTACATCTCATCCCCGCCGGGGAAAGAGGTGCCGCTCCTCCTGACCTCCTGGCAAGAGAGACATTTCGGTCCTTTCTCCAGGATATGCGAAGTAAATTCGACGTCATCCTTCTGGATACCCCTCCGATAATTCCGGTAGCGGACACTATGAGCTTGCAGGACCAGGTGGACGGGTTCATCCTGATATTTCGCATCGGGTTTACCCCGTATGTGATGCTGCAACAAGCGATCGAGGAGATTGAAAAAACCAAAATTCTGGGAGTTGTTCTAAACGGCGTGGAAATGCAGAAGTATAAATATTATCATCGATATTACGGCGATTATTACCATAAGAACCCCCGCTAAGACCCACCGTCTCTAATCGGCTAACCACAGGATTAATTTCCCAGGAAACGAAAAGATGTATATAAAAATGAACATTATAGGAAAAAAACTGCCTCGGATATATCTTCCGGTTTTCCTCCGAACGGAAACCAGAAAAATTTCCTAATAAATTTAAGGTGATAGGTTGTTGACCCCGCGGGCCGAATTTGGCACGAGAATTGAATATTTTTATCTCGAAAATTATTATCCCATAGGTCGGAAAGGTGGTCGAAATTGAGTTTCAAGCTGGAAAATATTGGTAATCTTTTTGAAAACAGCCATAGAATGAATCCATTGAGAAACATTCATTCTTCCGATGTGTTTCGCACTATTCTCGAGAGGGAAAGAGCTCGCGCCGAACGCACGGGCCAGTGTTTCTCCCTCGTTGTATTCGGCATCGATAAAGAAAACGGGACAGGCGATGCATCACTTGAGCGATTGGGAACTGTTCTTGGACAGAAGGTTCGCATATGCGATGAAGTAGGGTGGTATGATCGGAATCGTATAGCAACAATCCTTCCGGGAACGTCAGCGGAAGGAGCTCGACAATTCACCGATGTCATAAATGAGAGAATCAAGGAAGTAGCCTCCTCCCTGACTTGCACCATCTATTCTTACCCGTCTTCGGGGATGAAATCTGATGTAACTCTAAAAGATTCAGTGGAAAACATGGCATCTTTCACGACAGGAAAATCGATCGAGCCGCTCGAAATTCTCTATTCCCGCCCTATCCCCATATGGAAACGTCTGGTCGATTTCTTCGGGGCGTTATTGTTGTTGATTTTCCTTTCCCCGTTGTTTGCCCTTATCGCCTTCTTCATCAAGATCGTATCCCCCGGGCCGGTTTTTTACCGGCAGGAAAGGATCGGGTACCAAAGGAGGCGGTTTACCTTCTGGAAATTCCGGACGATGCATGTGGACAATGACGCGGCGGGGCACGAGCAGTACCTGGCCCAACTGATAGGAAGCGATGCCCCCATGACGAAACTGGACGACGGAAGGGATCAACGAATCATACCTTTTGGTAAAGCTCTTCGGTACAGCTGTCTCGACGAGCTGCCGCAACTGATCAACGTACTTTTGGGCGACATGAGTCTGGTTGGTCCAAGACCCTGTCTTCCTTACGAAGCTGAAGAATACCTCCAGTGGCATGCGAGGAGATTCGACATTGTTCCCGGGATGACCGGCCTATGGCAGGTGAGCGGAAAGAACCGTCTGACATTCAAGGAAATGATCCGCCTCGACATCCGGTATTCCCGGGCAATGTCCTTCTTGATGGACGCCAAGATCCTGCTTCGCACCGGGCCTGCCATCCTTGGGTTGATGATATTCGAGCCCTTTGCCAGATTGGGAAGGAACCGGACAGGGGAACACAGGCTTTCCCCTATCAAGAAAAATATAGGTGGTTTTTAGGGGAAATCCCCGAAAACGCAGATTTTCCCCTTCCCTTTGCACATATCTTCCTGTTTCTTTTTCCCATGACCTAGTCGATCTTTTCGAATAGAAAGGTGATGCGTATCCCAACGGGAAACGAAGAAAATCCGTCAATGCACGGGGAGGAAACAACATGGAAAAACTCATTAACGTTGGTGTCGCAGGGTGCGGGTACTGGGGTCCAAATCTCATCCGGAACTTTTCTCAACTTCCGGATTGTCGGGTAAAACAAGTATGTGACACCGATGAAAACCGCTTAAAGCACATGAAAAAACTCTATCCGATGGTCGCTACAACCAAGGAGTTCGATGATCTGGTAAAGGACAAGGAAATAGACGCCATCGTCGTGGCGACGCCGGTCCACCTGCACCACGCACTGGCGAAGAAGAGTCTACTGTCCGGGAAACACACATTCATCGAAAAACCTATGGCCACATCATCTGCGGAGTGTAAGGAACTGGTGGATCTGGCGGGGAAGAATAAACTGACCCTCATGGTTGGCCACACGTTCATTTACTCCACTCCCGTGCGGAGGGTCAAGGAGATTGTCGACTCCGGCGAAATCGGCGAGATCCAGTACATCAGTTCGCGGCGCTTGAATCTTGGCCTGTTCCAAAAGGACATCAACGTAACCTGGGACCTGGCCCCCCACGACATCTCCATCATCCTCTATTTCATGGGGAGACCTCCGGCTACCATCAACTGCCAGGGAAAAGCACATGTGAACAAGGAGATCGAGGATGTGACCAATATGTCCCTGAACTTCGACAACGGGGGATTCGCCATCGTCCACAGCAGCTGGCTCGACCCTAACAAGGTACGGGAGATGATCATCGTGGGGAGTAAAAAAATGATTGTTTACAACGACAATGAGCCGTTGGAGAAAATCAAGATCTACGACAAGCGAGTGGAGGCCCCTCCACACTACGACACGTTCGCTGAATTTCACTACTCCTACCATTATGGCGACGCCTATATCCCGCACCTCAAACAGGTCGAGCCCCTCAAAATGGAGACCCAGCACTTCCTGGATTGCATCCGGAATGGCAAGACCCCCGAGACGTCCGGTCTGGACGGGTTGCGGGTCGTACAGATCCTCGAAGCTTCGTCCCGTTCCCTGAAAAACGACGGCGCCAGGGTGGAGATCGATCTCCAAATGGGGGAAACCGGGATCCCTGCCTGAAGCGGACACCCGCGCCAGGAATACTCGCCAATGAAAAGTCGATGGGAGGTCCTTTCATGAAAACCGATACCCTGGTTCTACAAAAGATCGCGCCGGACGTTAAACTCGGCAAAGGAGTGAAGATCTACGATTTTGTGAACCTGTACGGCTGCGAGATCGGCGACAATACGAAGATCGGGACCTTTGTCGAAGTGCAAAAAGGGGCAAAGATCGGAAAGAACTGCAAGATCTCGAGCCACACCTTCATTTGCGAGGGGGTAACGATAGAGGACGATGTCTTCATCAGCCACAACGTCACCTTCATCAACGACATATACCCCCGGGCCACCGCAGAAGGAGGGGGGCTGCAGACGGAAAAGGACTGGGTCTGCATCCCGACGCTAATCAAGAAGGGGGCTTCCGTGGGGTCGAGCGTGACCTTGCTCGCCGGGATCACGGTAGGAGAGCACGCCATCATAGGAGCCGGTAGCATGGTTACGAAGGACGTGCCCCCCGACACGATTGTCGCAGGAAACCCGGCGAAAATATTAAGAAAGATCGATAATAGATAGCGGTCAAAAATTCCGACATATTTTTATAACGAAAGAAATAATCCTTGTTTCTGGATTAGTTGATGTTTAATAAAAAATATTTATCAATTATTGCATATATATTTATTCTGTGCAGTCCTTGTTTTGCAAGCGAAATATTTCTTGTTAATATAAATAGCAAAAAATCAATAGAAACAAAATATCTGGCTGTAGCAGGAGAATATTATGGAATTGAAATAGTTAGCTGTTCTGATAATAGTAAATGTCTGAAGGAAATAAGCGGTTCTATAAAAAATAAAAATATTGATGGTATAATGATAGCTGCAAATTCCCTTTCCGAGATAAACAGTTCTGAATTTTTCAAAATATTAAGCAAGTACGAGAAGAAAATCCCATTAATGATATTTGGAATATCTTCTGATAATGAGGCCGACGTAAAAAACTGGTCCAATGGTTCTATCAATAATGTAGTAAGTATTTCCAGGATGCCCGATAAATCTTTTTATCTATTTTCAGATGATAATACAATTACAAGGCAGCTTGCAGGATTGTCTTTATACAATAAAAATGAATTAGTAAATTACTTCAATTTGGAATCCGCAAATAATAACAAATCAATAATGAACCTATATTTCGAAGATGGACATCGCAAATT